>Ga0068859_100007555_pt1 | contig 11039 bp, 9 predicted proteins | sample KBSSwiS22_FD_66585 | JGI IMG/M metagenome (GOLD analysis project Ga0068859, IMG submission 66585) | Switchgrass rhizosphere microbial communities from Kellogg Biological Station, Michigan, USA - KBS Switchgrass S2-2 | ecosystem: Host-associated > Plants > Roots > Rhizosphere > Soil ... | reverse complement strand
GGACCTGGCCGAGCAGGCTTATGACCTGCAGGCAGCGCGCATCGCGTACGTCAAGAAGAGCGTCTGACCTCGCTCAAGACCAGGCAGCTTCTGCACCATCGGCCTGCTTAGCGGACCCCACCCGTGGCTGTCGTCTTTCGCGTGCGACTTTCGATTTCAATACCGAAGTCATGGTTCATGGGCAGCTGGCGGCCCGCCCGGCGGCGTTCGGGAACATCAACTCAAACGATCAACCCTCGGTCCAAACGGCTCCGGATAAGGGATGGGAGTCTCGTGAACAAGTTTCTCGCGGTGATTACGCTCCTGTGCATGGCTGCATGGGGGCCACAGTCTGACGGTGGCAACTACAAGATCTGGCCGACCCGCTACGCAGCGAGCGCTGGCAGCTGGGGCGCGCCCCGGATGATTGGGAACGACGACCCCGGCCGGGGATTCAATGCGCAGATCGAGCTGGCCGTTTGGAGGCAATCCGACAGCAACACGAGCTCCTCCATCCGATGGGTCCGCTACACGACGGCCAGTGACTGGGGTACAGCCGCAGCGATTGAGCCTGGAGATGGAGCCTTTGTGCGAGAGCCGCAGATTGCCTGCGATTCGAGCGGCAATGCGCTCGCGGTATGGAAACACCGCAACGACACACGCTCCGAAATCCGCTCGAGCCGCTCTACGGTTGCTGACGTGTGGGCAGCGGCGCCCGACACAGGGAATACCGGCGATGTGGTGGATCCCGTGATTGCCATGGATTCGGCCGGGAATGCCATTGCCGTGTGGCAGCAGGTGGATAGCTCCAGCGCCGGACTTGTTTTGTCCAACAGGTTTGAATGAGCTATTGAGCGGCCAGCGCAGTCAGACAGTTACGCTTAACGGTGCGCCTGACACGGTCGCGGCTGCACTCGTAGCACGTAAGTAGAAGGCCGGCACGGAATGCCGGCCTCCTTGTGCGCCAATCTACGACGCGGACTTTGTATCAACCAGACCGTTATGGTCCGTGATAAACCTTGACACTGATGGCATTGCAATCTGCCAGAGCTCCCGCTGGAGTGCGTGTGAAGACATCGAACTGAGTCGCGCTGTTGATCGCCACTGAGGTCGTAAGATCGCTCACCGCAATCACATCGTAGCTGACGGTCGCATCCATGCTTGTCCCGAGCGTAAATCGATATTGGCCGGTCGCCGGGTGAGTGACCGATAGGACTACCCCAGTCTGATAGCTGATGGAGGGTGTTGCGCCACCCACCACCCGGGCACCGCTCACCGCGCGCGAGGGATCCGGTGGCCAGACGGTGAAGCCGTTGGCAGGCTCCACATTCGCCAGTGCATAAGGTCCCCGACTGTTATCGACGATGAAGTTTGCAGAGCCTGCCTTCTTGAAGGCAAGGCCATTGATCGTCCCGTTCCACGAACCCGAGCAGGTGATTACAGTTGTGCAGGTTCCGCCTCCATCTCCTGTGACGCCGCTTCCAGTCAGTGTTGCGGCGTGGACGAGTTCGAATCCAGTGTTGCAGTTCTCAAAATGGACGGCGTTGCAGTTGCCGATGATGCGGCCATCCAGCCAGATACCGGATACGTTTGCCTGGTTGGCGCTCGCCCCGGCGACAGTGATTTGATCCAGATCGACTGCGATCCATCCTACCGACAGAGGGATTTCTATTTTGATGCCGGCGGCAACTGGCAATGCTGATGCCGCAAGGAAGCATTCCACCTGCGAGAGCTTGAGCGCGCAAGCGCCCCCGATGCCGGTATCGTAGTGGAAACCGAGTTTTGTGAAGTTCTCGAGAACGACGTTGCGCAGCCCACATTTTTCCTGCCAGGCGTTGGAGTAGACCACCTCTACCACCGAGGTTAGACCTCCGGCATTGATGCGCAGATTTTCGATACGGCTGTTGAACATGGATGTCGTGCCACCCAGTGCTGTGACCATTCGGCCACCGCTGGCGCTAAAGGTCGCACCGGGACTTGCCCACAAGACCGGGTACTGACCGCTGACTCCGGTGAGAGAGATTTGATTGGTCAGATTAATGCCGTCTGAAATGTAGAAATCACCCCGATCCAACAGAACGTGGCCGCCGAAAGTGCCCCCAACCGCAACCGCCAGAGCAGCGATTGCTTGGTTGATCGGCACTTCATTGTCCGTTTTGACCAGGTCCCCCGCCGCCCCCCACCATTCCGCATACACATTTCCGGCAATGCGGGGAAGTGCGACAACGCCGCCGGAAGACAGATCGAATATCTGACAAATCCCCGCTTCCAACGGCGATGACAAGGTGATCGTCCTGCCACTGGCGGGCTTGATGATCGCGCCCGGAGAGAAAACGGTTGGCGAGCCTACGGTGATGTTGGTGTTGATCGTATACGTGCCGGGCGGAATCGTGACGGCGCCTGGAAGACTTCCGGCGGTCGCGAATGCCGCCGAACTATCCGAGGTCCCGGATGGATCTGCCCCATATCGGCGAACATCTCCTGGTACATACGCTAAGTTCGTAGGCGTTACCCCGGCGGCGATCTCCGCCGCAGTTCGCGCATAGCAAGGGGCGGTGCACGTTTGTGCCTCCGCGTCCTTGGACAGTAGTGCCGCTCCTGCGGCGGAAGCGAAGAGAGCCATTGAGATTTCTCGACGATGCATACCCTTCTCCCTGGTAAGAAATACGTCTTCGAATGTAGCAACCCATTGTCTCTGCTCCGAGCGGATAAATTATCTCAGCCAGGAAATCCATCGGACGACGTTGCGCCTTTCGGCTGTCGGTGAGGCCGCGGCTCCATCGCCGTAATGAGGTTGAAATCGCACTGTAACGCGGCGCTCGTCGGCGCCTCCCGTGGCGCTCGGGTTATTTTTCGAAAACTGACATCCAGTGGGCGAGCACGTCAAGTAATTCGCTAGCTACCGCTGGCTATCATGGCTGTCCGGAATGGAGCTGCGCCGATCCGGGGACTTCATTCCATCGAAGAGGTGACTGTTAGCTTCCTCCTTGCCTATGGAGCACCCCCCAAGGAGACCGGCGATTCCGAAGCCTATGACACACCGCTCGGTGGGCCGAAAATACAGCAAGCCATGCTCCATTCCCACTCGCTGCTTTACCGGACTCCACTCGAAATCGCGAGGTCGCGCTGGACACGGTGGTAACTTCGACGAAGGATCCCCTTTTTCATTGCATTTCCCAATGCTGTCTCCCAGTCGCAAGGCCGCATCAGCCGCGGCGCGCTCGGCTTCCTTTGACCAGTCGATTGCCGCTGGTGGTTCGGCCTGAATGATTGGCTGCGACTCAATCGCGGCCCCGTCAGCTTTCTCGTCGTTTCCCTTAGACCTCGGCCGCCTGCTATGAGCAGCGGAGCGCGAAGGATTCTTCGGCCGCTCTATAGGCGGTGAAAAAGGCGGAGCAATATCAATTAGGAGGAGAGGTGAAGATTCATTTCGCAGTGTCACTGGCGGCCGCGCAGATCGCATCAGGATCATTACAAGAGCGACATGAATGGCGAGGACTGCCGCAAGCGCGACGCCGCGACGACATCTCCTATGCAAGACGGTCCCACCACCGACCGTGCGTGGCAACGCTCCTCCCTTATTCCTTCAGACACAGCGGGTCCAGACCAGAGCATTCCAACACGCAAGGCACCACATCTGAATCGACGCACTTTGCGGCTTTCGACGAATAAAACGAAGCTAAGTTCCCCAGCATTAAACCGGGACGAGCTCCGTCGGTTGCGCCGCGATCACAGGCCCGCAGTTCCGAGAAACCCGGTGATAGCAGAAAGGGGAGAACCGGACAACGCTCGCGGCAGTCGGCGGAAACCACCGGATGCCAGGTTACTTTCTTACTTTCCGATGCAAAAGCCAAACACGCCCGCTAACGTGTTGATATCTGAAAGATCTACTATCTGACAGCACTTACTAGGAGTCCGAGCTTGGACCCGAATTTCAGCGTAAGCGGTTATTGATACGATTATGGTTTAGGATCAGGGATGAAAGCTTCATCTCCCGCAGAAATATCGCCCATTCTTGGTTCGAACGACAAATTGAATTGACTGTCCTTTTTAGGAACCCTTGCCTGCATTTCATAAAAGGAAATTTGCGCTATTCGTAAGCCTGCGTACAGCGCGATCGGTATCTGTCCCAGATTGGCTAACTCAAGAGTAATGATTCCACTGTATCCGGGATCAATGAAGTTGGCTGTGGCAATCTGAAGTCCCTCTCTCGCCCAGGAGGAACGTGCGGTGACTACACCCTTTATGTGGAGAGGTAATTTCACCCACTCGAGAGTTGGAACAAGCGTGAGCGCTCCAGGATGAAGCAGAAGACGCTGTTGGAACATGAATTCGTGACGTTCAAATTTCTGCCTCCGGCTCTGCTCGACCGCATGTTCGTCGTTGCTGGCTTTTCGCTTTTTATATTGGGCTGGGTCAACATGCGAAAGGCCGCTGGCACGAACAACAAGAGCTAAATTCCCGACTCTCAGATCAATAGATACCGAACCAACCTGGTCCAGAGTCAGCAAGGGCGAAAAGACGATCTCGCCCTGCTCTACCAGAGTCAGAATTCGATTTTTATCAAGGACTGCCATAGCTGTTGTTGGCCTTCCATGTCGAGATTGCCTGTAGATGCAGAAGCCCCATATCGCATAAACGATTGATCTGCGAATAGGTCAGATCTGTGGAATTCCTCTTGCATTGGTGCCACGCGAGCCACCCCGCAAATAAAATAGACCTGAAATCCGTTTCGGGCAGTTCCAAGCGATGGTCGGTATTGTCTTTGCTTGTCAATTTTACGCGGGCGGGAGGAATGCCCTCGCAAATTCTATTGACCATCACTTCAATTTCCGCCTCCGAAGGCAACTTATAGGCGGCTTCGCCGATTTGCGTCAGGATCGCCGAAAGGCCATCGACTGCGTTGCGGATATTTTGCTCCGCGAAGACTTGATAGACGGGCGTGATCCCAACTACGGCGTCGGCACATGACTGATTTAAGGATCTGATTGCATCCCCAAATGCTCCTGCGGACTCGTTCCCGAATCGGTTCCACCGTAAATGCTCCATCGCCACATCAATCATCCAATAGCGAGCCAACTTCGGCGGGTGAGTTTCAGACAATTCTTGACCTGGAGGATCAATCGTCCGCAGCAAAGACCTGTGGGCGCTTACGAAGCTCGGACCCATCAGCACGAGCCCGAAGAGATCACAGAAATATTCCTCAAGCCAGTTAGCGTAGATTTCCGATGCGGTGTCATCAGAAACATCAATTTGGTGGGAGTCATGGAACCACTGCTGTAGGGTGCCAGAATTCCGCATGGGGCCTGTTTGTAGCAAGGGATCGAGGACTTCGTTGTCCAGTCGCCGCGAAACGCCCGGCATTGAGTAAGCCGCATGCCCGATTTCATGCCCGAGAATCGGATGAAGAAGAACACTGTGCTTTAAAGAGCGGGGGAATACGATATTGAAGATCTGTTTCTTCGCATCGAGCGCCGTGTTTCCTGCTGGCTCAAACGAGATGCTGTAACTGAGAAGGCCGCCTTCGGCTGAGATAAAAAACAGCGGATCATAATCTGGGCTTGGTAGACCTTGGGGACGGCAGATATCGATAGCGAGCCGTCTAAGGCACTCGGCGAAGGGCCACGAGAATTCGCCGATGTGGGATCGTTCTATTCGAGTGATGAGTTCGGAGAGACCCGAGATACGCTCTGATAGCAAGCCGAGCGTAGCCATATCACTGTCATCAGCCCCATCTATCTGTAGCTTGAGGGCGGTAACGCGTCTCTGGCATTCCAGATAAAAGTCTTTCCCGTCGGCGACGCTGTATGCGTGCCTGAGGGTGTCGTTCAAGAGCTGAGAGACGTTTCTACACTCTTCGGTGAGAAACTCCTTCAGCTTCAGCATGGCTCAAGTACGCACCAATTCCTCGGCCAACTTGGCCACAAAGGATTTTACCGACTCCACGATCGCAGGGTTCGTAGCCGTCTGCCCCTTTTCCGCCAAGTGCAGAAGGATGTCTCTGAACTCGGTGACAAATACATCCCTGTCACTGGCGGGTCGAACGGAAAGGCGCGCCACGTCAAGCGCGCGCTCAACGTCTGAAACGCCACGATCGGCGCGAGGAAACTTCGAGTCCTCAATTGGTTTGGATTGCAGCACGCCATGGGGGGTGCGACTCGTCAACTTTCCATGACGATACATGTCCAGCAGGCGAACTAGGTTGATGAGGTGGACTTCTCGCGCGTCGTTCGCTGGTTCATCGATTTCCCGGAGCGCGGACGATGCAAGCAAGCCATAAACAACCCGGAGATCCGGACCGAGGCTCTGTTGTGCAATGCTCATTTCGCTCACCTCCGTAGGTCTAGCCTCTACTCCTGCTAGCCCTGGTTTTCATCCTAATCAGCTCTTGCGACCCATGCACCTCTTCGGAGTGGGTACCTTGTCGATATAGTACTCTGGGTCGTGTATAGGGCAAGTTTAGCCCAGTCGAATTCAGTCGAATGCAGTATTAATGGCGACTTTTTGCCAATATGGCCACCATACAAAAACTGGCTGTGATCGCCGCTCCGTCGAAGGATCGATACCGGGTGCGAATACCGGGCGAGCTGGCCTCAATCCTTGGATGGCCGAAAACTGACGGTAGTGCGGACTGTCTAGGCATTTTCCGACAGCACGGAGAATTATTGTGCGTTGCGCAAGAGCTTGAGAATAGCGACCAAATTCAAGCTCTTATTCACATTGCAGACTCAGTCGATTCCTCGCAGGCACATGCTGGATCGATCATCGAAGTGCCCGCGGCAGAGGAATTGCTATTGCCATTCCGGGTAATCAAGTTCCGGGCGGTATGGCTCAAACCTCCTTCTACTCAGCTCGAGCTACAGCTCTCCACGTTAAATACGGAGCGCTTGGGCTGGATCACGGGCTCCAATGCATCGATTTTTGCGATTTCTTGGTCCCGTTTCCTATTGCTCACATCGGAGGCGCGATATTCCGAAATGCACAGCATTCCCTTAGACCATTTCCGCTGATCGGTAACTGTAGGGCGTCCCCACCTGCTGTCGGAATCCGTGAATCCATTCGAATCATGGAGTGGATGACTGTATATAAATATAGTACTGGATAAATATATAGGATTCAAACTCGAACTGCACGATTAGTAGCGTTACTGCGAGATGTTCAGCGTTAGCTGGGCGGTACCCAACCCGCCGCCACTGGCGATTCCACTTGGTACTTCTTGCAACAGGGTGACAATGCTTTTCGCATTACCGGCTCTCACCGAGTTCGCTCCATGGGATCAACTCGCGACGTCCTCCCGCGAGCGGGTGACTCACCCATTGCAACGAGCTCCGCTGCTTCATCGCGTCTCAAGCGCGCTTTTTTCAACGTGAGTGCTGGGTACTTCCCGAGGGTCAGCTTCTCCCGTTTTCCGTTGAGCCGATAGCGGAAGCGCCACACGATTGCGCCGGTTAGAAGCACCTCGGCGTAAAGGCTGCGATCGTCGCTGAAGACGTAAGCCTTCTGAGAGCGGTGTCCGTGAGTGCCATAACCTCCGCCTGGGTCCATAGCGAGAGTGTTTGCCGGGTCCATGTGCCGCTTGGGCCCAGACATGGACCCAAAACCGACCGCTCCCACTGTATCACCGTGGATTGGAGAAAACAGCAAACGCACAATTAACCCTGGATTTACAGGGCTTTTACTGACATCCGTGGCAGTCGGCGGAAACCACCGGATGTCAGGTTACTTCCCGATGCAAAAGCTCGAGAAGATACGCCCCAGCAGGTCATCGCTCGTGAACTCACCGGTGATCTCGTTCAGTGCCTGTTGGGCGCCGCGAAGCTCTTCGGCGACGAGCTCGCCCGCACGGCGGTCCTGGAGTTGGCGCTGAGCTTCGTCGACGTTGCGGCGGGCGCGGGCCAGGGATTCGAGGTGGCGCTGGCGCGCGGAGACTGTGCCCGTGTCGAGTGTTTGATAGCCCATGCTGAGCTTGAGATGGGCGCGCAGCGAGTCAATTCCTTTACCCGTAGTGGCGGAAACGGTGATGCGCGGTGGGCCTGCCAAGGTGTCGGCGACGGGGATTCCGACAGTGAGGTCGCATTTGTTGAATATGAGTGTGATCGGGACGTCGGGGGGCATGCGAGCGCTCTCCTCGTGGAATGCGCTACCTGCAGGATCTTCGGACGCATCAATAACAAACAACACGCGGTCGGCACGTGTCATTTCCGCTTTCGCACGACGGATACCTTCCTCCTCGACGATGTCGCCACCCTGCCGCAGCCCCGCTGTGTCCAGTACATGCAGCGGCATTCCATCAATATCAATCCGTTCACGCACTACATCGCGCGTTGTCCCGGGGATGGCTGTGACGATCGCGGCTTCATAACCCGCGAGTTTGTTGAGTAGACTGGACTTGCCGGCGTTGGGTCGCCCGGCGATGACCACGGTCATTCCTTCGCGTAGCAGGCGCCCTTGCCGCGCGCTCTGCTCGACGCCATCGAAATGATCACGCACCGCCTGGAAGCGTTCGGCCAACTGCTCATCGGCGAGGAAGTCGACTTCTTCCTCGGGAAAATCGATCGCTGCCTCGACATAGGTGCGCAGCTCGATCACCGCGTCGGTGAGGCCGCGGATCATGACCGAGAATTCGCCTTGTAGGGAGCGCATGGCAGCGCGCACTGCGGCGCGGGAACCGGCGTCGATGAGGTCTGCAATGGCTTCTGCCTGTGCGAGGTCCAGTTTGTCATTCAGAAACGCGCGCTGGGTGAATTCGCCGGGCTGCGCGCGCCGGCCACCGATCTCGATGACGCGCGCGACGAGTGATTCGATGACCAGTGCTCCGCCGTGGCCCTGCAGCTCGAGGACGTGCTCACCAGTGTAGGAGTGTGGCGCGGGGAAGAAGAGCGCCAATCCGGCGTCGATCGTTTCCTGATGGCAGTCCAGGAAACGGGCGAATGTTGCTCGCCGCGGCAGCGGCAGCTCACCGAGAATCACCGCGGCGATTTCGGGGACTTTGGGGCCTGATACGCGCACGATGCCTACGCCGCCGCGTCCGGGTGGCGTTGCCGCTGCCACGATGGTGTCGACTTTCCCCATGCGGCGGGCATTTTAGATTGAATGCGCCAACGCCGGGTGGCTCGCGATGCGGGACGATCGGAGCCGTGTCAACCTTGGTACATCGACGGCATGCGGCGCGCACCTTAGGCGCGACGCTGGAGCGCGTTATCGGCGGCGCGTACGTTAGGCGCGATGCTGGAGCCCGCGTTATCGGCGGCGCGTACGTTAGGCGCGATGCTGGAGCCCGCGTTATCGACGGCGGCGCGTCCGCCAGCCGCAATGCTGAAGCCGCGCCATCGACGGCCCCTTACCGGCCGCCCGTCAGTCCGCGTCGAGCTTGGGGCCCCGCCACCGCCACAGGGCCGCTCACGTCAGTTTTTCTTCTTCGCGTCTGCTGCCGCTGCGATCCGGCGATTGATGTTCCATTGCTGGGCGATCGACAGGACAGTGTTCGTGACCCAGTAGAGGACGAGGCCCGCTGGGAAGAAGGCGAACATGAACGACATTACCAGGGGCATGAACATGAACACCTTGGCCTGGACCGGATCGGGTGGGGCGGGGTTCAACTTGTATTGCGTGAACATCGCCGCAGCCATGATGGCCGGCAGCACGAACAGGGGATCGCGGGAGGAAAGGTCGTGGATCCAGAACGCGAAAGGCGCCTGGCGCATCTCGACGCTCTCGAGCAACACCCAGTAGAAGGCCAGGAATACCGGAATCTGGATGATGATGGGCAGGCAGCCGGCGATCGGGTTGATCTTCTCGCGCTGATACAGCTCCATCATCGCCCGGCCGCGCTTTTCCGCGTCGTCCTTATAGGTCTCCTGCAGATTTTTGATGCGCGGCTGCAGCTGCTTCATCTTGGCCATCGAGCGGCCGCTCGCTTCTGACAGCGGGTAGAAAGCGAGCTTCAGGAGAAACGTGACCAGGATGATGGCGACACCCCAGTTGTGGAAGATGGAGTCCACCGTATCGAGCACGATGAACAGAGGCTGGGCCAGGACGTACAGATAGTTGTAGTCAGTAACGCGCGCCAGCTCGGGCGCGGTCGCTTTGAGCTGCCTTTGCAGCTTGGGCCCCACGAAAATGTCCGTGCTGAACTTGGCTGACGCACTCGGCGCCACGGTCTGAGCCGGACCCTCCGCGGCGAGGCGGTATTGGTCGCCGGCTGAGCTCAGCGTGAAGCGATACGGCTGGTCCTTTGACGGTACGACGGCGGTGACGAAGTGATGTTGTAGCGCTGCGATCCAACCGTTGTTGACCTCGAGCGAGAGGTGACTGTCGTCGCGATCGGCTGTATCGAGCTTGCGGTACTTCTTGCCGTCATAGAGGGCCGGTCCGTGGTACGCATAGGTCTCGACATTGAACATCGAGCGTTTCGTGCGCGGATCGTTCCTGAAAATCTGCACATAGTTCGCGGCCGTCCACGGGGACTGCGAGTGGTTCTCCACGTCGTAGTCGATGTCTACCCTATATTCGCCGCGGCGGAAAACATATGTCTTCGTGACCTTGACGCCCTGTTCGCTCGTCCAGGTCAAGGGTACGCGCAGCTCGTTGGCACTTCCGAGCTGGTAGTCGAGGCGCTCACTCGTCAGCAGGGTCAGGTGAGTTGGTGTCGCCTCGTGACCGGTCAGTCCTGACTGCAACAGGTACAGAGTCTGTGGATCGTCCTGGTTCTCGAGACGAACCGGCGCGGCCTCACCCTTCACCTTGGGATATTTGAGGAGGTCCACTCGCTGGAGGGTTCCGCCGCGTGTACTGATATCGAGATCCAACACATCGGTGCGGACGTGAATGACGGGCGCGGCCGTTGAGTCAGGTGTGGCCGATGCAGTGGAGCCCGGCACCGCGGCCGCCGCTGCGGGGATAGGAGCGCTCGAAGTACTCGAAGCGGCCCCGGTTGGGGCAGCCGCTTCTTTCGGGGCCTGTGGTACCTGGTTCGCCAGATCGCCGGTGGCGGGAGCCGCGGGTGCGGGAGCGCCATTGGCCGACCGCGTCGTGTTGGATACCGCGTCGGGGCGCGGACC
>Ga0068859_100007550_pt1 | contig 11043 bp, 12 predicted proteins | sample KBSSwiS22_FD_66585 | JGI IMG/M metagenome (GOLD analysis project Ga0068859, IMG submission 66585) | Switchgrass rhizosphere microbial communities from Kellogg Biological Station, Michigan, USA - KBS Switchgrass S2-2 | ecosystem: Host-associated > Plants > Roots > Rhizosphere > Soil ... | reverse complement strand
TTTTGCATGAACTCGGTTATGGCAACCGCGTTGTCCACGTGCCGGCCGGACCGGAACATCCTGTCTCAAAACAGGAATTAGTAAATTTCATTCCCCAATTTGTGGAGGGCATCAAAGCCTTTGCGTGTGAAAAAGGCATCCGGTATGATCTCATTCACAGTCACTACTGGATGTCCGGCATTGCTGCGGACTCCCTATCGGACGTGTGGGGCGGCACTCCCATTGTGCACATGTTCCACACCCTGGGCGAGATGAAGAACCGGATCGCGCGATCGGAGGGGGAACGCGAGGGCGAGTATCGGATCAACGGCGAGAAGCAGGTCCTCCGGCGCGCAGACCGGGTCATCGTCGCGACGATTGCAGAGCTGACTCAGCTGCGTTTTCTCTACAAAGCGAATCAAAGCAAATTGGTTGTCATCCCACCCGGTGTGGATGTGAGCCACTTTTATCCGATCGCTGCGGATGAAGCAAAAATGTATGTAGGGCTGAAGCCTGAAGACCGCATGGTGCTGTTTGTAGGACGCATTGAACCGCTTAAGGGTGTGGATACGCTCATTCAGGCGATGTCCTGTGTGCAAATGAAACAGGAACGGCCTGTTCATCTTGCGATTATCGGCGGCGATCCCGCTGCCAGCCCTCAGGAAATGAGCGCCGAGATGGCGCGCCTGCAAAAACTATGTGATGACCTGGCCGTGGGTCAGACCGTTGTATTCCTCGGCAAACGTGATCAGGATAAACTGCCTTATTATTATTCAGCGGCGGAATTGCTGGTCATGCCTTCCCATTACGAGTCGTTTGGCATGGTCGCACTCGAAGCGATGGCATGCGGAACCCCCGTGATTGCCTCCGAGGTTGGCGGGTTGGCTTATCTAGTAAGAGATGGAGAAACCGGATTCACGATCCCAGATCAGGAGCCTGAAGCTTTATGTGAAAAAATATCCTGGTTGCTGAACGACCATCAGCTTCACACGACCATGAGCCGCAGAGCGGTGGAGTACGCCCAGGATTACGCCTGGGAGAAAATCGCAAAGCAAATCGTGAATGTCTATGATGGATTGATTAAACGCTGACCGTTCGGCGTACCAACATTTTTCTTTTCAAGCTAAGTGGGTGCTGCCTCTTTTGGTAAATTCTTGATGCGACGGAGATACTCACTTACATTGTCATCATCCTTTTGCGGGTATTGAAAACCGAAGTTCGAGGCGACCGCCTTGGCCGCCCGGCGAAAGAGACGCCCGCTCGTGAACAACGCTTCCCAAATATTCTCAACGTTCGCATCCGAATAAGTCTTTTCAAGTTCCGCCCAAAGCTCTGGCTCAAGTTCTTCCTTCAAATATTTGCCTTGTTTGCCGGCTGCCTTCTTGAAACCTGTCTTCATGCCAAAATGCCAGGTAAGCATTTTGAGTAACTGCTCATGGATCAGGACACCTTCCAGCATACTCTTGGCATACGTGAGTTCGTCCCTCCACAGTCCCTTGGCAACGTAAGGGCTAACCCACCAAAATTCGTTACAACAATCCTGAAACTGTTTTTCGGTAGGTATCGACGGCAGATAATCGCTATCGTTTGACGGAGGCAGGTCTTTGATAAGGTTGTCTTTATCTAAGAGGAGAATGGTCAAGCTATCGCCGATGACATCCTCCAATTGATCCAGAGAATAAAAACTCAGGTCGATCCGATTCCCGTCCATAAATTGCATCAAGTAGGCATAATGTCCGTTATTTTCGGCTGGCGGATCCTGCATGTTTTCTGGTTCCTGGAGGATCAGAATTTCGCCAAAATGAGCCGGGATCTCATCCTTTCTGACATACGGTGTGACGTCCTTGACAAGGCAAGCGATGTCAAAGTCTTGAAGGATGTCCTTTTTGACGTTTGGGTTTGCCCGGGAACCATTCAACAGTACGACACGGATATTCTCATCATCCCTGGCAAAATTTAGGATGGTTTCGAGCATTTCCTGTTCATCGCGCATAAAATTTCCTCATCGTTTGTTGCCTGATTAGAGCTTTTGATACAAATCAGGAACTCTCGCACTCACAAATGACGGTTTGTCCGATATTCAATAAGAATTTTCCGATTACAGAGACGTGAACGCCAAGAATACTATGACAGTCACGAGTTACAACCTGAGTGAGCAGCTCCAGATCTCTGACCTCCCTGGAACCTATGAACGAGGAAATATACTCGTTCAAACTATAAACTTCCAGTAGTTTTTCACCCGGTATGTAAGAAATGGTCAATGTGCTTCCTGCAATAGGATTACTGGTCCTGGGGCACAGGGAAGGAACCTCCACTTCGTGGGTTTGCTTTGTTATTTTTGAGATCGTTGGATTTGCAATTGTTGTAAGTGTCATATGGATTGGCGTAGACGCACTATCTCAAGAGATTTTTCAAACAGTAACCTTAATATCCCAACACTTGATTGACCAGAAGCAGTGTAAGGTTGCGGCGTAGAAAAGCGGGCTCATACTCAAAGATCAGGATTCTCCCAATATAGCTGCCCGTCTTGTTGCCGAAATTTCTCTGGCGTTCATCCTCCAAAGGGAGCACATACTCTCGAACACGTCGCAGCGCTTCAGCCAGAGTCGGAGTAATCTTTTGGGCCCCGCTCACCCAGATCACATTGCGACTGCTATAGGCATAGGCAGGCAATTGACTTCCCGTCCCGCTGGCGAAGACCAGCTCGCCCGTTTCCGCCAGGGCATTGACGCTACCGAGATAAAACTCAGCCAGTGTCCCCTGTCGTCGCATTACAGTTTGCTTGGCCGGATCTTTTTCGGCAAGGAGATCAGCCTTGAAGTTGCGCCAGGGGTGTTGACCACTAATCAGTAATGCCTCGAACCCGATTTGCTGGAGCGTGACCGAACCACCTGTCATAACGACCGCGTTTTCGGGAATGATCTCCTGGATGCGTGCCAGCGCGTCTTCTTTCGTCTCGACGAATTCAGCATGGATCCCGCGGGCCTTTACAGCTTCTATGGTTTTATGAATAAGCTCCGGTGTTGGAAGAGCGGCATAGTCCATTACTGCCTCCGTTCAGAAACTGCAATCATAAGAATAAAATCACGCTTGAATTACAATCTCAAAGTCCTCAACAAGGGGGGCATCTGTCAGCATCGGCACGACCTTGCCAATTTCGGCCCGATAATAATCGCTGTTCTGACCTGTGACCTGCCGGTCGGTCTCTTCTTCCCACAATGTGATGGTGATACCCTTCCCGGTGCTTCGGTCAACCAGCAGCAGGTACCCTTTGAACCCGGTTTGTTTCTGCGCGGCAGGGACAGTGTTCTCTCGAATAATGCTAATTGCCTCATCCAATCGATAGGGCGAAAACTGAGTAGTTGTCACTCTGGCATACATATCCTCGTCTCCTTATTAAACAAAAAATAAGTATTCACTCATCGACCGGGTGGTGGCAGAGTCAATACTTATCAAAAACTGCAGCGTTAAGAACCATATTTGTGTGGCAATTATTCCTTCATTTTAACGTAAAAGATCAACTGTCCCTCAATATCCTGGGTGCGCATCTCGAAGCGGTCCTTGAGCTTGTTCAGCATGCGCGAGAGCTGCTTGTGTCCATAAGTACGCGGGTCGAAGCCCGGGTCCACCTGGTAGATGGCATTCCCCATCACATCAAGCCGCGCCCAGCCATCCTGTCCCACCGCCATTTCAAAGGCCTGGCTCAAAACAGGCATCGGATCCGCTTCTTCTTTTTCGGCCTCGGTGCTTTCGGGACTCTCTTTACTGCTGGCCTTTTTCGCTCGGGTAGCTTGGGCCCTTTTTTGTTGCGTGGCTTTTTTCTCTTCGACCAAATTTTCGGTATAGACAAACAAATCACAGGCATTGACGAATGCTTTCGGGGTTTTCTTTTCGCCGATCCCCATGACAAAGATACCTGTTTCACGGATGCGAGTCGCCAGCCTGGTATAGTCGCTATCCGAGGAAACGAGACAGAATCCATCCACCACGCCCGAATGCATAATGTCCATTGCATCGATGATCATCGCGCTGTCCGTCGCGTTCTTGCCGACCGTATAGCGAAATTGTTGAATGGGTTGGAAGGCATGAAAATTAAGTGTTTCCTTCCAGGAGTTCATGTTGCTGGTGGTCCAATCCCCGTAAATCCGCCGCACGGTCACTTGTCCGTGGCGCCCCGCTTCGACGAGCATTTGAGGCAGGAGCGAAGATTGAGCGTTATCGCCGTCGATGAGGACTGCGATCCTTTGGCGACCATTGGTTAAAGGTAAGGGTTGTGTTGGCATAGTGTCATTATATTATGGATTATTGGGCATCGGCGTATTCAGGCTGTCGGGATTTGGGGCCAAAACGCCAATATCCTTACACGAATCAGCTCCCAGGCGCTGGAACAACCCTGCATCACCACTTACTTCAATCTGGATCGGAGTCTCAGCCTTGTATGTACTATCCACAGTCAGTTTCAACGTTGCTTTGTACCCCATGGGAAGCAAGGATACATCAACAGTCTTGTCGGGATGCACCCTTCCTTCATCCAAAGCATTCAGAGTCACCTTCAAGTTGGTGAGTTCCACTCCTCCCGTATTTCTCAGGACAACAAAGGCGTTTGTTACTTCGCCCATGCCATGCACAACGTCGATACTGGTATTGCATCCCAGAATCTCAACTGAAATGGATGGTCCACTCGGCGGGATTGGGGTTGGAATCCCTGGCGTATCGGAGGAAACCGGAACTGGACTAAATGTGGCTGTAATAAACGGAATCGCCGTGGAAGTTGGAATTTGAGATGTGGCAGTAGGATTGATGACGATCGGCGTGGCTGTAAAAATGGAGGGCGTCTGGGTCGGAGGAAGGAACGGAGTAGGAGGATTGCCGGGTGGTTGGATGACCCAGCCATTACAAGACGCCAACAATAGACCCGCCAGTATCACAAAAACAGCTCTCTTCATTTTCTGCTCCTCCTCGTCATTGTACCCCGCACGCCGCATAAAACATAAGGGAAGAAGCGTGCGGGGTTGTATCCCGCTTCATAAAAATGAGTAAAGCCACCTTTTAACCTATTCAACGGATCCTAATTAAAGTTGTCCATTCTCCCCCCAACTTTCAAGTCTTTTTAGATACTCGGGATCAGTGTAACGTGATAGAGCAAATGCAGAAGCATAGGATGGCAGCTCGCTGCCCACCACCTGCGCGGCGAGCAATTCCCCTACGCCGCAAGCGGACATGATGCCATAGCCTGAAACTGCTCCAATGACAAACGCTCCCTCCACATCCATGGGTCCGACCAGCGGACGATTTTCGCGCGTCTTGGTGTAGTAGCCGCCGTCCAGCTGTGGACGCGGCATCCTATTGAAGTATTCTTTCATTCGAGGCAGCAAGGCGGCGAGTCCACGCAACGCCACTTCAGGATACTGCTCATCCATTTTGGGCGGCCACACTGGCTCCATCACTTTGGTTTGATATTCCCACAACATCAAAATCGTCTGGCTTTCGCCCGCACCTTCGGGTCGGGTGTGAACCCCCGAAGGAAATAAGTCAGTCAACCACTTTGTTGCCTCATCTTCCGCCAACGCCAGGCGCTCTTCCTCCTCCCAGGGCAACCATTGTGGATCCGTCCAAATTAAGAGTGGCGCCTCACGACCTACGACCCCCAATGAGTCTTTGATCGCGGCTTTCAGATGCAGCTCGGTATGCACAGGTAGATCAATTCCGAGCAATCTGCCCACCTCTTTCAGATACGGACCCGCGGCGTTGATAAAGACCGGCGAATCGATTCGTTCCCCGGAACTCAGCCTGACTCCCTGCACGCAGCCATTGGATATCTCTATGCCTGTCACGCATCCTGATTCAAATCGGACCCCGCGCCCGCGGGCCGGTTCAAGGAGATACATCCCCAATTGTTGGGCGCTCAGCCAACCCGCGCGTCGGACGTGTAAGGCGGCCGCCGCACGCTCCGTTATATACGGAAAATACTGGCGGATGAGTCCATTACCAATCAACAAGTCCGCGCCGGTCGGTTGATCGTGGAACCCTTCAGCAGGGGAGTCGTGGTAGTCCACTGACGAGGACGAGTGAACGCGCGTCGGGCCGGCACCCAGGCTTGAGATCTGGCGTGAGGCAGTTTCCAGGCCCTGAATCCTGCTTTCATCGGCGGTCACATATAAGTAGCCTCGTCGGTTCATCCGAAATACATTCCCACTTTCATCGGCTAATGCTTCCATGAGATCAATGGAGCGATTCATCAGCGCGAGCATCTCGGGGTCGGGCCACCAGTTCCGATAACACTCGGTGGAGCGATCGCTTGTTAACGAGAGGGGAGGACGCTCGTCCAGCAGAAGAATATTTTTGAAACCTGCTTTACTGAGAAAGTGCGCGGCAGAAACTCCGGTGATACCGGCCCCACAAATCACAACATCGGCTGTCTGAGTCATGAGTTGGAGAATTTGGCTTTCAACTCTTCCCAGTTTGGCTCGACCAGGATGGAGCCATCCGGGAAGACGATGGTCGGAACGCTGCGATAGCCGTTGTTTACCTCCAGGACGAATTCCGTCGCCTCAGAATTCCCTTCCAGGCCCACCCGGAGATGGGGAATATTGTTTGTCTCAAAGAATTTTTTAGCTCGCACGCAATCTGAACAATATTCAGTCGCATACATAACGATTTGGGATGGTGTGATGGTATAGAGATCGTTCATGGTTCGATGTTTTCCACAGCCTTCCTGAAGATTTGACATTACAAAAGTCATCCTGACAGATATGAAATGTTCTTGTAACATTCTCTAATGTTCGGCGTCTTGTACTCATAGACGGCTGAAATTTAGATAACCGTTAACTATCATTTTCTTACGGAAAGCAGCTTTTTTGAGCTGTTTATAGCTAAGTATAATCTTTTTCCTCATTGCCAGCCGTGCAATAACGATAATTGACACTTTGTATGACTAATCTGAAACGTTCTTTCTTTGGTGCGGCCATTTATCTGGCATTGATTTTTGTGCTTGGGCAAACTGATTATACTGGCAGGCCCATCATCAATTTTGCATCCTACTTTTACCTGGCCGTATTGATCGCCATGCCAGTGACACTTTTTTTCCCATCCATCTCACGAGTCCCAGTTTATGTTCCCCTGTCTGTCTGGGCAGGGGTTTATATCTTATTGCTGGAAATCCTTAATAGAAGTCTCTCGACCACCTCGAATGACTTCTCGATTATTGTTTTGGAATTCATCCTACTCGAAGTTGGCGTTTGGTTTGCCTATCAGCTTTCCATGCAGATCAGCTATGCCGAGTCGATTATGGCTGCCTTAGCGTTAAACGCGTTTCCCAACCGTGCTCGTGATATCGATTCGGAATATCAGCGCATCAAGATCGAGCTGACACGCAGCCGCCGTTATCAGCGCCCGCTGAGCATCGTGGTGATCGAAGCTGAATCGGATGATGAGAACATAACGGGAGAAATGCTAAAGAGCGTTCAGCATGATCTGTTTAAACAATTCACGTCGGCTCGATTTGCGCAAATCATTGATAACTGTGTCCGCCAGACCGATTTGGTATTGCGTGACCATCAGGGAAGGTTTGTGGTCCTTTGCACCGAAACTGAATTGTCTCGTGCGACTTTGTTGGCGAAAAGGATTGTTCAGGCAATTCAGGAAAAGACCAGTCAACAGGCTCGTTGGGGCGTAGCAACTTTCCCTGACGATGCGCTTACGTTTGATGATTTGCGTCAGAAAGCGCAGGAACATCTTACTGGTTCAGCGGCTTCCACTCTGGAACACATGGCTGTGATTGAGTCGCAGGAAGGCTCCAAATTATGAGTGTGCTAGGGTTGCTCTCCTCTCGGGATGACTGGGTAAGAAAGTTTGATCCTCAAAAGAGACTGATCAGCGGCCGGGCCTATCAGGTGACCAAGCGTGTTATGGATGTATTTCTGGTCATCATTTCGCTACCCGTCTGGTTGCCGCTATTTGGGATCGTTGCTTTAATCATTCGGATTAATTCTCCAGGTGCGCCCGTGGTGTTTACCCAGCTTCGTACAGGAAAAGGGGGACGACGTTTCCATATGTACAAATTCCGCACCATGGTACGCGATGCAGAGGAATTGAAGGCGAAATATGCCCATCTGAATGAACTGCAATGGCCCGATTTTAAGATCACAAACGATCCGCGTATCACGCGGCTGGGTAAGTTTTTACGAAAGACCAGTTTGGACGAAATTCCACAAATTCTTAATGTCTTAAAAGGCGAAATGAGTCTGGTTGGACCGCGCCCCACCTCCTTCGGGGCGGAGACGTATAAACTTTGGCACACATACCGGCTGGATGTGATGCCCGGGATCACGGGACTTTGGCAAATTATCGGCCGCGCAAAATTAGAGTTTGACGATCGGCTGCGGCTGGATATCGCCTATATTGAACGGGCCAGTCTGCTCCTGGATCTGTATATTCTGTTCATGACTGTATTTGCTGTCTTCCAACAGCGTGGAGCACGGTAATAGAAAGTGTGAATGTCGAGTAAGATTGCTTATATCGTTTCAAGGTTTCCGCACCTGCCTGAGACCTTTATTCTACGGGAGATGATTTCGCTAGAGCAGTTGGGGTGGCAGATCGAGCTCTATCCTTTGATCATTCAGCACCAAGAGCTTATCCATCATGAGGCGCGTCCGTGGCTGGCACGGGCCCACGCGGTGCCGTGGTTTTCACTGGATTTACTGAAGTCAAACGTTGCCAGATTGATGCGTCGGCCACAACAGTACCTCTCCTTGTTGTGGAGAGCGTTGCGGGAGAATCTCCGTAGTCCTAAATTTCTCGTACGCACTCTGCTCTTATTCCCTCGCGCGGTCTGGATGGCGGAGCGCTTTCAGGCAGAGGGCATTGATCATATCCACGCGCATTACGCAACTCATCCCGCGCTGGTGGCCTGGCTGATCAATCAACTGACTGGCATTTCATACAGCATCACCGTCCACGCCCACGACATTTTTGTTGAGAAGCCTATGCTGGCCACCAAGTTGCAGGATTCTGTTTTTGTTTCTGCCATCTCAGAATTTAATCGTCAGTATCTGGTGAATTTGTTCGGTCCCTGGGTTCAACAAAAGACACAAATTGTCCGCTGTGGGATCGACCCAGCCCTTTACGGAAGCGAAAACGGGATCGGAGTTGCTGACCCGGAACAGCTTGAAATTATCAGTATTGGGAGCTTGCAGCCTTACAAGGGACATGTGTATCTGGTCAGAGCTTGTGTCGAACTGCAAAAGCGCGGCATTCCGTTTCGATGTAGAATCGTAGGTGGCGGAGATTTATATTCCATACTGGAGCAGTTAATTCGCGAGAATCGCCTCGAGGAATTGGTTGAATTATTAGGACCGCGCACTCAGGATGATGTTTCGCTATTGTTGAAGACAGCTAATTGTTATGTTCAGCCGAGCGTTATTACCTCGTCTGGTAAGATGGAAGGAATTCCAGTGGCTTTGATGGAAGCCATGGCCAGTGGTATTCCGGTGGTGGCAACCTGTATTTCTGGTATTCCTGAGTTAGTTCGACATGGAGATACAGGCTGGCTGGTGCCTCCCGAAGATGTGATTGCGATCGCAGACGCGCTATCCCAAATTTATAGCGGCCCCGCCGAGGCACGGCGACGGGCTGCCTCCGGCAAGAAATGGGTCCTTGAGGAGTTTGAGTTATCCCTGAATGCCAGAAGATTGGCATCCCTGTTTGCTCAAACGAATTTGTCTTCTTCGCTCGGATAATTGCTTAATTAGGAGAGTTCCATGGAAGTCAAGTTGTATTTTCGAATGCTTCAGCGGGGATGGTGGATTATTATTGTGACCACATTGGTGGCCATTTTGGTGACTCTTGTGGCTTCCTATCTGGCCACACCAATCTACCGAGCAACCTCACGTTTTGTTATCTCTCCCAGTGCTACATTTGTTGCCGAGGGAAATAACGTGTTAAACAGCCTCGCGACTCTGGATAAGCGCTCGATCATCACGACGTATGCCGAAATCTTGAACAGCCCTCGCATCCATCGGGAAACATTCGACCTTCTCCAAATAAACGAGGCCAATTTACTGGATTACACCTACAATGCAGTTGTTTTGCCTGACACTAATATTATAGAATTCTCTGTGCAGGGGCCCGATCCTCAAACAGTTATGCTACTGGTGAATGCCATTGGACAACATGTCGTGGAATACGTTCAGGGCTTATATATGGTCTACGAAATGACGCTGCTCGATCCGTCAGTTGTGCCTGTCAAACCGATTTCCCCTCAGCCGGCGCGGGATGCCGGTGTTGCTCTGGTGGTGGGACTTGCCATGGGGGTCATCCTGGCCCTGACCCGTGAGTTAATTCAGGCTCCCATCGAGAATTTCATGCAACAACGAAAAACAGACCCTGTCTCGCTTGCCTTAAATCGAACGGTATTTGAGCAGGAATTGGCTGAGATCGCTTTTGCTTCCACCAATGACTTCTCCTTTTGCCTGGTTCGGCTGGAGGGCTTAGGGAAGTATATTAATGTCCTGCCACAATCGAGCCTTCAAACCATTCTTCGACACATCAATGGAACCTTGCGAAATCAATTACGGGGCAACGATCTGGTCGGGCGCTGGAGTGAGCTCGAATTTTCGATCATACTCTTTGAGACGCCTGGGGATGCTTCGGTGAATACCATGGGACGGGTCCGGACCGCCCTGTCCGTCCCCATTAAGAGCGAAGTCTCGGGAGAGGATCTCTATCTAAATCCACAGATTGGAATTGCTGAATATCGCGTTGGTGATACTGTGGAATCAATGGTGAAGAACGTCAAGTGGGCCCTGGATGTGGCCGAGAAAAATAGCAATGGCTTGTATCTTTTGAAGGCCACGCAGCCCATCTAGATTGTATTATGAGCCGGTCTGTTTTGCTTCAACCCCCCAAAACTGTCTCGAGCGCGGATCTCCAACGCCTGCGAGGAGATGCTCATATTCCTCCGCGCGCCTCAATCGTGATACCTGTTAATGCCCAAAAGGATCTCTCAAGGGTTTTGATCCTGGCATCTGACCTTGCGGCTTATCACGGCAGCCAATCCATTGAGAT
>Ga0068859_100007546_pt1 | contig 11045 bp, 17 predicted proteins | sample KBSSwiS22_FD_66585 | JGI IMG/M metagenome (GOLD analysis project Ga0068859, IMG submission 66585) | Switchgrass rhizosphere microbial communities from Kellogg Biological Station, Michigan, USA - KBS Switchgrass S2-2 | ecosystem: Host-associated > Plants > Roots > Rhizosphere > Soil ... | reverse complement strand
GCCTACCTCCTCGCCTGGCTCGAGGAAGCGCAGCTCGACCGCGTCGGCGCATTCAAGTTCGAGGCGGTCGAGGGCGCCCCAGCGACCTCGATGGACGATCAGGTTCCGGCCGACATCAAACAGGAGCGCTACGAAGCGGTCATGGCCCTGTCCGTCCGTATCAGCGCCGAGAAGCTCGCGGCCAAGGTCGGCAGTGACATCGATGTGCTCATCGATCGCATCGACGATGAAGGCGGCGCGACCGGCCGCTCGAAGGCCGACGCGCCCGAGATCGACGGCGAGGTTCACCTCCGCGATGCAGGTGGCCTCCAGCCTGGGGACATTGTCAGCGTTCGGGTCGAGGATTCAGACGAGCATGACCTGTTCGGCGTCCCGCTCGAGACCGTCAGCGCCTAGCGGCACTTACATTCTTCGGCCATCGGGCCTATGCCGGCCGGGCTACTAGTCGCAACGACGGTCTTTGGTGCTTTGCGGCTCCTCATTCCTTCTCTTGTCGCTCCTAGCGCAAAGAGTGGCCGCACTTGGCCTCTCAGATCGAAAGGAATGATTCCATGCCCATCGGCACAGTTAAATTCTTCAATGAGAGCAAGGGCTATGGCTTCATTGCTCCCGAGACCGGCGGCAATGATGCCTTCGTCCACATCAGCGCTGTCGAGAGCAGCGGCATGCGCACCCTGCGAGAGAACCAGCGCGTAAGCTACGAGCTGCAAGAAGACAGGCGCGGCAAGATGGCCGCGGTCAACCTGAAGGATGCCAGCGATACCGCTGCAGCTCAGGACAATGATGCCGCTGAAGCTCAGGCCGACGGTTCCGGTGAGGCCTCGAACGAGGCCTAGTCACTTGTCAGGACCAGTCGCCCGTTCCTCGAACCTTTTGTTCTTCCTCGCGCGCGTCGAACAGTCGCGCGTCGAGGGGGACGCCGCAACGCTGGACCATGTGCGCGAGCGCTGCCGCCGGGCCGAAGCAGCCTGGCAGGCGCTCGCCGACAAGGCCCAGCGCAGCGAGCGCATGAGGGCAGCCGAGGCGCAGCGAAAGGCTGACGAGAACTCCCACGCCTGAATGAGGAGCACGCTTGTGGACTCCACTGACAAGCTGACACCGATACCAGACGGTGACACGGCAGAGAGCCTTCGCGAGCAGGCTGCCGCCTGCCGCCGGCTCTCACTTCAGTCTCGTACGAAGGCGGGCGCGAAGGCGCTGAACACGCTCGGCGACCATTTCGACGACCGCGCGGACAGGCTCGGCCCGTTGGGAATTAACGGGTGACCCGCGCCGTCAACCTGACGCTCGACGAGAGCGCGGTGGTGAGCCGCTGCCTGTCGGAGAAGATTGGCGTCTCCGCGATCGAGCCATTGCCGGGCGGAGGCGTTCGCCTGGTCTGCAAGAGCACCGACGGTGCAGCCCTCATCCGCAAGAAGCTCAAGCGCTACCTGATGGACGACGCCGCCCGGCGAGAGCCTCACCGCCCCGCGACGGGTACGTGGTAATCTGATCAGACCAGCTCGATATCGCTGAAGTATCGATCCAGCTTCTCGCGCGCGTCATCTGTCAGGAGAACGCAGACCGACCGCCGGTCGTGGCCCCACGGAACGGTCTTCACCATCCGATGATCCTTCAGATACCCTAGCCACCTGCGGACCGTCGTGCCTGCCAACCCGACGCTGGAGGCGAGTGACGAGATCGTCGTTCCGTCTGGAAAGTCCAGGTAGAGCGCGATCATCATTTCCCAGGGCGGCTCGCCGAAGATCGGCTGCGGAAACAGCTCTCTCCTGCGCAATCGGTGTCGCCGTACACGGGCCGCGAGCTCGACGATGCGAGCTCTCCCGGCAAGCGACGTTCCGCTGCGGAGCCTCGCCGCAAGGACGGCGCCAGCATCGACGCCGAGCAACTTTTCGAGGAGCATGGCGGCCGCCTCGATCTCGCTCTCGGAAAATTCAATTGCCGCCTGGCCGTCAGGCGAAACAGAACCGTGCTGCACGACAGGCCCAATGCAGGGACTCGAAGCAGGCCGCTAGAGGTAAACGCGCCGACTTGGCGCACTTTCGCGCCACATTCATCCATAGGCTGGTTCGTGAAAACAGCCGTGGATACAACTCCTGCCGGCGGCCAGCGTCGGTCGCCCGGCTTTCGGCACGATGCCCCGTATCGAGAGTTGAGAAGGCCCGGTTGACCCCTGATCGGCCGGGCCTTCGGCGCACCGGCGGCAAGGGCGCGCTCTCGGTGGGAGCCGCGCCCATTGGAAGGGGAAGGAAGTGGCCCCAAAAACCGAAGAAATGTCCGAGGTCGAAGGCATTGAGGAGGTGGTGAGGCTCCTCAGTGAATCCCTCGATTTGTGCAAGAAAGCGCTTCGCGAGGCCGAAGAAGCGGCCGGCGACGAGCAAGAGGATCCGCTTAGCTAGCGCAACCCCGCGTAGCCGCCCGGGAGCGTGGCGCCGAGCGGTCTCAGGACGAACGGCTCGCACAATCGTGACTCCCGCCCGCGGCGCGGCTAGCGGGTCGGCATGACCGACTTCTCCGCCCTCCTCGTCCCCGACCGCGGCCAGAAGGCCCGTCCGATTCATCTCGTCGACAAGGGGAGCTTCGACGCCTGGCTGAAGAAGCGGCCGGCGGAGGACCGCGCCCTGCTCGAAGCGATGCGCTTCGACGGCAAGAAGCCGCACGAATATGCGCTCCTGCCGCGCGGCAACGACTTCGAGGTGGTGAGCGCCGTGAAGTCGGCGGATAAACTGTCGCCCTGGTGCCTGGCCAGGCTGGCGGAGAGCCTTCCTGAGGGGACTTACAAGCTGGCGTCCGGCGATCCCGGCGCGGCCGCGCTCGGCTGGCTGCTCGGCCAGCACCGCTTCGACGTCTACCGCAAGAAGGACGATGCCGAGCGAGGGCCGCGCGTGCTCCTCACCGGCGAGGCCGCGCAGGTCGAAGCCATGGTCCGCCTCGCCGACGCGACGGCACTCGTCCGCGACCTCGTCAACACGCCCGCCGCCGATCTTGGCCCGGCGGAGATCGAGAAGGCGGTCCGCGACACCGCGACCGAGCTTGGCGCGCAAGTCCGCGTCACCACCGGCAAGGAGCTTGCTTCCGGCTATCCGCTCATCGCCGCCGTCGGAGGAGCCGCAACGGAAGCGCGGGCGCCGCGCCTGATCGAGCTCGAATGGGGCAGGGCGGACGCCCCGCGCGTCGCGATCGTCGGCAAGGGCGTCTGCTTCGACAGCGGCGGCCTCGACCTCAAGCCTGCCAGCGGCATGCGCCTGATGAAGAAGGACATGGGCGGCTCGGCCCACGCGCTGGCCCTCGCCCGGCTCATCATCCAGGAGAAGCTGCCGGTCCGCCTCCATCTGCTGATCCCGGCGGTCGAGAACGCCGTGTCAGGCGGCGCCTACCGGCCCGGGGATGTAATCAAGTCCCGCGCCGGTACGTTCGTGGAGATCGACAATACCGACGCCGAAGGCCGCCTGATCCTCGCTGATGCGCTCACCAAGGCAGCCGAGGACAAGCCCGAGCTGATCGTCGATTTCGCGACGCTGACCGGCGCGGCACGCATTGCCCTCGGCCCCGAGCTGCCGGCGATGTTCGCCAGCAAGGATGACCTCGCGACTGACGTCGAATCCGCATCCTGCGAGGTCGAGGATCCGTTGTGGCGCATGCCGCTGTGGGAGCCGTACAATGACATGCTGAAGAGCGAGATTGCCGACCTCGCCAATGCCGGCGGAGCGCCGATGGCCGGCTGCATTACCGCGGCAATGTTCCTGAAGCGCTTCGTTCCGGACGGGTTGGAGTGGGCTCATCTCGACACTTATGCGTGGCGCGATGCAGCGTCCCCCGGGCGCCCCAAGGGCGGCGACGCGCTTGGCCTCAGGGCGATTTTCCGCATGCTCGAACGGCGCTTCGGCGGTCGGTGACTGACATAGGTGTAATCAGCCTTGGCCCGATTTTCCCGTAATTCCTGTCGTTTCACTGCAACATTTCACGTCCTTACCGGTTTTAGGAACCGAGCTGACGCGACACGGCACGGAGTTTGCGGCAATGGCCGACGTATCCCTTACCGGCTGGATGAAGGCGCTTATCGCCTATGTCCGGTCGGGCGAGCCGGACCTCACCAACCGGCAGATGGCACTCTTGATGCTGGTCTATCTGACACCCGGGCCGCACACCGTGCGGGGCCTCGCGCGGGTGCTCGGCGTTTCGAAACCGGTCGTCACTCGCGCCTTGAACACGCTTGGCGCGCTCGGCTATCTGCGCCGCGAACGAGACCAGGACGACCGCCGCAACGTGTTCGTCGTCCGCACCAGCAGCGGGGCAGAATTTCTTGAAGGGTTCAAGCGCAACCTCCGCGAAGGCGGCGACGGCGGCTCAGCGGCGCACCGGCCAATCATCGGGCAAGCGGCAGCCTTCGCGCACCACCGCTGAACGCTTTGCGCTGACCGGTCCGTCCGACCCGCCTGACCCCGCTCATAACGCCTACCGCAACGACCTCGCCGACGTGGCGCTCGCCGATCGGGTGCTCGCTTCGCACTACGCGGAGCCGGTGGAGCGGGTGATCAAAGCCCGGGCGCCGCTGCTGACAGGGCCCTCGGAGGATGCGGAAGTCGTTCGTGAGCTCGAGGCGGGCGAACCCTTCGCGATGCTCGACGACAGCGTCGGCTGGGCCTGGGGCTATGCCGGCAAGGATCGCCGTGTCGGCTACGTAAAGAGCGAGGCGCTTTCGGGCGCTTAGCCCGTGAGGCTTCTCAGCCAGATGAGCTGGTAGATGCTGCTCCCGACCAGGAGCACGAGTACGGCGATGATCGCATAATCGCGTGCCGGCCAGCGTGGCCGGCGGATCGGGAACAGCAGCCATCCGGCAATCGCGGAGAGGATCAGCGTTCCGATCGCGCTGTTACGAAGGAAGATGACGACTGTTTCTCGAACATGCTCTGTACCAGGGGCGACCGAACTGCCGTGCGGGCTCATCATGAACGCGGTGGTCCAGTTGATGATCGCGGCGAGGAGCAGGAAGCCGCCAACGAACATACGCACACGGCCGAAGCCACGGTTTCTCACATTTGCCCTCGCTGACGGCGGATCTGGAACCAGCGGGCGACATTCTTCTGCTGCTCCGCCAGCGTCTCCGCGAAAGCATGGCCGCCGGTGCCGTCGGCGACGAAATAGAGCGCCTTCGTCTGGGCTGGATGGAGCACCGCCTCGATGCTCGCCTTGCCGGGGTTGGCGATCGGGCCGGGCGGCAGGCCCGCGCGCCGGTACGTGTTGTACGGGCTTTCGGAGTTGAGCTCGGAGCGAAGAATACGCCGCCCCAGCGGTTTACCCTTGGTCACGGGGTAAATTACGGTTGGATCGGCATCGAGTTTCATGCCGATGCGGAGGCGGTTGCAATAAACTCCGGCGATCATCGGCCGCTCGCTCGCCTTGCCCGTTTCCTTCTCAACGATGGAGGCGAGGATGACGGCCTGTTCCTTAGTGACGATGGGGCAGACGTAATCGCGCTTCGGCCAGAGCCGGTCGACGGCTCGCGCCATGGCGGACTGCATTCGGGCGACGACAGCGGTGCGGGCCTCCGCTCGCTCGAAGCTGTAGCTATCGGGGAGTAGCGACCCTTCGGCGATGACGGGGTTAGGCCCCGTAAGATACTGGTTCGCCGCCAGTTTCTCTTCGACGACGATCGACGGCATTCCCTCCGTGACCGTAATCAGCCGCTGGACCGGTCGTCCGTGCTGGAGCAGGTCGAGAATCGACGCGGCACTCGCTCCCTTTAGAACCTCGAACTCGCCCGCCTGCACGGAATCGCGCGAGCCGAAGGCCTTTGCTCCAACGCGGAACCAGCGAGCCGAGGCGATGACACCGAGCCGCTGGAGATTGTTGGCGGTCGAAGTGACCGTCGCGCCCTCGGGCACGATCACGGTCATGGGACGGGTGCTCGGTCCCGGTCCGTACCAGCGCCAGGACAACACCAGCAGCGGCACTCCGACGGCGAGCGGGATCCCCAGCGCCAGCCGGCGCCAGAGGCGACGCACCTAGTTGACCGCCTTCATGATCAGGCTGGCGTTGGTCCCGCCGAAGCCGAAGCTATTGTTGAGCACGGCTCGAATGGGCCGCTCCTTAGCCTTGTGCGGGACGAGGTCCACGCCGGCCGTTCCCTCGCTCGGATTATCGAGGTTGAGCGTGGGCGGAGCGATCTGGTCGCGCATCGCGAGGATGCAGAAGATGCTCTCGACCGCGCCCGCTCCGCCGAGCAGGTGGCCGATCGCCGACTTGGTCGAGCTCATCGACAGCGAGCCGATCGCATTGCCGAACAGGCGGCGCACCGCGCCCAGCTCCAGCTCGTCGCCCAGTGGCGTCGAAGTGCCGTGGGCGTTGATATAATCAATGTCCGACGGCTGCAGTCCCGACTTCTTCAGCGCCATTTCCATCGCGCGATAGCCGCCCGACCCTTCCGGGTGCGGCGCAGTCACGTGATAGGCGTCCCCCGACAGGCCGTAGCCGACGACCTCGGCGTAGATCTTCGCGCCGCGCGCCTTCGCATGCTCATATTCCTCGAGCACGACCACGCCCGAGCCCTCGCCCATGACAAAGCCGTCGCGGTCCTTGTCGTAGGGCCGGCTGGCCTTCTCCGGCTGGTCGTTGAAGTTGGTGCTGAGCGCGCGCGCTTGGGCGAAGCCGGCGATCCCGATCGGGCAAATGGTCGCCTCGGCGCCGCCAGCGAGCATGATGTCCGCGTCGCCGTCCTTGATCATCCGCGCGGCATCGCCGATCGAATGCGCGCCGGTCGAGCAGGCGGTCACCACAGCATGGTTGGGGCCCATCAGGCCATATTTGATCGAGACCTGACCTGAGATGAGGTTGATCAGGCGCCCGTGGACGAAGTGCGGGCTGACGCGTCCGGGCCCGTTCTCGTGGAGGTTGACGCTCTCCTTCTCGATCCCGGGAAGGCCGCCGATGCCCGAACCGATCGAGACTCCGGCGCGAAGCCGCGTTTCCTCGTCCATGTCGGTGAGGCCCGCGTCCTCGATCGCCTGGCCCGCCGCATCGATTCCGTAGACGATGAACTGGTCGACCTGGCGTTGGACCTTGTGATCGACGCGCTTGCCCGGATCGAAGCCATATTCGTGGTCCGCCGGCTTCACCTCGCAAGCGATGCGGCATTTCTGGTCGCTGGCGTCGAACTTGGTGATCGGCCCAGCGCCGCTCTTCGCGGCGATGATGTTCTTCCAGCTCGTCTCGACGTCGCCGCCCAAAGGCGTCACCAGCCCGAGACCTGTCACCACGACACGGCGCATCAATCCAACTCCGTCATTGCCTCAAAAACAAACGGCCTCCCGATAGGTTCGGGAAGCCGTTCGTGCCGCCTTTCGGCGTCGGCGGCAGTCAGCGGAAAACCCGATCAGCCCTTGTTCTGGTCGATATATTCGATCGCGTCGCGAACCGTCGTGATCTTCTCGGCGGCATCGTCCGGAATCTCAACTCCGAACTCCTCCTCGAACGCCATGACCAGCTCGACGATGTCGAGGCTGTCCGCACCCAGATCGTCGATGAAGCTTGCGTCCTCGGTGACCTTGTCGGCCTCGACGCCGAGATGTTCGACGACGATCTTCTTCACCCGATCGGCAGTCTCGCTCATGTGTCGCTTCCTCCGTATTTTCCTTTTGCCGCTGCCCTAGCGATGCGCTTGGCAGGCGGCAAGCCTGACTGTCATTGCGGCGCGTTGCGGAAAAACCCATCTGCAAATCGCAAAGATGAAGACTTCACGCCCCCTCACGCCCGGCGAAATCGAGCTGCTGCGCTCGGTTTTCAAGGATGCAATCGATTATTCGAAGGTGCGACTGGTGAAGGGCAAATGGTGGCCTTTCCAGCCAAGCAACGCCGCCATGGCGCCGATGGGGAGCATCTGGTTCCACCCGGAGGGCGGCGGCTGGTCCGAGGATTTCTCGAAAGAACCGCTCGGTCTCCAAGGCTTCTTCGTCCACGAGATGACCCACGTCTGGCAGTCGCAGTTGAAAGGCCGTTTCTACCTCCCGCTGATGCGCCATCCCTTCTGCCGCTACGACTATGTACTGGAGCCGGGGCGGCCGTTCGAACGCTACGGCCTCGAGCAGCAGGCGGAGATCGTGCGCCACGCCTTCCTCGCGAAGCACGGCGGCAATCCCCCGACCTGTCCACCCGCGTCGCTTCTGCCGTTCGGCTGACAGCGGTGCTATGCCCCGACCATGGGAGAGCATATCGCAGTGGTGGGTGCCGGCGTCTTTGGCGCATGGACAGCGCATCACCTGCTGCAAGCGGGCCACCGGGTCACCCTGATCGACGCCTTTGGCCCCGCGCACAGCCGCGCCTCGTCGGGCGGGGAATCGCGGCTGATCCGCGCTGCATACGGGCGGGACGCGATCTACACGCGCATGGCCCGGGACTCGCTGCCGCAGTGGAAGCAGCTGAGCGCGGCCGCGGGCCTGCCCATTTTTATCCCCGCGGGCGTCTTGTTCTTTTTTGCGACCGAGGAGCCCTACTTCCGCGATACCGTCGCCGCCCATCGTGAGCTCGGCCTGCCGAGCGAGGTCATGACCCGGGCGGAAATGGCCCGCCGCTTCCCGATGTTCGACTTCAGCGGGATCGAGTTCGGCTTGTTCGAACCCGGGTTCGGCGTGGTGATGGCGCGCCGCGCTGTCCAGACGCTGGTCGAGCAATTCATCGCTAGCGGAGGGACCTATGTGCAGGCCGCGGTCGAACCCCCGGCCACCAACCAGGGCCGTCTCGAGGAGGTCCGCGTCACAACGGGCGAGAGAATCGAAGCCGACCGTTTCGTCTTCGCCGCCGGTTCATGGCTACCGAAGCTGTTCCCCGAGGCGGTCGGACCGAGAATTCGCCCGACACGGCAGGAGGTCTTCCATTTCGCTCCGCCGCCCGGCGATTCCCGCTTCCTCCCCGCGGCGATGCCGGGATGGGCAGACTTCAACGGCGGCGACATGTTCTACGGAACTCCGGACATTGAGGGCCGGGGGGTGAAGCTCGCTTTTGACCGGCATGGCGTCGAGGTCGATCCCGACACTCAGGATCGTCAGCCGACCGAATCAGCGCTGGCCGAGGTCGTCGCTTACCGCCACCGCCGCTTCCCCTCTCTCAAGGGAACACCGCTGACGAGCGCGGAGGTCTGCCAGTACGAGAACAGCTCGAACGGCGACTTCCTGATCGACTTCCATCCGCCGCTGCAAAATGTGCTGCTCGTCGGCGGCGGCTCGGGCCACGGCTTCAAGCACGGACCGGAGGTAGGGCGATACGCAGCGGAGCTGCTCGCCGGCTCAGCGAAGGTAGAACCGCGGTTCAGCCTCTCCAGCAAGAGCGAGGCCCACCGCCGCGAGGTGCATTAAGGCTTCTTGGCCACTCCGACGAGCGCGGGACGAAGGAGCCTGTCCTTCATCATGTAGCCGGCCTGCAATTCGTCCACGATCGTCCCCGGCTCGGCATCCGCGGTCGGCACCTCCATCATCGCCTGGTGGCGGTGCGGATCAAGGGGCTCGCCGATCGAGGTGATGCGCGTGATCCCGTTGCGCTGGAACACGGATTCGAGCTCGCGCGACGTGGACTCGATGCCCGCGAGGAACTGGCTCGCGACCTTGTCGGCGCGAAGCTCGTCGGAAACCGCAGCCAGAGCGCGGTCGAGATGATCCTTGATCGCCAACATGTCGCGCGCGAACCCGGCAGCGGCATAGGCCGACGCCTGGCTCTTCTCCGCCTCGAGCCGCCGCCGCACATTCTGCGTCTCGGCCGCCGCATAAAGCGCCGCCGACTTCGCTTCCTCCAGCTGCCGTTCAAGCTCGGCCACATGCTCGTGCTCGGCGACTTCGGGAGCGCCCTTCGCGGTCTCTCGGCGGATCGCCTCAGCCTCTTCGTGCAGATGTTCGTCGTCGTCGATCGTCATGCCATCAATCTCGTGAGCGCTTTCGCGGTGAAATCCACCATGGGGACCACGCGCGCATAGTTCAACCGCGTCGGGCCGATGACTCCGACAACGCCGACGACCTCGCCCTGGCTCCCGCGATAGGGCGCGGCGATCACCGACGAGCCGGAAAGCGCGAACATGCGGTTCTCGGAGCCGATGAAGATCCGGCAGCCCGGCGCATCGCGTGCGCTTTCGAGCAGGCGCGCGATCTCCTGCCGGTCCTCGAGCTCGTCGAGGAGCTTGCGGACTCGCTCCAGGTCCTCGGCGGCGATTTCGTCAATCAGGTTCGCCTGACCTCGGACGATCAGCACCGGCCGCCGCGCATGGTCCTGGCTCCAGGCCGCGAGACCGGAGGCAACCAGCTCGGCCGCGGCGGCGTCGATCGCTTCCTTACGCTCGCGAATTTCCGCGCGCAGACGCTCCTCGGCTTCGGCCAAGGTCAGACCGGAGAGCCGCGCGTTGATGAAATTGCTGATCTCGCCGAGCGCCACTGCCGAAGTGCTGTCGTCGAGCGAAATGATTCGGTTCTCGACGCTTCCGTCGGAACCGACGAGCACAGCCATCGCCCGGCTGTCGTTGAGCGGCACGAAGGACAATTGCCGCAGCTTCAGCTCACGCTTCGGAGCGAGCACCACCCCGGCGGCATGCGACAGGCCCGAAAGCGCAGCCGACGCGGCCGCAAGCGCATCCTCGATCGGCTGGTCGCGCACGATCTGCCGTTCGATCTCCCGCCGCTCGCGCGGATCCGGCGTCGACGCCTGCATGATCCCGTCGACGAACAGCCGCAGGCCCGTCTCGGTCGGAATCCGGCCCGCAGAAGTGTGCGGATGGGTCAGAAGCCCGCGCTCCTCCAGGTCCTGAAGCACACCGCGGATGGACGCCGGCGACAGGTTCACCCTGGCGGTCAGCGTCTTGGACCCGACGGGAATTCCGCGGTCGAGATAGGACTCGACCACGAGCCCGAAAATCTCGCGCATCCGGTCCGTCAGCTCGCCGATCGGCTGGGTCATGCGGCTGCATCTAGGATTGGCAGCTTCACCGGTCTAGGGACGCCCGCGAACCAGTATCAGGAGACAAGCCCGTATGCGCCCGTCCGGACGCGCCCCCGACCAGATGCGTGAATTGA
>Ga0068859_100007545_pt1 | contig 11046 bp, 10 predicted proteins | sample KBSSwiS22_FD_66585 | JGI IMG/M metagenome (GOLD analysis project Ga0068859, IMG submission 66585) | Switchgrass rhizosphere microbial communities from Kellogg Biological Station, Michigan, USA - KBS Switchgrass S2-2 | ecosystem: Host-associated > Plants > Roots > Rhizosphere > Soil ... | reverse complement strand
TAACGCGCTGGCCGTTGCGCTCGACCTCCAGGGGCAACGGTTGGCCCGGTGAAAGCAAAGCGTCGTCAGCAATCGTCTTCCACTTGGGGTTGTCGTTCCCGTCGAAAACTACAATCCGGTCGCCCGGTTTCAATCCGGCTTGTTCGGCGGCGCCGCCCGGCACAACTTGTCGCACGACCGGGGGAGGCGTGGCCTGCACTCCGTACATCAACGCGCCGGCAAACGGAATCGCCAGCGCGGTCAGAATATTCATCACCGGACCGGCGATCGCCACCATGATCCTTTGATATCGTGGCCGCAAATCAAACCGCTCGTTGGCGGGAATGTCCGGCGCGCTCTCGCCTTCGATCGGCGCGTTCGACTCATCGCCACCGAGCTTCACGTAACCACCCAGTGGAATGGCGGAAATTCGATAATCCGTGGTGCCTTTTTTGAAACCCCACAGGCGCGGCCCAAAGCCAATTGAGAAAGTCTCGACCCGAATTTTGAGGAGCTTGGCGACGATAAAATGGCCGAACTCATGCAGCGTGACCGCTGCGCCGAGAATGAAAATGAACGCTAAAACGCCGATGATTCCGCTTTGTAACAAACTCATAATGAGCCTCGAGTATTGAGTTTACGTGTCGTGTAGGGCGAGGTCAAACCGTGGATTCAGTATGGTTTTTGCAGCTTCAGGCAACATTCACCCGGGCTTCTCTGCTCAATTCAGATATTGCGGCCCGGGCTGAGGCGCGAGCGTCGCGATCCGCATTCAGCACGCCGGTTAGATCCTTAACGTCGGCGGTTCGATGACCATCCATTACGGACTGGATTACGACCGCAATGTCCGAAAACAGGATTCGTTCGTCGATGAAGGCCTGCACCGCTTCTTCATTAGCCGCGTTCATGGCCGCGGGCAGAGTTCCTCCGGTTTTGAGCGCGCGATAGGCGAGTGCGATGCAGGGAAACCGTTCGAGATCCGGAGCCTCAAAATGTAGCGAAGCAAGCCCCGCGAGATTCAATGGCGGTAATTCAGTCGGACAACGATCCGGATAGGTCAGCGCATATTGGATGGCGTGCCGCATGTCCGTCACGCCCATCTGGGCAATGACCGACCCATCGACCAACTCGATCATCGAGTGAACCACCGATTCCGGATGCACCACGATACCAATCGCATCCGCGTCAAAGCCGAACAACCAATGACCCTCGATAACTTCCAAACCTTTGTTCATTAACGTCGCCGAATCGATGGTTATCTTGGCGCCCATGCTCCAGGTCGGATGCTTCATTGCTTCGGCGACGGTAGCCGACGACATGGTGGCCCCGTCCCTGGTGCGAAACGGCCCGCCCGATGCGGTGAGGATAATCCGGCTTACTTCGCTTCTCTTTTCGCCACGCAGACATTGATGAATCGCGTTATGTTCGGAATCGACAGGCAGCAATTCAGCGCCTGATTTCTGTCCGGCGCGCGTCATCAGTTCGCCGGCCATCACCAGGGTTTCTTTGTTGGCCAGCGCTACGCGCTTGCCCGCTTCCAGGGCGCGCAAAGTCGGCACGAAGCCCACCGCGCCCACCGTCGCCGATACCACGCAATCTGCCTTTGGGTGTCGGGCGACCTCGACCAGGCCATCTTCGCCAAAGACCAGTCGCGGCACGGGCAGATTCTGCTTCGCAAGTTCGGTCTTGAGCTGGGCGCCGGCTTCGGCGGTGTCCAGGGAAACGAGATCAGGTTGGTGCCGAGCGATTTGCTGCGTGAGTATTTCGACGTTGTGTCCCGCGCCCAGCGCTACGACGCGAAAGCGCTCCGGACCCAGCGCTTCGAGGACGCGCAGAGTGTTGCACCCAATCGAGCCGGTAGATCCCAGAATGGCAATGCCGCGAGGTGACATGGTAGTTAAGGAGATGGCGTTGGCCCGCTTTCATAGGGCTTCATCAGATCGATCGTCTGGCCATCGCGATCGTAAGACGCCTCGGTTACCCGCCAATTGCGGTTGCTGCGAAAGGAAAGATCGACGCGCGCGTTCACGGTGCGCTTTTCGCCAATCACTTTGATGTAAAGCGTCGCCACGCCGTCGCCATTATTCACGTTGATGTTGCCGGTAATCAACGACCCGAAATCTTTCACTTCGCCAACATCCTGCTTCAGCTTTTCGTTGGTCCGAAGATAGGTGCGAGCCGTATCGGCGGCTTCGCTGGTGCCAATGGCATGCATCGCGAACCAGAAGATCGCTCCCACAAAGAGCGCGACGATCAGCCCCAGGACCGCGACGACCCCGAGTATGATGGCAATGATCTTTTTGGTGCTCATCAGCGACTAAAATAGGCCCAGGCAAAATAGTAGATGACTGGTGCATTGAACAGCAAGCTATCGATCCGATCAAGCACTCCGCCGTGTCCCGGTAATATCTGAGCTGTGTCTTTCGCACCGGTGCTTCGCTTGAGGGCGCTCTCTGTCAAATCGCCCAGCACACCCACGACGTTCATGACCGCGGCCAACGGCAGCGCGAACTTCAAAGGCAGTTTGAGAAAGAACCAGTAGTGGGCCGCCACGGCCAGCAACAAGCTGGCGAGCATTCCGGCAACGGCGCCCTCCCAGGTCTTTCCGGGGCTGACTGCGGGAGCCAGCTTATGCCGGCCGAACAGACGGCCGCCATAATAGGCAGCTGCGTCGGAACCCATGATTACGAGGAAGAAAAAGCCCAGCAGGTTTCGCGAAAGTAAGGGTTGAAACCCGACCCGCACCGCGATCAAATGGCTGCCGAGAAACACAACATACATTACACTCAAAACCGTCACGGCAGCTGAAGGAATCATTCGATCAAACGGCGCGCCCCTGACCATTGCCGCCGTTAAAGTACCTCCGGTAAGCAGCAGCAGCACGATCTGAATCATTGTCAGATCCGGCAACTCACCTGGCCCGGCGGGATGAAAATAGAAGATCACCATCAACGCCATCGCACTCAGCAGAGCGGCCGGCTGGTCTGCGCGAATCTGGTGCTTCCGCGCCAGCGCCCAAAATTCAAAGAGGCCGGCAATAAAGGTAACCGCGGCCAGAATCGCAAAAAGCGGCGCCAGTGCTTCGATCAGGATCGATGCGATCAAAATCGGAAGCAACACGACGGCGGTGAGGATTCTCGCCACCGAAGGTGGCACCCCTGCAAGGATCGACTTCCGCTTTGGTTTGGGTGATTGAGCTTTCAATTTCAGGTTTGCGTCAGAGCCGAAAGGCTTCAGCGAACTCGCCACTCCTCTCGAACGGTCGGACTCCGTGACGCCTTATTTCGCATTCACGACCAGCTTCAGGCCGCCAAAGCGCCGGTTTCGCTGCTGATAATCAAGTATGGCTTGCAACAAATGCACGCGCCGAAAGTCCGGCCAGAGTGTCTCAGTCACATAAATTTCGGAGTAGGCAATCTGCCACAAGAGAAAATTCGAAATGCGCAACTCACCGCTGGTGCGCACCAGCAAATCCAATTCAGGAACATTGCGTGTGTACAGCTCCTGCTCGATATCTGCTTCGCTCAGATCGTCCAATGGTTCGCCACTCTTCTGGAACTTTCGCGCCGCGGCCCGACAGGCATCAACAATCTCTGCGCGGCCGCCATAGTTCAGCGCGACACTCAGAACCATACCGGTGTTGGCTGCAGTATGTTCGGACGCTCTGGCAATCTCGTCGCGGACCCGCGGCGCAAGTGCTTCGATTCGTCCGATCGTCTGAAAGCGGATGTTCTGTTTATGGATTTCTTCGAGTTCGATGCGCAGATATTTTCTGAGCATGCGCATCAGGGCATCGACCTCGTATCGCGGGCGTTTCCAATTCTCAGTGGAAAACGCGTAGAGGGTCAAAGCGCCAAGGCCGAGTCGCGCCCCGGTGTCGACGGCAGCGCGCACGGCCTCGACGCCGGCGCGATGGCCGGCGATTCGGGGTTGTCCGCGTTGCGCGGCCCAGCGACCGTTACCGTCCATAATGATGGCGACGTGCCTGGGTAGCCGGCTCCAATCGATTGCCGCTAGTAACTTCTCATCAAGCGAGCCGGCTTGCGTAACATTTTCAAAGTCTTTATGCATTCAATCGTCGAAACAAGCGAATCTTAATCGGCTGGGCCGTTGGGCGCAATCTTGCCTTCGGAGTGGGCCTCAACCGTGGCCTAATTTGTAGGGGCGTCCCTCCGTGGACGCCCGGCCTTCTCACGTCGTAGGCATTAATGCGGGCGCCCACGGAGGGACGCCCCTACAATTAGGCCACCCCACAAAAACTAATCATAGCTTACACTCATTAGTGTCAGCCCGTGTGCCGGGGCCGTCGCTCCTGCCAGCGAGCGATCGCCACCCTCAATTGCGCGAGCAACGGTGCCTTCATCGATTTCATGACGTCCGGCCGCCAAAAGCGTCCCTACGATTGAGCGCACCATGTAACGCAGAAAACCGTTTGCCGAAATCGTCAACTCGATCAGATGGCATCGCCCGCGACTGTCCCACCCGTCGGAAACATTCAACTCGGTAACGTTCCGTACCCGCGATTCGGAATCGGACTGGGCCGCGGAAAACGCCGTCCAGTCGTGCTCGCCCAGAAACAACTTAGCGCACTGGCGCATGGCGGCGAGATCGAGGGCCCGCGATTCCTGGTGCGCATAACGCTTCCAGAACGGCGACATCACACTTTCGTGTACGAGTCGATACGTATACTTCTTGCCCCTGGCTGAATACCGCGCGTGGAAATCATCGGGTACGACATCGATAAAAAGCACGCGCACATCTCCAGGCAGATTCCCATTGATTGCGTTGCGCAAGCTGGGCGGTGACATTTCCCTCTGCAGCTCGACACTGGCGACCTGTCCCTCTGCGTGAACCCCGGCGTCGGTGCGACCCGAACCGTGGACCACGACTTCGCGGCCATCCAGCAGTGAAAGGACGCGCGCCAGTTCACCCTGAACTGTGCGTAACTCACCCTGCATCTGCCAGCCATGAAAGTCTGTGCCATCGTATTGAAGCAAAAGCCGATAGTTCATTTGGAGTGCGGTGACTTGTCACCGCTTTTCGAGGTATTAGCTAACTGGGTCCATCGCCCTTGAAAAAGCGGCGACAAGTCGCCGCACTCCAAAGCTAAACCTTTCGACTGCCCGGCTTAACCAAGGGCTCCCCTCGCTTGCAGTCGTCGCAGGCTTCAGGTGATAGCACGGGGACATTCAGAGTGGCGAGCGAAACTCTGGGCACGCCCACGTCAGCAGCGCCACCAGATCGGTCAATTATTGAAGCGGCAGCCACGACCGCGGCACCGGCGGCCTGAAGTGCGGCAATCGTGTCGCGCGTGGAACCGCCAGTCGTAATCACATCTTCGACGACCAAAACACGCTCGCCCTTCGCAACGCTGAATCCTCTGCGCAAGGTCATCTGGCCCTGCTCACGCTCAGTCCAGATAAATTTCACGCCGAGTTGACGGGCAACCTCGTAGCCAATCACCAGTCCGCCGATTGCCGGTGAGGCCACGGTTTCGACACCTGCGCTGCGAAAATGTTCGGCCAGGGCCGTGCCAAACTCAATTGCATCAGCAGTTGATTGCAAAGCGATCGCGCATTGCAGATAGGCCGAGCTGTGCAATCCGCTCGACAAAAGAAAATGACCTTCGAGCAGCGCGCCGGTGTTCTTGAATTTCTGAATTACTTCGTCAGTTTGCATCTTGAAACCAAATTCGCTGACAGCCGACTTTCGGAAACGTTCAATTACCGACTACAATCAAATCTCATGGAACGGCCGCTTAATCTAATCTCTGATTCCTCGCTGGTTCAGGAAATCTTCGACCTCATCGACGAACACGGTGGCCGAACAACTTTCACGCATATCGCTGATTCGATTCTTCATCTCTCCCATGCAACCGACGAACTGGCCGCCGCCTTGGTCAACGACCTCATTCAAAACGACCCCAGATTCAGCATCGAAGAAACTTACTTAACGATCAACGACAACGAGATCGAAAACCTTCCGCTGCAAGAGATCGATTTCGTAGTACTCGACGTCGAGGCCATTACCGGTAGATCAATTCCCACGCGCATGATTGAGCTGGGCGCTTCCCGCATTTGCGCCGGCGAAATTTGCGACGAGTTCCAAACCCTGGTTAATCCGGAGCTGCCGCTACCCAGATTCATTTCTGCTCTGACCGGGATCACCAACGAAATGCTCAGCGCGGCGCCACAATTCGAGAGCGTAGTTGAGTCATGGTTAAGATTTGCCGGCGACGCGGTGCTCGTGGCCCATAACTCAAACTTTGATCTTAACTTGCTTAACCAGGAAATTGCGCGGGTCTTCCCAGGATGTCGCATGCGCAATCCGGATCTCTGTACGGTACAGCTCGCGCGCCGGGTAGCGCCGGCGCTCGAAAGGCACAATCTCGACGCGCTGGTCGATCACTTCGGCATCGAAATCAAAGAGCGCCATCGCGCTGCGGGCGATGCCCGGGCAACCGCTCAGGTGCTGCTGCGACTGCTGGATGATTTGGAAATCGGCGGCGTCCGAACACTTCGCGAGGCCCGCAATTTCAATTCACCGGCCCAGATCGCCAATCTGGGTGTCTACTAGCTCTCGACTCCGGAAACTGGTTCCGCCTGCCGGCCGCGTCGCATTAAGTTCCGGCCGACAAAGAAAACGATAATCAGCACGGCCAGCCCAATTCCGATTGCCGGATAATAGCGTTGCAGAATCTCTTTCGCCTGGTCGCCATAGCGCGCAGCCAAATAACCCTCCAGCAAATAGCGAAATGTTCGCCCGCCGGCAATGGCGAGCGTGAAGCGCAGGAGGTTCAGGCGAAATACCCCGGCCGAAACGACGAACAATTTGAAAGGAAACGGCGGCGGCAGGACCGACGCGACCAAAACCGACAACACGTCATACCGATCGATTAGATCTTTAACGCGCTTTTGTTTTGATTCGGAAAAGCGGGCGAGCGCTCGATGCCCGGCACGTCTCGAGACCAAATACAAGCAAACACACCCGGCAGTCGATCCGACCATGGCCGCCGCGACATAAATCAACATCCATGAAGGACGCGACGCCGCCAGCAACATCAGCATGGCATCCACGCCGCCGGGGATGGGAACCAAAACAGAATCGAGAAATGCGATGGCGAATAATCCGAATGGGCCAAAGGCCAGCAACCAATGAGAAAACTTTCCCAGGCCGCTCGTTATTTTATGAATTAGAGCTTTCAATTTGAGTTATCAGAATCCTTCCTTTATTCATTCGCGGATTTGGCCGCTGTCCTTCCCTTGCTCGATAAAAGATAAATTAACAATCCTACCAGGCAGAGCGCGCCGACAATCGTCACGATTACCAAACCATTGTCTCGTAAGAAGCGAAGCACGCGTTCGCCGTAAAATACAGCCAGTATTCCCTCGGTGTAGTAGCGAAGCGAACGCGCTATGAGGATCGTCAACAGAAACCGTCGTCGCGGGAATTGCAGGGCGCCCGCGGTCGCCACGAAGATCTTAAACGGCAAAGGTGGCGGTAAGATCGCGGGGATGGCGAGCGCAAAAACCCCAAAGCGCGCGTAGGCCTGCTCAACACGCAGCACCCGATCCTCTCGAAAGCGCCGGTGCAGGATGGCGCGACCGCCGCGACTGAAAATTGTGTACAACAGGAAACAGCCAACAACCGATCCCAGCGCGGGAAATAACGGAAAAAAGAAGGCCGTTTCCGGATGCGTGTAACAGCGCGCCACGACCAGATAGTCATTGATCTCTGGCAGCGAGAGTAATGACGAGTCCAGCGCCCCGATTAGGATCATCGCCGGCCCGGCGATGTAAATCGGAACCTGAACTATGAAATAGCCGAGACGCTTGGCAACGGCTTGCAGCCAATCAAACATGAAAAACCTTGTTCAGAGTTCAAGCTTTAGCTTGCACTTGTAACCAGCAACCTGGAGGTTGAACTCTAAATCGGAAACACGCAACTTGTCTTATTTCGCCGGCGTGAAGATGGAAGGAGTGTCGTAAGTTACGCCAACGGTGACTCCCGATCGCGGACTGAACTTTGTTAATCCCTTGATACCCGCAAAGTCGAACCGCATTCCGGAGGCGCGCACCTGCATACCCAGGCGGGCTTCGCCCTGCGATTCAGTGCCCAGCGGGCCAGTGCCGGGCCGAGTGTTCGCCCGGCCGTTGACTTCCGCCACGAGGCTAAACGTTTTATCGATGCGAACGATGCCGGCAAACCCATAGGTTAAGACATCGTTCTGCGTGAAATTTTGAGTCGGGGCAGCGAGAATCCCAACCCCGAGGTTCCCGAACAGGTTCACGCGAGCGTTGCGACCAAACTTCTTGCCCACTAAGACCTGTCCAAAGGCGTTGGTTTGATTCAGGCCAATGCCGGTACTCTGATTCGAATTCGGCAACTGCACGCCGAAACGAAATCCAAACGACGGCCAATTTCTGGTTTCGTTCCGCAGTTTGATTTTCGCCCACAGTGTAAAGTCGCCCGTATCGTGGGTTGAGTTCGCGCCGGCTGCGAGATTCAAAGGAATTGCGCTCAGGCCCCGATCATTGATGCTGAGAAAATTCTGGGCAACGCCCTCAATCTGAAATTCGACGTTCGGTGCGAATCCAATGGCGATGCCAATCACACCGGCCCGGGTCAAATCGCCGCTCAATCCTGAAACCGGATAGCGCGCCCTCTGGACGAAATCGACCCCCGCCTGGATCCTCATCGAACCCGGCGGAATGATGTCAACATCCTCAGTGAGCAGCGGTCTTTGCTGAGCCTGCGCCGCAGCGGCGCAAACCAGGGTCAGGCTAGCCAGGGCTACTGCGGTAGCAATTGATCGGAGTCGAATCATCCTTGCAGTTGAATTCCGAAAAACACTTTGAATTCGAGCAAATTGTAATGCTTGCGCGCGCATGCGTCAATTGAATGATTAGTGTTGGGTAGGTTGACTTCCTCTCCCCTTGAAAAAGGAATTCGACAAGCTGCGGAGCAGCGGCCAGAATTAAGCCCAAGGCGAGGCTTTGCGAGCCTTGGGTCAACGCCTCCAAGATGATCTAGCCCCGAAGGGGCGACAAGAATCGCCGTCAAATCAGAGCCCGTCATCAAATCTCTGTCGCCGCTTCGCGGTTCCCAAGTTTAACTAACCATTACCCAAAGCTCGCAAGGTCTCACCTTGGGCTCCTTGCACCGCAATCGGTGAGCCGTGAAGCGGCGGCAGAGATTCTCAGCCAGAACCTTTCAGTCGTCACCGATTCGTTGAGTTAGGCGCAACTCTGGCGCCACTTCGCGGCTCATTGGTTCATGGCGAGCGTGTGACCCAAGGTTCGCAAAGCCTCACCTTGGGCTTAACTCAGACGCTGCTTCGCAGCTCGTCCAATCCAGGAATCTCAGATCAGGCCGTTGTTATCGGCATCGTCTCCCTGTGATACCATGCGCTCAAAACTCAGAGTCACAAACGTCGATGAAAAAGTTCACAATTACCTTAATTGCAAGCTTCATGGTCTTCTCCGCTGGCGCGCTCCTGCCGAAATCAACCGCTCAGCAGGACGCCAAAACTATTTCCATCGCCGGCCTCAAGGATCGTGTGACGATCCGGCGCGACGAGCGCGGTATTCCCTACATCGAAGCGGCGAACGACGACGATCTCTATTTTGCTCAGGGCTACGTGACCGCGAGCGATCGGCTGTGGCAGATGGATCTTTTGCGGCGTAACATCCGTGGCGAGTTGGCTGAGATTTTTGGAGCAACTGTCCTGGCCGAAGACAAACGCCATCGCACGATGGGTCTGACCGCCGTCGTTGAGGAAAGCGCCAGGCACTTGCCCGCGAATTTGAATTCAGCGATGAACGCGTACGCCAACGGCGTCAATGCTTTTATTGACTCACTCACGGATCAGACGATGCCGCCTGAGTTCCGTCTCCTGCAATACAAACCTCGTCATTGGACGCCGGCCGATTCTCTCTGTGTGGGAAAGCTGCTGGCTGAGTATCTTTCGAACAGCTGGCCGGCCGACATCATGCGCGCTTCGCTGGCGAGCCTGCCGAAAGAAAAACGTGAGGCGTTGCTCTCGGAAACGTCACCACTCGACGTGCTGGTAATTGGATCCGATCAAAAGGGATCAGATCGAAAGGAAGCGAGGGCCGGGAACACCACACGCGGTCTGCCGCAGATCGATCACGAGATTCTTGCCGCACTGGCAAGGCAAATCGAAAGCGAGCGGCAATCGAGAGAGATGCTTGGTTTGGGCACCCTTGATTTCGAGACTTTCCAGGCCAGCAACAATTGGGTTGTTTCCGGCAAACGAACCGTCTCCGGCAAGCCTCTGCTTGCCAATGATCCGCACATACCGGCCGCAGCGCCGGGGATTTGGTATCAAGTTCAATTGATGTCCCCCGGCATTCATGTCGCCGGCGTTACGTTCCCCGGTGCGCCGGGAATCGTGATCGGTCACAACGATCGGATTGCCTGGGGCGCGACTAATCTCGGGCCGGACGTCCAGGATGTCTATCTCGAAAAATTCGACAAAGACAATCCTAAACGCTATCAGACACCTTCCGGTTGGCGTGACGCGGAAATTCGTCACGAGCTGATCAAGGTCAGGCCAAACCCGCTCAACCCGGCCACCGAAACTCAGACCTTCGACGTAACGGTTACGCGGCATGGGCCAATCATGCTCGAAAAGGACGGAGCGCGTTATGCCTTGCGCTGGCCGTCGCTTGATCCGGCAACTATGGAGTCCGGGGGTATTTTCGATGCGAACCGCGCGCGCAACTGGAAGGAGTTCACCGAGGCCCTCAGTCATTACTCCGGGCCAACTCAAAATTTTGTTTACGCTGATGTGGATGGGCACATCGGTTACTACGGCGCGGGGCGCATCCCGATTCGCAAGACCGGTGACGGCAGCGTGCCGTACGACGGCGCTACCGATGACGGTGAATGGACGAGCTTTATTCCTTTCGACAAACTGCCGCATAGCTTCGATCCGCCTTCCGGAATGATCATTACTGCGAATCAGCGGGTGGTCGGACAAAGTTATCCACATTTCCTGAGTCACCTTTGGGCCCAGCCATACCGCGCGCGAAGGATTTTTGA
>Ga0068859_100007541_pt1 | contig 11047 bp, 6 predicted proteins | sample KBSSwiS22_FD_66585 | JGI IMG/M metagenome (GOLD analysis project Ga0068859, IMG submission 66585) | Switchgrass rhizosphere microbial communities from Kellogg Biological Station, Michigan, USA - KBS Switchgrass S2-2 | ecosystem: Host-associated > Plants > Roots > Rhizosphere > Soil ... | reverse complement strand
AAGCCTGTTGCTGGTAGGTATATAGATCATTTGAACACAACATGTGAGAATAACAAGAAAAACTCGTTTGCTCAACGTCAAAGAGAAACTACCCTTTTTTGACCGTTCGACAGGATAAGCGGGAGAAGTCACAATTTGGCTCCATCGTCTTCAAGAATACAATAGTGTCAAAAAACTCGCTATGGGGGAATTCATTTAGAGAAATTGTTATGATTTACGAAATGGAATCAGTTTTATTGAACGATGACGGCTCGCACGTCATCTGTATAATTTTCCAAGTCGTCAAGCCGCTGGTTGATCTTCCCTGCCTCCAGCGGGATCCTTTGTGAAACAACGTGCGAGGTATCCAAAACTTTTGTTCGCGCCATGTCGATCAATAGTGGCAATTCCTGCAAAAGATGATCGTTCGAGCCGATAATTTCTGCTTCATAACCAATGAGCGTTTGGTAAGGGTTGATCTCTAATGGGGTCTGGCTTAGTCCCACAATCACTGCCCGGCCCAGCACACCGAGAGATGCAATCGTTTGCTTCATCGTCACTGGCAAACCAATCATTTCCAGCGCCACATCCACTCCCTTGCCCTTTGTCAGCGTCCGGATTTCCTGGACCGCGTCCAGGCGGCTGGCATCGATCGGGATGGCACCGTACTCGGAGGCAAGTTCGAGCTTATCGGCCTTGATATCCACTGCATAGACGTCGACCGCCCCCAGAGCCTTGGCCAGTTGGATCGCGGACACCCCGAGTCCCCCCACGCCGAAAATTGCCACCGTTTCCCCGTCTTTTACCCTACCTCGCCGCAGGGCGTGGAGCGCGGTCGCGGAGGCACACATCAATGTCGCGCCTTCGTCGAACGAAATTTCCTCCGGCAACGGGATCGCGTTGCGCGCCGGTACGGCGATATATTCTGCATAGCCCCCATCGATGTGGTGACCGATCATCTTCACGGTAGTGCAAAATTGTTCATTTCCGGACTTGCAGTAGTAACAGTCTCCGCAGGAGATGTTGTAATGCAAGCAAACGCGCTCGCCCGCTTTGACGGTCGTTACCTTCGAGCCTACCCACTCCACTTCGCCAGCCACTTCATGCCCCAGCGTGATTGGCAGCATTCCCATGCTTGATCTTCCGGCGCGGTAATGCGCATCGGAATGACAGATCCCCGAGGCGCGCACGCGGACAAGGACATCCTCTTCCCCCGCAGAAGGGATAGGAATTTTTTGCGGCTCTAAAGGCTTCCCGGGCTCGACCAGACGGACTGCTTCCATGCAAACTCTCCTTAGAAATTGTAAGAACGATCCCTACACGATCTCTCTTGCCCAACCTGCAATCACGCTTATATCTTGAGGAGTTGTGCGGCAACAGCCACCGATCAGGCGCGCTCCCGCGTGATACCATGTCCGTGCTTCTTCGCCAAATGAGTGCGATACAGGATCACCGTTCCAATCGTTTCTTGTCGCGTTATAGGTTTCACCGGAGTTAGGGTAAACAAGGATGGGTTTCTTCGCCACTTTTTTCGCTTCACTAACTAAGGCCGGGATATACTTTGGCGATGTGCAATTAATGCCCATGGCTGCGATTTGGGGATGATCCTGCAATTGCTTTACACAATCTGGGAACGCCTGACCCTCTGAGATATGGTTTTCGTCACGCGCCGTAAAACTGATCCATGCCATGGTGTTTGGAAATTCTTTGAGCAACGCTGCAATTGCCTGGGCCTCGACCAAACAGGGAATCGTCTCGCAAGCCAGCATATCTGGACTGGCTTCGATCAACGCTTTCATACGGGGACGGTGGAAATCCATCAATTCTTTTTCGGTGAGACCATAGTTCCCGCGATATTCTGAGCCATCAGCCAGGAACGCGCCATACGGTCCGACAGAAGCGGCAACAAAGGGCTTTGACCTGTTGACGCGATTCGAGGGGTCCGCCCAAAATTCATCGCGCGCTTCGATGGCCAACTTCACCGATTTTTGAATTAATGCTATGGCTTCGTTTTCAGTAAGGCCTCGTTTGACAAAACCTTCAATGGTGGCCTGATAGCTGGCTGTGATGGCGCAGTCCGCGCCCGCTTTGAAATAATCGAGGTGGACTTGTTTGATTTTTTCGGGTTGCTCGAGCAAAATTTTAGCTGACCACAAGTCATCCTGTAGGTCACAACCTCGGCGCTCCAGCTCTGTAGCGAGGGCGCCGTCGATAACGAGAGCAGCATTATGTTCCAGAATAGAAGTGATTGGATTCATGAGAGAAAATATCGTCAAATAATTTAAGCGACACGATGCCGCTCAGAAGGTGGTTTTTCTTTTCTATTATATAGCAATCAAACAACAGGCTGAAAGGATTTACTTATTTCCCCCAGAATACAAACTATGTAAAAATTTCCAACTTGGTAAAGGCTTATTCATAGGGCCAGCGATCTGTTCCTTGCAGCAAGGCCCGGATATGGTTAATCTCTCCTGCATGATAAAAATCATGCGCAATCATGATGCGGATGATGTCACGCGTGGGTAACCGTTCGCCCCAATTGGTGAGGCGGTCTTTTTCCAATTCTGCATCGTCCGGAAGCGCCTGAACGGAATCCAGCCAGTGTCGATGACCTTCCGTCAGCCAGGCGAGCAACTCGACATGAGGGCGCGCTCGAATTCCTCCTGATGGGACGAGTGGAGGCAGGTCGCCGCGCATGGACGCCGAACCAAAGGCGTAATCTTCATACATCCACTTCGACCAACCGACATGTTCAAGAATATCGGCAATGGAACGACGACTTCCAGGGGGAGTAGCCGTCCAATCGCCTTCTCGCAAGTCTTTGAGATTAGCAAGAAGAGAATGAGACGGATCACCTTCAAAGGCCTCTTTGATCAGCCAGACCAGTGTATTAATCGCTATATGAGGATTCTCAGCTCTTCTTCGCTGGGTTGTCATGCTGATATTACGAAGTTCCAAAGATGTATTTATCCAAAAACGCGTTGCGAAATTTGCCGTTCGGATCGTAGTGTTGCAGCAGTTGTCGGAAGTCAGGCAGTTTCTCGTATAGCGATTGAAGGTGGGTGGGTGACATCGTGAACAGCTTCGCCCAATGGGGACGAGCATTGAATTTTGCCAGTTGTTCTTCGATCCTTGGAAGCAGGTTCCTGACTGCCTCCCAATCCTTTTTCCAGGTGAAATGGATGGCGATACAATCCCGTCCAAAGCTTGGACTCATCCAAAGCTCGTCGGCTGCGATGCTGCGAATTTCCGAAATCAGAAGGATGGGAGCAATAGAGGCGTGTAATTGATCGATCGCTTGCAAAGCCTCGAATGCATCCTGGCGCGGTACCAAATATTCGCTCTGCAATTCCTCACCACTGCTGGGAGTGAAGTCCATGCGGAAGTGTGGCAGGCGTTCGTACCAGGGACCGTGAACGCCCATTTGCTCTGTGCAATTTTCAGCGGACAGGCTTGAAATCGGATGGAGATTTTTTATTGCCAGCGTTGCCCCAAACAATTGAGGATCTATTTTGATCGTCGCATTCTCAGGAACATGACGTTTCAGCCAGACCTGGTTAAAGCTTGCATTCTGCCAATCGGTGAACAGACTCACACTGTAAGCGCTTGAAAACAACTCATCCAGGTGAGCCTCCAACTCGGCAAGAGGCAGGTTTTCATAGACATCCTGGCGCATCTCAAAGGTTGGAGAAATATCCAGGGTTAGTTTGGTGACCACACCAAGTCCGCCCAGCCCAACGACTGCTCCTCGAAATTGTTCCGCATCCTTTTCGCGCGCTACGTAGATCAACTCGCCACTCGCTGTTACCAGTTCCAGAGCGGAGACAGCCGTCGCCAGATTTCCGTGTTTGTCGCCTGAGCCGTGTGTCCCTGTCGCGCAAGCTCCTGCAACAGAGATGTGTGGCAACGAAGCGAGGTTATGCAATGCATACCCTTCGCCGTGAAGCCAGCGAGCCAGCTTTCCATAGCGGACCCCTGCTTCTACTATCACTGTGTGACGGGTGCGATCCAAGGCTACAACCTGGTCGAGGTGTTCCAAAGAGACAAGGTCCTCAGGCGAGTCTGCAATATCGTTGAAAGAGTGACGTGTGCCCAGGGCCTTAAGTTTGTCGCTTCGAGCAACCAACTCCTGAATTTGCTCAACGGTTTTGGGCTGATGAAACCGCGCAGCTCGATATGTGTAATTGCCGGCCCAGTTGCTTGGATTCTTGATCATTTTGCTTTCCTCTCAGGTGGCAAGAGATCGAATTTGGGATTGCCGCTCTTGGAATGTTTTATGCGTTGGGGCAGGTTCATTATACGACAAGGAAAAGGCGTTGCCACTGAAACGTTCCCGAGTTGAGTGAAAGCTTTTTTACGTAGGAAATTAGTCCACCTTTTGTGTTCAGATATCTCGGCCGGAAGAAAAGATAAGTCTACATTAAGAGTTCCTGGAATCCTTTGCAAAGAAAGGGTGTTCAGTGTATTATCACGCCTCAGGCGATCTGGTGTTGGGTAATTTATAGGAGTGTTGTATGCCCGGTTCTGCGTTAACTGATTTATTGGCGAGCTATGTACCGAAGTTGATTCAGAAACGCGTGGCCCAAAACCCGACACCAATCGATTCGCCGCTGGCCAAGGATTTTCAGGCGGCGGTCATGTTTGCAGATATTTCGGGGTTTACCGCTCTTACAGAGCGACTCGCAGAAAAGGGAACGTCGGGGGTGGAAACGTTGGCACGTATCTTGAATGATTATTTCGGTCAATTAATAGATCTGGTCTATGACTATGGGGGAGACGTGGTCAAATTTGGTGGGGATGCGATCATCGTTGTCTGGCCGATCCCAGAGTCTCTTGCCGATATGACGCAGGGCAGGCTTACTTCCGTTTCCAGCAACGTGCAGCAGGAATTGACCCTGCGGGCGGCGGAATGTGCTTTCAGAATCCGGGAACGTTTGTTGAACTATCAAGCCGACGGATCGACCCTGTTTTTGAAATTCTCACTGGGCACCGGGCAGGTTTGGGAAAGCCATATTGGCGGTATCTTCAATCGCTGGGAATTCGTGCTGGTGGGAGAACCTTTGATCGAGATCAGTGCCGCGAATCATCTTGCGAAGGCCGGTGACATTATCGCCAGTCCATCGGCCTGGGAACTGATCAAAAGGGACTGTGAAGCCGAGCCCTTCAACTTTGCGCTTGAGATGGGTGGACCAGTGAAAACTGCTGCCCGTTTGCAAAGACTCAAAAATGGACTGCCATCATCAGCCGGTCTGAGGGAAAAACCTTTGGACTTTGCAGAGTCCGCCCAGGTGGCTTTACGTCCGTATATTCCGGGCGCGATTATCCATCGCATCTCGGCTGGCCAATCGGACTGGCTCGCCGAATTGAGAAAAGTGACCATCCTCTTCATCAATCTGCCCGAGTTGAGTCATAACACCTCGCTGGAGACCGCCCAGGGAACGATGCGCCTCATTCAGCAATTGGTCTATCGATTTGAGGGGTCACTCAACAAGATCAGTCAGGATGATAAGGGCGTGATGATCGACGCGGCCTTCGGACTCCCTCCACTAGCTCATGGAGATGATCCCGTGCGAGGAGTTCAATCTGCGATGATGATCCGCAATGAATTGCAGGCGCGTGGCGTGAAAGGTTCCATCGGCTTGACGACTGGACGAGTGTTCTGTGGGTTGGTTGGTACTGATCGGCGTCGTGAATATACATTCTTAGGAAACTCGGTAAATTTAGCCGGGCGTCTAATGAGTCTGGCTTTACAACAGGAAAGTATTATTGAACGGGAGGGGATCGCAGTCTTGTGTGATCGGTCCACGTACGAGGCTGCCAAAGACCGCGCTGAATTTGAGGCACTACCACCGCAGCGAGTAAAGGGCAGAAATGAGCCGGTCGATGTGTTTCACCCCTTGCGCGAAAAGAAAGCCGTCCGTTCGAAAACTGATCTGATTGGCCGCAAGGAAGAAAAAGCTTTGCTGGTCAATGCCATCCAGGAATTACAACGCGGGACCCAATTTCAAGCCATAATTTTGCATGGAGAGGCCGGGATTGGCAAGTCACGTTTGATGGATGAGCTTGCGCACCAGGCGGAAACTTCGCAGGTGAAGGTTTTATCCGGCGCGGGGGATACTGTCGAAAAGAACAACCCGTACTTTACCTGGCGCTCTGTATTCAATCAGCTTTTTGAGATCGAAGAGTTCGCGAACAAATCACAGTTAACAGATGACGACCGCTTTAAGATCCTGGATATGGTTCTTGAAAAACTACGGGTCGTTGACCCTGAGATTGTGCGTTACGCGCCATTACTAAATGTTGTGTTGCCAATTTCGATCCCGGAAAATGAATTTACATCTGCGATGACGGGTGAAGTGCGTGGTGGCAACATTCGTGACCTGCTTGTGCTTCTGTTGCAGGGAGAGGCAAAGCAAGCCGGGATCCTGATTACATTGGAAGATTTACATTGGCTGGATTCTGCCTCCTGGACATTGCTGGGAGACGTTTACCAGAAAGTGCGGCCCTTGCTATTGGCCGTGAACACCCGTCCACTTTCCCGGCCGGTCCAGCCCCAATTCAAGGAATTGGCAGAACATGCCGAGACCAGATTTATCAAGCTGGACATGATGTCGCTGGAAGACGTGGAACAACTTGTCTGTCAGAGGTTGGGAGTTCGGTCTGTGCCGTCTGAAGTGGGCAGACTGATCCGCTCGAAGTCAGAAGGACATCCGTTCTTTGCGGAAGAGCTTGCGTACGCACTGAGAGACTCGAAAGTGCTGATCATCGATGGGGATCAATGTCGCCTGGCGCCTGGTATAAAGGACCTGGATTCGGTCACTCTTCCCGATAACCTGGAAGCCGCTATTACGAGTCGTATTGATGGCTTGACTCCCTCCCAGCAATTGACCTTGAAGGTGGCAAGTGTGATCGGTCGGATCTTTGCCTTCCGCGTCCTGCAGGCTATTCATCCGATTGAAGCGGATAAGCTCGAACTGAATCAATACCTCGATACACTCACGCGTCTTAGCCTCACCTTGATCGAGTCTGAAACGCCCGACCTGGCATATCTGTTCAAGCACGCGATGACTCAGGAAGTGGCTTATAACCTGATGTTATTCTCTCAGCGCAGGCAATTGCATCAGGCAGTGGCGGAATGGATCGAAATTAGTTATGAGCACGAGATCGCCTCGTATTACCCGTTATTGGCATATCATTGGATGCAAGCCATCGATGATGCGAACAGCGCACAGCGTGAGAAGGTGATCCATAAAGCAGTGGATTATCTTGAAAAAGCAGGCGACCAATCTTTAAACAACTTCGCCAATATCGAAGCCGTTCAGTTCTTTAGTGATTTGCTGCGCTTCAAGGAGGATGTGAAGCCGTCCAGATTGCAATTGGGTCAGTGGTATCACAAGCTGGCGATTTCCTATTTGGGCCTGGGAAAACTGAATGAAGCCAAGGAGAATTTTCTCAAAGCATTGGAAACGCTTGGTCAGCGCGTGCCAGCCTCCGGCTTGGGGATGATCGGCGGCCTTTTTATGGAGCTGGCGCGTCAGACGAGTCACCGCCTGTTCCCAAGATTTCATCGCGGGCGCGTTACCGAAACGGAGGATCAGGCCATTCGGTTAGAAATCGTCCAGATTCTTCAGCATTATGCGACCGTCCTGTTCCTGATCGGCGATCCAAATCCTCTGCCGATGTTCCACAGCGTGGTAACCGGTTTGAATACGGCCGAATCGATCAACGATACTCCGGAACTGGCTTATATGTACGCGCAGATGGGCGCGATCTGCGGCTTTATCCCGGCACGCGGACAGGCAAAGCACTACACGGAACAGTGGCGTGTACTCAATGAACGTCTCTATAACGCCAATTATTTTGTCAGCAGTGCCATTGCCCTGGCGACGGTAGAAAGTGGAATTGGCGCCTGGAAAGAACTACAGGTCAGCCTTGAGAAAGTGATCGAAATCTGCAATAGCCTGGGTGATAACCGGCAGGCAGGGGAATCGATCAGTTTCCTGGCGTCCAACGCGACGATGGAAGGCAATGTGCCTTTGATCGAAGGTTATAACGCTCGCCTGCTTGAAAATGCAATGCGTCGCAATAATCCAGTACAAATGATTTGGTATTACGAATGGGAAGGATCGTTGGCAATTCGCCGGGAAGAATGGACACGGGCACAGGAGATTGTAGAGCGTGCCTTAAAGTTAATGGAAAAAACACCGGTGGGAGAAGTCGCAGAGTTCATTATCCATGGGATCGAGGTGGCGGTTGAGTGGCACAAAGGCGAGCAAGAATCTGCTTTGAAGCATGCCGAAGGGCTTTTGGATCGAGCCGCGAAGATGCAAGTGGTGGATTATTCGATCTATGTCGGTTTCTTCCATTTTATGGATGTCATCGTCCTGGCGTTGGAGCAGGCCTATGAGCAAAATCGTTCCCAGGCCCAAAAAGATGAATTAATGAAATACGCCAGACTTTCCTTCAAAATCATGAAAGCGTATGCACGGGTATTCACTGCTGGTGAACCAGTGGTATTTCGCTATAAAGGCTGGATTGAATGGTATTCGGGCGAAAAGGAAAAGGCTTATCAATCCTGGCGTACGGCTGCTGAAAAGGCACATTCCATCCCCATGTATTATGAGGAAGGAATGTCCCTGGTGGCACTGGCAAATCACCTGCCTGTCGAAAGTTCTGAGCGTGCAGAGAGTTTTAAGAAAGCCAGAGAGGTTTTCGTCGATAGTGGACTCACGAACCTGGCAGAGATGGTCGATTCCATGGGCTGATAAAGTGGATTTATGGGTCATAGTTGAAATGTGATCCATCGCACCTCAATCATCTCTTAGGAGAGGTTTTCAATGACTGCATTTCAAACCATGACAAAAATTCCCGGCCCCGCGCTTCACCCCCTTTTGGGCTGGCGTGGGCTTATCCTTGACTTTGCCCGCGACCCGGTTGGTTTTCTGACCTTCTTACACGACCAACATGGCCGGATTGCCCACGTAGGGCAGGACAAGATGTCAGCAACCTTCACCTTTCACCCTGACTATACTCGTCAGATTTTGAGCAACCCCAACCTGTTTTATAGCTTTAGCCTGGAAGATATTCCTTTCCCCTTCAGCGATATTGAGGTGCTCAAAAGCATGACCACGGCGCTCTCTCTCCTCAACGGCGACCAGCACAAGCGCCAGCGACGGCTGATGGCACCTGCTTTCCACAACAATTACCTGCCGGTCTATGTTGATCAGATCCGGGATCTCATCGAAAAATATTTCTGCAAATGGAAACCCGGCCAGGTCCTGGATGTGTATCAGGAAATGGATTTGTTCACCATCCTGCTTGCCATGGAGATTTTTGTCGGTATGGAAGCCGATGAGGAAGGTCGGCGCTTTGCTCATCTGTTTGAAAGGGTCCTCAAGCTCCTCTTCTCACCGCCCACATTTTTGCTTCCGTACGATTTGCCAGGATTTCCTTATCACGCTTTGAACGTCGAAGGAGCCAAACTAGAGGCACAGCTTAAAGACCTCATCCGACGGAGGCGCGCAAAAGGTTTGGAGGGAACAGATACATTGTCCATGTTTTTGCAGGCCCACGATGAAGATGGCACGATGATGAGTGACGATGAAATTGTCGGCGAAACCGTTGCCGTCTTTCGCGGCGGATCGAAGACCAGCGCCAGCGCCCTCACCTGGACGCTCTTTCTGCTGACGCAACATCCGGGCATTTACGCCGATCTGACCGACGAATTGACCGGCACACTGCGAGGGGAGCCTCCTACGCTTCAGCAACTCAACGGACTCCCATTGCTGGAAGGAGTCATCAAGGAAAGTATGCGGCTGATTCCGCCCGTCTTGTGGGGCGTGAGATATGGCATGGATGATTTTGAACTTGGTGGTTACCAACATCAGAAGGGGAGTTCTATCCTGTATAGTTCCTACGTGACCCATCATATGCCCGAACTCTACCCTGCCCCACAAGCATTCAACCCCTATCGCTGGGAAACGATCAAACCTTCACCTTATGAATATTTTCCCTTTAATGCAGGCCCGCGTCGCTGTCTGGGTGCGGAATTTGCCACGATGGAAATGAAGATTACTCTGGCGGTCCTGCTTCAAAAATTTCACTTTATGCTGATACCCAATCAACGCGTTGACCGGGTTGGCCTGACCGGTTCCCTTCCAAAGCATGGCATTAAGATGCGGATTGATCAAGTCGGTGGAGCGTTCAACAAGGTTCCAATCAAAGGAAATATTCACAAACTGGTGAGCCTCGCCTAAAACGAAATTTACGGCTTGTTGTAGATGATCGTTTTGATGACCCTAAAACTTTTTGTAACTAACTCAATTGCTACCCGGTGAGCTTTTCACCGCGGAGTCGCGGACACTTGCACATGCGTGCCAGCGCAGGTGGAACGCAAAGAAAAGCTATTAAAAACTCTGCGAACTCCCCTGGCACCGTGCGGCTCACCTGCCCTCCCACTCGCTACGCTTCGGGGACTATAGTGGCGGGCGGTGCCAGGGTAAGCCGTACCAGGGCAGGTGAGCGTCTCAGCGGTTCAAAATCATTATTATGTACTCTTGCGTGACAAGTGGCAACTTGCGTTAACTATGAAAAGTTGGGCTATTAAATTACCCGTACTTTATATTGTTCCCACAGTGTATTGTCATTTCTGATTCGAAACTGCGTTTCTGTGCCTGCCAGGATCGCCTCCCAGTCAATTTTTTCAGCCAGGCGCTCGCCATATTCGATGAGTCGCCCGATCCTTCGAGGATCGTCCAACCCAATATTTTCTTTTAACTCCGTGTCAATCCGATAGAAGGTCATATTGGGAAAGTGTCGTTGCGTGATTTCCGTTTGTTGCTCTCCCGGTGATTCCAGCAATTCAGCCAATATCCATTCAAGCCAGGCGCCGATCCATTTGGGTTCCTTTCTATGTTTGAACCTGCCTGTTCCCAGGGAGACGGTGATCGTATCCTCCGGTTTGTAATCGGGTGTATAGTCAAACGCCTCAATGCAGGCTTGATAAACCGGATTCCCCGTAACCCCCACCGCGCCATCCACCAGAGTGCCGACGATTTCACATTGAGGC
>Ga0068859_100007538_pt1 | contig 11051 bp, 20 predicted proteins | sample KBSSwiS22_FD_66585 | JGI IMG/M metagenome (GOLD analysis project Ga0068859, IMG submission 66585) | Switchgrass rhizosphere microbial communities from Kellogg Biological Station, Michigan, USA - KBS Switchgrass S2-2 | ecosystem: Host-associated > Plants > Roots > Rhizosphere > Soil ... | reverse complement strand
TTTTTGTTTCATAATAAAGTGGTCTTCGTTGAAGGAATCGGACCTCCGTTTCCTGTATATCAGACAGGTGTACTAGCCATTATACTAAACGAAGAATTCCGGGGTTAGGATTCGAACCTAAACCTGAGTGGTTCAAGGCCACCCGTCCTGCCAATTAGACTACCCCGGATTAATTATCTTCTAACAAATCACTAGGCTTATACTTCGCCAAAAGCCTCTGAAGCTCCTGACGCTCTTGCACTGCTTTGTCGGCCTTAGCCTTTTCACGGGCTTGTTTGGCACGTAAATTCTTAAGCTTAGTTCGTGCTAGACGCTTCTGCATTTCTTTATCAGTTTCGTCTCTGAATGAGACAATATAGGTATCGTTTGGTCCTTCATAATGACTGACCACCCTGATAATGGCATCATCATATTCGGGACCAGAAAAGTCCTGTAAAAGCACTTGAAGATTTGCGAGATATGCCCGTAGCGGCCTACCGTGATAAGCCACATCGGTAAAATCAATCAGTTGTTCTTTCGCCTCGATTCTCCGTCTCTTCATGACTGCCTCACATCTACCTCGTTACATACCTGTAAAAGTTGATCCACATCGATATGTGGCCCAAAGATTCTCTTCCCTTTATAGGTGAATTCCTCTCTGGCTTCGTGTTCAATAGCCCCTCTTAAAGCAAGAAAGGCAGTAGAAACAATCTCTGTCTTAGTCATGTGCGTACTAAGACGCCACTTCCGGCTTTTCCAAGTTACTAGCTTGCCCGTGTCGCTGTCAAGAGTGGTCGCCTCAATATACAGGATTGGATTTTCTCTGGTAAATGAAACGCAGAACTTCCAGTCCTTATATTTGATGTCTTTTACGATGTCTTGAAAATTCATTTTCTAAAATGCTCCCAATCTCTGCGGGTTTTCCACCCCAACTCATTAGTGACGACCACGGGCATCGTATTATTAACGTCAAACTTCACACTCGAAATGACGGTATTACAAAGAATATTTCCTTGCAAGTCACACGACACTATAACGAACTCTGTTGGTGAAATCTGAAATGGTCTGGCGTGAAAGATTTGGTCGGCTAACATGCTTCGAAAGAATGAATCATTTACAGATACGAACTGCTGTAATTGTTCAATAAGTTCTTGCTTTTTATATTCTAGCTTACGAATCTCTTGTGTAATTTCTGCACGGTTCATGGTATTATCTCGTAAAGTAATGGTGCTAGAGGTAGGATTTGAACCTACGTTGTTAACTCAGAGAGATCAGTTTTACAGACTGACGCCTTCAACCGCTCGGCCACCCTAGCATTAACTACCAAACTTAAGTTTAAGACGCTCATACTCGACACGTTCACGGTCCAATCTATCCGCGTCGCGGGCGGCTCTATCTGCTGCAAGCTGTTCGGCCTTTCTCTTAGATTCTGCCGCCAACCTTTCCCCTCTAATCTTTAGAGCAATTCCAATAGGATCGTCTTTGTCTAGAGTATCCACAGGAATAAAGATAGATCCGAAACGTTCATTGTGTGTATCATAGCAGCAACCCGGCCTGTACAAAATAAATGAAATACCGCCGGTTAAATAATCAATATCTTCAATATGCAGGCTACCGTCACCAAGACGCTTAATAACTTCTAGTCCAAGAGCCCACATCCTATCTTCTATTTCTCGGAACTTAGCATACTCTTCTTTGGTAATCATTTATTTCTCATACACAGTAATGTTAATAGTGGGCAAGACATTTTGAATCAGTTCCGCTAGCTTTTTCGCATCTTCAAGATATACAGAAGTTACAACAATCGTAATACTATCGTACTGTAAAAAGTTGATTCCGGGAATACGGATATAGTCGTCATCCGCATGAATGGCATTGTTTAAAGGCGTAAAATTAAATCCCGTCACATCCTGCACAATAGAGAAATGCTGTCCAGCAATCTTATTGATTCTATATGCAGTAGAAGACTCTAAAATAGACTGCTTAGTAATCAGTCGGATACTCATGAGCTTACGCTCCCTTTAATTGTTATGGTAGCCCTATTCGGATTCGAACCGAAATCGCAGGGATTTTGAGTCCCTCGCCTCTGCCAATTGGGCTATAGGGCCGAATGCTGTCGCTGAATTGATAGAGCAAGCCACAGAGGAATATGAGCGGTCAGTCTTCCGTATGGCCCTTCTTTAGAACACACGCCGAAATCTGGATTGTAGGATGTCACTTGAACATTTAAGTGTTTTTCCACAATCCTTGCTAGCTTACGCCATCCACGCAGATACACTTCTACGGAAGAGGTATACTTTCCGTTGGGCAGTCTGTAGTTTTTCAAAGTTTTCATGGCTCTAATATACATTAAAAAATCTCCCTGTCAAGGGAGAAAAAGGTGGCCGGGGGCAGGATTTTTACCTACATGGGATCGGATACCGGCGGGGTCAAGCCCGCTGCGTCTTACTATTCCGCCACCCCGGCCGTTGGTGCTAAAGGCAGGATTCGAACCTACACAGTCCTATTAGATATCATTATAGGACTAGCCAGTTTTTACACCAGCCGCGTCTGCCGTTTCGCCACTCTAGCTTTAAATGGTCCCCCGGGTGGGAGTCGAACCCACAAAACTGTGCTTCTAAGGCACATATGTATGCCAGTTCCATCACCAGGGGATTGGCGGTCCTAGTGGGTTCTGCCCCCACAGTCTTCCGCTCGACAGGCGGACGCTTTAACTACTAAGCTATAGAACCGTCGTTCAAAAATTTGCTCCGATACCGTCCAACACACATACTAGAACTACAACGCCGATAACAAGTCCCACAATTAGTCCAATCAATAGTCCTAACCAAAACATATTACTTTGTTACCTCTGTTAAAGGAATGCCAGCAGTTCCGGCACGAACACCGATATATTCTTTACCAGTTCTCTTATCTGTAACAACTATTACCTGAACGTCTGGACCGGCTCCTATAAACGGACCTTCGTGAAGTTCTCGCTGGACATCAAATCTATCATCCTGTTGTGGCGTTGGCCCACAAGCACATAGAACAAGACTTAGAAAGATTTTCTTCATAATTATTTGGTCCAGTAAGTGTCGCCCCAATACTGTGTGCGTTCCAGTTTGAAGCCACCACTAATCATTTGATTGGTGTGCCAGCAATAAGCACCACAGATTACGGCTATGATTAATACAAATCCTAGAAAGACTGTCGCCGTCATTCGTATAAAGAACTTCTGATCGTTATCAAGCTCATTACTCATTACTAACTCCTAAACAAGATCGTAGTTACCACTGTTAGAAGATATGACTTCGTATTTACTTTGTCCCCAGGACTTGGCTAGTTTAGTGAGTTTCCACCGTACGATTAGTCTATCGCCGTTGTCATAGCCAACAACAACGCCCGTCATGCCGCTGCTGTCTTTAATGGTTTTACCAATAAAGCCCTTTAGATGTGTTAGATATAAACTTAATAGGTTTTTAGACATATCATATACTCCGAAGGAAAATGGCGGGCCAGCTAGGAGTCGAACCTAGACGAATCGTTTTGGAGACGATTATGCTATCCAGTTACATCACCGACCCGTGGTGGGGGCGGAAGGCTTTGAACCTTCAACCTTGGCTTTCGTAGAGCCACGCTCTGGCCAGTTGAGCTACGTCCCCATAATGGCTGGCACGGCAGGACTCGAACCTGCTATCTTCTGATTAACAATCAGACGCATAACCAGTTATGCTTCATGCCAGTAAAGTGAAGCTTAGAAAGATCCCTTCTCCACGCTGTTGCGGATTTTACAGAACATATCGAGGTACTGATCGACATGATCGGCACTAAAACAGTCTTCATCCTGTTTCCAGCACCAGCTTGGAATTGATCTGCCTATCTGATAATCATCCAATAGAAGACGGCGTAGTGTTCCAACCACCTGTGAAATATCAAGGAGGCCAGCGATCAGTAGATCGGGGGCATTCTCTACGTCTCGGCGATAGCTCACAGTAAACACGCTACCATTGTCCGCCACCGCTCGCTCAAGACGCTCTGTAGCGATCTGTCGTCCCACCTTACGGGCGGGTGAACTTTCCTCGGCTGATGCCCGCGAAATGCCAAAGGCAAGCTTGCCACCAACAATGCGGCAAACGAGCGTAGCGAGTATTCTATTACGGTTGCGAGTACGGATAAAGTATGTGCGAGTCGCGTTCACGTTTTTACTCCTGAAAAATGCTTTTAGAATGTTCATAGGGGCTTCCACTTAATGTTAAACTTGTTTTCCACTTGGCACTTTGGGCACTTGTACGTTGGGTCGTTCATGCCTTCTTTAATCTTTGCGGGGAATTCCTTTTCACAGCGGCCACAATAAAGAATGGTTATTCCCTTCGTATGCTCAATCCTTAAGTCGCCGTGGAACGGATAAGTTACCATATTATGTTGCTTTCTTGGTGTTTTTAACTAAACTAATTGCTTTCCACTTATAATCGCATAAGTGGATATAGGAGCACGGTTTACAAAGCTCAATACCACAATCTTTACAGACGGCACCCTTCATACCATCTTTACACGCATCACACCATTCTGATGAAGGATCTCTCATGATCTAATCCGTTTTCTATTAAGGGCCGACTTTACCGCCCTACATGGATCGCATCGACACCGATATTTTTCATACGAATGTCTCGTGCCATGTATTTGAGGTTTAGCATTTTCTATACTGGTTTTATCTAAATGACACCCTTCACATAAAAGATGACATTTCTCTAATTCTTTTTCTATAATCTCCCACCTACAACTAAGTATTCTAGATATGAAGAATTGCTTTTCTAAAGGATTAATATGGTCAAATTCTAGATTTTCTGTGCTGCCACATTTATTGTACTTGCCTCCCATATAACCAATCAATATATTGCGGCGATCACTAATTCGTTGTCGCTGGTATTCGCTTTGTTTATACTGATCTTTATATGGCATATTTAATTGGAGCCAGAGGAGTGAATCGAACACTCGTCTCCTGTTTACAAGACAGGAATTCTACCACTGAACTACGCTGGCATGGTACTCCCGCCCCGGTTCGAACGGGGAACTTCCGATTTAGAAGATCGGCTATCTGTCCATTTGATATACGGGAGCATATTTTACTTCTTAAAAGCCTCTCCAAAGATATCTGCATCTTCCTCTGAAAAGAAGATAAAGGAGATTGTAAGGTTATTAGCCTTAATGATTCCCTCTAGATTCTCTAGTACCTGTCGCACCTGTTCGGCGGCAATTCGTTTCGGGAACCCGTAAGCACCCGTAGAAATCGCCGGGAAAACAAGAGTCTTGCACTGATTCGTAATAGCCTTGAAGATTGTATTGTGGTAACAATTCCTCAGAATAAGGTTCGCGTCTTCTTTGTTGGCATAGTCGTCCCAAACAGGGCCAACCGTGTGAATTACAAACGAGGCGAGAAGATCGTAGCCCCTAGTAATCACACATTCGCCCTCGAAACATCCGTGGGAATGTTCGGTGGTATTTACTAGCCGTTCACACTCTGCCAGAAGAAAAGGACCGGCGGCGGCATGAATGGCACCGTCAACTCCACCGCCCCCTAAAAGGGAAGGGCGAGCAGCATTAACAATGGCATCAACTTTGCACTTAGTAATGTCACCAACACGAATGTCAGGCTTAAGCATTGATTAGATCCTTTCGGGTGCGGCCCGCGTCGTCCTTGCCCCAAGCATTGACACAGAAATCACACTTATGCGAATTGTCAAAGAAGCCCTCTTCTGTAAGAACCTCGTGTTCTAGAGTGAATAACCACCAACGAAGATTATGGTATGTATTCTCGGTAAGATTAAGAGCACCATACCCAAGAATCTCTAGGGTACGGAACACGCCAAACGCTTCGCCGTAATAAGCATCAGAAATCTTAAATCTATTGTGCTTAGTGTTTTCTAGATCCTGACGGCTTTTGATGCATTGCTCGAATCGATCCCTAGGATGGCTACTAGCGTGACGAAGAACATCTGCGAAACCATTATATCGGTTACGCATGGCATCGCGGCACGCATGAAGTAGACTCTTGACTTGCTTCTCGATCTTTTCTTTATGCTTTGCGGTCAGTTTCTTGAAATGAGGCATGGCATACGTCCTTAGAAAATCCTCGGAACGCCTCTATTATACGTTCGATTCAGGCAAAGTCAAGTGGGCAAATCCTTCTCGTCGCGGAAAACGATCCCCACCGGAAAACGCGGTAGTCCATCATCCGTAAGGTCAAAGAACCGCACTGTCAAACGTTTGCCGATATATGCTTGACGATTCTTAAACATCGCCTCGCGTTCTTCCATTGACACCTTCATGCTGCATTCAAAATCATGTTCGGAATTGTTGTTCTGGCAGACCCATACCACCTTTCCTGCCATCTTGCCTCTGCCTTCTCTGGCATCAATCACTAAAAACTCCGCGTCCTGAAACTTCTTCACTTTCAAGAGTTCTCTAGAACGATAGCCCCACAAATATTTACCGTCATATAATCTGACGATAGCTCCCTCATATCCCTCTTGGATAAAAGAGTCGTGAGCATTATACATCTCTTTTTCAGAGGTAACATCTACCGTTGTAACGACCTTTAATGTATCATACTGTTTAACGGTTTTTTCGAGGTTGCAAAGCAACTGGCGTCGCGTTTCCCAAGTCATTTCGTCAAATTCGCCAACAGTAGGAATATCATAGATATGATACTCGATTAAATGGCTTTCGACTTTAAAGGACTTCCCGTGGGGATCGGCAGACTTAGTGAGGGAAGTAATTCTCTGGCAAGACTCGCCATGAATATAGAGTTCCCCGTCTAATACACTATCTTTTGGGAGCCAAGATAGCGAATCCACAATATGTGGTATATTCCAGGGCTTTCCGCCTCTAGAAGTAAGCGAGATTTTATCCCCGTCCCAGGAAGCTAGGCACCGCACCCCGTCAAGTTTTGGCTGGACAGAGGCGGGAAATTTAACCTTGCCCGGCTTAAATTCATGAGCCAGCATGGGAAGATAAAGGTTTTCCTTGGCATCTTCTTTCGTCTCAGAATACTTCCGCTCAACCTTGTAAGTCCAAAGCGACTTAGCTTCTAGCTTGGCCTGTTCCTCGGGACTAGTCGCGTTACTACGGCCAACGTTCTTAGGCTCTGCCTTCTTTTGGGAGATTTGTAGCTGGCCACCTACCTGCCCATAGGACGTATAGATTGTATCTCCAACCGTCCATACGGTCCATTCACGCAAGTCACCCGCCTTCGCCTTATGATAGAGCGTGGGTAGCCTAGCCATTCTTGCGACTCCGACGCCGGGACGCTGCCAGGACCGCTAGGCCGCCCCCCAAGAGGGCGATCGTCATGGGCTCGGGCACTGGAGCCTGGAAGCAGTTGCCGCCGTCCCCGCCTTCTACGGGCTCGGTGCTGCTAGGCCCCTCAAGGGCCTGTGGATGCACACGCCCTTCCTTATAACAGCCGCCTAGGAAAAGTAGTGCTAGAGCAATTCCACTTTTCTGGTATAGTTTATTGTCCACGTTCGCGTCTCCTGATCGAATGATGCAATTGGTTTGTCCGTGATACCACATGCCAAGAAATAGATATGTCTATGTTCGCCTTTACGAAAGATAGAAATGATACAGTTGTCGCCCTTTTCGCCAGTGCATTCTATCCTATCGCCAACCAGATAACCTTTACTGCCTAGTTCGTGATCCTTAAGTTCCACTATATCTTCTTCGGAGATTTCTTCCGAGAAAATGTAAGGCTTTGGCTCTTCCGCTGGAGGCGGTGATACTAGCGGCTGCACGCCAACGATCGGCTGCGGTTTCGTCGGCTTAAGAAAAAGTATTATACACGGAAACACCAGCATTGCAAGTACGAAAAGTATTCCTCTAACAATACGCATTTTTGTAAGTCCTTATAAGGAATTCGCTGGCCCAACTGTAGTCGGGATTTGGCGGCACCAGTTTGTCGTCCAACGAATGAAATATTTTTTCATAGTGAGCGTATATTTCAAGCAACGACTCCAATTCAACCTTTCCAGTCTTAATCAGAATTAATCCGGCCGCCATATCTCTGTCATCCACAAATATATCAAGCCCGCCAGTCTTTTTGAGATTAATTGCCTGCCACATTGCCCGCAAGCCATGTGCCCCAAGCTTAAGGTCGTAGCCAACCGCGTTATCTACGTTTCCTTTTCCGTGCCCTTTTAATAGCCTCTTCTGTTGTCCATCAAAGAAACCCAATAAGCCTTTGAATAATCTCTGAGAGATAAGACGGTGGCGATTATCCAGTAGCTCTTGTCCAACAGGACTAATGTATTGCTGATGCTCTAATCGTGCCGACAGGACTTCTAGCTCTGTACTTCTACCCTTAAGAGCTTCTACTAGAAATTCCTTTAATGTGATAAATCTAGTATCTACGCCGTCTTTAATGTGCTGACTGCCGACCATGTTTTCGAGGCCGAGTACAGCTTCGATGGGAGGCAGTATAATCTCAAAATAGTCTTTATCAGAGGTCGGTAGGGCCAACCCCTGAGCATGACTCCCTCTAAAGCATTTATAGATAATCACTTGCGATGTAGAACCGTTTCGTAATGGATAACCAGTTTCTTGCCCTTACGTTCCGCAATAGGCTTGCCGTCGCAATTCTTGCTGTAGAACGTAGTTCCGGCCATAGGCCCCTTCTCAATCTTAACATAGATAGTGCATTTAAAGTGCGACTTAGGATCATCGCCACAACCAAAGCTGCCGTCCGCAGACGTAATAACACACGAGCCTGTGCCATATGGGCTATTCTTACCGGCGTGAGGATCTTGAGCAGGATCGTATTCGCCAACTTCAATGCTTCCCCATTTACCAATATTTAGTGGGATTGTTACCGTCTTTACTTGAGTTGGGAAATATAGCTTGTCCGCATCTTCCTCTGAAAGAGTGCCTTCCATATAGCTACGGAGCACTTCTGTATTAAAGCGGTCGCCATCATACTCGCTAATCTGCGGAGGCTTTACAGAATCGGCCATGTCGTTAGTACCATCGACATATCCAACGCGATAGAATAGGGCTACTAGTATGAATGTAACAACAAACGTCATGATTTTATTAAACATATAGCTTATTATCCTTGATGTACTTAGAAACCTTTGGATCTAGTCCTGTATGATCCCCGGCTCTCGCCTTGGTGCTGCTGAAACTGTTGTTACTATTTACTACTTCTACCTTCATATGAACTGCTTGAGATAGCGTATCCAGCGGAATATTATCTCTATTATTGACTACGATATTCAGCTTAGATACGTCCTTCATATACCAATCGCCCGTGTCTCGGGCTGTTTTGGCAACTTTATTGAATACGTCCGCTCCCATAATATATTTTGCCGTCTTTGGCAAGCCATACTCTTGAATCATAGTAGTATGAAAATTAATAAAATGAGGATGGGATTTAGTTATTAGGACGCCTTTGCCAACCGCATTCAACATTCTGATTCTGTGCATCAGAGACATATAGTCGCAGTTGCCCTTATCAAAGGTATTGGCAGAAATCTCAAAAAGAGCATCACCGCCAATCGCTAGATGAGCGTTAGTCACTGGATTAAAAGAGCCCCTGTAAATATGCGTTGCTTTACGCAGGATATCAGCCGGTCTTTGCATCATTCCGTATTTGTCGAAATAAACGGCATCGCTCCGCGACAAACAATACGTCAAATCATCGTAGATGGTTGCGTTTGGCCACCTAAGAACGTCGATGTGTGTGTAATATGTATTCGATACATTATTAGTTGTTTTGCCGCTCAGTGCCGCCTCCAGAATTTGCCCGGTTAGAAGGCCGGTCTTACGAATCGCAGTCTTTTTCTGGAGATTTTTATTAATAACAAAATGTACCACACAGCTACCTAGATTAGTAATAATAGCCATCCAGCCGTGCGTTTGTGCCCCCTTCTTCCTATAAACATGGGTGCCACTGATTGCAGCGGCAAATAGTTTCTTTCCTTCTCGGGGAAAGCCACGCCGACACAAATCGTCATAGAGTTGATGTGCCGTGGCAACAACATTCTCTTCTGCCACGCTTCTATCAACTAACTTAACTTGAAATGCCTGATTATATGGGCATTCCCCACGCAGTAGGAAGTTCGATGCCCCTGGCACTTCCATAATCATTGCCTGGAGCGGAACGCCTAGGCCAGCCTCGGAAATTGCCCCTTCGTAACCAGAAGTAAGCAGATTCTTAATCATTACCAGTTATTTCCTGATAGGAGGGCGGTACGCTGATTGAAAATCTCGTCTGAAAGCACTTGGTCCGGGCTAAGACGACGCATAAAGTCAGAAGCAATGCGTGCCTTAATCTCGGCGGGAGACACTAGGGCCGCAGGCTTAAAAGCTTCGGCAAGCGTTGTTGCCCTACGTCCATCGTAGTACGGCACCAGCAAGTTAAGAGTATGGGCAGAGAAATTAGTATTGCGATGGTGGGCCGGATAAACCGTCGCACAATTATCCTTGTTGTTGTCAATAACAACAACTTCTCCCGGAATGCTACACTTTGCTAGCGTCTCCGATCGCTTTACCGTAGGACGAGCATTAACACCAACCTCTGCAAGCTTCATAGAGAGGCCAGTGTGATCGCGGGCAATGCTATTGCGAAGATGGCCACCTACTCCGAATGCACCAGAACCAAACGGGCTCCAGCCATTATCTATACACATATCAAGAATGGCGATCATAGAGTCCCAATCCATTGAATCGCCCTGAATCCAACGAATTCTGGTGGAAATCTTAAGGCCATCGCTCTCGGCAAATACCCCATACTTTTCACAGGTCTTGAGAATATGCAGTACGCATTCGGCAGGATCACCAGAGTCAGGACGCAGCACTAGAACGTTCTTGTCGTCTGTAGCAAGCTGTCCTTTGCTCACTGATTCGACCAAATAATCTACCGTCTGGAAGAAATTGTAAGTATCGCTAACGTGGGCAGTGATACCAGTGAGCTTGCCTAGGTCGTACAGTGCGGCATGGCAATCGGCTTCGCTTTTAAAGCCCATTACCGTGTGGTGAGCTAGAGCGTGGATAGAACAGCCTCCAGGCTGCTCGCCGCTATTCTTCCAGAATTGGTA
>Ga0068859_100007537_pt1 | contig 11051 bp, 12 predicted proteins | sample KBSSwiS22_FD_66585 | JGI IMG/M metagenome (GOLD analysis project Ga0068859, IMG submission 66585) | Switchgrass rhizosphere microbial communities from Kellogg Biological Station, Michigan, USA - KBS Switchgrass S2-2 | ecosystem: Host-associated > Plants > Roots > Rhizosphere > Soil ... | reverse complement strand
GCGACCCCCGCGAGCAGGACCTCCTCGCGGGCCATGCCGGCGGCGGCGACGCCGACGACGAGGCTCGCCGTGGACACGATGCCGTCGTTGGCGCCCAAGACCGCCGCGCGGAGCCAGCCAACGTGTTGGGTTCGATGCCGTTCCATGGGAACGGGATAGCGCGGGCGCCCGCTCCCGTCGAGGAGACCGAAGCGGGAAAGGACCCTTTTTGTCGGCTTGTTGCCGCGCCGGCCCGGCGGACCCAGATTCCCGAGGCGAAAGGAGCACGAGCATGAAGCGCTTGGCGTCGGTCCTCCTCCTCGGCCTGGCGGGCTGTTCCGCCGCCCGCTACGAGACGGTCACCTACCCGCCGCGGGTCGATCTCGCGAAGCACGAGATGATCGGCGTGGTCGAGTTCGCCTCGCCCGACGCGAGGGAGCTGGCCCCGGTCGTCACGGCGCGCTTCATGGAGTCGGCGCGGAGCGATCAGGGCACCGTCCGCATGATCACGATCCACGAGCCCTCGCGACCCGACGCGGCGCGGCTCAAGCAGATCGCGGCGGAGCATCACCTCCGTACCATCGTGCTCGGCGATCTGCGCGTTTCGAAGGTGAAGCCGGCGGTCGCGGTGTCGGACGCGCTCTCCTCGGCCACGGTCTCCGGCTCCGTCGAGGCGACCCTCTCGGTGGAGCTGATCGAGGTCGAGACCGGCGCTTCGCTCTGGAACGCCTCCGGCCGCACGCGCGAGGAGATCGGCGCCGTCAGCGTCTCCGGCTGGAAGAACGTCGGCTTCGGCGGCGTCGGCAAGGACTCCGCCTACGCCGGCATGGTCGAGACCCTCGTCTCCCAGGTCACCCGTGACATGCACTCCACTTGGGAGCGCCGCCGCATCGAATAGACAGGGTCAGGCACCGTTTCGCCATGCGAAACGGTGCCTGACCCCTAGCGATCGAGGATCCGCTCGATCTCGTGGAGCGCCCGCGGGTCGTCGGACTGGCCCAGCCAGAACAGCGCCTTGCGGATCGTGTCGGGGTCCCGCTTCGATCGCAGGACCTTGAGCAGCCAGTCGGTGCCGTCGTCGAGCTGGGACAGCGCGAAGACCGCCTGATCGCGCACGTCCTCGTCGCGCTCGGTGTCGAGGCGCGAGACGATCCACTCTCCCACCGGCGCCTTCGTCTGGCTCAAGGAGAACAGCGCATGCCCGCGGACCTCGGGGTCCTTGTCCTCGACCGCGGCCCGCTTGATGCGATCGACCGCCCCGGGCTCGTCGCTCTGGCTCATCGCGAAGACCGCGTTCTGCCGGAGGTCGCCATCGGTCTCGGTCTCCATCACGCGGTCGAGCGTGCGAAGGCCCGCCTCCCCGCGGGTCTGTCCCGACCAGAAGATCGCCTGCTCGCGGATGTTGGACCGGAGCGACTTATCGAGGGCGCGCTTCTCGAGGAGCGCGTCCGCTCGCGGATCGCGGTGGTACGCGATCGCGACCAGCGCCGTCTCGCTGACCTTCTTGTCGTTCCGGTCCACGAGGCGCTCGAGGGCCGCGAGGCTCGCCTGCGCCTCGACCGGTCCGAGCCAGACGACGCGCCGGTCGTGGCCGGCGACCTGGCAATCGGGAGAGAAGATCTTCACCCGGCTGGGGGCGCCGTCCGCCGTCTCCACCAGCACGTACACGTCGGACGTGAGGCCTCGCCGGTCGTCGGTCGTTCCCCAGGACGACTCCCGCTCGGCGAGCGAGCAGCCCCGGCCCTTGAAGTTGCTCGAGAAGCAGCAGACGTCCCCGAGCTTCGGGATCGCGGCCACGCTCCATCCGACCCACGTCGTGCCCGAATCGCGCGCGGCCTGCTCGAGCGCCGTGGCCGGAGCGACGCCCGCGCGTAGCTCGACGCGGGCGTTCTCGAACGTCGCCGGCGCTTCGAGGGCGAGGACGGGTGCGGTCGAAAACAAGAGGCCGGCCAGCGCGCATCGCAGATTCATGGCTTCTCCCCCAAAACGTCCATCAAGAGACGCATGACTTCCGGGCTGTCCATCACCGAGAGCTGCCGCAGGATGATCTTCTTCATCGCGGGATCCTTCTCCGCGCGGAACAGCCCGATCAGGATCCTGTCCTCCCCGTTGACCATCAACGCGTTGACGACCTTCTCCTTGTCCTCGGGGTCCGTGAACTCTCCGTACAGTTTCCTGAGCTCGGGGCCGGCGCCCCCGCAGACGGCGAGACCGTCGATGGCCTTGCGGCGCATCGTGGGGTCCTTGCTCTCCCGCGCGACCTTGGCGAGCGTCTCCGTGTCGCCGGCGACGCCGAACGACTGCAGGAGCTTGTTGCGCAGCGCGGGATCCTTCTCCGTCGCCCAGAGCTGGCGCAGCGCGGGCAGCTCGCCGTTCGCGCCGAGGGCGTCGATCGCCTTCGCGCGGATCTTCGGGTCGGGGTCGGACGTGGCGATCTCGACGAGCGGTTCGGAGCGCCCCGAGATCAGGTACGCCTCCACGACGGCGGCTCGAATCTCGTAGGGCGCGCCCGGTTCCTTCGCGATCTCACGGAGCGCCGCGATGTCCTCCCTGCCTCCGGCGATGCCGAGGGTCCTCACCGCCTCCGTGCGCAGCGACATCGGCTGGCCCGTCTTGGCCGTCCGCACGAGGATGTCGCGCGCGCGCGGCGCATCGCTCTGCGACAGGACGAACAGGGCGCGCTTCTTCAGACGCTCGGAGGAGTTCCCGGCGAGGAGCTTCTCGAGCACCGGGACCGCCTTCTCCGGCTCGACCTGCATGAGCCCGTCCAGCGCGTAGAGCTTCAGCTCCTCGTCCTCGATGCCGGCGACGGCCGCGGGGGTCTTCCCGTCGCGCAGCTCCATCTCGAGCGCCTTGGCGTCGTCGGCCCACGAGCTCTGGGGGTACGAGGACTGGAGCTTGCGCAGGCCGTCGAGCGCGTCCTTCTTCGCGCCGCGCTTCGCGTCGGCGTACGCCTTCCAGTAGAGCGCGGCGTCGGTCTCGTCGCCGGGCTTCGCGGCGATCGAGCCGAAGGCGCGGGAGGCCGCGGCCCAATCCTGGTCGTCGAGGGCGCGCTGGCCCTCGCGGTACGCCTCGGAGCGCGGCGGCTCTTTCTCGCGCCCCCAGAGGGGAAGCCATGCGAGCAGGCTCAGGGCGAACAGCAGTGCGATGCGACGGGGACGCGTCATGAGATTCCCTTCAGGTTGTTGCGCGCGACGCGGACCTTGAAAAGCATGTCCTCGCTTTGCGTCCGCGCGTGGGGGAGGGGGGAGCCCGACGACGCGGGGGCGTTCGCCAGGTCGGTGAGCAGGTCTTCGAGCTCGGTGAGGACGGCGGCGACGCGGCGCTCGCCGGCGCGCTCGGCGGCGCGGCGGTACAGCCGGTTCGCGCTGAGGAGGTTCGCGGCGGAGGCGCGCTCCCCCTCGAGCGAGCCGGTCCCGTTGGCGACCTCGAGGAGCAGGCGCTGGGACGACTCGAGATGGTCGGCGAGCGCCGCCACGAGCACGCGCTCGCGCGCCTCGGGGGAGAAGCCCTTGATGCTCTCGACCACCGTGACCTCGTCGGGCGGGGTCGGGACCATGCGTCCTGCGAGGAACCCGCCGAACGCGATGACGGCGACCGCGGCCGCCGCGGCCGCCCACCGCCAACCGAAGACGCCGCGCGGACGGGAAAGCTCGGACTCCACGCGCGCCCACATGCGTCCCTCGAGTCCGGGCCGCGGCTCGGGTGCTTCGATGGCGCGCAGCGCCGACAGCTCGCGCGCGAGCGCCTCATAGCGGCGGGCCAGCTCGGGATCGGAGGCGAGCTCGCGCTCGATCTCGGCGGGGGCGTCGTGCTCCCCGTAGAAGAAGAGGATGAGGTCGTCGTCACGCCGGCTCATGACGCGAGTCCTCCATGAGCGGACCGAGCACCGCCCGCAGCTTGTGCACGGCGCGGAAGACCGCCTGCTTCGCGGCGTTCTCGCCGCTGCCGAGTGCCGCGGCGATCTCCGCGATCGAGCATCCCTCGAAGTGCCGGAGCAGGATCGCGGTGCGCTCCGCCTCGGGAAGCTCCGCGATCACGTCCTGCGCGCGGTCCGCGAGGTCGCGCCACACGGCGCTCTTCTGCGGATCGGGCGTTTCCGACGCCGCCCGTGCCTGGCCGTTGAAGTCCTCGGGGACCGGGGCCGAGAACGGCTCGCGGCGCTTGCGCTCCCGCCTCAGGTCGATCGCCGCGTTGATCGCGATCCGGTAGAGCCAGGTGGACAGCTCGGCCTTCTCGTCGAACCGGTCGAGCGAGCGCCAGGCCCGGAGAAACGCGTTCTGGACCGCATCCTCGGCGGCGGCCGCGTCGCCCAGGACCCGGAACGCCGCCCGCCACAGGGGCTGCGAATAGGCCTCCACGATCGCTCGGAAGGCTTCGGAGTCCCCGCGTCGGGCGCGACGGACCCTGTCCAGCTCGGCGACGTCCATTCATACAGGTTAGACGGCGCCGGGGGGCGGGCGGTTAGGTCGCTAGGGCAGCGCGGTCACGAGGACGACCCGGGCCTGCTGGTCGGTCGTGGACGCCCCCAGCACGACCGTCTCGCCGCTCTTGATCGAGAAGGACGTATCGATATAGATCGGAACGTAAGGCTGATTCGTCCCGGGGTGGACTTGAGGGGTCGTGGCGTAGAGGCGGAACAACCCGACCTTGACCGCGTCCCCGCCGACGTTGTTCCGGTCGAGCGAGAGCCTGAGGCTGTAATTCGAGCCGAGCTGTCCCTGCGCCTCGGCGTCCGACCGGACGACCGTCTCCGCCTCGACCTGGAAGCTCCGGTAGGTCATGACCTTCCTGAAGTCGGCGAGCGCCTTCAGCTCCGACGCCGGCAGCTCCGGCTCCGGCCCCTCCTTGCGCGAGGCCTGGAGGATGACGACGTGGAAGCGGTACGTGGCCGCCGGCGTGTCGATCGCCTCGAGGGCCGCCCCGATCTTCGTATACGTGGACTCCGTGCCGCAGGTGATGTCGAGGACGCCCTTGATCCCCACGCTGCGCGGATCCGTCGAGCGCCGGAAGTTGAGGTGGCAGTCCTGGCTCAGCTCGGGAACGCGGACGCCCAGCGCCATCATCGCGTCGTTCGGGTCGAGGTGGCGCACGGGGAAGCTCTCCGCGCGCGCGGCGGTCGCGACGACGAAGAGGAGGGGGAGGAATCGAAGCGCGCGTGCGTTCATGAGCCGAGCTCCTTCGCGTCGGGGGACCCGACGAACCAGAGAATCCGGGTGCCTTCGGGGGCGGTGAACTCGATCCGCGTGGTGGCCGACGTGACGTCGTCAGCGGCGGGCCGCGCCTGCGCGCGGCGGCGGCGAGACGGACGAGAGGCGGTGGTGACGGAGCGGGCCGGCTCGACCTGGGCGACGGCCGGTACCGGCTCGGGAGCCGGTGCGGGTGACGTGCCCTGAACCTTCGCGGGACGAGGGATCGAAAACACTCCCACGATGAGGAGGGCCGCGGTCACGATGCCCATCGCCAAGATCGGCGCCCACGGGCGCGACGGTCGCGGCGCCGCGGCGGAAAGCGTCGCCTCGATCCGCGCGCGCTCGACGGCGCTCATCTCTCGTCCGCGCGCGGGGTCGTTCGCGCGGAGAAGGTCGCGAAGATCGTCTTTCATCGGGAGAGCTCCTTCCGCAGCGAGCGCAGGGCGACGTGGAGATGCCACCGCGCGGTCACGGCCGCGATGCCCAGGAGCGCCGCGACCTCCTGGAGCGTCCGCCCCTCGATCTCGTGCAATACGACGACCGCGCGCTGTTTCACCGGGAGCGCTAACACCGCGTCGCGCACCGCCGCGCTCACGACCGGATCGTTCACCGGGGCGGGGGACGCGTCCGCCACCGTCATGTCGTAGGCGCGGCGGACCACGCCGCGGCGTGCCCGGTCCCGGCACAGGTTGACGAGCACGCGGGTCAGCCAACGCTCGGCGGCCTCCGGATCGGCGGGGACACGGTGCTCGATCGCGCGAAGGAAGCACTCCTGGACGAGGTCGCGCGCGTCGTCGTCCCCCCACGTTAGGCGGAGCGCGAGGCGGTACAGGCGGGCGTGGTGGGCGTCGAAGAGCTGGGCGATCGTCTCGGCGGGGGCGCGGTCGTCCGAGGTCACGTCGTGGCGCTCCTCGAAGATCAGCGTGTGTGCCATCACGCTTACCTACGGACGGAGCCGCGAAAACGTTGGGTGGGTTCAGCAGCCGGGCGAGACACTCTGCGGCAGGTCGCACGCGGCGAGGCCGACGCCTTCGGGCCGCTCGGTCCCCGCGGAAGACGTCCCGTACGAGCCTTCGAACGCCGAGGTGGTCCCCGCGACGATCCAGAACACGTTGCCGGCTCCCGGGTTGAACGTCGCGGTGCCGGCGCCGGCGATCCCGCACACCCGGCCGGTGTACGCGTAGCTCGCGACGCTGGAGAGCGCTCCGTAGACGACCGTGTGCCCGGTCGCCAGGCACGCCGTCCCGAAGCCGACGGTCACGGCGCCGGACACCTTGTCGTACGCGGTGACCGTCATCGGCGGGGCGACCGCCGCTTCGCCGGGGGCGGCCGTCGAGGAGCCGACGAGCACGGCCCAATCCAGCGAGGGGCTGCCCGGGGGGCTTCCGAGCGATCGGACACCTCCGCCCGTGACGCTCGCCACGCTCCCCGTCTGCAGCGCGCCGCCGTTTCGCGGGTCGAACCACCGCACGCTGAACGACCCCGACGCTCCGCCGAGGTTGAGGCTCGGCGTCCCGCCCGCGGTGAGGTAGACGAGGTACGTCTGTCCGGCCTTCGCGAGCACGTACCCCGCGGCTCCGGACAGGAACGCGTCCGCCGGATCCATCGACGTGTACGGGACGTTGGCTTCCAGGAAGCCGCGCGCGCGCGCCACCGTTCGGTAGAACGTCTCCTTCGTCCGGAAATCGTCGAAGGATCCGTCGCCCGTCTGGAAGAACTCGCAGCCGCCCGCCCCCGCGAGGTAGCTGCCCCAGACGTCCCACGTGCGGAACTCGGTCAGGTCCGTCTGGTCGATCCACGGCTCGTCGAGGCTCACGACCCAGGGGTGGCCGCTCGCGTCGGACTGGCTCCGCCACTGCAGGACCTTGTCGTGCACGTCGTCACCCTGCGCCCACTGGATCTCGTTCCCCGTGAAGCTCGGATGACCCAGGAGCGGCGCGTAGATGCCGTCGTCGGTCGAGGGCCCGTTGTGCACCGTGATGTTGTCGTCGAAAAACGCGAGCGACCGGATGTAGTCGGCGGCGGCCTTCCGCTGCTGGGTGGTGTTGGCGGCGCCGTAGCCGTCCCCCGGCATGCCGTTCTCCTCGCCGAGGTTCCACGTGATCGCGAGGTGATGGCCGAAGCGCGCGATCATCTCGCGATAGTAGATCTTGCGGCTCGGCGCGAAGCCGCCCGCCGTGCCCAGCTCGAACACTTCGAAGAACGACTCGTTCTCGGTCTCGGTGAGCACGACGTGCATCATCATCCCCACCGTGTCCATGTGGGAGAACACGACGTCCCACTGGTCGAGCTTCGAGCAGTCGTAGTTGTAGATGGCGTTGGGACCGGTCCACGGGTAGGCCTTCTGACCGTCCCCGTGCGCGTTCATCGTCAGGAAGTACATCGAGTTCACGCCGAGGCCGGAGAGGTAGTTCAGCGCGCCGATGATCCCCTTGCCCCGGCCCCCTGCCCACGTCGGATCGCCCGCGCGCCAGTCCGCGACGTGCGTGGCGTAGTCGAGGTTCGCGGGCGTGCCGTCGAAGTCGGCGTACTCCAGGAAGGTCTCGGGGATGTTGGAGCCCGACTTGAGGAACGGCGTGCCGTTCCGGTAACGCAGGTAGCCCTCGCCGACGTACTCGAGCTTCCCCTTGTCGCCCGTCGGCGCCACGGCGAAGGTGCCGGTCGCCCCGTCGAAGTACCCCGCGCTCGAGCCGCCCGTCGGCTGCGCCGCGATCTTCAACCCCGTGACGAACGTCGCGGCGTAGTGCCAGCTTCCGGCGGCGTCGGGACAGAAGCTGACGCGCCACTTGTTCCCCGACGTCGCGCCGGTGTCCGCCGCGTCACCGTCGGCCGCGTAGTAGCCGGGGACCCGGTAGACCTGTCCCGAAGGTCCGGTGAACGTCACGTCGAGCCGGTAGTCGGTGAACGGGTTCGGCGCCGCCGTCTCCGAAGACGCCGGCCCATCGAAGGTCAGCGCGACCGCGTGCCACTGCTTCAGCTCGCCCGAGACGACGACGGCGGCGATGAGCGCGAGGATCATGTGTCATTGAAGGGCATGCCGGTGGTTACGGCAACTGGCGACGTTTCTTGAGGCAACAGCATTTGACCCGCCGGACGCAGCGGGCGTAGGGTCCGGCCCGTTGTCCTCGGCCGCGCTGGGGCGGTAACGCGAGGGGGGGCTTGCGGGGATCGTCACGAACGCCGGGTCCGGCGTTCGTTCGCGCACAACCAGCCGAGAGGGAGGGTTTCGGATGCGTGTGGCAACGTTGGCCGTCGTAGGAGTCCTGGCCGCCGTACCTGTCTTCGCGGCCGCGCCCGGGATCGTCGAAGTGCCCTCGAGCGTCGTGACCGAGGGGCTCACCGTCGAGCAGGAGATCCAGCTTCAAGTCGAGACGGGAGCATCGCTCCTGCTCGACCTGCCGCTCACGCCCCGGCACGTCCACATCGCGATCCCCGCGGCGGACTTGGCCGAGATCGAGAGCGCGGACCGCGCCATCAGCCCCCAGCGCATCGGCATCGTGAAGCCGATCGCCCCCCCGATCGCCTACGCGCCGGGGAGAGACGGTGAGGTGTGGGCCGTCGTCGTCAGCGCCGAGAGCGCCGGCGGTGTGCGCCTGCACATCGAGAACCTGAATCTGCCGCAGGGCCTCGAGCTCTTCGTGTACTCCCGCGGCGGGGAAACCTACGGACCGTACACGGGCATGGGACCCGACGGCACCGGCGACCTCTGGACCACCGCGCTGTTCGGATCCGAGGTCATCGTTCAGGTGCGCGGCAACGCTCCCGGCGCCGCCGCCGGGCGCGCGTCGTTCCGCATCACCGAGGCGGGCGTCCTGAGCCCGATCTTCACCGAGCAAGTCCCGGCCGCTCCGAACGCGTTCTGCGGCAACGCCGCGTGCATCGTGGACGCCTCGTGCTATGCGGGCGCCAACTCGATCAAGGACGCCTACGCCAAGATGGAGTGGGTGGCGGGCGCGTTCCTGTACACCTGCACCGGCGGGCTCCTGAACGACACGAACCCGAGCAGCACGAACTACATGCTCACGGCGAACCACTGCCTGAGCAAGGCCAACGTCGCGAAGAACGTCAGCTTCTACTGGCGGTTCCGGACGTCGAGCTGCAACGGCGCGTGTCCTTCCAACAGCGGCTGGCCCTACAAGACGACGGGCGCGGGCGTCGCCGCGACGAACCGCTCGGGCGACTACACGTTGCTCACCCTCAACACCGCCCCGCCGGCCGGCTCGGTGCGTCTCGGCTTCACGAACGCCCCGGTCGCGAACACGAACGGTGTGGCGCTCCACCGCGTGAGCAACCCCGACTTCGGCCCGCAGGTGTACAGCGAGCACACGGTGAGCACGACGGCGGGGACGTGCCAGGGCTGGCCCCGCGGCGAACGGATCTACAGCAAGGACACGCTGGGCGCGACCGACGGCGGGAGCAGCGGCTCGCCGGTGGTCAACAGCTCGGACATGGTCGTGGGCCAGCTGAGCGGCGCGTGCGGCACGAACCCGAACAACGTCTGCGACGCCAACGCCAACGCCACCGTGGACGGCGCCTTGGCGTTCTACTGGAACTCCGTCCGGCCCTTCATCGCTCCCTGAAGTCTCCTTCGTCCTCCGGCCCGTCCACGCGACGGGCCGGAGGTTTCCCGCCTATACTCCCCGGCGATGAGCGCCAAGGTCCGCACCGTCGGGGACGTCTCGATCGTCGAGCTCTCGGGCGAGTTCACGCTCGGGCGCACGGTGGCGCGCCCGCTCGACCTGCACGGCCGGCGTCTCGAAGATCTCGGTCAGCTGCTCGCCGGGCTGCTCGAGCGTAAGAGCGTCCGCATCGTGCTCGACCTCGAGCGTGTCCGGTTCATGGACAGCGCGGGCCTGGGCGAGCTGGTGGCGTGGAAGAAGCGCGCGCTCCAGCTCGGCGGCGACGTGCGCCTGCTTCACCCCCGCGAGCGGGTCCGCGACCTCTTCGAGCTGACGGCCTTGACGCGCGTCTTCCGGATCTTCGAGGACGAAGCGGAGGCGGTCGCGTCCTTCCGCGCCTCCCACGCTTCCTGAATCAGATCGCGCAGCGCGCCCACCTTGATCTTCCCGAGCTGCACGAGCACGGCCGGGTAGCCGTTGAAGTGCGGCGTCGTGAAGCACACGTCCGGCCGGGCGGCGAGCAGCGCCTCCTTCGCGAGCAGGTGCGCGACGCGCACTCCCAGGATCGCGCCCTTCGGCGCGGCGTCGCCCAGCGCCTCCAGGTCGGACTTCCGTAGCGGCCGCTCCCACACGAACATCTTGTCGCGGACGCACCACGCGATCGTGCCCCACTTGGTTTGCTCGGAGGTCTCGGGGAGGGCGAGCGCGGTTCTTTTCACGTCCTTCCACGTCGCCATCGGCGCATTCTATCCTTGGGACGGCGCGCCATGACGACCGGCACGGGGCTTCTTCGCTGGCTTCCCGGACTGCAAACGCTCCGGGGGTACCAGCCTGCGTGGCTGCCGAGCGACGTCCTGGCCGGCCTGGTGCTGACGACGATGCTCGTGCCGGTCGGCATCGCCTACGCGGAGGCCTCCGGTGTCCCCGGCATCTACGGCCTGTACGCGACGATCGTGCCGCTCCTCGCCTACGCGCTGTTCGGCCCGAGCCGCATCCTCGTCCTCGGCCCCGACTCGTCGCTCGCGGCCGTGATCGCTTCGGTGGTGGTTCCGCTGTCGCTGGGCGACCCGCAGCGCGCGGTCGCGCTGGCCGGCATGATGGCGATCGTCTCGGGGCTCGTGTGCATCCTGGCGGGCCTGTTCAAGCTCGGGTTCATCACCGAGCTCCTCTCCAAGCCGATCCGGTACGGCTACATGAACGGCATCGCGCTCACCGTGCTCATCGGCCAGCTCCCGAAGCTGCTCGGGGTCTCGATCGAGCG
>Ga0068859_100007536_pt1 | contig 11052 bp, 10 predicted proteins | sample KBSSwiS22_FD_66585 | JGI IMG/M metagenome (GOLD analysis project Ga0068859, IMG submission 66585) | Switchgrass rhizosphere microbial communities from Kellogg Biological Station, Michigan, USA - KBS Switchgrass S2-2 | ecosystem: Host-associated > Plants > Roots > Rhizosphere > Soil ... | reverse complement strand
TCCACTAAGGACTCGCAAGCTGCTGCTTCACAAACGTGAAATATCCCGACTGGACGAAGCCACAGCCAAACAGGGAATGACTCTCGTTCCCACACAGCTCTACTTAAAAAACGGACGGATAAAAATCGAAGTGGGAGTGGCGCGCGGTAAGAAGATGTATGACAAGCGAGAGGCGGAACTGAAGCGCACAGTGGATCGAGAGACGCGAGCCCAATTGAAAGAACGTAATCGATAACCCAGACCTATTTCCAATCCCAGGAGAACCTACTCGCCATGCAAGTTGAAGCCAGCCGGGGACCAATTGAAGAGCTTGACGTGCAAGCTCTGGCGGTTGCCGTTTTTAAGAATGAGAAAGCCGACAGTGGCTTTTTGAAGAAGGTAGACGAACTATCCGGCGGTCTGGTGCGCTCGGCACTCGACGCGGAGGAGTTCAGCGGAAAAGAAGGAGAGACTGCGTATTTCCACCTTCTCGGAAACGACAAGTTAAAAGCACGTCGTCTACTGCTGATCGGCGTAGGCGAAGGCGGCGACTACAAGAGCGCAACCGTTTCGCAAATGGCAGGAACTGCGGTTCGCTCGTTGCGCAGTAAGAACGTGAAATCTATAGCCGTGCTCCCACGGTTCTCCGGTGATGCGCGTGGAACCGCAGCAACGGCCGTTGAAGGCGCATACATAGCCCTGTTCGATCCGGACAAGTATCGCACGGTTGATAAAGAAGAAAAGAAGGTTGACCGTCTCGTCGTCGTGGTTGAAGATGCTGATGCCGGCGCGCTGCAACAGGGCGTGACGGAAGGAAAGATAGTTGGCGAGTCAGTGAACTTTACTCGTGACCTCGCGAACGAGCCCGGCGCTTACATGACGCCGACCGACATGGCCGACCGAGCACGCGAGATCGCGAGCGAGTTTGGACTCAGCGTCGATATTCTTGACGAAGCGCGCATGGAACAGGAAGGCATGGGTTCTTTGTTGAGCGTCACGCGCGGCTCTGAGCAACCTGCCAAGCTGATCATTCTGAAGTACACGCCGACCACTCCGCCTGCTGACAACAAAGAGTTGCTGGCCTTTGTTGGTAAAGGAGTGACGTTTGATTCCGGCGGTATTTCGTTGAAGCCGGGCGAGAACATGGAGTTGATGAAGTACGACATGACGGGCGGCGCGACCGTCATGGGAGCGATGCGCGCAATCGCGCAGTTAAAGCCCCCCATTCCGATTCTGGGCGTCGCGCCTTGTACTGAAAACCTGCCGTCCGGTAAAGCGACCAAACCGGGCGATGTCGTAAAGGCAATGACCGGCAAGACAATTGAGATCATCAACACCGACGCTGAAGGCCGTCTGATCCTCGCCGATGCAATTGCCTATGCAAAGAAACTGGGCGCCACGAGAGTTATCGATATGGCGACGCTGACGGGCGCGGTGTCAATCGCCCTCGGTGACGTCAATGCGGCAGTTCTCGGAACCGATCAGGACCTGATTGACGAGATCATCGCGGCGGGCAGGGAAGTCGGCGAGAAGTTCTGGCAGTTGCCGCTTGATAAGGAGTACTCGAAACAGATCCGCTCAGACATCGCCGACATCAAGAACGTCGGTGGTCGCAAGGCAGGGACAATTACGGCCGCGGCGTTTCTGAAAGAGTTCGCAGACGGGCTTTCCTGGGCGCATCTGGACATTGCCGGAACTGCCTGGGGCGATGAAGCAAAGCCTTACAGATCGAAAGGTCCGACGGGAATCGCAGTGAGAACGCTGCTGCGAATCGTAGACCGAGCGAGCCGAAAATAGCGACGAGTGTCGTTACCGGTAGACACCGGTGTCCTCGACTGTTCACACTTTCAAGGTCCGTTGGTACGGTAACGCTCGTTTTTGTTCGGATTTTTGAGAACGGAAGCATGGCATGGCGGTTGTACTGACGAAGTGCAACTAGCCAAAGGGTGCGAGTCGCCTTAATTACAGTCCTCGCCCCCTCGAATGCCGCTCGAGGTATTTTGCCCGGCTCCCCTTTGGCACCCCCCAATGCCAAATTGCCATCTCAATAGCACCAAAGCAGCCGCAATACTTGCGCACAGTGGTATACTTCAAGCCGAGTGACGCGGTGTCCTCAAGTGCCCAGGCATCTATCGCTGGCTTTCCGGAGTTTAGAGAAGCACCGTGATCGACTACTACAAAATTTTGGGCGTTAAGACGAATTCGTCTCAGACCGAGATCAAATCGGCCTACCGGAAACTTGCGCGCAAAAGTCACCCTGATCTAAATCCCAACTCCGAAGCTGCACGCCAGTTTGCCTTGTTGTCCAAGGCTTATCACACACTAATCGATCCGCAAGAGCGTGCTTATTACGACGAACAGTTGAAGGCACAGAAGAACCGCAGTTATTCCATTCTCGATTCGAATAATCCGCACGCGAAACGCGCGCGCAATCTCGCGGTCCAGGCAAAATGGGATCGTTTGGTTGACGAGGTGCTCGAACGCGACCGACAGGAGAATCGAGAACGGCAGCGCGCGGTGTTCACTACCGTCTCGTTATTCTTGTCAACGTTCTTTCTGGCCATGATGCGGCCGCAGTTGTGGCATGTGTTTTCGACAATGGGCCGCGTGATAGTGTTGACGTTGTTTGTGATCGGCGTTTGGCATCTCGCGAATCGCTTGCGCGAATACCTGGCCCATTACACGTACAAGCCAAATCTAATACAAGGGTCGATCATCACTCAGGAGGCATTGCCGGAACAGCCGTTTACGCGTTTCTCAGCGTACACGTTTTTGCTGGTTGGATATGCGCTGAGCGTTGGTATCGGGTTGTACATTGGTTGGCACATGCAGGACTTCTTCAGTGACGTGACGCTGCTGTTTCGGCATCGCGTGATCGCGGTGCAGTCGAGCATGATTCTCGATCTTATTTTCTATCCTCCAATTGCCGTGCTCATAGTTGATACGGTGCACGGTCTCGTCTCCCGCATCGATTAGGCCGGCATTCCCGGATAAATCCTGTTCAATCATGTAAATCCGGTCTGAATTCGTGTATAGTTGTCGTCCCGCGCGTCGCCCGAATCTACCGGCAAAGGAGCACGAAAATGGCCAATAACGTAAACCAACGCCAGTTTCTTGCTTTGAAACTCGAGGCTATGAGCGAAGCTGAAGTGGGCGAGGTTTTGGATTACATTTCGACGATGGAATCGAAGCTACGGTCCAAAACAGCACCATCAGTAGGTGAGGACGAACTTTTGGCAACCCTCGTTGATGCCCGAGAAAATCGCCGCGCTCGCCAGGCACACGAATGGGAAATAGTCCGGCGCAAAGCCGAGCGGCGAGCAGCAGCAAAAGTCTGAATGGGCCACAAAAAAGCACAAAAGGTACAAAAACGATTTTGCGCTTTTTATGCCTTTTTGTGGCTACTTTGCTTTCCAGTTCTAGCTCAGAACGCAATCCAGCAACAACAGCAACGTTTGAACTCGAGTGACGTAGAGGACCGTCGCGATGCGGTGATGCGACTCGGCTCGATGCGTCTCGAGGCAGCGTCACGAGCTGTTATTCCGGCGCTACAAGATGCGGCGCCAATCGTCCGCGCCACTGCGGCAAAAGCAATCTTGTCGCTTGGCAGTGAAGCGAGCGTTGCTCATCTATTGCCGTTACTCAACGACAAAGACGAATTCGTGCGCCGCGAAACAGCGTACGCCCTTGGGCATACCAGAAGTCGCAGTGCGACCGCCGCGTTGAGCGAACGATTGTCGAGTGATAAAGAAGATGGTGTGCGAGCGGCGGCTGCGGTGGCGTTAGGAGAGATTGCCGATGAAGCTGCTGTCGTGCCGCTGGTTCAGGCGTTAACGTCAACGAAAAAACCAAATGACTTCGTGCTCCGCGCTGCTGCAGTTGCGCTCGGAAAAATCAAGAGTCGCGCCGGCACGGCAGCATTGATGTCAACGCTCAGTAACGAAAAACTTCCTTCCGACGTACGCCGCGAAGCTGCACGATCGCTCGGCTTGATCGGCGACCCAACCGCCGCTCCGGCTTTGAAAGCTGCGGCAACATCAGAAGATCCATTCCTTTCAGAAATCGCCTTCGAAGCACTGAAGAAACTAAACCGCGGATAAATGCAAATCGACGCGGATCAGCTTAAATTCTGATCCGCGTCAATCCGTGTGATCCGTGGCTAATTTTCTATCTTCTCGCCGCGCCCGTGACCTTTCTTCGCGGCTTTCGAAGCCGTGGGTATCGGCAAGCCAACACCACCCGACAGCGACTCACTCGACGTATCCGCAGCCTCTGCGCCCTTCTCCATTTCGTGGATCAGCGCGCCGCCGGAACTCTTCGAGAAGATCAACTTGTTGCGGATGCCGTCAACATCAACGTGTACCAGATCTCCCAAACCAATCTGACCCGTGGCCACAAGGTTTGAAAGTGGATACACCAAAAATCTTTCCACGGCTCGCTTCAGGTGACGCGCACCATATTTGTAGTCGAGCCCTTCCTTCATCAGCATGTCTTTCGCCGATTCGGAACACTGAAACACAAACTTGGTTCCGGCCGACTGCATGATGCGATCCTGCACCGCCTGCAATTCGAGATCGAGAATCTGCCGCAGGTGGTGTTCCTTCAATGAACGGAACACAACGACCTTGTCGATGCGGTTCATGAACTCAGGCGAGAACTTCCGCCGCGCGGCTTCGACCGCGGTGCGATAGATCTTCTGGTCCACTTCAGTATCGTTCGGAGACCGCATACCTTTGCCGGGCGCGAATCCGATACCACCGGAGATCAACTCCGACATCTCGCGTGCACCGAGGTTCGAGGTCATGATCACCATCGACTTCGAGAAGTCGACGCGACGATTGTCGCCTAAAGTCAAAGTGGCTTTATCGAGAATACCGAGCAGCAATTGCCACAAGCTGTCAGAGGCTTTTTCGATTTCGTCGAACAGCACCAGCGAGACTTTCATGTCGTCAGTGTGCATTCGATCGAGGTTCTCCTGAGTCAGCATCGGTGAAGTTTCACGATGGCCCAGGTAGCCCGGAGGCGAGCCAATCAGTTTCGCAATTTCGTGTGAGTGCTGAAACTCCGCGCAGTCGATCTTAACGATCGCGTTGGGATCGCCGTAAAGCACTTCGGCGGCAGCTTCGATCACACGAGTCTTTCCGGAGCCTGTCGGTCCGAGAAAAAGCATCGTTCCGATAGGCCGGTTCGGGGGATTCATGCCTGCCAGAAAAATCTGATACAGGCCACTCATACGTCTGACCGCACGTTCCTGACCCACGATTCGCGCCGTCAACCGCTCTTCAAAATCCTGAGCACGCGGGCTCTTTTGATCGGGATCAAGGAAAACTGTACCTATATTATTCATGTCTCTAGTCATCACTTCTTCAGCAAACATCGGCTCGCTCCTTTGGCCCTAAGTCCACTGGCCCACTGCCTTACTAGCAAGGAACGATCCGCACATAGAATTGATGCATCGGTAAGAGTTTAAGGTTCGCCATCTCGGTTTGAGTGCTTGAACCGAGGCTACCGGCTGCTAATGTAACTGCTGCGTGACATTTCCTGTCAAGAACTTAATGACAATTAATTGCACGTTTTCACACGTAAGAACACGTTTTCACGCAAAGACGCAAAGTTAGCAAAGCTTTTCTTTGCGCTTGTTCAGGCCTTTGCGCCCTTGCGTGAAACTTTTTAATCGTAATATTCGAGACCTAAGTGGGTAATCAGATCCTCACCGCGAAGGTGTCGCAGCGTATTTTTGAGCTTCATTAACTGGATGAAGATGTCGTGCTCGGGGTACAAACCGGGCGCGGTTTGCGGAGATTTGAAGTAGAACGACAGCCATTCCTGCACGCCCTTCATGCCTGCCCGTTGCGCGAGGTCAAGGAACAAAGCCAGGTCGAGCACGATCGGCGCCGCGAGGATTGAGTCGCGACAAAGGAAGTCGATCTTGATCTGCATCGGGTAGCCGAGCCAGCCGAAGATATCAATGTTGTCCCAACCTTCCTTGTTGTCGCCGCGCGGCGGGTAATAGTTGATGCGCACCACGTGTGAGAAGTCTTTGTACAAGGTCGGATAGACTTCGGGCTGGAGAATGTATTCGAGCACAGACAACTTGGACTCTTCTTTGGTCTTGAACGAATCGGGATCGTCGAGCACTTCGCCGTCGCGGTTGCCGAGAATGTTGGTGGAGTACCAGCCGTGCAAGCCGAGCATGCGCGACTTCAGTCCGGGCGCGATGATCGTCTTCATCAACGTTTGTCCGGTCTTGAAGTCCTTGCCGCAGATCCCGAGCTTGTTCTTGTCGGCAAGCGTCATGAGCGCGGGAATATCGACCGTCAGGTTCGGTGCGCCGTTCGCGAAGGGAATTCCTGACTTAAGTGCAGCATAGGCGTAGATCATTGAGGGCGCGATTGCTTTGTGGTTGTCGCGCATCGCCTGTTCGAAAGAGTCGATCGTTTTGTGTACCGCATGCGTCTTTAAGAAGATTTCAGTAGAAGCTGCCCAGATCATTACGAGGCGCGAACATTTGTTCTTGCGTTTCCACTCGGCGATCTCGTCAATCAGTTGTTGGGCCAGTTCAAACTTGTTCTTGCCGGTTTTGACATTCGTGCCACTGAGTCGCTTCACATAGTTTTGATCGAACACTGCCTTCATCGGTTTGATCTTGCGCAGTGGTTCTTTCAGTTGGCCGAGCAGTTCCTTTTCGAGTACGCCCGCGTTCAGTGCTGCGTCATACGCGGAGTCTGGGAAGATGTCCCAGGCGCCAAAGACGAGATCTTTGAGTTGGGCCAGTGGTACGAAGTCTTTGATCAGCGGCACGCGATTCTCGGTTCGTTTGCCAAGCCGAACTGTTCCCATTTGCGTGAGACTGCCGATGGGTTGCGCAAAACCTTTCTTGATGGCTTCAACACCGGCGATGAACGTGGTGCTGACGGCGCCTAACCCTACGAGTAAAACTCCGAGCTTTCCTTCGGCGGGACTGATCTCGAATTGCTTTGCAACTGGCATCTGCGGTTCTCCTGAAAAGTTTTTTAGCGATGATACTGGTCAGGAGTTGCTTTGAACCGACAAATCTTGCGCATTATTGGCGACGCCTTGCGCCATCTTTGCTTTGCGAGACGAGACCTTTGCGAAATTCGCGCGGCGTGGCGCCGGTGGCGATGCGAAATGCTTTGGTGAAGTGACTGCCGCTGAGGTAACCAACGCGTGCTCCGACTTGGGTGACTGAAAGATCTGTTTCAGCTAGTAGCAACTGTGCTCGCGTGGCGCGAATGCCGGCGAGATAGTTGTGCGGCGATGTGCCGGTGAGTTTTTTGAAGAGACGCGCGAAGTGAAAGGGCGAGAGATAAGACGCGGCGGCGAGAGACTTGAGCGTGAGATCCTGATCGAGTTGGGTGTGCATCAGTTCGATCGAACGTCGAATACGTCGATCGATCAAACCGACGCGAGAGAGTTCGAGGTCTTCCGAGAGGCGTGGCGTGGAGTAGTTTCTCAAGATATGGACCAGCGTTTGTTCGACTAACGCGTGCATCACGATCTCTTTGCCAGGTTTTTCGGCAGCAAGCTCAGAGACAAATTCGCTCAGGAGGGCGTCCAATCGTTGATCGCCGTGGGTGTGTTCACTCGTGAAAGTGACAATCGATTTCGGCGGGATCAATCGCATCGACGTCGCGTGCTGAATGACGAGCGATGCGGAGAGAGTGAGAAATAGTAACTCTACTTTACGACCCTTAGCTGTAATGCTTGTGTTTGGCTCAAGCACAACGAGCTCAGCTGCTCTAAGCTGGCGTTGTTGGTCACCTATTGTGTAATCAATTTGTCCGCTCAGTGTTGCCAGCAGTGAGTATCCTGAGGTCGCCTGGCTCTGCCATGTGAGTTGTTTATTTCGGCGATAGTAAACTGAGAACTCCGGCGAGACGAAGAAGCGGTTGAGCTGTGGCAGGGGACGAGTCACTACTTAACTTTATGAATATTTCGCGCGAAGGCGCAAAGGTTCCGCAAAGGCACAGAGAAAACCTTTGCGTCTTTGCATAACCTTTGCGCCTTAGCGTGAAACCACTCTCACGTCTGAAGCATTCGAGCGGGATTATTGGTAATCAATGCATCGATGCCAATCTCTCTCGCACGTTGGACCCAGGCCGGATCGTCCACGGTCCAAACAGCAACGTGTAGACCTGCCTGCTTTGATTTCTCGACCAACGCTTTACGCGCCAGTCGATGGTGCAATGCGACAGCCATCGCACCAATTTCAGTCGCCCTTGAAATAACACTTTGATCGATGAACACGCGGTCAAACAAGGCCGCCGTTTTGATCTCCGAATCAATCTCTTTCAGAATCTCGAGCGCCGCCAGTTGAAAGCACTCAACCACGACTCGTTCCTTTAAAGAGTATTCATTGATCATCCGGCAACACGCTTCCGCCAACGGCCTATGTTCTGCCGGCGAGTCGCATTTCATTTCAAGATAGAGACTGGCGTTGTTCGACTGGAAGAACGAGAACAACTCGCGCAGACTCGGAACCGTTTCGCTTGCAAACCCAAAGGCGAACCAACTACCAACGTCTATCTTGCTAATCTCCTGTGAGCTTAGATCGGCAACACGTTGATTGAGCCCGCCGGTGCGACGCAGGGTGCTGTCGTGAATCACAACCGGAACACCATCACGCGTCAGTCGAACGTCAAACTCAATCCCATCCGCCCCGACTGCGATCGCTTCGCGAAACGCGGCCATGGTGTTTTCCGGAGCCACAGCCGAAGCGCCGCGGTGACCGATGATTAACGGAAGCCGCATGGAACTACTCGGCTGGTGGTGAGGGATGGTGAACGATGCGTTTTAGCTTGATATCAAACGTGCCGTAGTCTGTCTTTACACGTCCGCCGACGGGAATATGTTGCGCGTCGTCAGTGATCCAGATTGAGAACTCGCCTTTCTCGTCGTCAATCAGTCTCTCTGCTCCAAACAACTCCGGATCCACGCGTAGCACAGCAACGCGACCGAGGATGGTCTTCATTCGCTTCTTTTCGACCACCTTCACCGGAATCTTGTAGACCTTACCGCCGTCACCAACAAAGACTTCAAAAGTCCTGCCGACGGCGAGTGGTTGAGTACGAATGAAGTAGATGGCGGACAGAACGTCCTGCAACTGTCCTGAGAAGTCGGTGATTGCGCGACGCGGTTCCGCATCCGGATTGTTTGGATCGCGCGAAGTCCACGTCATCTTTCCCTGCGAACGATCGAACGTTGATTCTGTCGTTCGGACACGTTTGCCCTGTTCGTCCAGAATCGTTGTCTTCTGAACTGTGAAGGACATTGGTTCAACAGTCGATTCGACGCGTTCGCGAAATTTCAGATTGAACAACCGCGCAAAGAAACCTTTGCTCGCAACATCGGCGCTGAACGTTAGTGCATAGGGATTTGATTCCGCACGAAACTTCAGATCTGCGACGTCAATGTTTCGTAGTAAGGCACGCGAAAACTCGGCTTCGAAGTGCAGCTCCTCAACGCGCTGCGCCTGCGCCACGACGCCGGCGGCAAGTACGAGCACGAAAATAACGATGATGCTTTTTAACTTTCGCAAGGTGAAATCAGAAGTAATAAGTTTTAATCAGTAGCAGACCCCACGCGATGATGAGCCCGAGTGCGGCCCGGTACTCGCGATATCGAAGATAGAGGCTACCATCGAATCTGTTTTCCGCCGACTCATTTTGGCGAAACGGTGTAACTCGGGGAAAGAAAAGGGGTACCGCTCGCCGATATGTTTCAAAATCCTTACCAAACAGCTCTGCCATTGTCGAGGCTTCGACGCGCATCACTGGTAAATAGATGCCAAGAAAGAGGGCGGCAAACAGCAGACCGAGGATCAGCCGGCCCGACGCGATCGTGAAGCCGAGACCGAGGAGGAAACTGCCGAGATAAAGCGGATTGCGCGTGAATGCATATGGCCCCGAGGTGGCGAGTTGTGCGTTTTTTCGGATATGTCCCGCGGCCCACGCGCGCAGCGCCAGACCGAACAAAGAAACCGATGCGCCGATGGCGAGAGCTTTCGGAGTAGGTCGTGCGAAGAAGATGAACGCCGCGCCGCACAGAAACCCGAGCGGCACTCGCCAACGCTGAATCCACGTTCCGCCTCTTCGCATTTTCTTCTTTGCGTCTTTGCGTGAACTTTGCGGCTTGGCGTGAAATATTTCTCGCGAAGGCACAAAGTTTACGCAAAGACGCTACCTCAATCTCCTTTTTATAGCCTCAAGTACTCGTTCAACTTCGATGTCCATGCAGATCCACTTCGAACACGATCGTCGATGGCAATCCACGCGACAATCGATATCGTTTCGCTCCACACAAATGTCCTCAGACCGCGGACTCCCGTTACGCCACCACTCAGTTGGTCCAAACAGGCCGACAATCGGCGTACCCGCCGCGACTGCGATGTGAGTCGGGCCGGTGTCGCCGCCAACGTAAACACTCGCGCTGCGCGCCAGTGAATAGAATCCTTTCAAAGAAAGACTCACGGGCGTTGCTCTTCGGGACACTGACGAACGACGAACACCTTCGGCAAGTTCGAACTCGCCCGGGCCGTAAGTCACGAGCGACGAAATACCATAACTGGACCAGAGCCGATCCGCCAGTTTGCCAAATCGATCGACGCTCCAGAGTTTCGTCGGCCAGCCACCGCCCGGATTCAGAATCGCGTACTTGCCGCCAGTCTCCGCGACAATATTTCGAGCCTCACGCTCCTGGTCGTTTGTGACATTAATAGGGAAGGAGAGTTCTTCGGGGACGGGAATTCCCAGAGCGCCTTCGAGCAGCAAGAGCGCTTTGCGAATGACATGGACGTTGGCGGGTACGGCGATTCGTTTCGAAAGCAGAAGGGAACTCGCCGGTTCGCGTAGTCCGGCGCGAGAGTAGCCAAAAACACGTTGCGCGCCCGAAAGGCGCGCTATCGAAGCGGATTTGAGAAGTCCCTGGAAGTCTAAGGCGACATCGAAGGCTGAGGCGCGTAACCGACGTAACTGCTGGCGCGGTGCCCGCAGCGTCTCCCCAGACATCAGCCCGCGCCTCAATGCCTTCGTGTCGACTTCGATGAGGCGATCC
>Ga0068859_100007534_pt1 | contig 11052 bp, 14 predicted proteins | sample KBSSwiS22_FD_66585 | JGI IMG/M metagenome (GOLD analysis project Ga0068859, IMG submission 66585) | Switchgrass rhizosphere microbial communities from Kellogg Biological Station, Michigan, USA - KBS Switchgrass S2-2 | ecosystem: Host-associated > Plants > Roots > Rhizosphere > Soil ... | reverse complement strand
GTGTAGTCCCACGATGCGGCGAGCTGGCGCTCGTGAAACCGGCGAATTCGGCTCGCGGCTTCGGTCAGCGCCCCCGCCTGTTCCGGCGGCAGCGCGTCGAATGCGGCTTTCAGCGCCGGCTTGCCGATCTCGAGATCCGCAACGGCGTTCGCCTGCACGCGATCGAAGCGCCGTGCGTACTCGAGGACGGCGACGTCGCCGCGCGCACGCACGTCGGCGATGATCGCGCGCGCCGCGGACTCGACCGCCTCATCCTGCGCAGCCTCGTAGCGCGTCAACGCGTCGAGCGCCGCGTCGAACCCCGCCGATCGCGTCGAGAGCCTGCGCAGCTTCATTTGCGCGCCGCCTTCTCGAGGGCGCCGATCAGCGCCTGCAATTGCGCGCGCTTCGTCTTCAGCGCCGCCTGGTTCACGATCAGCCGCGCCGAGATCGGCATGATCTCTTCCACCGCGACGAGGCGGTTCGCCTTCAGGGTCTTTCCGGTCGCGACGAGGTCCACGATCGCATCGGCGAGCCCGGTCAGCGGTGCGAGCTCCATCGAGCCGTACAGCCGGATGAGGTCGACGTGGACACCCTTCGCCGCAAAATGCTCGCGCGTCGACTGCACGTACTTCGTCGCGATTCGCAGCCGGCCGCCCTGGCGAACCGCCGCTTCGTAGTCGAAGCCCTTGCGAACCGCGACCACCATGCGACACGCCGCGATCCCGAGGTCGAGCGGTTGGTACAGCCCCGCGCCGCCGTGCTCTGCAAGCACATCCTGCCCGGCAATGCCGAGATCGGCCGCGCCGTATTGAACGTACGTCGGCGCGTCCGATGCGCGAACGACGATCACGCGCACGTCGCGGTGCTCGGTCGGAATCACGAGCTTGCGCGAGCGCTCGGGGTCTTCCCTGAGACGCAGGCCGGCACGCTCGAGGAGCGGCGCGGCTTCCTCGAGGATGCGACCTTTCGACAGCGCGATGCCGATCGCTCCCATGACGCTCAGTTTATCCTCTGGATGTCGGCGCCCAACGCAGCGAGTTTCTGCTCGAGTGCCTCGTAGCCGCGATCGAGGTGATAGATGCGGTCGACGAGCGTTTCACCCTGCGCCGCGAGCGCGGCCATCACCAGGCACGCGGAGGCGCGCAGATCGGTCGCCATGACCTGCGCACCGGCGAGGCGGTCGACACCCCTCACGACCGCGACGTTGCCCTTCAATTCGACCCGCGCCCCCATGCGCGCCAATTCCGGCACGTGGGTGAAGCGGTCGTGATAGATCGTGTCTTCGATCACGCTGGTGCCGTCCGCGACCGCGGTGACCGCGATCATTTGCGCCTGCATGTCCGTCGGGAAGCCCGGGAATGGCTGCGTCACCACGTTCACCGGATGCGGGCGCGGCGCTCCTGCAACCGTAACCGTGTTGCTCGAGCGCTCCAGCGAGCAACCCGTTTCTTCCAACTTGCGCAGCGCAGCTTCGAAATGATCCGGCACGACGTTCTCCAGGCGGATCCTGCCGCCGGTCATCGCGGCGACGGCCGCGAAAGTCGCCGCCTCGATGCGATCCGGAATCACCGCGGTGTCGATGGGCCGCAGTGAAGTCACCCCCTCGATCGTGAGCCGCCGGGAGCCCAGGCCTTCGATGCGCGCGCCGCAAGCGACCAGCACCTCTCCCAGCACGGTGACGTCGGGCTCGAGAGCCACGTTCTCGAGCACCGTAGTGCCTTCCGCCAGCACCGCCGCCATCATGAGTTGCGCGGTCGCGCCCACCGAGACGACGTCGAACCCGATCGTCGCACCCTTCAGCTTCGCGCCGCGGCCGACGATGTATCCGTGTTCGATCTCGAGTGCCGCTCCCATCGCCTGCAACCCGGTCAAATGCAGATTCACAGGGCGCGGCCCCCAGGCGCACCCTCCGGGTAGCGAGACCTTCGCGCTGCCAAAGCGGGCGAGCAGCGGCCCGAGCACATAGATGCTCGCGCGCATCGTCTTCACCAGCTCGTACGGCGCTTCGAGCGAGTTGACGTTGTGCGTATCGATCGTCAGCACGTTGTCATCGAAGGCCACTTTGGCGCCCAACACCCCGAGTACGCGCGCGAAAGTATGCGTGTCCCGCAGCCTCGGTACGTTGCGCAGCCGGTGGACGCCCGGCGTAAGCAGCGTCGCTGCCATCACGGGCAGCGCAGCATTCTTCGAGCCGGAGATCCGCACGGTGCCTTCGAGCGGCTTCCCGCCGCGCACGAGCAGCTTATCCACCGGCGCGCCACTCCTGCGGCGTGACAGTCTTCATCGACAGTGCGTGGATTTCCTCGCGCATGCGCTCGCCCAGTGCGGCATAGACGAGCTGGTGACGCTGCACGCGGCTCCTGCCCTCGAATTCCTTCGACACGATCACCGCCTGGAAATGCTGTCCGTCGCCGATCACCTCGACGTGCTCGCACGCGAGGCCGGCCTCGATTCCTGCTTTGACGCTTTCAGTGGTTACCATGTCACCCTCGAAGCTTGTAGCCCGATTTCAGCAGCGCGAGCGCCAACGCCGACAGCGCAGCCAAGCTTACCCCCACGACGGCGAGACTCGCCTGCGGCGCAAAGTCGGAGGTGCCGAAGAAGCCGTAGCGGAAGCCGTCGATCATGTAGAAGAACGGATTCAGGTGCGACAACCCCTGCCAGAACGGCGGCAGCGAATGGATCGAATAGAACACGCCGGAGAGGAAAGTCAATGGCAGGATTATGAAATTCTGGAAAGCGGCGATCTGTTCGAACTTGTCGGCCCAGATGCCGGCGACGAGCCCGAGCGCGCCCAGGATCGCGCTGCCCGCAAGAGCGAAAAGGACGATCCAGGCCGGCGAGGCAAGCGGCAGCTCGACGAACCAGGCCGTCACCGCCAGCACGCATGCGCCGACGGTAATCCCGCGCGCCATCGAAGCCAGAACGTACGCGCAGAAGAATTCGACGTGCGAGATCGGGGGCAGCAGGATGAAGATCACGTTCCCGCTGATCTTGGACTGGATCAGGCTCGACGAGCTGTTGGCGAAGGAATTCTGCAGCACGCTCATCATCACCAGTCCCGGCAGCAGGAACGCGGTGTAGCGCACCCCGTCGTACACCTGCACCCTCCCTTCCAGGGTGTGGGCAAAGACGAGCAGGTAGAGCAGCGCAGTCAGCACCGGCGCCGCGACCGTCTGGAAGCTCACCTTCCAGAACCGAAGGAGCTCCTTGTAGAGCAGCGTGCCGAATCCGCTCTTCATGGCCGCCCCATGACACGCAGAAAGACTTCCTCGAGGTCGGGCGGATCGAGCTCGAGCTCGCGGATGGTGACTCGCGCGTCGCGCAGTTGGTGCAGCAGCTCCTCGAGCTCTGCATAGTCGCGCAGGCGCAGCGTGAAGTGCCCCGAGTCGGCCGCGATCACCGTCGCGCGCACGTTCTCGGGCAGCGTCTCGCGATCCAGGGTCAGCTCGAGCTGCAGGCCGGCAAAATTCTCGAGCAGGTTGCGCGTCGAATCGAGCGCGACGATGCGCCCGGCCTTCAGCATGCCGATCCGGCTGCAGAGCTGCTCGGCCTCCTCCAGGTAGTGCGTCGTCAGCACGATCGTGTGGCCGGCGCGGTTCAGGCCGCGGATGAATCGCCACAGGCCCTGGCGCAGCTCGACGTCCACGCCGGCAGTGGGCTCGTCGAGCACGATCACCGGGGGCTTGTGCACGAGCGCCTGCGCGACCAGCACCCGGCGCTTCATCCCGCCCGAAAGCGAGCGCATGTTCGCGTTCGCCTTCGGCAGCAGGTCGAGGTTGCGCATGACTTCCTCGATCCAATCGCCGTTGGCGCGCAGCCCGAAGTAGCCGGCTTGGAAGCGCAGCGTCTCGAGCACCGTGAAGAACGGATCGAACACGAGTTCCTGGGGAACCACCCCCAGCATCCTGCGCGCGCGCCGGTAGTCCGCGACGACGTCGGCGCCCATCACCCGAACCTCGCCGCTCGTGGCACGCGCGAGCCCCGCGATGATGCTGATCAGCGTGGTCTTGCCGGCGCCGTTGGGCCCCAGCAGGCCGAAGAACTCGCCCTGCTCGACCTCGAGGTCGACGCCGCCGAGCGCCTGCAGCTCGCCGTAGCGTTTCTCTACCTTGCGGATTTCGATCGCGGGATTCATGGCATGTCGAGCGCCGGCGCGCACCGGAGCTCGCGCCTGCGACCGTTCGCCCTAGTGCTTCGTGTGGGCGGCGGGCAGGAGCTCGTCGACGCCGTAGAGCTGGGCGAGCGTGATCAAGCCCCCGGGAAGATTATCGAGGCGCAGCGTGCGCCCGGCCTGCGCGGCCGCTCGCAGCCATGCAAGCAGCATCGCAAGAAGGGAGGAATCGAGCTCGGTGACGCCGGCGAGATCGATCGCGCCCGCGCCATCGCGAATCGCCGCGTAGCCCTCGTCGAGGACCTGCGACACGTTCGCAAGCGTGACGGGGCCACTTACCAGCATCCGCTCGCCCTCGCGTTGAATCATCGCTTCTTCTTCATTTCCGAGGCCGGCGCTTCGGACGCTGCTGCGGGGGCACCCGCGACCGGTTTTTCGGGCGGGCCGGCGTTCTTCGTCTGCAGCGCCTTGATCAGGCCGTCCACACCGGAGTCGCGCACAATGTTCGCGAACTCGGTACGGTAGTTCGCTGTCAGGCTGATGTCAGCTACGCGCACGTCCCATACCTTCCATCCGCGGGGCGTCTTCTCCATCTCGTAGTCGATCTTGACTGCCTCCGAGCCGGGCTGGATCACGCGCACGTTGACCGTCACGTCGGTGTCGGTGGGCTTCGCGCGCAGCGGCCGGAAATCGAACTTCTGGTCCCGGAAGGCGGCAATCGAGCTCGCGTAAGTGCGCACCATCAGCGTTCGGAATTCGTCGGTCAGCCTGGTCTTTTGCTCGGGCGTCGCCTTGCTCCAGTTGGTGCCGACCGCGCTCGCCGTCATCGACGTGAAGTTGAAGTGAGGCACGATCTTCGCGTCGACCAGCGCGACCAGCTTCTTCCGGTCGCCCGAGATGTCCTTGTCCTTGCGGAGAATGTCGACGACTTCGAGCGTGACGTTCTTCACCAGCGCATCGGGCGCGATCATTTCCTGCGCCCTTGCCGCGGGAGCCGAAGCGAGCGCGGCAAGCGCACCCGCAACCACCAGCAACCGCAGGAACATCAGCGCTCGCTTTGCCCAGCCGCCGCGACCGCTGCAGGCTCGACCGCCGGCGCCTCGAGAACCAGGTCGGCTGCCTGCAGGCGCGCCGTGCCCGGCTCGGGCAGCGGCGCCTCGGCCCGAGGCTCGGCGGCCGGCTCTTCGCGCAACCGCGACGATGCATCGCGCGGCGGGTTGCCGTCATGGACGAGCGCACGCCGGCGCTGCAGATACGCGTCGCGCTGGAAGACATACTTGTCGAGCGCCGCCTCTTCGAGAATGCGGCTTGCGTCGAGCAGGTCCGTGCGGCGGCTGACGCCGCGCAGGAACGTGAGGGAATTGCGCACGTCGATCGGCCGCGCGTACTGCCAGAGCGGATCGACCGTCCAGTCGATCCACAGTCCCGCGAAATCGCGCACGCTGCTGGGGCCGAAGAGCGGCAGCACCAGGTACGGCCCGGAGCCCACTCCCCAGCGGCCGAACGTCTGCCCGAAGTCCTCGTTGTGCTTTTCCAGTCCCATCTCGCTCGCTACGTCATTTATGCCGCCGACGCCGAGCACGGAGTTGAACGCGAAGCGCACCCAATCGGTCCAGCCATCGACGAACTTCCCTTGCAGCATGTTGTTCACGCCGATGAAGACGTCTTCGATGTTGGCGAAGAAATTGCGGACCCAGGTGCGCACGGGATCGGGCGTGATGGTCTTGTAGGCCGACGAGACCGGCTTGACGACGACCGTGTCCAGGCCATCGTTGAAGCTGTACATCGCGCGGTTGAAGCCCTCGAACGGATCGCGCGGGTCGGACCCGTTGGTGGTTGCGCAGCCCGAAACTAGCGTCAAGGAGATGAACGCGAGTGCGCAAACGACCGCACGCACGCGCTGCCGCAAGCCCTCCCCCACCGTCGCCCTAGTCCCTGTCACTTCTTGTCCTTGGCTTCCTTGTCCTCAGCCGCCTTGTTGAACAGGAACTGGCTGATCAGGTTTTCCAGCACCACTGCCGACTGTGTCAGCCGCACGCTATCGCCGCCAGCGAGCAATTTCTGATCGCCCCCCGCCTCCAGCCCGACGTACTGCTCGCCGAGGAGCCCCGAGGTCAGAATCTTGGCCGAGGTGTCCTTCGGAAACTTGTACCGCGAGTCGAGCGTAAAGGTCACGATGGCCTGGTAGCTGTCATTGTCGAACTGGATATTCGACACCCTGCCAACCACCACGCCCGCGCTCTTGATCGCCGCCCGCGGCTTCAGCCCCCCAATGTTAGCAAACTTGGCCTGTACGTCATACGTCTTGTCCAGCGAAAAGGAGGCCATGTTTCCGACCTTTAGGGCCAGAAACAACAGCCCGGCAAGGCCCGCGGCGACGAAGGCCCCGACCCAGATATCGATGGTGGCACGGTTCATTTGGTCCCTCCGGTAAACATGAGCGCGGTGAGCACGAAATCGAGCGCAAGGATCGCGAGCGAGGACGTCACCACGGTGCGCGTCGTGGCGCTCGAAACCCCCTCCGCGGTCGGCTGCGCATCGTAGCCCTCGAATACGGCGATCCAGGTGACGGCGACGCCGAACACTACGCTCTTGATGACGCCGTTCAGGATGTCGTTGCGCACGTCGACCGAGGCCTGCATCTGCGACCAGAACGCGCCCTCGTCCACGCCGATCAGCTGGACACCCACCAGGTAGCCGCCGAAGATTCCCATCGCCGAGAAGAGCGCCGCAAGCAGCGGCATCGAGATTACCCCGGCCCAGAACCGGGGCGCGACGACCCGCGCGATCGGATCGACCGCCATCATCTCCATCGCCGCGATCTGCTCGGTCGCTTTCATCAGGCCGATCTCGGCGGTGATCGCGCTGCCGGCGCGGCTCGCAAAGAGCAGGCCGGCGACGACCGGGCCAAGCTCGCGCACGAGCGAAAGCGCGACCAGGATCCCCAATGCCTCGGACGAGCCGTAGCGCTGCAGTGTCTCGTATCCCTGAAGGGCGAGCACCATGCCGACGAACATCCCGGACACCAGGATGATGATCAGCGAAAGAACCCCGGCAAAGTAGATTTCCCGGATGGTCAGGTGGAACCGGCGAAACGCGGTCCCCGAGTGCAGAAGCATGTAGGCGAAGAATCGCGAGGCGAAGCCAAGCCGCAGGATGCGCTCGGTCATCGAGTGCCCCAGGCGCTGCACCGGTTCGCGCAGCCCGGCCATCAGACCTTGGCTTCGAGGCCGAGGTCGGCCCGGTAGCCCGGCGCGGGAAAGTGGAACGGCACGGCGCCGTCGACGTTCCCCTGCACGAACTGCGTTACGAACGGCACGTCGGCGCGCTCGACCTCGCCCGGCGGGCCTTCGGCGACGACGCGGCCGTCGGCCATGAAGAACACGTGATCGACGAACGGCAGGGTTTCCGCGACGTCGTGCGTGACGACGATCGACGTGGCGCCGAGGGAATCGTTCAGCCGGCGGATCAGGCGCGCCACGACGCCGAGCGAAATCGGATCGAGCGCGGTGAACGGCTCGTCGTACATGATCAGCTTCGGATCGAGCGCAATCGCGCGCGCGAGCGCGACGCGGCGCGCCATTCCGCCAGAAAGCTCCGACGGCTTGAGGTTCGCAGCGCCGCGCAACCCCACTGCCTCGAGCTTGAGGAGCACGAGATCGTTGATCACCGCGGCCGGAAGATTGGTGTGCTCGCGCAACGGGAACGCGACGTTGTCGTAGACCGAGAGATCGGTAAAGAGCGCGCCGAACTGGAACAGCATGCCCATCCTGCGGCGCAGCGCGTACAGCTCGGCCGTTTCGAGCGAGGCGATATCGGCGCCGAGTACGCGCGCGGTGCCGGAGTCCGGATGCAATGCGCCGCCGATCATGCGCAGCAACGTGGTCTTGCCGCAACCCGACTGCCCCATGATCGCGTAGACCTTGCCCTGCGGCATGCGCAGGGTCACGTCGTGCAGCACGCGGCGCGTGGCGTCGTACCCGAAGGACACTTGCTCGATCTCGACGACCGCTGGCGGCGACAAGAGCCTGCACCCCTGAAAAAGACGTCGATTCTACTCGACGCTTCCTGCGCGCCGCTGTTGCCCTATAGTCCAACAATGACTGCGCCGCACACAGTCCTCGCGCTGCGCGTGGAGCGGCTGGCGAAGCGCTATGGCGCCTGCCAGGCGCTCGATGGCGTCGACCTGGTCGTACCGGCCGGACAGACCACCGCACTCGCGGGCGCCAACGGAGCGGGCAAGACCACGCTGATCAAGTGCATCCTCGATCTCGTGCTGCCGGACGCGGGCCTCGTCGAGCTCTTCGGCGTGCAGAATCGCAGCCCAGCTTCCCGCAAGCGCGTCGCCTATCTGCCCGAGCGCTTTTCGCCGCCGTACTACCTGAAAGCGGGGGAATTCATCGAAATGACCGTGACGCTCGCTGGCGCCGCGTATGAGCGGCGCTCGGCCGAGCGCCAGCTCGAAGAGCTCGGGCTGGATGCGTCGGCCCTCGACCACCCGGTGCGCCAGCTCTCGAAAGGCATGACGCAGAAGCTCGGACTCGCCGCGAACCTGCTCTTCGAGCGCGACCTGTACATTCTCGACGAGCCGATGAGCGGCCTCGATCCCGCAGGCCGGATCGCCGTCAAGTCAGCGCTCGCGCGGCTGCAGCGCGAAGGCCGCGCCGTCTTCTTCACGTCGCACGTGCTCGCCGACGTAAGCGAGCTCGCGTCAGCGCTCGTCGTTCTCGATCGCGGCGCAGTCCGGTTTCACGGCGCGCCTGCAGAGCTGTGCGCGCGCCATGGCGAGGCCAACCTGGAGCGCGCGTACCTGAAGTGCATCGGCGGCTGATCCGAAGCCCGTTGTGCAAGGCAGGGGCCACCGCGACGCATCGCATTTTTTAGCGTAGATTGCAACGAGGGAAGGGGCCTCGGAAAGGGGAGCTCATGAACACCAAACTCGCAGCAGGCGTTCGCGTGCTGGCACTCGCCTGCACGCTTGCGGTTCCCGCAGCGGCGCCCGCGCAGCCGACAGAAGCTGCGAAAGCGGAATTCGCGGCCGCGGTCGAGGCGGCGAACAAGGCGAGCGTCGCAGGACCCGCGGATGTGAAACTCATGGACCAGGCGGTGCTGAAGCTCCCAGAAGGCCTGATCCACATTCCCGGAACGCAGGCGGGGCGGCTCCTGTCGGCGATGGGAAATCGCGTCGGCGACGGGTTGCTCGGCATGGTCGTCTCGCCGCAGGCCGACTGGTTCATCGTCATGCGCTTCGTCAAGTCGGGCTACATCAAGGACGACGACGCGAGGGAATGGAACGTCGACGACCTGCTCAAGGGACTCAAGGAAGGCACCGAGGAATCGAACAAGGAGAGGCGCTCGAGGGGAATTCCCGAAATCGAGGTCGTCGGCTGGGTCGAGGCGCCCAAGTACGACCCGACCGCGCATCGGCTCGTCTGGTCGCTGGAATCGAAGGATCGCGGCGCGCCCGCGACCGCGGAGCGCGGCGTCAACTACAACACGTACGCGCTCGGTCGCGAGGGCTACATCAGCATGAACCTGGTGACCGGCATGAAGGGCGTGCAGGCCGAGAAGCCGGTCGCGCAGGGCTTGCTCGCGGCGCTGCAGTACAACAACGGCAAGGGTTACCGAGACTTCAACTCGGCGACCGATCACGTCGCCGAGTACGGCCTCGCCGCGCTGATCGGCGGCGTCGCCGCGAAGAAGCTCGGGCTGTTCGCGCTGATGTTCGCGTTTCTCGCGAAGTTCGCCAAAGTAATTGGCGTAGCCGCCATCGCCCTCGGCGCGCTGTTCGTCAAGTTCTTCCGCAAGAAGAAGGCCGAGGTGCCGCCGGCAGCGCCGCCGCCGGCGTGAAGGCGCTGCTCGCCCTGCTTGCCGCGGGCAAGCTCGGCAAGGTGCTGCTGACCGGCGGCACGATGATCCTGTCGGTGTTCGCGTACGCGCTCGTCTTCGGCATCTGGTACGCGGTCGGTTTCGTGCTGCTGATCTTCGTGCACGAGATGGGCCACTTCCTCGCTGCGCGCAGCCGCGGGCTCGCCGTCGGTGCGCCGACCTTCATTCCGTTCGTCGGTGCCTGGATCGAGTTGAAGGATCTGCCGCACGACGTCGAGACCGAGGCGTGGGTCGGGCTCGCAGGGCCGCTGCTGGGCAGCGTCGGCGCGCTCGCCTGCTACTACGCATACCGCGCGACCGGCGAGCCCTTGCTGCTCGCCCTGTCGTATGCCGGCTTCTTCCTGAACCTTTTCAACCTGATCCCGATCTCGCCGTTCGACGGCGGCCGGATCACGGCGATCATCTCGCCGCGCGTCTGGCTCCTCGGCGCGCCGTTGCTGGTCGGCCTTTTCTTCTGGCGACCGAGCCCGCTGCTGATATTGATGGCGGTGCTTGCGGCTCCGCAGCTGTGGAAGGCCGTCAAGTTCGATCCAAAGGCGCCGGAGAACGTCGCCTACTACTCCGTCGAGCCCGCCAAGCGCTTCGAATACTCCGTGTACTACATTGCGCTCGCCGCGTTTCTCGCCGTCATGTCATTCGACGCGCACGAGATGCTGGAGCATCTCGCAAAGAAGCCGGGCTAGCCCGGCTCGCGCCGTTTCGGCCGGCGCGAAATTAAATATTGGACGCGGGCAGGGCCGTTTCCTAGACTGTGGCCCTCATCCCCCGGAAGAAATGACCATGCCGAAAGCCCGCAGGAAACCGGAAGAGCTGCGCAGTCATCGCTGGTACGGCGTGAAGGACATGCGCTCGTTCGGCCATCGCTCGCGCACCGCGCAGATGGGATATCACCGCTCGGATTACGCAGGCAAGCCCGTCATCGCGATCATCAACACCTGGAGCGACATCAATTCCTGCCACAGCCACTTTCGCCAGCGCGCCGAGGAAGTGAAGCGCGGCGTCTGGCAGGCCGGCGGCTTTCCGGTCGAGATGCCGGCGATCACGCTCGCCGAGCCGTTCCAGAAGCC
>Ga0068859_100007533_pt1 | contig 11052 bp, 8 predicted proteins | sample KBSSwiS22_FD_66585 | JGI IMG/M metagenome (GOLD analysis project Ga0068859, IMG submission 66585) | Switchgrass rhizosphere microbial communities from Kellogg Biological Station, Michigan, USA - KBS Switchgrass S2-2 | ecosystem: Host-associated > Plants > Roots > Rhizosphere > Soil ... | reverse complement strand
GTTGAGGTAGTACTCCTTCTGCGCCTTCTCCATCTGCTTCTTCACGCGAGACTGGATGCGGCGATCCACCTGGAGCTTGTCGACCTCGATTTCGAGAATGCCGGCAATGCGGTTGAGGCGCTCGACGGGCGACACGATCTCGAGCAGGTTCTGTTTTTCGTCCACGCCCACCAGCAGGTGAGCGGCGATGGTGTCGGCGAGACGGCCTGGATCGTCGACGCGCACGGCGGCGATCATCGCGTCGTAGTGCAGGTTGTTCGACAGCTTCACGTACTGCTCGAACAGGGACACGACGCGGGTCATGGTTTCTTCAATATCGGGCGGCATCTCTTTCTGCCGCGGCAGCACCTTGACGACGACGCGATAGAACCCCTTGTCTTCCTTCCACTCGACGGCGCGCGCGCGCTCGACGCCCTCCACCAGCACCTTGATGTTGCCGTCGGGCAGCTTCAGGCTTTGCACGACGTTGGCCACGCAGCCCATCGTGTAGATGTCGTCGGGCTTCGGGTCGTCGGTCGACGCGTCGTGCTGCGCGGCGAGGAAGATGCGCTTGTCTTTGCCGAGCGCGTGTTCGAGCGCACGGGTCGACGACGGGCGTCCGATGACGAACGGCATCATCATGTGCGGAAACACCACGACGTCGCGGAGCGGAACGATAGGGAGGGTTTCGTAGACTTCCAAATGGGTACTCCTGTGTACTCGCGGCTCTGGGGCTCTAGGCTCGAGGCTCTTGGCCAGTCACGCTATCTCGCGTTGCCGGGCCCAAAGTCCAAAGCCTGGAGTCCAAAGCCGAAAGTTAACCGGCTTTTTCTATCAGAGTGATCGGCTTGTCTTTCGCTTCCACGACTTCACGCGTAATCACGCACTCGCGGATTTTCTTCTGATTCGGCAGCGAATACATGAGATCGAGCATGAGATCCTCGATGATCATCCGAAGGCCGCGCGCGCCAATCTTGCGCTCGAGAGCCGACTCGGCGATCGCTTCGAGAGCGTCGTCTGAGAAACGGAGCTTCACGTTCTCGTACTCGAACAGCTTCTGGTATTGACGCGTAATCGCATTGCGCGGTTGCGTCAGAATCTGGACCAGTGCCGGCTTGTCGAGCTCGTGGAGCGTGCCGACGACCGGCAGGCGCCCGACAAATTCTGGAATGAGGCCGTACTTGATGAGGTCCTGCGGCTCGACGCGCTCGAGCGTCGCGCCGAGATCGCGGTTGCGGGTCGACTTGACGTCGGCCTTGAAGCCGAGCGTCTTCTTGCCGGCGCGCCGCTCGATGATCTTCTCGAGCCCGACGAACGCGCCGCCGCATATAAAGAGGATGTTCGTGGTGTCGATCTGGAAGAACTCCTGGTGCGGGTGCTTGCGTCCGCCCTGCGGCGGCACGTTGGCGACCGTGCCTTCCAGGATCTTCAGCAGGGCCTGCTGCACGCCTTCGCCCGACACATCGCGGGTGATCGACGGGTTTTCGTCCTTGCGGCAGATCTTGTCGACTTCGTCGATGTAGATGATGCCCTGCTGGCATTTCTCGATGTCGCCACCGGCGGCCTGCAGCAGCTTGAGGATGATGTTCTCGACGTCCTCGCCGACGTAGCCGGCTTCGGTAAGCGTCGTTGCGTCGACGATCGTGAAAGGCACCGACAGCAGCTTGGCCAGCGTCTGCGCGAGCAGCGTCTTGCCGGTGCCGGTCGGGCCGATGAGCATGATGTTCGACTTCGTCAGCTCGACATCGTTCCGGCTCTTCGGCTGTTTCTGGATCTCGATACGTTTGTAGTGGTTATAGACGGCGACGGCGAGCTTCTTCTTGGTCTGTTCCTGGCCGACGACGTACTCGTCGAGGAATTTCTTGATCTCCTGCGGAACGGGCAGGGAAGAGCGCACGCCGCGGTTGTCGAAGCGGTTATCGTCGGCGATGATGTCGTTGCAGACCTCGACACACTCGTCGCAGATGAAGACCGTCGGCCCCGCGATGAGCTTACGGACGTCGTTCTGGTCTTTGTTGCAGAACGAGCACCGCAAGACCTCGTTTTCGCCTTTAGCTTTGACCATATGAAGGGTTACGCCCGTTTCCGGATGACATCATCAATAATACCGTATTCCTTGCCCTGGTCGGCAGTCATGATGTAGTCCCGCTCGGTGTCCTCCTGAATCCGCTTCACATTCTGTCCCGTGTGGTGCACAAGAATGTCATTGAGCCGCTCCCGGACGCGGAGGATTTCCCGCGCCGCGATGTCGATATCGGTCGCCTGCCCCCCCAGCCCCGACATGAGCGGCTGGTGAATGACGATGCGCGAATTCGGCAGTGCAAAGCGTTTGCCCTTGGCGCCCGACGCCAGGAGCACGGCGGCCATCGACGCCGCCTGTCCGATGCAGTTGGTTTGGACATCGGGACGGATGAACTGCATGGTGTCGTAAATCGCCAGCCCCGCGGTAATCGAGCCGCCGGGGCTGTTGATGTAGAGGTGTATGTCCTTGTCGGGATCTTCGGCTTCCAAGAACAGCATTTGCGCGATTACAAGATTCGCGATCTGATCGTCGATGGGCGTGCCAATAAAGATGATGCTGTCTTTCAGGAGCCGCGAAAAAATGTCGTACGCCCGTTCCCCGCGATTGGTCTGTTCCACCACCATGGGCACGAGCTGATTTCGATAATCGGACATAAGCGTCTGGATGGGTCGTTTGTGCGTTGTCGAACTACGTTGTCTTGAGGGTGTTTTGCGATTCTAGCATGCCCAGATTATCGGCTGATGGCGTGGCCTCCAGCATACGCCTGTGTGCGCGTCAGTCTCTCGTCACCTGTGCGTGACTCAGCACGTAATCCATCGTTTTTTCCCGGCGCAGACCCGCCGCGAGGCGGGAGAGCGCGCCTTCCTTTTCGAGCCGCGCCCGTACCGCCGCCGGAGTGAGTCCGCTGCGCTCGGCGTATTGCGCAACGTCTTTCTCGACGTCTTCTTCGGTGATGGTCACGCTCTCGCGGCGCGCGATCTCGTCCAGCACCAGCGCGCTCTTCACCGAGTCGAGGCTGGCTTCGCGCTGGCTGTCGCGGAATTGATCCCAGTCGATGTTGGCTCGCCGCGGATCGATCTGCTGATCCATCAGCCGGCGCGCGAACTCTTCCGTGCGGCGATCGACCTCCCGCTGAATGAGCGACTCGGGCACGTCGACGGTCAGCCGGCCGGCGAGCTCCTTCAGGAGGTCGCCGCGGAGGTTGCGATCGGCTTCGGCCTCGGCCTCGCGCTGCAGATCCTGCTGAATGCGATCGCGCAGCGCCTGCAGCGTCTCGAAATCGCCCACGTCTTTGGCGAACTCGTCGTCGAGGGCCGGCAGGACGCGGGTGCGAATGTCCTTCACTTTCACTTTGTAGGAGACGTCGCTGTTTGCCATCTCCTTCACCGCGTAATCCTCGGGGTAGTGGATGGTGAAGCTCTTTTCGACGCCGGCTTCGAGACCCCTCAGTTGGTCGTCGAATCCAGGCGGATTCGCTTTGCCCCCGATTTCGACGACGACATCGTGGTGGTGACCGCCTTTGTCCCCCGACTCTGCTCGGGACCCCGAGCCTGTCGAAGGGTCGTCCTTCGCGCTCACGGGCCCTCGGTCGACGTCCAGCGTCACCGTATCGCCGTCCTGAATGCCGCGTCCCTCGACCGGCTCGAACCGGGCGGCGCGGGCCTGCAACTGCGCCAGCGTCTGGTCGACGGCGTTGTCTTCAAGGGTCACCGCCGGGCGCCGCAGGGAGATCGTCTCGAGCGGCCCGGGATCGATGGGGGGCAGCGTCTCGAACGTGGCCGTGAACGTAAGCGCGCGGCCTTCGTCGAGCTGCACGTCTTTCACGTCGGGCGTATCCACCGGCTCGAGTCCGCGCTCGCGCAGCGCTTCGTCGATGGCGCGCGGGATGAGATCGTGCGCGACGTCGTGCAGAATCTGCTCGCGGAACCGTTTCTTGATGAGTGTCGGCGGCACTTTGCCTTGCCGGAAACCGGGAATGCGCGCCTGGCGGCTGTAGCTCCGCGCCACGCGATCGATTTGCGCATCGACGATGTCGCTGGGAATTTCAACGGCGACGCTCTTCTTGGTTTCGGTGAGATCGGCGAATTCGGTTTTCACTGGTGTCCTGCCTTATATGCCAAACAATGCAGTATACCTTCACCGGTGCGCGCCTTCGCCGGCGGCGATCGGAATCGATCGACGCCGCACCAGGAGATAGGCGCCCGCCAGCGCGAAGAGCTGGTAGTACCCGAGAATTCGCGCGGCGCCGCCGGACACGAGTCCGGACGTGAGGGCGGCCGCGGCGGCCATCGGCATCGCGCAGCTGACGGCCACGAGCACGATCTGTTGTCGAGGCGGCAGGTACTTGGCCGCGAGATACAGCGGAACGATGCCGAGGCCGAACGCGTACGGCTTTAGCCGCGGCATCGACACGAGCAGCGCGAGTCCCCACAGCGCGATCGTCGGTGGGTTGTTCGTTGTCCGGCGAGACAGGAGCAGATCGATGAGAACGAGCGCGGCGATCCCGGCGTAAAACGGAATGGCGGGCCAGCTTCGCCCGGTGGTGGCGGCCGAGACGTCGCTGAAGAGCGACAGCATCGAGGGATGGGTGTTGCCGCCGTAGATGGCCTCGGCCCCGAAGAATCCTCCAAAGCCCGAGAGCAGGTGCTTCCAATAAAAGGATGATGCGGCGGGCATTGTCAGGAATCCGAGTACATGAAGCGCGGCAAACGCCGCAAGCACGCCTGCAGTCGTGATGAGGCCGCGTCTCGGACCGCCGGAGACGAACGCCAGCACGGAAAACATCACGGGTTCGATCTTCAGAAACGTCGCGGAACCCAGGCCCAGACCGAAAATCTCGAGGCGGCGCCCGGCAGCCAGCGCCGCAAACGCGGCGCCGCCGAACAGCATCTCAAAGATCGCAATGTTTCCGGTCACGAGCATCCATCTGACGGCGTCAAACCCAGCCGCGACGACCGCCGCCAACAGCAGCCACTGCGGGCGCCGATCGAGCAGACCAACGAGCAGGAACGTGGATAGCGCCGCCGCAATCCAGATCGCGGCATAGCGGCCTGCCTCGCAGCCGGGACGGAGCGGCAGCAGCGCGAGGACGGGCGTTGTCATCGGAAGGCCGGGTGGCGCACCGGCGCGTGCGAGCGCGTCGACATCGTGAGGGTCGGCGCCCGTGTCGGCGAGACGGAGCGCTGTGCAATAAATCTGAAAATCGCCGCCAGGAGCGTGTCGAAGGGCGGCCCGGCAGAAGAGCAACGACAAGAGGATGACGGCGCCGAGCACCGCCGTTCGAGCAGTCAAAGTGGGGGCTGAGGGATTTGAACCCACACGTCTTTTGGACACAAGATCCTAAGTCTTGCGCGTCTGCCAGTTCCGCCAAGCCCCCTATGCTGCCAGCCCAGCCTACACGCGTTTCCACCTTCGGACAACCGCACGGCCCGCTATAGCCTCCACGCCGCTTTCGGTCGATAAGGTTAATGAATTGTGAAGGTTTCTGAAGCCCACAGTTCGCCCGATAAGGGCTGTAGTGTCATATACAGTCAGCAAAAGTCCGTCTGAAATTGTGACTGACGGGGCAGAGCCGCACCTGGCAGAGGAAACCCTGTTCGAGGCACGAGGTTAATGAGAGGGGAATCTTGAAACCGACGATCGAACCGCAGTCGCGACGGCTGCCCGGATGGCTGGCGCTGGTGTGCCAGGCCCTGATCTGCCAGGTCCTGGTGTGCTCGCCCTCAACCGCCTACGCGCAACTGACGGCGCCGGGCGAGGCGGCTCAGATCCGGCTGGGGCCAGTGTCGCTGTACCCAACCCTGCAGATCGTCGATGCCGGACGTGATCGAAACGTTTTCAACGACGGTCAAGAACAGCAGGAGGATTTCACGTTCACCGCCGCCTCGAGGGCGCTCGCCGTCGTCAAGTTGGGTCAGAACGAGCTGCTGTTTTCCACCGGCAACGATTACGTCTGGTTCCAGAAGTACGCCCAGGAGCGCTCGAACAATACGCGATACGCTACGCGCTTCAACCTCTCAGCCAGCCGATTCAAACCCTTCGTCGGGGCGGAGCACCAGCGCACGCGGTCGCGCCCGAATCTGGAGATCGACGCACGCGCGCGCCGGGTCGAGCGGGCCGCTGTCGCCGGGTTCAACCTCAACCTGGCGGACCGCACGGCGATTACCGCCTCGGTGAAGATTGATGATTCGACCTTTGACGACGGCGAAGTGTTTCGCAGCGTCGATCTCGGGGATGCCCTCAACCGATCCGGGCGATCGGTGGCCGGCGGGGTCCGATACTCGCTCACGCCGCTCACGCTGCTCGCGGTTGTCGTCAACTATGCCGAAGACACGTTTTCGGATTCGCACGTTCGCGACTCCAAATCGTATTCGCTCGTGCCCACGCTCGAATTCAGCCCGGATGCGTCGATACGTGGACATCTATCGGCGGGCGTCGAAAGGTTTCAGCCAAAGGATGTGTCGTTGCCGGCTTATGTTGGACCGATCTACGACGCCAACCTCAACTGGTCGATCTTCGGACGCACGACGTTTGACGTGAAGGGCGGACGCGACACCCACTACTCGTATCAGGACACCGAGCCCTACTACGTGCTCACCGGCGCGCGGCTGACAATCACGCAGCGTCTATTCGGGCCGCTCGATGCACTGGCCGGCGTCGAGTGGCAACACATGTTGTATCGATGGCACCAGGGCGCAACGCCCGAAGCGGGCGCGGCCAGTCGAACGCAGTTGTTGAAGGGCCTTTCGGGCGGGTTCGGTGTGAACCTCGGCCGCGGCTTCAGAATCACCGTCAGCGCAGAGCACACAGACCGCCACTCGACGCAAGACCCCAGACAGAATTACCGGCGCAACCGTCTCTTGAGTTCGTTCACACTCGGATCTTGAGGACTTGATAATGGCTCCGTTCCTTGTCGCCTTGATGCTCGTGTTCGGAGTGGTCGACGCATCCGCGCAGGCGGTCGCGCAGCCGCCCGTCGATCCGTCAAAAGCTACGGCCGCGCCTGCTCCCACTCTTGCCCCGTCGATGGACTATGTCGTGGGGGCTCAGGATCTCCTCAAGATCACGATCTATGGAGAACCGCTGCTGTCGGGAGCGATACGAGTGGACAACGACGGCTCGTTCCCATTCCAATACCTGGACCGGGTGAAAGCCGAAGGGCTCACCACGGCGCAGATTGAAAAGGTGCTGAGAGATCGGCTGGGGGACGGCTATCTTCGGAGCCCTCAGGTCTCGGTCGAAGTCATCGAGTACCGCAGCCAGAGCGTGTTCGTCACTGGAGAAGTTCGTTTGCCGAACAAGTACTCGTTGCCGGGCAACTCGACGCTGATGGACGTGCTGACGCTTGCCGGCTCCGTCACCTCCAATGCCGGAACCTGGGTGCAGATTACACACGCCCGCGCAGGTGTGAAGGGCCTGGGGCCTGCGGTGACTGCCGAATACGACGTCCGCGTTAATCTTCGTGATATCCAGACCGGGAAGGCTCAGAACATCCAGGTCCAGGATGGCGACACCATCTTCGTCCCGAAAACCGAGCGCGTCTGGGTCGTTGGACAAGTGCGCAACTCCGGCGGCATTCCGTATGAAGAAGGCATGACGGTGTTCGAAGCGATCTCCGCCGCGGGCGGCGTCACCGAAAAAGGCTCGAACAACCGCGTGGAAATCATCCGCATCGAAAATGGCCGGCGCAAGTCCTTTGACGCCAAGCAGACCGACGTCCTCAAACCTGGAGATCAGGTGAACGTGAGAGCCCGCCGTCTGTGAGAATTGTCTTCCTCAACCCGAGCGGAGCGCTCGGGGGAGCGGAGACCGCCCTTCTGGAAATGCTGGCCGCCCTCAGGGAGGCCCGCCCCGCCTGGATGATGGGCCTCGTGGCATCAGCCGACGGCCCGCTGATCGCCAACGCCCGCGCCCTCGGCATTCCCGCGGTTTCACTGACTTTCCCCCACTCGTTGGCGCATCTGGGCGAATGGGGCCGCCGAAGCGCGATCGCCGCCCGGCTTCGATTGGGCGCGTCGCTTGCGGGCGCGGCTATTCCCACCATGAGATACGCGTCGCGGCTGCGTCAACATCTCGTGGAGTTTGCGCCGGACATCGTCCACACCAACGGATTGAAGATGCACGTGCTCGGCGCGCGAACCCGTCCGCCGGGCGCCAGGCTTATCTGGCACATGCACGACTACCCGGATGCGCGGCCGTTCACAGCGGCCTTGCTCTCGATGCAGGCTTCCCGCTGCGCGGCCGTGATCGCCAACTCCGAAAGCGTCGCGACGCGGACTCGGCGTCTGTTTGGTCCGAATCTTCCGGTTCACACTGTTTACAACGCCGTCGACCTCAACCGATTTCGCCCCGAAGGGGAGCGAGCCGATCTTGATGCGCTCGCCAATCTGCCGCCGCTGGCGCCGGGTGGTATCCGGGTGGGCCTCGTCGCCACGCTTGCGCGATGGAAGGGACACGAGGTGTTCCTCGACGCGCTCGTGAAGCTTCGAGATACCAACCATGTGCGGGGCTACATCATAGGTGGACCGATTTACGAGACCGACGCCAGCCAGTATTCATTGCCCGAGCTTCAGGCGCTCGCGTCGGCCCGCGGTCTCGGCGACATGATTGGATTCACCGGGCGTATCGACGACATCCCAGCCGCGCTGAGAGCCCTCGACGTCGTCGTGCACGCCAGCGTCGAGCCCGAGCCATTTGGGCTGGCGATTGCCGAAGCGATGGCGTGTGGACGGCCGGTCGTCGTGAGCCGCGCTGGAGGCGCGGCCGAGATTGCCGAAGCCGGCGCCGTGTTTCATTCGCCGGGGAACGCCGGCGAGCTCGCGCAGTGCGTCGCTCAACTGGCGGGCGACGCTGCGCTGCGCGCGTCGCTCGGCGACGCGGGCCGCCGCGCGGCGCTCCGTTTGTTCGGCAGACAGCGCTTTTGCGACGCGCTCATTCCGATCTACGAATCGCTCAGCTAAGCGATGAGAGTTCTTCACGTTCACAGCGGCAACATGTACGGCGGCGTGGAAACGTTTTTGTTGACGCTGGCGCACTCTCGGCGTCTCGCTCCGTCGATGGAGATGTCGGCGGCTCTGTGCTTCGACGGTCGCATTGCGGCCGCGCTCCGTCGCGAAGGGATCCCGACGACGCTTCTGGGTGCTGTACGGTTGCGGCGGCCCGACAGCGTCTGGCGCGCGCGGCGAGCACTTGGGCGATTACTCGCTGGCGATCATTTCGACGTGGTGGTTTGTCACCAGGCATGGCCTCTTGCGATCTTCGGACCCGTGGTCAAGACGAAAGGGCTGCCGCTCGTGTCGTGGATTCACATGGCGCCGTCCGGTCACTGGATCGATCGTCTGGCCGCCAGGGTCGAGCCCAACCTCATCGTGTACAACAGCCGATTCACCGCGTCACTGATCCGGCCAGCCTCCGCGCGTCTTGCAGTGGCGTATTACCCAATCGAAAGAATCGCAGAGGCGTCTCGCGCGGCCGATCGCGTTCAAGCCATCCGTCAGGAACTCCAGACGCCGGCCGGTGATGTCGTGATCATCCAGGTGAGCAGGATGGAAGCGCTCAAGGGTCAGCAGGTCTGCATCGAGGCGCTTGCACGGCTGGCGGATCGCCAAGGCTGGACCTGCTGGCAAGTCGGCGGTGTGCAGCGCCCGTCGGAACAGCAGCACTTCAATTCGCTTACACAGGCGGCCGAACGCCTGGGCATCTCGACCCGTGTGCGATTCACCCGCGAACGCGCCGACGTTGCGGATCTGCTGGCCGCGAGCGACGTCTACTGCCAGCCGAACATCGCGCCGGAAGGATTCGGCATCACGTTTATTGAGGCCATGGCGGCGGGGCTGCCGGTCGTCACATCGGCCATCGGCGGCGCGTTGGAAATCGTCGACGAGACTTGCGGCGTTCTCGTCCCGGTGGGTGACAGCGCCGCAGTGGCGGCGTCGCTCGGTCGCTTCATCGCGGATCGGAGTGAGCGCCGGCGCCTCGGCGAAGGCGGGCGTGCGCGGGCGAAGGCTCTCTGCGATCCCGCGACGCAAATGCGACGCATCGCCGATCTGCTCGAGGAAGTCTGCCGTCCGTCGATGGTGCATTGATGCGATTGGCGATGTTCAGTTACGGGCTGCCTGTCGAGGGGCAGAAGCGAGGCGGCATCGAGCGCGTCGCGCATGTGCTTGCGCAAGGCCTGACCGATCGCGGTCACGACGTCTGTGTGTTCTCACACGACGACAAACCGCGGGGGGCGGGATATCACGTTCGTCCGCTGCCGTGGAAGAGCTTCGTCAACACGTGGCTGGGGCGCCGGATCACCATGGGCTACCTGGGCAACGTCATGGCCGTCATTCCCGATTATGGGCGCGCCGACGTCGTCATCGCACTCGGCGACAGCCTGTTGCTTCCGTTCAAAAACAAGCCGGTGTTGCGGGTGATGCTCGGCAGCGCACTTGGCGAGGCGGCGTCGGCACGATCGGCCGGCCGGTTCGTGCTGCAGGCTGGCATTTATCTTCAGGAGCTTCTGACGGCGCTCACACAGAAGACCGTGGGCATCAGCGACAACACCCGCCGGTATAACCCGTTCGTCAGCGAGGTGATTCTCCTCGGAGTGGATTCGACGATTTTCCATCCCTCGCCCGATCGAAAGACACCGCATCCCTCGCTGATTTTTGTCGGGACCGCGGCCGGAAGAAAACGTGGACAACTGCTGCTGGATATCTTCAAGACGATCGTTCGGCCGGCCTTCCCGGATGCCACGCTGGTGTTTGTCGGCCCCGAGGGTGAGAGCGCCCCCGGCGTCACCTATCACACCGGAATCGGCGACGAGGAGCTTGCCGAGCTGTACCGCCGCGCGTGGCTGTATACGTCGCCGAGTACGTATGAAGGCTTCGGGTTGCCGTATCTGGAGGCGATGGCATGTGGCACCGCTGTTGTTGCGAGCCCCAATCCCGGAAGCCGCGAGGTGCTCGAGGGTGGAACCTACGGGCGGCTTGTCGACGACGCGGGCTTTGGAGGCGCCGTGCTCGAGCTGCTCGGCAACCCCGCCAGCCGGCACGCCCTTGAAGCCG
>Ga0068859_100007530_pt1 | contig 11053 bp, 9 predicted proteins | sample KBSSwiS22_FD_66585 | JGI IMG/M metagenome (GOLD analysis project Ga0068859, IMG submission 66585) | Switchgrass rhizosphere microbial communities from Kellogg Biological Station, Michigan, USA - KBS Switchgrass S2-2 | ecosystem: Host-associated > Plants > Roots > Rhizosphere > Soil ... | reverse complement strand
CATCCAGTAGTTCTTGAGCTGCGGGTTGAGCCCCACGCCGTCCGCGCGCATCGGCCCCGAGGCGAAGGGGGACGCGACGACGTTGACGAGGATCAGGAAGAACGTCAGCACGATCCCGAGCGTCGTCACCACCCACGGCATGAGCGCCCGGTTCTTCGTGCGGTTCGTCGCGACCGTGATCGAGGCCATGCCGCCGAGGAGGAACGCCCAGAGCAGCAGGCTCCCCGCCTGGCTTCCCCACAGGGCGCCGATCTTGTAGGGGAGGGCCTGCGCGACGCTCGAGTAGTGGAAGACCGCGTCGAGCCGGAAGTCGTCGGTGACGAGCGCGATCTCGAGCGCCAACACCGCGATCACGATCGCGCCGAAGGAGGCGTAGATCCCGTGCTCCGCGCTTTTCTGCAGCCCGCGGCCGGACGCGACCGTCGAGAGCCACGACGCGAGCGTGGCCCACGCCGCGGCGCACAGCGCGAGGAAGAGCGCGAAGTGACCGATCGTCGCGGTCACTTCGCGGCCTCGTATTTCGAAGGGCACTTCGCGAGCAGCGTCGTCGCCTCGAAGACGCCGTCGGGACGCCTCTTCCCCTCGACGACGACGTCCGCGTCGTCCACGAAGGTGTCGGGGATGATGCCGGCGAAATCGACGGGGAGGGTGGCCTCCGTCTTCGGGTCGCGGACGGTGAAGGTGACGCGCCGTCCGGCGTCGAGCCGCTCGATCGACCCCGTCTTGACCTTGCCGTTGACCCGGAAGTGCCCCGAGGCGCCGTGCGCGAGGTACTCGTCCACGGTGACGTAGTAGGCGAAGCCGCCGTCGGACTTCTGGGTGCCGACGACGAAGAGGAAGGCCATCGTCGCAGCGATGCCCAGCCCGATGAGGGCGAACTTGAGGCGGCGTCCATCCATGGGGCGCCATTGTAGCGCCGGGCGGACATTCCGCATGCTAGATTGGCGTGTTTCGGAGGTCCGATGAAGGAGATCCGCGCCAAGCTCGAGACGGAGCTGAAGGGGCTCGAGCGCGAGCTCACCGTGGACCTCCCCCGCGAGATCAAGACCGCGGTGGCCATGGGCGATCTGCGGGAAAACGCGGAGTATCACGCCGCTCTGGAGCGCCAACGCTTCGTCAAGGCGCGCATCGGGCAGCTTCGCACGCGCCTGTCCGAGCTCGGGATGATGAACATGGACAAGATCCCAAAGGACCGAATCGGTCTGGGATCGGCCGTCGTCCTCCTCGACCTCGAGACCGACCTCGAGGTCACCTACGAGCTCGTCATCCCCGAGATGGCCGACCTGGAGAAAGGGCTCGTCTCGACGAGTTCACCGATCGGCCGTGGCCTCCTCGGCAAGAAGGACGGCGACCAGGTGGCGATCGAGGTCCCCTCGGGGAAGAAACGCTTCGAGATCCTGGAGCTGCGCACCATCCACGACAAATAGGGTCGGGACCCTATTCGAAGGGGTGCTCGAAGCTCAGGTAGAAGAACACCGCGCGGTCGCCGCGGCTCGGCCCCAAGCCGAGCGGCACCGCGATCCCCGGCACGATCTGCAGCTTGCCGACGTCGTGCGCCCATCGCACGCCCGGCGACAGCACGAACGCCTGCTCGTCCTCCGTCCTCCCGGGTGCGGCGACGCTCTCGCCCGACACGAACAGCGCTTCGAGCAGGACATCCAGGCGCGGCCGCGCGTGCCAGACGACGCTCTGCCCGAAGTGGAACAGGGTGAGGTCCGCCTCGTCGCCGCGCGGGTTCTCCGCGTCGAACAGGTGCGTTCCGCCGACGTTGACGTGGGTCACGAACCCGCCGGGGAGCTCGACGGACAGCGGGAGGTTGACCTGGATGCCGGGTCCGCCGGCGCCCAAGCCCGTCTCCGCGTCCCCGACCGGGGCGAGCGCGGACACGCGCGGGGCCAGGGCGACTTTCGGATCGCCGGCGCCCAGGAGCTGATAGCGCCAGTGGATCGCCACGTCCCCGAAGCCGGGGCTCTCCGGCCCCGGGTCGAGGTAGCCGAGCGTGTAGCTGAGCTGGTTTCTCACCGATCCGACCGGCCACTCCTGCGTGAACCCCAGGTTCCAGGCGTTCCCGCGCGTGCGTTGGAACGTCGTGATGTGCTGCACGACGCCGGCCTCCTGGTTGTACGCCTCCTCGAGCAGGAACGAGTTGTCGCGGATCGGCTCCGGGCCGGACGCGAGGAGCACGGCGAGCGCCGCGGTGCAGGGTGAGGTCATGGGCCGCGTATGATAAGCGGCCCGCATGGACGCCCGTCCCGCCGCTCCCGCCCTTCTCCGCGCCCTCCGCCCCCGTCAATGGGCGAAGAACGTGTTCGTCTTCGCCGCGCTGGTTTTCGCCGGACGGCTGTCGGACCACCGGGCGGTCGGCCAGGTCCTGGGGGCGTTCGCGGTCTTCTGCGCGCTCTCCTCCGCGGTCTACCTCCTGAACGACGTCCGCGACGTCGAGGCCGATCGCGCGCATCCGGTGAAGAAGCGGCGGGCGATCGCGGCGGGGGAGCTGGCTCCGGGAACGGCGCTCGCGGTCGCCGCCGTGCTGGCGGCGGGCGCACTTTCCGGCGCCTTCGCGCTGTCCTTCGGCTTCGGGCTGGTCGCGGTCGGCTATCTGCTCCTCAACCTGGCCTACTCCCTGGGGCTCAAGCGCGTCGTCATCCTCGACGTCATGATGGTCGCCGCCGGGTTCCTGCTGCGCGCGATCGCGGGCGCGACCGTGATCGACGTCGCGATCTCGCACTGGCTGGTCCTGTGCACGGGTCTGCTCGCCCTGTTCCTGGGCTTCGTGAAGAGGCGGCAGGAGCTGGTCGCGCGGCGCGAGGGGGCGCCGACGCGCGCGATCCTCAAGGAGTACTCCCTCCCGTTCCTCGACCAGATGATCTCGATCGTCACGGGAGCGACGGTGGTCGCGTACTCCCTCTACGCGTTCTCCCCGGAGGTCGCGCAGAAGCTCGGCACGCAGCACCTGGGCCTCACGATCCCCTTCGTCCTCTTCGGCATCTTCCGCTACCTCTATCTCGTCCATCAACGCGGGGAAGGGGAAAACCCCACCGCGGTCGTCCTGACCGATCCGCCCCTGATCCTTGACGTGGTCCTGTGGTCGGTGGCGGTGCTGGTGGCCTTGTACGTCTGGCGGTGAGTTGACTCTCCGCGAGCGCGTCCCTACGATTCCCGCGCCCTCATGAGCGCCGTTTCGACCCCCGCGGCCGCGAAGCCCTCCGTCCTCGTCGTGGACGACTCCAACCTCTTGCGTGGGATCCTGCGCGAGGAGCTGGAGGCCGAGGGGTTCGAGGTCCACATGGCCGAGGACGGCCCGGAGGCGCTCGAGAAGGCGAGGGACCTGCGGCCCGACGTCATCCTCCTCGACGTCGGCCTCCCCACGATGGACGGCTACGAGGTCTGCCGGCGCGTGAAAGCCGACGACGCGACCGCGGATACGCCGATCCTCATGATCACGGCGCTCAACGAGCTCAAGGACAAGCTCGCCGGATTCGAGGCCGGGGCCGACGACTACCTCACGAAGCCGTTCTTCACGAAGGAGCTCCTCGCGCGCCTGCGCAAGCACCTGCGGCAGCGCGAGTCGATCCACGCCTCGAGGCGGCTGGGGCAGTCCTACCTCGAGATGCTCTTCGGCATCGGCTCCGCGATCACCTCCCCCTTCAAAGTGGACGACGACGTCGAGATCATCCTCCGCCAGGGCCTCCACGCGGTGCGGGCCACGAAGGGCGCGATCCTCCTCCTCGACCCGGAGCAGGGCTCCCTCGAGGTCCGCGGCACGATGGGGTACACGGCACCGGGGGATCCCAAGGTCGGCGACCGCCACCGGATCTCCGACAAGCTCCCGGTCGTGGACGACGCCGGCGACGAGGGGCCGGTCGGGATCCGCATCTACGAGGACGAGAGGCGGCACCTGGTCTTCGTGCCGATGGTCTCCAAGGAGCGCCTCGTCGGGGGGATCGAGATCCACGTCGGGGAGCGGCGGGGTCGTCTGTCGGTCAACGAGCAGAAGGTGCTCTACGCGCTGGCGAGCCAGGCCGCGATCTTCCTCGAAAACGCCCGGCTCGAGCGCGACGTGCGCTCGATGTTCCTCAACATCATCGTCTCGATGGCGGGGGCCGTGGACGCGAAGGACGCGTACACGCACGGGCACTCGCTGCGGGTCGCTCGGGTGGCCCTCGTCGTCGCCCAGGAGAACGGCCTCCCGCGGGCGGAGCTGGAGCCGCTCCTGCTGTCGGCCATCCTCCACGACGTGGGCAAGATCGCGATCCCCGATCACATCCTCAAGAAGCCGGAGCGCCTCGACAAGGAAGAGTTCGAGATCATGAAGGGGCACCCGATCGCGGGCGCCAAGATGCTCCAGCACATCCGCGCGCTGGAGAACGTCATCCCGGGGATCCTCCACCATCACGAGTACTGGAACGGCAGCGGCTATCCGCATGCGCTCGCCGGGGAGGCGATTCCGCTCCAGGGGCGGATCATCCACATCGGTGACGCCTTCGACGCGATGACGACCGACCGCGTCTACCGGCGGAAGGTCGGCGTCCCCGGCGCGATCGAGGAGATCCAGCGCCACGCGGGGAGGCAGTTCGACCCCCACCTCGTCCGCTGCCTTTTGGAGGCCCGCCGCACCGGCCGGATCCACGACGAGCTTCCCGACTCGACCCCGACGCTCTACGAGCTCATCGAACAGATCCGATGACGCGCGCGGGGGAGGGATCGAGGCGGAGGCTCCTCGCCGTGGACGACAACCGGCTCATCCTGCGCGTCATCGAGGACTTCTTCGTTCCTCATGCCTGGGACGTCACCGTGTGCGACGACGCGCGGATCGCGCTCGACTCGCTCCAGCAGGTCGTGCCCGACGCGATCGTCTCGGACATCCTCATGCCGGGGATGGACGGATGGGAGCTCTTCGAGGAGGTCCGGAAGCACCCGGCCGGCTCGGGGATCCCCTTCATCTTCCTCACGGTCGAGGGGGAGCTTCCCCAGCGCCTGCGCGGGCTCCACCTGGGCGCCGACGACTACGTGACCAAGCCGTTCGCGGTCGAGGAGCTCCACGCGCGCGTGGAGCGCCTGGTGGAGCGGCGGATGGCCCTCGACGCCGCGCGCCGCGGTGGGGACGCGCTCCTCGCCGGCTCCGTCGAGCATCTCGCGATCTCCGACCTCCTCCAGATCCTTTCCCTGAACGGTAAGGACGGCGTCGTGCATCTCGCCCAGGACGGGCACGACGGGAGGATCGACTTCGTCGAGGGGCAGATCGTCCACGCCCAGGCGGGGAACACCCGGGGGACGAAGGCGCTGTTCCGGATGCTGGGATGGAGCGCCGCGACGTTCCGCGTCCTGCCGCGCACGGGGGAGATGCCCGCCCCCACGATCAACGCGGCGACGGCGAACATCATCATGGACGGGCTCGTCTCGCTCGACGAGTGGGGCCGGTGGAAGGAGCTCCTCCCTCCCGCCGAAGCGCAGCTCGACCTCGCCGAGGACGCGCGGACCCGGCTCCACGGCCACACGGTGAGCGCCGCCGAGTTCGACGTGCTCGCCCGCGCCAAGTCGGGAGCCACCGTCGCCCGGGTCCTGGCGGAGAGCCCGCACCCGGACGCGCAGGTCGCCGAGGCGATCTGCACGCTCCACAGCCGCGGGGTCGTGCGCCGCCGGATATAATCCGCGGCCAAAATGGCCGCTCGCCCCTCGGTCCTCATGGTCTTCACCGGCGGCACGATCTCGATGCGCGTCGTCCCGGGGCGTGGTGCCGTCCCGGCAAGCGGCGGGCGCGAGATCCTCGACGCCGTCCCCGGCCTCGCCGACATCGCGTCGGTGACGTTCGAGGACTTCGACCGCCTCCCCGGGCCGCACTGGACGCCCTCGCGCATGCTCGACCTGGCGCGCCGGCTCGACGACCGCCTCGACGGCGGGGAGTTCGCGGGGGCGGTCGTGACCCACGGCACCGACACGATCGAGGAGACGGCCTACCTCCTCGACCTCGTCCTGCGCGCGGAGGTCCCGGTCGTGCTCACCGGTGCCATGAAGACCGCGGACGATCCGCGGTGGGACGGACCGGCGAACCTCCGGGACTCGGTCGCGGCCGTGACGCGCCTCGCGGGGGAGGGAGGGGGCGTGTGGGTCGCGATGCACGGTGCGCTCTACCCGGCGCGAACGGTCCGCAAGGTGCACACGGACGCCTTCGACGCCTTCACGGCGAGCGCCGCCGCGGGCGCTCCGCGCGAGCGGATCGCGACCGACCGCCTCGAGGAGCGCGTGGACCTCGTCACCGCCGCCGTCGGGGCGGATGCCCGCTTCCTCCGCCACGCGGTCGCCACCGGGGCGAAGGGGATCGTCGTCGAGGCGATGGGGCGGGGGAACGTCCCGCCGGCCATGCTCGACGGCGTGCGCGAGGCGGCCGCCGCCGGGATCCCGGTCGTCGTCGCGAGCCGCTGTGCCGAGGGGGGGACCTCGCCGCGGTACGGGTACGAGGGCGGAGGCGTCACGCTCGCCGCGTCGGGGGCGGTCTTCGCCGGGGACCTCACGCCGCCGCAGGCGCGCGTCAAGCTCATGGCGCTGCTCGGCTCGGGGGCGGACCTGGCGGCGGTGCGCGCCGCGTTCGAACGGTGAGCGGCATCAAGGAGATCCGCTACCTCAAGGGCGTCGGCGGCAAGCGCGCGGACGCGCTCAAGGACGCCGGGATCGAGGGGATCGACGATCTCCTGTCGGTCATGCCGTTCCGGTGGGAGGATCGGCGCGCGTTCGCGACCGTCGCGACGCTCGTTCCCGGGGGCGCCGAGGCGACGCTCGACCTGCGCGTGGTGTCCTCGCGCCTGATCCGGACCCGCCGCCGGGGGTTCACGATCTTCCACGCCGTGCTCGCCGACGCGACCGGGAACATCCGGGCGATCTGGTACAACCAGCCCTACCTCCAGCGCGTCTTCGCCGCCGATGCCCGCGTCGTGGTGTTCGGCCGGGCGACGCTCGATCGAAGGACCGGGCGCGATCTCGTCCTCGAGAACCCGGACTTCGAGCGCGTGGACCCGGACGAGGACGCGACGATCCACACCGGGCGGATCGTGCCCGTCTACCGGAAGCTCGGCACGCTCACCTCGCGCGCGCTGCGCTCGACGATCTGGCACGTCCTCCAAGCGGCGGAGGAATCGGACGTCCCCGCGATCCTCCCCGGCGAGGTCCGGGACGAGCAGGGATTCCCGACGCGTCTCGAAGCGCTCCGAGACATCCACTTCCCTCCCGCCGGCGCGACGATGAAGACGCTCGAGGAGCGCCGCACTCCGGCGCAGCGCGCGCTCGCGTTCGAGGAGATCTTCGTGCTCCAGTTGGCGCTCGCCGAGAGGCGTCGCGCCGTCGAGAAGACGCCCCGCGCTGCGGCGTACGAGATCCCGGAGGCCCTCAGGGTCAAGCTCGCGAAGCTCCTGCCGTTCAAGCTCACCGAGGCGCAAAGGCGCGTGCTCCTCGAGATCAAGGCGGACCTGACGGGCCCGCACCCGATGAACCGGCTCCTCCAGGGGGACGTGGGATCGGGAAAGACGATCGTCGCGCTCCTGGCCCTCCTCGTCGCGGTCGAGAACGGATACCAGGGCGCCCTGATGGCGCCGACCGAGATCCTCGCCGACCAGCACGCGAAGAACGTGCTGAGGCTCCTCCGGGACGCGGGCTCGGACGTGAAGGTCGTCGTGCTCATGGGATCGCAGAGGGCGGCCGCGAAGCGCCGCGCGCTCGAGGACATCGCGACCGGGCGCGGTCAGATCGTGATCGGGACCCACGCCCTGTTCGAGGCGGGAGTCGCCTTCAAGAAACTGGGGCTCGTCGTCGTCGACGAGCAGCACCGCTTCGGGGTGATGCAGCGGCTGGCGCTCGCGTCGAAGGGGGATCGCCCCGACCTGCTCGTCATGACCGCGACCCCGATCCCGCGCTCCCTGGCGCTGACGCTCTACGGCGATCTCGACCTATCGGTGATCGACGAGCTGCCGCCCGGGAGGACGCCGATCAAGACCGTGGTGCGCTTCGAGCACGATCGCGGAAAGGTGTACGAGGGGATCGGCAAGGAGGTCGCGGCGGGCCGCCAAGCGTACGTCGTGGTCCCCCTCGTCGAGGAGACGGCGGCGTCCGACCTGAAGGCGGCGACCGCGTTCGCCGAGCATCTGTCGAAGCGCGTGTTCCCCAAGCTCAACGTCGGCCTCCTCCACGGGCGTCTGAAGTCCGAGGAGAAGGAGCGCGTGATGGCCGACCTGGTGCGCGGCGCGATCCAGGTGCTCGTCGCGACGACCGTGGTCGAGGTCGGCGTGGACGTCCCGAACGCGTCGGTGATGGTCGTCGAGCACGCGGAGCGGTTCGGCCTGTCGCAGCTCCACCAGCTGAGGGGGAGGGTGGGGCGAGGGGCGGCGCGCTCCTACTGCGTCCTCATGGTGGGGGAGGAGGCGGGGGCGCTGGCGCGCGAGCGGCTCTCGACGATGGAGGCGACGAACGACGGGTTCAAGATCGCGGAGCGCGACCTCGAGCTCCGGGGCGCCGGCGTCGTGTTCGGCACGCAGCAGCACGGCCTGTCGGACCTGCAATTCCTGGCGGACGCGCTGCGCGATCCCAAGCTGATCGACGAGGCGCGGGACGCCGCGCGGCGTCTCGCGACGGAGGGACGCAGCGCCCGGATCCTGGCGAGCCTGAAGGGGAGCTGGCGGACGCGGTTGCAGCTTCCGGGGGCGGGGTAGAGCGGATCGCGGGAGGCGCAGGCCTCCCACGTCCGCATGCTCTCAGGAGCCTTCCGGCGTCGGCGTCGGCGTGGGCGTCGGAGTTGGAGTCGGCGTCGGGGTTGGCGTAGGCGTGGGCGTCGGAGTCGGTTTGGGAGTCGGAGTCGGGGTTGGCGTAGGCGTCGGCTTGGGGGTCGGAGTCGGTTTGGGAGTCGGAGTCGGAGTCGGGGTTGGCGTCGGCTTGGGGGTCGGAGTCGGGGACGCAGTCGGGGTTGGCGTAGGCGTGGGCGTCGGGGTCGCCGTGGGCTTGGGTGTCGGCGACGGAGTCGCGGTCGGCTTGGGTGTCGGCGACGGAGTCGGAGTCGGTGACGGAGTCGCCGTGGGCTTGGGGGTCGGCGACGGAGTCGCGGTCGGCTTGGGTGTCGGCGACGGCGTCACGCCTGGGCACGTGCCATTCACGGCGAGAACGTCTTTCTCGTGACCGGCTTTCGGCGTGCCGGTTTTTGGGTCGAGGTGCTTCGCGGCGGCCGACGGGGCGACCGTGATGAGCGTGTACTTGATCGTTCCTGCCTTGCCGGCGGCGTGGCAGATCGAGACCTTGTCGTCTTGCGCGGCCGGCGTACTCCGCGCCGCGAGGGCGAGCGCTCCGGCGACCGTAAGCGCGAAGAGTGATCGCTTCCACTTCTTCATCGCGGGCTCCTTTGTGGGGGAAGTGGCTGTGCCCGGGGATTCGGTGCCGAATCCACCTTACCCGCGGGACGGAGGGCTGCCAGCGAATCCGGGCAGTAAAAGAGCCGAGTTTGCCCAGACCGGGTGAATCTTTTCGAGGAACACGGGAGGTGCCGCCCTTCCGCGCCGTAGATCGCTTGAGTCGCGCGCGCGGTGGGCGCTGCGATCAGCCGCCCTGCATCATCATCAGGAAGTCTTCGTTCCCCTTGCTCTTCGACATCTTGTCGATGAGCAGCTCCATCGATTCGACCGGCGACATCTGGTTGAGGATCTTGCGCAGGATCCAGACCTTGTTGAGCTGCTCCTTGGGGAGCAGGAGCTCTTCCTTGCGCGTCCCCGACGCCTCGATGTTGATCGAGGGGAACACGCGCCGGTCGGTGAGCTTCCTGTCGAGGTGGAGCTCCATGTTGCCGGTGCCCTTGAACTCCTCGAAGATCACGTCGTCCATGCGCGAGCCGGTGTCGATGAGCGCGGTCGCCATGATCGTGAGCGAGCCGCCCTCCTCGACGTTGCGCGCGGCACCGAAGAAGCGCTTGGGGCGCTGGAGCGCGTTCGCGTCGAGGCCGCCCGACAGCACCTTCCCCGACGGCGGCTGCACGGTGTTGTAGGCGCGCGCGAGTCGCGTGATCGAGTCCAGCAGGATGACGACGTCCTTCTTGTGCTCGACCAGGCGCTTGGCCTTCTCGATGACCATCTCGGCGACGTGGACGTGCTGCTGGGCCGGCTCGTCGAACGTGGACGCGACGACCTCGCCGCCCACGGAGCGCTGCATGTCGGTGACCTCCTCGGGGCGCTCGTCGATCAGGAGCACGATGAGGAAGACCTCGGGGTGGTTCTTCGTGACCGAGTTCGCGATCGACTGGAGGAGCATCGTCTTGCCGGTGCGGGGCGGGGCGACGATGAGGCCGCGCTGCCCCTTCCCGATCGGGGTGAGCAGGTCCATGACCCGCCCCGCGATCGCGTCGGGGCCGGTCTCGAGCTTCAGCTTCTCCGCCGGGTAGAGCGGGGTGAGGTTGTCGAAGAAGATCCGGTCGCGCAGGCGCTCCGGGTCGTCGAAGTTGACCGCGAGGACCTTGATGAGGGCGAAGTAGTTCTCCTCCTCCTTCGGCGGCCGCACCTGGCCCGAGACCGTGTCTCCGGTCACGAGGCCGAACCGCTTGATCTGCGAGGGGGAAATGTAGATGTCGTCGGGGCCGGGGAGGTAGTTGTAATCCGGGTGCCGCAGGAAGCCGTACCCGTCCTGGAGGACCTGGAGCACGCCCTCGGCGAAGACGAGGCCGCTCTTCTCCGACTGCGCCTTCATGATCTCGAAGGCGAGGTCCTGCTTGCGCATGCTCGTGGCGCCCTCGATGCCGAGGGTGTTCGCGGCCTCCGCGAGCTGCGTGTTCGACATCCTGTAGAGGGAGTTGAGGTCGACGGCCCCCTCGCTGCCCGGTCCGCCCGAGGGCTCGCCCTCCGCGTCTTGCGTGTCGATCATGTCCACCGCGTCGTCGGCGGGGAGGCCTTCGACGGGGAACGGCGGTCGCGGCTCGGACGGAGCGCCGTGGTGCCGCCTTCGACCGCCGGAACGGTCGCCTCCGCCATGACCACGGCGGCCGCGGGAACGTCCTTCGGGCATGGGATTCCTCTTCGGTGGGATGTGGTGTTGC
>Ga0068859_100007528_pt1 | contig 11054 bp, 11 predicted proteins | sample KBSSwiS22_FD_66585 | JGI IMG/M metagenome (GOLD analysis project Ga0068859, IMG submission 66585) | Switchgrass rhizosphere microbial communities from Kellogg Biological Station, Michigan, USA - KBS Switchgrass S2-2 | ecosystem: Host-associated > Plants > Roots > Rhizosphere > Soil ... | reverse complement strand
TGATGGCGACCGGCAGCCGGAGGAGAATCCGGGTCCCGGCGGACGAGGTCATCCACCTCTACGACCCCGAGCGTGTCGGGCAGAGCCGCGGGGTGCCGTGGATGGCGGCCGTCATGGCCGACATGAAGATGCTCGACGGCTACGAGGAGGCCGCTCTGGTGGCGGCGCGCCTCGGCGCAATGCAGACGATGTGGTTCGTCCAGACGGACGAATCCGCTGGCCCGCCGAGCGGTGACGAGCAGAACAAGATCCCGATGAACGTCGAGCCCGGGCAGATGGAGTTCGCGCCGCCCGGATACAAGCCCGAAGTCGCGAGTCCCGCCTATCCCCACACGAACTATTCCGAGTTCGTGAAAGAGGCGAAGCGTCGGATCGCGAGCGGCCTGCTCGTCGCCTACAACTCGCTGAGCGGATCCCTCGAGGACATCAACTACTCCTCGTTCAAGGCCGGGCTGTCGATCGAGCGTGACGGCTATCGCTCTCTCCAGCACTGGTGGGTCGGCTCATTCGAGTCCCCGGTCTATCGCGAGTTCATGGGCATGGCGCTTCTCGTCGGCGCGATCAGCCTCGATTCACGGCTGCCCGAGAAGTTCATGAACGTGAAGTGGTCGCCCCGCGGCTGGCCGTCGATCGAACCGCTCAAGGAAGCCCAGGCCGGCATCGAGTCGATCAAGAACGGGCTCTCGTCGCGGACCAAGGTGCTCGCCGAGCAGGGCCTCGACCTCGAAGACATCTTCGAAGACCTCCAGCGCGAGCAGGCGCTCGCCGACCGCCTCGGCATCGATGTCGCCGGCGACAAGACGGCAACAACCCAAACGGACGAAGGGGACGGCGGCGACACGAAGCCGACGCCGGAGCCCGGGACCAACGGATACGGCGGCCGCATCGCGGCCGTCATCTCGCCAGGGAGGCGATCGTCATGAAGAAGTATCCCGGCAAAGGCTACGGCTTCGTCGCCTGCAGCATTCAGCGCATCGCGCCCAAGGAAGACACCGACGAAGCGCGCTACGAGATCAAGGTTTCCGATGAGACGGAGCTCGAGCGCTCGTTCTTCGGAATGACGTTCCGAGAGGTCATCGACCATTCGCCGGGCTCCGTCCAGCTCGACCGCCTCTCGAGCGGCCGCGCGGCATTCCTCTACGAGCACGACCCGAAGGATCAGATCGGCGTGCTCGAGAACCCTCGCCTCGAAGGGCGCGCGCTCTATGCCGACGTGCGCTGGGCGAGCCACGACCGCGCGCAGAGCGTGCGGCAGATGGTGGACGAAGGCATCCGGCCAAACATCAGCGTCGGCATGTCGCAGAAGCGCGTGAAGCTCGTCGAGGAGAACGCCAAGAAGGGGGACCTCTGGCGAGTGATGTCGTGGGAACCGATGGAGGCCTCGTCCGTCGCGATCGGGAACAACCCGAACGCGGCGTTCACTGGGTACGCCCAGGGTGAGCAGGCACAGCTGCACGTCGAGGTGGTCGAGGACGACCCACCCGCAACGATCCAAGGAGGGAAGAAGACCATGAAGCACGTCCGCACGGAATCGGGCGGGGTCATCGAAGTTGCCGACGACGACCAGCGCCAGGCGCTTTCCGAAGTCGAGATGGCGAACTACCGCAACTCCGAGATCTCGGCGTTGTGTCAGCGCTACGGCGTCTCGGCCAGGGCGCACGAATACATGCAGCGCGGCCTGAGCGTCGAAGCCGTCGCGGCAGACATCCTGCAGCGCCTGACGCCCGGCGCGCCCGCCATCCGTGCCAACGGTGACGGTAAGGACCCGCTCGCCGCGGTCCCGGGCAAGGACCGCCACCAGTACAGCTACGTCAAGGCGATCCTGGAAGCCGCCGACGGCGGGAAACTGACCGGAATCGAGCGCGACCTCGACTCGGAACTGCGTCACCAGCAGAAGAACCTCGGCATGTACGCCAAGGTCCAGCACGGCACCGGCGTCATGCTCCCGCTCGACCTGCGCACCGACGAGGAGCGGATGGCGAAGTACGCGCTCAACTCGGTGGCCGCCACGAAGGGCGTCGAGACGGTCTTCGATCGCCCGGGCGAGGTCATCGAGCTGCTGCGCAACCAGACGGCCGTCGTGCGGCTCGGTGCACGTCTCCTGACGGGCCTGACGTCGCCGATCGCTTTCCCGAAGCAGACGGGAGCGATGACGGCCAGCTGGGTCGGTGAGAACCCGGGCTCCGCGGTCTCGGCTTCGGATCTGGCCCTGGGGCTCGTGACGCTGACGCCGCGCTGGCTGCAGGCGACGACCAGCATCTCGCGTCAGCTGCTCATCCAGGCCTCGGTCGACATCGAGGGCATGGTGCGCAACGACATCGCGCGCATCCACGCGATCGCGATCGACCGCGCGGCCATCCACGGCCAGGCGGGCGGCGCCGGTGCCGAGCCGAAGGGCGTCTACGTGTGGCAGGACGTCCAGCAGAAGGCGATGGGCGGCGCCATCGACTATACCGAGCTGACGGCCATGATCGGCCTCGTCGCTGCGAAGAACGCGCTCGACGGGAAGCCGGGATGGCTGACCACGCCGGGCCTCGCTGCGAAGTGGCTCGCGACGCTGGACTTCTCGGCCGCGGCCGCGGGTCAGGCGATCTGGCAGGGCCGCATCGACACCGGTGGTCCTGGTGGTCGGGTCGCGGGTTACCCGGCGTTCAGCTCGAACCAGGTCTCCGCGACGATGACCGGCACCGCCGGCGCCGTCGTGGGCGGGGCCGACCAGGGCCTCATCTTCGGAAACTGGGACGACATGGTCATCGGCATGTTCGGCTCCCAGGAAATCATCGTCGACCCGTACACCCTCGCGGACAAGGGCCTCCTGAAGCTGACCAGCTTCCAGGGCGCCGACGTGATCATCCGTCACGGCGAGTCGTTCTGCGTCGGGACCGGCGGAACCACGGCGTAAGCCAATAACTGAGGAGTGGGGGGCGGGTGACGAGCCCGCCCCCCCAACTCCCGAGGAAAGAGGCGATGCCGAAAATCAAAGTTCTCACCGCGCACAACGTGACGGGCATGGGAGGCGTTCCAGCGGGAACGATCCTCGACGTGGACGAGTACGAGGCGCGGCGGAAGGTGCAGATGGGCTTCGCGGAGTACTACGCGGAGCCCGAGGCTCCCGTCGCCGCGCCGGAGCAGGTTGCGGCTGCGGACGAAGAGCAGGACGACGAGGAGCAGGACGAACCGGAAAAGTCGACGAAGCCGCACCACAAGAAGAAGTAATCACGGAGGCGTCCCCTCCAGGGAAGGAGATCAGCAATGCCGTCAGTCGCCCGTGCAGCTGCACTTCTCACGCCGCTTGCGAGCGGCGTCACCGCTGCGGCGTCCATCAACACGACTACCACCGGGGCCGCTGTCGACTGCGACGGCATGGCCGGGAGCGTGATCTTCACGCAGCAGATCGGAACGGTGGGCGGCACCACTCCCACGCTCGACGGGAAGGTTCAGGACTCCGCCGACGGTTCGACCGGATGGGCCGACGTGTCGGGCGCGACGGCCACCACGGTCAACGCCTCGACGAACGTACAGAACATCGTGGTCGACCGCAGCGCGACGAAGCGCTACCTGCGCTACGTGGCCACGGTCGCCGGTTCGTCGCCGACGTTCGCGCTGCAGGTCACCTGCAACGCTTTCAAGGCGTACCGGTAGAGCAGGCCGAAAGGGTCGACGGGGATGCCTGAGTCGTACTTCCAGGAGGAAGTCATACAGGCGCTACTGGACGGCGCCGGTGGCGTCCCCGTCACTGTCGGTTCGACTACGGCGAAAGGTCTGCGCGACATCATGGACGAGGAGTTGCTCCGCGGCGACGGAGCAGTCCTCGTCGGTCGCGTGGTCTCGGTGGTCGTGAAGACCGGGACGTTCAGCGGCTTGGCCGAGGGCGTCGCGATCACGGTGGAAGGCACCGCTTACCGAGTAATCGATCAGCACCGCATCGAAGACGGCGCACTCACGCGCGTGCGCTGCGCACTGGCGTAGGGGACCGGGATGGCGACACGAGCTCTTGCGATCCGCGACGCGATCATCACCGAGCTGCAGAAGATCGGCGTGACGCCTGGCAGCGGATGGGAATCCGGTGCCGGTGCCCCGCAGGTTCTCCCTGGTCGGCCGCGTCGTGACGCGATCCCCGAGACACCCGAGCGGCAGTTGTGGGTCCAGCACGGGCGCACCGAGGCGAAGCTCGAGGGCTTCACCGCGGCGGGCGGGCTGTACCGGGCGACCTTCATCGTCTGGCTGGCCTGCCCGGACTCGCTCGCCGGACAGGATCTCGTGTCGAAGCTCGAGCGTGACGTGCGGCGCGCGCTGCAGAACGGAGAGGCGGCGCTGCAGGGCTCGACGCTCGCCAACGCTGGCATCTACGAAGACGTTTTCGAGGCACGCGACGACATGGCGCAGGCGGGCGTCTATGTCGGGACCGTCGCCGTCCTGGCTGAGTTCCTGACCGCCAAGGGAGACCCGTAAGCCATGGCGCTCGGCAAGGATGCCTTTTGGCAAATCGAGAAGGAGACGACCTACGGCACGGCGATCGCCGCGCGCTGTAAGTCGGAGCTCGAGTCCGAAGACCTGCAGATCGATGTCGACGACATCGAGGACACCAGTCTCTACGCCGGCCGCACCGCGCGCGCCTTCTATCAGGGCGGCGTGCGGTTCACTGGGCCGGTATCCGTCCGGCTGAACTACGAGGGCATCATCCTCAAGCTGCTCGAGGGCGCTCTCTGGTCGGCATCGTCGGCCCTGGTGGGCGGCGAGACTTACGTGCGCGACCACACGATCAAGGAAGGCGCGACGGCGCCGAGCTACACGATCGAGATGTCGAAGGCGAACGTGCCGTCGGCCAAGGTGATCCGCGGACTGGGTGCCGCGGTGAAGTCGCTCACGATGCGCGGTGGCGTGGGCGACGAGTCGCTCTGCCACGCGGAGGCGGAGTTCCTCGGCACTGACCTCGATCCGAACACCGGCACCACGCCGGCGGGGTACGACCCGACCCTCAGCTTCACGGTAGCCAGCTGCACGCTCAGCGGCAGCAGCGCGGTCGTCACCACGAGCAACGACTTCCTGACGTCCGGCGTAAAGGTCGGCCAGGCCGTCACCGGAACGGGCGTCACGGCCGGGTCGTTCGTGGGCCGAATCACCAGCGCGACGTCGATCACCCTCGTCGATGCGTCCGGTGCCCCGCTGAACATCACCACGCCCGGCACCGTCACGCTGACGTTCACACTCGGCTACCCCTTCATCTGGCCAGTCCTCGGCAAGCACGTGGTCACGCTGAACAACGGCGTCACGTCCGTCACATATCCCGGCGGCGCCCTGCGGGTCCGGAGCTGGGAGGTCAAGATCGACAACCCGCTGGCCGAGCGGTTCTACCTCGGGGCAGCCAACACCGATCTTCCGCTGCCCGACTCGCGGACCCAGGTCACCTGGACGTTCGAGGAGGAGTACCAGGACCTCAAGGCGTTCCAGGCCGCCCGTCTGTTCACCGACACGGCGCCCAAGATCATCTTCCAGGACCCGACCACGCTCGGCAGCGCCGTCAAGCGCGAGTTCGAGCTCCGCAGCAACAAGGCGCGGTGCAAGTACTCGAACCCGATCAACAAGTACGGCGTCATCCTCGCGACGTCGACCCACCGCGCGTACTACGACACGGTCGACGCCAGCGCGATCGTCGCGCGCGTGCGCAACAGCGACGGGAACGTCTGATGGAGACGCGCAGGATCGTCCCGTTCGAAGGCGGCGAGGTCGCAGTACGCCGGCTGTCGCTCGTCGATCTGATCATGATCCGGCGGGCCGAGTCACCGGAATCCGAGTTCTACGTTCAGGCGCTCCCGAAAGGATTTGACCTCGCGGCCGTGCCGATCGCTGGCCAGGTCGCGATCCTGAATGCCGTCATGGAACTCAACGGCGACCTCGCGCGCCAGATGACGGAGGTGGCCGAAGGCATGGCCACCTTTCCTCGAGGCCAAGGGAGATCTGGGCGAGGAGCTCGGCGCGCTGGCCGTCGATCTGGCCGAGATCTCGAAGATGCACCCGGAGAGCCGGCCGCATCGGCTGTTAATGGGAGACCCGGCGGCGCTCCACGCTGACCGCATGGTCTTGGCGGCGGCGCGCAAGTACCGCGGCGTTGAGGCCGCGCTTGATGTGAGGAAGCCGGGCGAGCTCGGTATCGAGGCGATCATAAAGCTGCTCGTGCGGCGCAACGTCCAGGGAGGATGAGCGCGTGGCAGCCGAATCGGTCGAGATCCTCATCCGGGCGAGGAACGAAGCCAACCAGGCGATCGCGCAGGCCATTGGCCAGCTGAAGGGGCTGGAGCGCCAGGGCGTGAAGTCCGGCGCGGCCCCGCAGCTCCAGCTGGTGAAGTTCGCCGACTCGCTCGGCCTCATCCCGCCGAAGGCCGCCCAGGCCACCAGAAGCCTGCAGCAGCTTTCGCAGACGTCTGCACTGATGGGCGCCGTCGGAGTCGGGATACTGGGCGTGGTGGCGTCCCTGGGAGCGCTCTCGGCGGCCGTGGTGACCGGCACGAAGAACCTGATCGAGATGGCGGCCCAGGCGGAGCAGCTCTCGAACCTGGCGCAGAAGACCGGGCTCACCGCGGGCGCGTTCCAGGCGCTGTCGCGCTTCGCCGGCGAGGCGGGCGTGTCGACCGAGTCGCTCGCGACCGGGCTCAAGTTCCTCGACAAAGCGATCGCGTCGAACGACAAGACGCTGAGGGCGCTCGGTGTGTCCTCGCGCGACACGCAGGGCGCGCTGACCGAGCTCGCCAACGTCTTCGCGGTGGCGCCCGACGGTCCCGAGAAGACGGCGCTCGCGGTGAAGGTGCTCGGCAAGTCGGGGTCCGACCTGATCCCGGTGCTGAACCAGGGCGGCGCGGCGATGGAGGACTTCCTGCGTCGAGCCAACCCCGAGGGACTGGAGCAGGTCAACAAGGCCTTGCTCGACTTCGACCGCTCGGTCGACATCGTGCACCGCTCGATGGACCAGCTGAAGGACGCCTTCCTGATCCAGCTCTCGCCGGCCATCCGGTTCGCCGCCGACGCGATCCGGAACTTCCTCACGCTGCTCCTCACGCTGCCCCAGACGATCACCGTGACGATCACGTCGCTGCAGATCGTAGGCAATGCGTTCGACGCATTCGTCCGGTCGCTGGTCGAGCGGGTGCCCGGCGCGCGCCAGGCGCTCGCCGCCCTCGGTCTGTCGACGGCCGACGCGGCCGACCGGCAGGGCAAGGCCTACGACAAGCTGCTGGTCCAGGTCGACCAGCTCGTCAAGCAGTCAAAGGCCTTGGTCGACTCGATGACGCCGATGCCGCACGTGCTCGAGGAGGGCACCAACGCGGCGAACCGCTTTGCTGATGGCGTGAAGACCCTCGGCGACAACGCGGCGAAGACGACGCAGTCGCTGAAGGAGATGCTGCGGGTCGCGGCGATCGGGGTTGAGGGCCCCGATCTGCAACCGCGGGGCCGGGGCGGGCCCTCGGGCTTCGGCCCTTTCGAGCCGCTCCCGAACGTGCCGGGGCCGCAAGCGCCGCTGAGTGTTCAGGCAATGGAGGACTTCAAGGATCGCCTCCAGGACCTCGCGGACACCAGCCTCGCCGCCGTGGGCGTTCTGCAGTCGGCCTTCGAAGGATTGGCCGACGGTATCGACAGAGTCTTCCAGGACATGCTGCGCGGCGTGTTCACGCTGAGGTCTGCGATCGTTGGAATCGTCAACTCGATGGTCTCGCAGATCCTGTCGGCCCTGTCCCGACTGGTCGCCGCGAAGATCTTCCAGCTGTTCCTGAAGCTCGCTGGGATCGCCGTTGGCGGCCCGGCCGGCGCAGTCGTTGGTGCAACCGCGATCGTCGGCGGCGCCGCCGGTGGTGGTGGACCCACCGGGAACGTGCTGCCCCCAGAGACCAGCCTCGGCCGAGTTCCATCGGTCGCGAACGTGACCATCGGTCCAGTGACCCAGGGCCTCATGAAAGACCTCACGCGCTCCGTCGACCAACTGAGGAAGCAAATCGCAGTGCCGGCGCCGCCGGTCAACGTTTCGATCCAGGCGCTCGACTCTCAGTCGTTCGACGAATACATGCACTCCCCGACGGGGAAGGGGCTCTTCGCCGAGCGCCGGCGGGCGCAGACTCGAGACTTCTGAGATGGCGAACGCTCTGATCTACACGCGCAACGCGCTCGCAGACCCTGGCGTGTCGCTCAAGAACGGCACGGGTGGCGGAGCTCCGGCGCTCGAGCAGAACGCCGACTGGCCAATGAGTCACCTGCTCATCGCCGACCGCGAGACCTACTGGCGGACGTCGGCGGCCCCGCCGAACCCGGTGCTGGTCGACATCGACCTCGGTTCCGCGCAGTCGATCTACGCAGCCCTGATCACGAAGATCCGGACCTACGGCGGGCTCGAAAACCCATCGACCACCATCCGCCACATCGCCGGCGCCGGGGCCTACGACCCCAACCCCGGGGCGTGGACGGCGGACAGCGGCAGCGCCGGTGGCAACGCGCACAACAACTCGCTCTTCGCTGGCGTGCCCACCACTGCGAGGTATTGGCGCTTCGAGATCGCCTCGGTCCGCGAGTTCTCCTGCAACCTCTGGCTGGTCAAGACTGCTGATGTCATCGACCTGGGGCACGACTTCAGCGTCGGCACGACGCGCAGCGCGACCCGTCTCCGCAGCGAGATCACGACCCCCACCGGTCTGACCTTCGCATTTGAGCCCGCGCAGGAACGCGGCTCGGTCGTGTTCGCTGGCAACCTGCTCCTGATCGGCGCCACCGAGGCGACGCGCGATCTGTTGCGCGACCAGCTGACGACGCTCGAGAGCCGGTTCATCCTGAGGCTCGGGGACTCCGCGGGAACGCTTCTCGAGACCTCCCTGCCGCGCGGCGAGCTGTCCTGGGAGCGCGTGTTCGGAGCGCCTGAGCTCTTCGACTTCGCGATCCCCGTGGTCGAGCACCCATGAGCGTCGATATCCAGCTGCTCATGCGGAACGGTCTCTACGGGATCACTGGCACCGGGGGCCAGGCCGCACCTGTCGTTGGGAACTATCTCGGCTCACCCTACGGGGCGGTCGTGGAGGACGCCGACCGCCCGCTGTCGAACATCCTGATCCCGTCGCGCTTCCGATTCTGGCGGACCTCGATCTCGCCGCCGGGCACCGTCTACGTCGACCTGGTCGGTCAGTCGACCGTGAACGCGCGCCAGGCCGGCGTCGCCATGATCCGCAAGTACCGCGGGGCTGGCGGCTTCACGGGGGTCAACATCTACAGCGGGAGCTCGGCGCCGGCCTCGACGCTGCGGCTCGCGTTGTCCGTCAATCCCGCGACGCAGAATGACGTCTTCGGCGACATCGGGAGCAGCGTCACCGCCGCGCACTGGCGATTCGAGTTCACCGGCGTCGTGGGGCAGTTCTCGTGTAAGCCATGGCTCGTCCGCAGCCTCGACACGCAGACGCTCAATCAGGGGATGCGTGCGATGGAGACGTGGCGCCGCGTCCGCGAGGACGAGCGCGTCGCGTTCCTGGGCGGGAAGCTCTTCAACGACCTCGGCATCGGCGTGGCGGCGCGGCTGCGCGACTTCAAGGTGCCGATCACCGCTCTCAGCGCGACGCAGGTCGGCTTTCTGCGCACGATCCAGAAGGGGAACTTCGTCTACAAGCACTTCGACGGGAACTACTACGAGTGCCGGATTTCTGAGCCCGAGGTTAACTGGCAACAGTTCCCTGGCCCGAGCGCGCTGAACGAGACGCTCATCAGCTTCACGCAGGTTCCATAGATGGCCGCGACCGCCAACTTCCTCCGCGAGTCGCGACGCTTCGACGCGCCGATGGTCGCGCTGGTCAAGGTCTTCCTGACGCTGCCGACCGAGCGCACGCTCTATCTGGCGCCGGGCTTCATCGAGACGCCCGACTATCAGCTATGGGAGGCCGGGCTGGTGGACTACGAGCAGATTGAGGCGCCGGGGTCGGTCGGAAGCCCGGGCCCGGATCTCGCGACCGGAGGCTTCGCGCTGAGCTCACGCCACGGTCTCGGGTTCCAGCCGATCACGAAGAACATCACGAACCTCTTCGTCGACTACCAGTGGAAAGGGGCGAAGGTAGAGATCTACCTCTGGTCCTCGAGGCTGACGGACTGGGCGGACGCTCTGCTTGTCTACAGCGGCCGCGTGCAGAACTACGTCGTCGGCTCCGATCGCTGCGAGGTGCGGCTCCTGCAGCGCGAGGACTGGAAGCAGGACGTCGACCCGTCCGAGGTCGCGCGCGACCGTTTCGCTCGGGCGCCCGACCGCTCGGTCGGGCTGCCGCTGGGGATCTGCTACGGGCGCGTCGGCCTCCCAATGCGGCCGCCCTGGTCCGAGTTCGCGAACGTCCAGGACCTCGAGGCCGTCAACGGCGGCCAGCTGGGCGCGACGGCGCTCACGGTCGACACCGGCCGCGGTGCCGGCCAGCAAAATCAGCGCGTCCTGGTCGCGCGTCACGCGATCAAGGCACACGCGGACTCGACTCTCGGGCTCAGGTACTACATCAAGCAGGACGGGATCCTGGTCCCAATCGACCCGACCGCGCTGGTCAACGCAGCGGACGGCGCTGGCTTCGAGCTCGCCGACGACTTCGCCAGCGCCTTCTACCCAATCATCCCCGTCGACGTGTCTGCAACGCAGACCGGCAAGAATCCGCGCTTTGCGCTCGACCCCTTCAACGAGTCCAGCTTTGCCGAGGCGCGATACCCGGGCAACGAGTTCTTGGACTACAGGCTCCCGACGATCAGCCCGCCCGGCACGATCGTCGAGGCGTTCATTGTGGTCGGCTATCAGTCGACGGCCCTATCGGGGGCGCAGGGGCGGTTCGGGATCCTCCACGCACTACTGCCGACGGTCCCCTCGCAAAAGAACTTCAGCCTGACGACGGCGGCCGTGCCAACGGTCGCGCGGTTCTCGATCGGGACCTCGTGGGGGAGCCAAGACAACAACGCGCCACCAGAGAACACGGTGCCGGGGATGCCGATCGAACCCTGGGACTTCAGCGAGTGCTTTCTCCGAGTCTTCGTGAACACGAGCGCATCGCCCCCGAATCCGACCT
>Ga0068859_100007526_pt1 | contig 11054 bp, 7 predicted proteins | sample KBSSwiS22_FD_66585 | JGI IMG/M metagenome (GOLD analysis project Ga0068859, IMG submission 66585) | Switchgrass rhizosphere microbial communities from Kellogg Biological Station, Michigan, USA - KBS Switchgrass S2-2 | ecosystem: Host-associated > Plants > Roots > Rhizosphere > Soil ... | reverse complement strand
GACGACGGGATCGCGGAGCCAATCGAGGGTGCTTCAGCTCCCCCCCGGGCGCTGGCGGCGTTCTCGAAGCGGGATGTCCACGAGCCGACGAGCGGCGCCACGGCGGCGGCGGTGACGGCCGCGATGACCAAACCGAGCCGCCGACCCACCCGCGGGGAATGACGGAGCGAGATCGATCGGGATCGATGGGCCGCCAGGGGTGGCTCGGCCACGGGTGCAGCCATCTCGCGAAGGGCGGCTGATGACGTTCGGGGCTCCGGCGGGTCTGTCCACGACGCCTCCGAAGGCGGGGTGGGACGACCCGGGGGAGGTCCCCGCCTCGGGCGGCTTGCCGACTCGGCCGCGCTGGCCGCCCGCGCGTCCGGCGACGCTGGTTGCGGAGGCAGCGGCGAGGGCGACGTGCCGGTTCCCAGAGCCGCCTGGCGAGCGCCCGCGGGCGAAGACTGGGAATCGAACGCCCGCAGCTTCTCGAGCGCCAGCGCCGAACGGTTCAGGTCGACCCGGGTGACGCCATCTGAGAGATCGTCATAGTCGAGATACCCGTCCGCGAACATGGGTCCGGTTACCGCGTCGGGTACCGGGGTCGGTTGAGACCAGGGAGCCGCGACGCCGGCCGGCGCCGGCCCTTCGGCAGCGGCGGACCTGCGGGCCTCGGCTGCTTCGGCCTCGCGGATGATTCGTTCGGTGGCTGAGAGGAATGGCACCGGCAAAAGTCCAGATAGTCTTTCGGCAGAAGCGCCTCCGGATTTAGCGGATTCGGCAGAGATCGAATGCCGCACCGCTCATACGGGAAAACACCGTCGTCCGGGATGTCGGAGGAGGTCGCAGGTGTCCCGGGAAGGAAACAGGCCTGCTCGGGTCACCGTGGAGAACAGCCGACCACCGCCCGGAGGGCGCCGAAAACAGATCAAAAATTAGCTTAGATCGGCGAGCTGTGGGATCGATCTTCAATGGGAGATCCCCGACATGCTTGAATTCGACAACGAGGCGGAGAGCACCAAAGGTCCTGTGATCAAGGTCGTCGGCGTGGGAGGGGGTGGCGGGAACGCCATCAACACCATGATCGACGGCGGGATCGACGGGGTCGACTTCATCGTCGCCAACACGGACTGCCAGGTCCTGGAGACGAGCCAGGCCAACATCAAGATCCACCTCGGCAAGCACCTGACCAAGGGGCTCGGCGCGGGGGCGAATCCGGAGATCGGCAAGGCAGCGGCGCTCGAGGACGCGTCGCGCATCGCCGAGGTGCTCGCCGGGTCGGACATGGTGTTCGTGACCGCGGGCATGGGCGGCGGCACCGGCACGGGCGCCGCGCCGGTCATCGCTCAGGTCGCCCGCGAGCTCGGCGCGCTGACGGTGGGTGTGGTCACCAAGCCGTTCGCGTTCGAGGGCTCGCAGCGCAAAAAGAAGGCGTCTGGCGGCATCGCCGAGCTGGCCAAGGCGGTGGACGCGCTCATCGTCATCCCGAATGACCGGCTGGTCACGCTGGCCGGGATGAAAATGACCCTGAAGGACGCGTTCGGCATGGTCGACAACGTGCTGCTGAACGCGGTCCGCGGCATCAGCGACCTGGTGATGGTCCCGGGCCTCATCAACGTCGACTTCGCCGACGTGCGGACGATCATGACGGGCATGGGCCGGGCCTTGATGGGCACGGGGTCGGGGCGCGGCGACAAGCGCGCGCTCGAGGCGGCCCAGCAGGCCATCAGCTCGCCGCTGCTCGAGGACGTGTCCATCAACGGCGCGACGGGCATCCTCATCAACATCACGGGCGGACCCGACCTGACCCTGTCCGAGGTCACGGAGGCCGCCACGCTGATCGAGGAGGCGGCCGATCCGGGCGCGAACATCATCTTCGGCTCGGTGATCGACGCCCACGCGGGCGACAACGTCCGCATCACCGTCATCGCCACGGGGTTTCAGCCGGGCCAGCAGGACTCGCTGTCGGCGCCCCCCGCCTCGCTCGGCGCCGGCTCGTCGTCGGGGCGGTCCGGGGGCAATCGCCGCGTGACCACCGACCAGATGGCGCTGCCGATGGGAGGCCACCACCAGCCGCACGCCCAGCCGCAGCCCTACGTTCCTCCGATGTCGGCGATGGCCCCGCCGGCCCACGCCTACGCGCCCGCCAGCGGGCCGTCGCAGGTGTACGGGCCGGCCGGCGGTCGATCGAGCTGGCCCGCCGCCGCGATCCCGGCGACGATGCCGGCACCGACGGGCATGGGGGGCACGGCGCCCTGGCCGCCGGCCATGGATGCGATGTCCCAGATGGGCGGCCAGGCCCACCACTCCGACTACTTCGAGGAAGCGCGCATCGCGAACCAGGAGTCGAACGGCGGTGAGTCGGGCGAGATGGGGGACGATTACGACGGCGACTTCGCGGAGAACCTGGCGGCGCCGATGCGCGGCCAGGGCATGTCGGCCCCGGGCGGCAACGAATGGAGCGGCTCCGAGCGGCCCATCATCCGGCCGCCGGTCGGCGGCAACCCGAACATGCGCGGCCGGGCCTCGGGCCAGATGTCGCGCGTGGCTTCGACCGACCAGTTCGGCGAAGAGGAAAGCGAGCTCGACCGTCCGACCTTCATCCGCCGCGGCATCCTGCCGCCGGGCTGAGAGAGCCCACCGGACCGGCGCCCGCCGCCGGTCCGGCGCCGCGCGATCACGGCGCCGATCGGTCGGCCCGGTCAGCGCCGGCCAGCTCCCAGCAGACGCGGGACATCTCGGCACATTCGCGCAGGCGTTCCTCCACGGCCTCGGGTGCCATGCTCACGCGCGGCAAGGGCTCGAACGTCAGCGGGCTGAGCCGGGAGACCTCCTGAAGACGGCGTTCGATGGAAGCGGGTGACATGTCGACCCGCGCGCCTGGCGAATTCAAGACGAACCCTCGAGCCGGGCCAGGTCGGCGAGATCCTGAGGGCGCCCGGCGGCGAGCTTCATGGTGACGAGCCCTTGGCGCGACACCACCCACACGGGACCACGCGACGTCTCGTGACGTTCTCGAGTGGCCCAGACGGAGGCCAGCGGACCGTCGCCGAGAATCAGGTCGAGCGTCAATATCTGTCCAGTCGCGACCCGACTCAGGCGTTGAACGGTGATTCCTGACCCGCTGAACGTCGTGGGCAGCGCTTCCAGAGTGAACCCGTGCGCGCGTGCCACGGCTCGCGTCACGTCGAGCTGAGCGGGATCGATCACGAGATCGATGTCCTTGGTGGCGCGCGGGTGGCCATGAATGGCGAGCGCCAGCGCGCCACAGACGGCATAGGGCACGTTCGCCGCGTCGAGGCTCTTCGTCAGCGCGTCCAGCTCGTCACGAAGATCGAGGGCCGGCGCCATGACACGCAAGCCTACTGGCTACCTAACGGCGTGGCCAATGGGCGGGGCCGGCGTTCATCTTTTGGCGGGCGCGGCGGGGGGCGCGGCGCCGGCCGCAGGGGCGGCGGCGCCCGGCGGGGCGGCCTCGGGAGGCGGATCGCCCTCCGGCTCGGGGGCGTAGTCGCCGAGCACGGTCCGCGCCTGGATCGGCTCCGGAAGGTAGCGGTCGAGGCCGCCTCGGTACCAGCGCCAGCCGAGGTAGAGCACCACGAACAGGAAGACCAGCCGCTTCCAGGGCAGGCCCTTGTCGGCGAAGCGATCGGTCGAGTCGCGCCGCGAGCCGGGCGGCAGCTTGGCGACGCTGGTCAGGGTCCGGCCGAACGGCACGCCGATCTTCGCATCGGCGTTCACGGCCCAACCGTTGGCGTCCAAAATGGGGCCCAGGTTCCGCTTGCGCAGCTTCATGTACGCAAGGACGACGGAGGGCAGCGAGATGAGCACCATCACCCCCACGACGGCCAGCACCGTGGGGACCAACCCCAGCTTCAGCAACCCGGTGCCGTACCCGACGACGGCCGTGACGAAGGTGCCGATGGCGCCGACGGCGACGCCGAGGGCCGCCACCGCGCCCACGTCGATCTTCTTGGCCTCGAGGGGCTTGGCCTTGTCGGCGTTGACGGTGGTGGTGGCCACCGTGTTCAGGTGGCCGTGCGATTCGGTCTCGGCGGCGGCGGCGCGCTTGGCGACCTGCTCCTCGATCATGCGCGCAAACTTCCGGTAAGGCGACCAGAAGGCCTGTCGCAGGCTGATCGGGCTCTCGATGATCTTCGTGATCGTGGCGTCCCAGTCCTTGCCCTGCCGGTCGTAGAAGACGCCGTTGCGCCCGGCCATCAGGTTGCCGGTGTCGCCGGCGGTGAACACGGCGACGATCTGCATCTTCTCGTTGGACGACTTGCGCACGCAATCGAGGTAGGCCAGGTACGCGCCCGCCAGCCCGGCCATGGTGGCGTGCTTGGCGGGATCCTCGACGCGCATGCACAGGTGGCAGGCGCGCCGATCGAGGTACAGGGTGCCGTTCTGAAACGTCGCGGGGTCGCCCTCGCCCTCGTAGAAATCTTTGAAGTTGACGAAGTTCGTGCACAACACGTACAGGTCGCGGTGATAGCGAACCAGCCGCTCGACGCTCTCGATGCTGGTGGCCTCGGCCTCCACCGAGCGATCCTGGACGATCAGCGCCGCCAGCGTCTCTTTCATGCCCGAGGCGCGGATCTCGCGAACGCGTGCCGCGCCCAGCTTCTCGACGTGCGCCCCCTGCTTCTCGGCCCGCCAGGCCGTGAAGGGGCCCAGACGCTCCGTCAGCATCTTCCATTCACCGTCGGTCAGCTCGGTGCGCCCGCCGAGAAGCGGCGTGACGGCGGCGTCGGACAGAGCCTTCACGGCCTGTTCGTGAGCAGGGTTCACGGTCGGCCCGAGGGGCAGCGGCCGCCCGGCCGCCACGTGCGCCAGCGGGAAGTCCGCCACCTCCTCGGCCGACAAGCTCAGGTTGCCGGCCGCGATGTCGACGTACTCCTCTTCCTTGCGGTTGAGGAGCGGTACGGCTCGCGGATCGAACGCGGCCAGGCGGCAGCGACCAAAGTAGTCGTCGATCTTGGTGCGAAGGGCGTCGACGGCGCCCGCGGCGGCGGCGGTCTTCTCGAAACCGAGCGGCAGCACGCGGGCCGCGTCCGCCTCGGCCTTGGCGTACCACTCGGCGTGGGCGTCGATCTCGGCGAAGAAGGCGGTGACCCTCTCCTCGTCGATGCCGGGCTTGCCCGAGCGGTCCGCGACCGAGCCGACGCAGTCGACGATCTCGCGGATGACGGCGCGGGTGGCCTCGTCGGAGCCTGACACCTCGGTGATCACGCCGTCGCCGTTGAAGGCGGTCTCGGCGAAGATCTTGGCCGGATCGGCCACGTCGTCGGCCGAGATCTCGGTCGCGTCGGGCTTGCCGATGTTCGCGAGGATCTGGCGCGCCGACGCCAGCAGCGTCTTGCCCTCGGGCGTGCCGTCGTTGATGGCGTCGATCGGCAGGGTGGACCGGCTCTTCAGGAGGTCATCGGCGTTCTTGAGGTTGGCGGTGGCGAACTTGACGGCCGCGATCAGCTCGGAGGCGCGCACGCGGCCGTCCTTGTCGCCGTCGATGAGCGCGAGGGTGCGCGCATCGATCTCGAGGCCGCTGGTCGGGCAGGCGAGCGCCACCCACAGCTTCTGGTCGAGCTGATCGATGGCGGCCAGATCGGCGCCGCTGTCGAGGCGCACCTGATCGAAGCCGCCGGCGCGGAAGAATCGCCATGACCTCTTGCTGGGCATCAGGCCTTCTACGGCGGCGGCGAGCCGCGAACAAGGGACACGTCGCGGGTGAGGCGTTCGCGCCGCCGTCGAAGGGCCAGTCGATCAGCCTACGGGCCCGGTGGACGTCAGGCGTCCGGACGGAAGCTTGGGGCGGTGAACGCGTCGAGGAGGCGGGCCAGCGCGCCCAGGCGAACGCCACCACGGCCTGTGCCGAGGGCGGGAAGCTCGCCCGCGGGCGCCACGATGTGGAGGGCCTCCTCCACGGCGCGGGGGCGCGCCAGGAAGAGGCGGGGGAACAGGAGAGGAAAGAGGCGGTGCGACTCGCGCCGCAGGTCGAACATCTCGGCCGGCAGCGGCAGACCTTCGGCGGCGGCCAGTCCCACCTCGAAGCCGCCCCAGGTCACCAGCGCATCGGTCGGGCGACAGAAGGCAGCCCACGCCCGGTGCCAGGCAGCGACGGAGATGCCTTCCCGCAACGCCGCGGCCGGGACGCCGATGCGCTCGGGCACGGCCGGCGCCAGGGGCCGGCGCGGGGCCACGATGGCTTCGAAGCTCTCGCCGGTGGCGGGGCGAAGAGCCATCCAGCGCACGATCTCGGGGGCGGGCCGATCGCGCATCCGCTTCGGCCAGGCGTTCGCCTCGCCATAGATGCATACCAGATCGGCGCGACGGGCCTCGAGCGCGGCGGCCAGCCGGCTGGCCTCGCGAGACGCGCGCGCGGGTCCCGCGTCATCAGCGTCGGCGGCAGCGTCACTCTGACCGTCGGTCGCGCCCGACGAAGGCGGCCGGCGGTGGCGGCCCGCCGCCACCTCGGTCGCGAAGCGCTCCTGAAAGGCGACCATGGCGTGGAAGGGGTCGAGCAACCGCTCCATGCCGGCGCCTTCCGGCTCGAGCTGCTCGAGCACCTCGGCCAGCGCCTCGATCGTCGACACACAGAACGCCGCCGGCTGCCGGCGGATGCGATAGGCGCTCGGCCGGCGGGGCGTGAAGGCGACCCGCGGCAGCGCCGCCAGGGCGGGATTCCGGGTCAAGAGCTTGCGCGCCTGCGACCACGTCCCGTCGAGGACGATGAGCGAGATCGCTCGATCGCGGGGCAGGCGCGCGACGTCCTCGGCGCCGGGACCGGGGAACAGGACGTAGGGCAGAGGGGTCTCGGCGACCGCGGCGCGCACCACGGGATCGTCGGAAAAGTCGACGCCGCGCCGGAAGGCGGAGCCCGCCAGCGCGAGGTGCGCCATGCGCGCGGTGCCAATCGCGACGTGCCGCTCGCGCGGGTGCTGCAGCAGCAACACCCGTGTCCGCGTCGTCAGGCGCGGGATGTGCGCGCAATAGCAGACGACCAGCGGACGCCCACAGCGCGCGCAGACCGCGCGCCCCGATCCGGGCAGATCTTGGGCCGCTGCGCTGGCACCAGGGGCTGGACCCTCTCCGCCTTCGACGCTGACGAGTGCGACGCCGGTGGGTTCGACGTGGGCTGCTTCGACGCTGGCTAGCTTCATCTGTCGTTGCTCATGGCTGGGGCTCGTCCATCGTTCGAACGCGCGGGTCGGGCGACGGCCTGCGCCGGCCGCCCGTCGATCACCAGGTCCAGCGCGCGTGCTCGCCGGCACATGCGCGCCGACAGATCGACGCCGATCGCGTCCAAACCCAGGGCATTAGCCACAGCCAGCACCGTCCCGAAGCCGCAGAACGGATCGACGACGGTGCGGGTGGTCGTGTGCTCGAGCACGAACCGGACGGCGTCCAGGCAGGCCGCCGCCCCCATCGCCTTCGGCCCCGAGGCGAACCCGGCCTCGGGCAGGACGTCGGCGGTGATCGCGCGCACCGACGGCTGCAGCGTCCTGGCGAAGCCGAGCAGGTGCGAATAGCTCGCGCGCCCGACGGTGACGGTGCCGGGCGCCCTGCGGCAGACGATCTTGTGAAACAAGCAATGCATGCCGGCGTCCTCCGCCGCACGAGTCACCAGGGCGCCCTTGTCGATCCACCTCCCGGCGCGGCGCACGTCGCTCTGAAAAAAGATGGCGGCCCCGTCGTCGCCGACCGCGCGCACGACGGCCGACGCCGCCTCGACGAACCAGCGGCGCCAGCCCTCGAAGCCGAGGGCCGGCACCTCCGACGCATCCGGCAGCGAAGTGATCACGCTGGCGCCGCGGAGGGGGGCGTTCTGGCGCAGCCAGCCGAGCGCGTCGGCGTGGACCACCGTGCGCGCGGGGAGCGGGCCGGACCCCGGCGACGACAGCGCTGGCGCGCCCGAGGCGAGTGACGACACAGGTGAGCTCGATCGATCGAAGAGCGGCGTGGACCGCGGCCGCATGGCGCAGCCTTATAGCCCGCGCGCCTCACCCCATCAACGCGCGCGCCCACGGCCGTTTCATGCGCTAAGGTCCGGGCGATGTCGGCCGTCATCGTCATCTCGAAGTTGGCCAAGGCCTACCCCTCGGGCCTGGCCGCGCTGAAGAACGTGGACCTCGCCATCGATCGCGGGGAGATCTTCGCGCTGCTCGGCCCGAACGGCGCCGGAAAGACCACGCTCATCAACATCGTGTGCGGCATCGTCACGGCCAGCGGCGGCACGGTCACCGTCGATGGCCACGACAACGTCCGCGACTATCGGGCGGCGCGCGCCAAGATCGGCCTCGTGCCCCAGGAGCTGACCACCGACGCTTTCGAGAGCGTGTGGGCCACGGTCAGCTTCAGCCGGGGCCTGTTCGGGCTGCGGCCCGATCCCGCGCACATCCAGCGCGTGCTGCGCGATCTGTCCCTGTGGGAGAAGCGCGACGCCCGCATCATGACCCTCTCGGGGGGCATGAAGCGGCGCGTGCTGATCGCCAAGGCGCTCGCCCACGAGCCCGAGATCCTGTTCCTCGACGAGCCGACCGCCGGCGTCGACGTCGAGCTGCGGCGCGAGATGTGGGCGCTCGTCCGGCGGTTGCGCGACAAGGGCGTGACCATCATCCTCACCACGCATTACATCGACGAGGCCGAGGAGATGGCGGACCGCATCGGCGTGATCAACAAAGGCGAGATCATCCTGGTCGAGGAGAAGACCAAGCTCATGCGCAAGCTGGGCAAGCGGCGACTGACCCTGTCGCTGCAAGAGCCGCTGGCGGCCGTACCTGCCACGCTGGCAGGGTGGCCCGTGGCGCTGAAGCAGGGCGGCGCTCAGCTCGAGTACACGTTCGACACCAAGGACGGCAACAGGGACGGCAAGGACAACAAGGACGGTCAGCGAACCGGACAGGAGATCCCCGCCCTCCTGCGCCGGCTGGAGGAGCTGAAGATCGGGTTCTCCGACCTCAGCACGCACGAGAGCTCGCTCGAGGAGATCTTCGTCAGCCTCGTGAGCGAGAGCGCCGGCGCGAGCCGAGAGACGGCGGAGGCAGGGAAGAAATCGGGCAGCACCGCCAGCCCTGGCCTGGGAGCGCGATGATGGCGACGACCACCCCACCGGCCGCGCTGCCGGCCACCAGCGCGGCGCGACCGATGCTCTTCAACCGATACGGTATGTGGGCCATCTATCGCTTCGAGATGGCCCGCTTCCGGCGCACCCTGCTGCAGAGCCTGGTCACGCCGGTCATCACGACGGCGCTCTATTTCGTGGTGTTCGGCTCGGCCATCGGCTCGCGCATGACCAGCGTCGGCACGGTCGGTTACGGGGCGTTCATCGTGCCCGGCATGATCATGCTGTCGCTCTTGACCACCAGCATCTCGAACGCCTCGTTCGGGATCTATTTCCCCAAGTTCACCGGGACGATCTACGAGCTGCTCTCCGCGCCAGTCTCGTATGGCGAGATGATCGTCGGCTACGTCGGCGCTGCGGCCACCAAGTCGATCATCCTCGGGCTCACCATCCTGGCGACGGCGTTCCTGTTCGTGCCTCTGCGGATCGAACACCCGCTGTGGATGGCGGGGTTCCTGGTGCTGACCGCCACCACCTTCAGCCTGTTCGGCTTCATCATCGGCCTGTGGGCCAAGGGCTTCGAGCAACTCCAGCTGATCCCGGCGCTGGTCGTGACGCCGCTGACGTTCCTCGGCGGAGCCTTCTACTCGATCGACATGCTGCCGCCCGCCTGGCAGAAGGTCGCCCTCTTCAACCCGGTCGTGTACCTGGTCAGCGGGTTCCGCTGGAGCTTCTACGGCGCGGCCGACGTGGCGGTGGGTATCAGCCTGGGCATGACCTTCGCGTTCCTGGTGGCGTGCGTGGCGGTCGTGGGGTGGATGTTCAAGACGGGTTATCGCCTGAAGAAGTGAGCCCGGCTCGCGCTCGCCTCACCAGCCCAGCTCGACGCGGGCGCCGGCGAGGCCTGCCTTCGGCTTCGCGCCGGGCTCGCCATACAGGCACAAGCCGTGGGCGCGCGGCCCGGCTGGCACGGTGAAGCGCAGGTGGTGGGGGCCGGGGGCGGTGGCGGCGCTCACGACCTCGGGGCGGCGGCTCGCGACCATGACCGCGCGGCCCATGCCGTCGTCTCGCGCGGCCAGCGCGCGGCCGACCAGGACGCCGTCGATCGAGACCTCGAAGGCCGACATGCCGTCGGGCGGCGAGATCGTGCCCGGGTACTCGGACGAGAGGCGTGCGCGGATCCAGACGCGCGACGACGGACCTGACGGCGTGTCGGAAGGTGCCGCCGGCGCGACCTCGTAGTCGTATTCGAAGAATCCAGTCTCGGTGCCCCAGACGTGCGCCAGCACGCCCCCTGCGTAGGCGCCGCTCGCTTCCCAGCTGGCGCGGGAGAAGGTGAGGGGATCCCAGGTGAGGCGGGGCGAGGACCGGGACGGGGACGAGGACGAGGACGGGGACGGGGGCGAGGACGCAGGCCAGGTGGGGACGGCGGCGGTGGGGCCGGTGATGTCGGCCCGCAGGGGGAAGATGGGCGTGGATCCGCGCTCCGGTCCGAGGAGCGGGTTCGTGGCCGCGACGGCGCCTGGCGCGGGCAGGGCGACCGCGTCCGCCGCCGCGCGCATGGCCGCCCGCAAGGGCGCGGACACCGGCTCACCGACGCTGATGGCGTGGCTCTCGGGCCCGCCAGGGGTCGACTGGTAGATCCAGATCAATCCACCCGAGGCCCCGTCCAGGCGCAGGCGCTCGAAGATGCGGGCGGTCCACGCCGCCCGGGTCTCGCCACGCCACGAGCCTCGCCCGTCGCCCCGGACGCCGAACTCCCCCAGCACGAAGGGCTTGCCGGCCACGTGCAGCGCCAGCTGCGCGAAGTCGTCGATGAAGGCGTCCAGCATCTCCGTGTCACGCTCGCCCAGCATCTCCTCGGGGTAGAAGTGCCCGTCGCAGTAATCCACCTCTGGCAGCGCGCACAACGCCAGCCACTCGGCGCGCTCGCGTTCCAGGCGGTAGCCGGTCACGCCGGAGGTGACCAGGTGACGGGGATCGAGCCGGTGCACCAGCCGCGCCATCTCGACGA
>Ga0068859_100007524_pt1 | contig 11055 bp, 7 predicted proteins | sample KBSSwiS22_FD_66585 | JGI IMG/M metagenome (GOLD analysis project Ga0068859, IMG submission 66585) | Switchgrass rhizosphere microbial communities from Kellogg Biological Station, Michigan, USA - KBS Switchgrass S2-2 | ecosystem: Host-associated > Plants > Roots > Rhizosphere > Soil ... | reverse complement strand
ACTCCGGGATCATACACGGGTCAGCTTTGGACCGAAGGTGGTACATTAGTGGCGAGCGGTACATTCACAAACGTTACCGCGGACAACTGGCAGGAACTGGTTTTTTCATCACCCGTGTCTATCGATGCAAACACGATCTATATCGCTTCGTATCATACCAACGGCAGCAAATATGTCGGCACTTCATCGGGTTTTGTATCTGCGGTTATCAATGGATCATTAAGCGCTCCCGATAATGCTTCTGCGGGAGGAAATGGTGTGTATGCTTATGGTACAACCGCCAGTTTCCCCAACCAATCTGTAGGAGGCAACTATTGGGCTGATGTGATGTTCACCCCGTCCGCTTATAGTTTTACGCTTACCAGTATTACAGACGCGAATGGTTGTTCAAGTCAAGGAGTACTGCAAACACTGAATATAAACGCTGGTAATTGCGGAGGAAATTCCTTACCGGTAACTCTTACTAACTTATGGGCCACCACAAATGAAGATGATGTCACCTTGCAGTGGACAACATCAACTGAAATTAACAACCTTGGTTTTGAAGTACAACGCAGTATGGACGGCGCTGACTGGTCTGTACTTGGATTTGTAACTGGCGCTGGAAACAGTACAGCGGTACAACGCTATATGTATTTGGATCAAAAATTGCCCATGGGCAACAGTTATTACTACCGGTTGAAACAAATTGATTTTGATAAACGATTTGAGTATTCCGCAGTTATAGCCGTTAAGATCGACGCCCCGAACGGCTTTGTCCTGGAGCAGAACTATCCCAACCCGTCGCGCGGTACAACTACGATCAGGTTTACACTTCCACGAACAGCTAAGGTAAACCTGTCACTGTATGACCTGAGCGGAAGATTGGTTAAGGTGCTTATAAATGATTCAAAAGAGTTGGGAATGCACGCCGTAAATTTAAATACAGGTACGCTTGCCAAAGGTCTCTATTATTATAAGCTGCAGGCCGGTGAATTCTCAACTGTAAGAAAGATGGTGATTCAATAAAATCAAAAAATTAATAAATTCTTAGTTACAAAATGCCCTTGACAACAGGGCATTTTTTTAATTAATTAAGCTTGCCAGTGCTTTTAAGCGTGAAAATTTGTTAATTAGCTTGAGTCGAGATCAGTTGTCACGAGGTAAACCTTTTGCCTATCACGAAAAGATCCTCTCCGGAAAAGACTGATCTGAGAGTTTGGCACAAGGTGGTCCACGTCTCTTACGAAATTCTAATGACTTTTTAATTGATTTTTATCCACTTTTCACTCCTATTTTTCCACCTTTTGAAAGATTTTTATATCTTTATTACTCCTTTTGGTCTAATCACTATTGTGAAAACCGTTTCCACCAATCCCTCCTTTTCCGATCCAATGATACAAATCTGCAGGTAACTGATCGTGAGAACGAGTTACATTATCACTCACGATTGAAAGGTGTTGTGTAAACGTTTAATTCGCGCTCGCCCCAGCAGATACTAACCTGCAAGCAATATTCACGGCAATTGTGTCGGCTCCTATCCTGGCAAACCCCAGTGATCTTCATCATTGGAACATTAAACTATGTCGTAATGAAAGTCTTGTTTTTTTCGATCCGGCTCGCTGAAACCTATTCTTATCTAATTGCGGGAAGGCGATTTGTATTCTTATTATTGTCAGCATTGCTGACGTTTCAGGCTGTCCTGTTTTCGCAGAACACACCATTAATATTTACCCAAATACCATACTCTGCGCCGGATATAATATCTCCCGGGCGAGGTGGCGAACAGTGGGATTTTGGCTCTGAGAAAGTTAATAATCCCGCTGCCGACACTAGTATACGTCCATTAGATGTTTATTATCGGTTCGCCTGGACTGTGCTGGAAGGTGATTTAATAAATAGTTATAACTGGACCTTCTTTGATAACGTGATGAAACAAACTATCGATAACAGGCAAAAATTATCGTTTGGAATAATGCCGGTTTACGATGGAAAAGGTACGGTCGTTTATGACAGCGCAAAATCCGCTTATCCATTGTATCTCCACAAACTGATGCAATCTGGTACCTGGAATACCAGAGACTGGATCAGCCATGGCGTGTGGATTCCCAACTGGAACAGCACCTATTACCTGACCAGGCTTCGTGCACTGCATGAAGCTCTGTATAACCATATCATGAACAGTTCGTACAAGGGCGTTGCATTTAAAGACGCCATTTATTGCATCGATATCAGGGGATATGGAAATTACGGAGAGTGGCATAATGCGGGCATTGTGGGAAGTATGTCCGAATATCCCGTCGGGCGAAGGGCAGGCGTTGCAACTTTGCGAACGATCATCGCCCATCATACACAGGTATTTAATCAGTGGCCGTTAGTGTTAATGATAGCAGCTTTTGACGCGGACCAGTATGAAACAATTATGAATCCCGCTGAATTGACATACTATGCTCTTACCACAAAAAATGCATGGGGTCCGCTTGGCTGGCGGCGGGATCAGTGGGGTGCAACGGATACTTACCTCGACAAAATTTTAAAATACAATACCAAAACTTACGCAGACAGTCCTCCCTTTAAAGACTGGATTATTGCACGATATCAAACATCACCGATTACCGGTGAGCCACCAAATTACGTTAGCGCCGGAGGTCCCTGCCAGTACTGGGATCTCGAAAGACAACTGATGGATTACGGTGCTACATCCATGGGTAATGGCAATTTCGGTGTCAATCCATTAAGCGAATGCGGTGCAGATAATGTTCGCGCGGCGTTTAAAAGAGCAGGCTACAGAATCATACTTGAAGGCGGCACTATCACGAGCAACCTGGTAGCAGGAAAGCCATTTTCCGTGAGTTTAAAATGGAAAAATATCGGAATTGCGCCAACATATGAAAACTGGGATGTTGTATTTGAACTGAAAAATGAAAGTAATGTTACCGTGTGGACAGGCGTGTCGAAGTTTAAACCAAAAAGATTTTTGCCATCGACCCAGGCGACAAGTGTTGACGACACATTCCAATTGCCTGCCAATATTGTTGTTGGTAAGTATAAACTGAATATGATCATCAAAGATCCCACCGGTTACAGGGCCCCTCTCCCACTGGCGATCGCAGGTAGGAATGCGGATGGCAGTTATACTATAAGAGACGTTACCGCGTCTCCGGTAAGTTGTATTCCGCCGACGGCAAAATTCAGCAGCGGCCCAGCCTGCGTACAAAAAAGTTATAAGCTGAAACTAGATTCGGCTACCGGCAAAGGACCATTTGATCTTGTAATTAATAACAAGGTTTATTCCGATATAAAAATCGGACAGGTTATTGATTCGATAACACCCGCTTCGCAAAAAATATGGAACAGCAAGCCGGTTGCAAATAGTTATGAAGATTCACCAGTAGAACTAGGGGTCAAATTCAAATCATCAGTGCCGGGCTTTATTACGGGTATACGTTTCTTTAGTTCGAAATCTCCTTCCGGTACTTATACAGGTCATTTGTGGACATCTTCCGGAACTCTGCTAAACGGCGCGGTGTTTACTTCCGTAACTGCAGATGGATGGCAGGAAGTATTATTTACCAACCCAGTTCCGATTAATGCGGACACCATCTATGTCGCGTCTTACCATAGCAGGAAAGGATTTTACGCGGCATCCCCGGGGGGATTGGCAAGCTCTGTTTCAAATGGGGCTTTGACTGCCCTCGCAAGCAATAGCGCGGGGGGTAACGGCCTATATGCTTACGACACGATTGGCAAATTCCCAACAAATTCATTTGGCGCTGCCAACTATTGGGTAGATGTCCTTTTTGTTCCGGGCAGCTACACTTATAAGTTGACAAGCATCACAGATAGCACTGGTTGCAGCAATACAGGTGAACTTGGAAATTTAACCGTTACTCTTACTGAGAATTGCGAAACAGCACCGCCTTTACCAAGTTTGCCTACAGCAATCATCCGCAACACAACAGCCTGCCAGGGTGAGGCCTTCAATATTTTCCTGCAGTCTGCTACTGGTCCCGGCCCATATGATCTAGTAATTAATGGCACTACTTACAACAATATTGGCGTTGGCCAGACGATCACAAGTTTAAGCTCCCAATCTCAAAAAATCTGGGACACCATTCCATCACCAAATAGTTATGAAGACGCACCGGTGGAGTTAGGCGTCAAATTCAAGTCATCAACTTCCGGCTTTATTAAGGGACTTCGTTTTTTCAGTTCGAACACACCTTCAGGAGTCTATACCGGGCACTTGTGGACAGCCGCAGGAACATTGCTGGACAGCGCCGTCTTTATCAACGTAACCGCTAAGGGATGGCAGGAAGTGCTGTTTTCCAAACCGAGGGCAATTAAAGCAGATAGTATTTACGTCGCTTCATATCATAATAATAAAGGTAATTACGCTGCTACGGCAGGTGGCCTGGTAAACGCAATAACAAAGGGCACGTTAACTGTACCAGCAAGTAGCCCTACTTCTGGAAATGGAGTCTATTCTTATGGCCTGACGCGAACATTCCCTTCGAATTCCTTCAATGCGACAAACTATTGGGTGGATATAATTTTTGCGGACGATACTGCGTCAACTTATAAATTTCATCTTACAAGTGTTACGGACAGTTTAGGTATCGTAAACAACGCTGATACGCTTCAAACGCTTACAGTCGCCCGAACAACATGTTCAGTAGCCGCCCGCCCCGGTAACGTACCTGTTACAGGCAAAGCCAAGAGGTCCACAATATCTATATCAGCAATACCGGATTCAAAAAGTCTGACTACCGAATATGTGCTTGGTCAAAACTATCCTAACCCATTCAACAAAGAAACATTTGTTCAATACAATATTCCTGTTGCTTCATATGTTACTTTATCGCTTTATGATATGAATGGAAGATTAGTAAAGGTGTTGGTAAACGGCTCGCGGGAACAAGGTACACATACATACAGGTTTAATTCCGGGTCACTCAGCAATGGCATTTACTTCTATAAACTCCAGGCTGGGGACTTTAGCGCCGTGAAAAAAATGTTCCTTCAACGATAAATACAATTTTTGAAATAAAACTCACAATGCAAGGTCCACATTCGCATTCGCCGGCAAACAGTACATATTCCCAATGTCCCACTGCTTAAATATTTTTGTATTTCTATACTTTTAATGAGAACGAAATAGTATTTTAACCGCCCAAATGCTGTCTTCATGAAAATTGTCCAAATTTTGTGGAAGGACAAACTGTTTACTCCAGTTGCGTTTTTCATAGCCGGCATCCTGTTAATTTACTTTTTTGTTCCACCACTCACTCTGGGGTGTAATAATTCAACCGCTCCTGTCACCAATTTCACGCTCACGTTCGACCCCATAGCGTACGAAGATGACGATATCATTGCACCCGGCAGGGGCGCTGAACAATGGCATGATCAAAACCGTGTAAACCTTCCTTCGGATACCTCAACGGCAAAGCGACTGGATAAGTATTACAGGTTTAGCTGGAAAGACATTGAAACCGGAAATGGCAAGTATGACTGGAGTTTATTTGACCAGGAAATAAATGATGCCATCGCGCACAGGCAGAAGTTTGGTTTTGGAATCATGCCTGCTCACCCCGGAGGAGCTTCTAACCTCGCAGCGAATGACGCATCATTATTCTTTCCTCTTTATTTGCATGAGCAAATGCAAACTGAACAGGTGAAGGACTGGATATCGCCCTTGGCAAAAATGTGGGTGCCTAACTGGAACAGCCATTTTTACCTTGAAGCCCTGGAACGATTGAATGAAGCTATCAATAACCATCTGGATTCGGGTACTTATAATGGGATTCAATATAAAAATGTAATAAACTACATTGACATCAGAGGTTATGGCAGCTGGGGCGAATGGCACAGTAATGAGATTGTTGAAAATGTTTCAGATTATCCTGACGGCACAAGAGCCACCAGTGCGTCACTGAAACGGATTATTGACGCACATGTAAAAAAATTTTTGAACTATCCCCTGGTGATCATGTTCAATGCGTTTGATTGCAACCGTCTCAACAATACCAAAACACCGGACGACGTAGCCTATCACGTACTGACTTCGAAAAATAATTGGGGATTGATTGGATGGCGAAGGGATAATTGGGGCGCTCTTGATGATTACATACGACAATATACCGACAAAAACAGGATTAGTGTTAACGGCATGAGAATGGATACTGCCATCATGAATCGTTATAAATATGCCCCGGTAAATGGGGAGCCGATTCCGGGCGGTTCAGATTTCAACGGATGCGATTATGGTGACCTGGAAGCACAGGTGAAGCGTTATCATGCAAGCTCATTTGGCAATGGAAACTATTCAGACTATAGCCAGCCATGTATGCACGATAATATCAGGGCCGCTTCCAAAGCAGCGGGATACCGGCTAATAATCGAAGGCGGCGATATCAGTCCCGTTATCAGTCCCGGGCATCAGTTTTTTCTTATGATGCAGTGGAAAAATATCGGTGTGGCCCCTACATACGAAAATTGGGACGTTTTTTTTGAATTAAGAGACAGTACCAATAATACCGTATGGTCCGATAAGTCGCAGTTTACACCTAAGTTCTTTGCCCCGGAATCAACTGGCACTCCAGTCACCGATCAATTTCTATTACCCGATAAAATTCCTGCCGGGAACTATAAGTTGCTTTTAATTATCAAAGATCCGGCAAACTACAGGGATCCTCTTCCCCTTGCCATTCATGGCAGAAACCCGGATGGAAGCTATTTCATCACGACGGTGTCTGTGAGTAAACATCAAACGAAATAAGAGATCCGGGATAGATGCTGGATGCTGGATACTGGATGCTGGATACTGGATGCTGGATGTCGTCACTGCGAGGACGAAGGACGAAGCAGGATGCTGGATGCTGGATACTGGATGTCGTCACTGCGAGGACGAAGGACGAAGCAGGATGCTGGATGCTGGATACTGGCAAGAAGATTATGATCGCTGTTGCAGGAAATCCGAAATCTAAAATCCAAAAGCCTAAATAAACGTCATCACCGTTGAGTATATCTTTGCATTATGGCAGAAGATTTAGTTATTACAACAGGAACTAAAAAGGATCAATACGAAACGCTGATACCCCAAATAAAAGGACTGCTGGAAGGAGAAAAAGATTTAATTGCCAACCTGGCCAATACGGTAGCTGCGTTGAAAGAACAATTCGGTTGGCTATGGACTGGATTTTATATCGTTAAGGATAGCGAGCTTGTGTTGGGCCCATTCCAGGGACCAGTTGCCTGTACGCGGATTAAGAAGGGTAAAGGTGTTTGCGGCACCAGCTGGGCACAAGAAAAAACACTAATTGTTCCTGATGTAGAAAAATTTCCGGGACATATTGCCTGCAGCAGTCTCTCAAGATCTGAGATTGTCGTACCGGTGATCAGGAATGAGCAAGTTGCTGCTGTGCTCGATGTGGACAGCGAACACCTTGATCACTTTGATGATACGGACCAATTTTATCTCGAACAAATTATTCAATTGATCCCATTTTAGATTTGGAAAGTGTTTCGATCATAGTGGAGGGATTTGTACAGGGCGTTTATTTTCGCCAATCAACAAAGTCAAAAGCCAACGAACTGGGTATCACAGGTGAGGTGAAGAATAAGCCTGATGGAACTGTTCATATTATAGCAACCGGTGTACGCACAAGGTTGAATGAATTAATCGAATGGTGCTGGAAGGGACCGGATGCGGCTGTAGTAAAAAATGTGAAGGTTGAACAAGTACCATTAACCAGCTTTACCGGCTTTAATATCATTAGGCAACATTAAAATCCAACTTATTTAGACTGCACTGATCAATCCTGCCGGGGCATTACATTTTCAAGCATGTCCTTCGTCATAGCCGCAAGGTCAAAGTCTTCCTTCCATCCCCAATCTCTTCGTGCCACACTATCATCAATACTCTGGGGCCAGCTATCGGCAATCGCCTGGCGATAATCGGGTTTATATTGAATTACAAAGTCCGGAATATGCTTTTTGATTTCCGCCGCAATTTCTTTGGGTGAAAAACTCATTGACGCAATATTGTAGGAGGTCCTTATCGCAATTTTATTTGCCGGCGCCTCCATCAATTCAATAGTTGCGCGAATAGCATCCGGCATATACATCATAGGCAGGTAAGTGTCTTCCGTTAAAAACGATTCATATTTTTTTTCTTCCAATGCCTCGTAAAATATTTCAACTGCGTAATCAGTGGTGCCGCCACCAGGTGAAGACTTATAGGAAATGAGACCGGGGTAGCGTAAACTTCTCACGTCGACTCCAAATCTCCTGTGATAATAGTTACACCAAAACTCGCCGGCATATTTACTGATGCCATACACCGTGATGGGTTCAATGATTGTCTGCTGCGGACAATTTCGTTTTGGGGAAGTGGGTCCAAAAACCGCAATGGATGAAGGCCAGTAAACCCTGTGTAACTTTTCTTCCCGTGCGATATCCAGCACATTGAGCAACCCCTGCATATTCAAATGCCATGCGAGACCCGGATTTTTCTCGCCGGTGGCTGAAAGTATGGCAGCAAGCAAATAAACCTGTGTTATGTTCTGACGGATCACCTGGACATGGAGCATTTCCTTGTTCATAACATCGAGACTGACATAAGGACCAGTTCCCTCCAATAAGGGATTTTGTTCCCTCAAATCTGAAGCCACCACGCTGTTATTGCCATAGATTTTTCTGAGCGCCAATGTTAGCTCCACCCCAATCTGGCCGCTCGCCCCGATGACAAGAATCTTTTCCTTTTGCATACAAGAAAATTTGAACGCAAAGATGAAAGGGCAAACTCCAAATTCCAAATAACGTATTAAGAAAAGAAAATGGATCCGCGGTACACCGGACTGAGAAAAGGACTACACTATTCGCCGACGGTCACCTGGAACCGATTCTTCTATATCGTGGGAGATAGTTCCGTCACTATCGAGTCAACACTGGAATAAAAGGTGGCTTCTGGTTTATTCCGAAGGCCAAGATACTTTTCGTAAACTTTGCTGAATTCAAATCTATTGGTAAACGTTTCGTCGGCTGCTCCGCTCAAACCAATCAAAAGGTCTGCAAGTTCCCTTACTGCATGCTGCCCCCCGCGTGAAGCTGTAATATAATCTGCAAGCTGATGTTTTTTGACAAACATCCGAAGCATCGAATCTGCGGGCCTTGAGATCATTAATCTTAAGCCGGCTTTTCGCGCAACAGCCAGATCGTTGACATCGTCAAAAACCCATACAATCTCCGACGGATATAGTGAATATTTGCTGCACAGGTGTTCCAGTGCCTGGGTCTTGTCGGTCATTTTATAGTATACCGCATCAAAATGTTCCCTTGAAGCAAAGGAAAGTGCTGCATCGTTCCTTTCACCTGAAATGATCGCCACCACAGGCATGTTTTTCGTCACGAGATAGTGGTTAAAACGCAACAAATTCGTGCCCATTGAATCTATTTCGCTGAAGAAGCTGGAACCTTTTTCGTTTTTATACCCATCATTAAAGACACCGTCCCAGTCAAAGGCAAATGCCTTCGCATTAAAATATTTTTGCCGGATGGAAGAAGCGTCCGTTAAAAAAGTTCCTTTGAAAAATTCAAGTATTTGATTGGAATCTAAATTCATCAGCTGCGCGGCTTAATTTTTTTCCAGGTCCTGGATATCCATCATGCCAACCGGTTTCCCTTCATCCGTTACAAGGATCGTATCTACCCGCGTTTCCTTAAATAATGAAACAGCATCGTTGAGCAAAGCGTTTGCGTCAATACTTATAGCTGATTTATAAGATATATCACTCATTTTTTTGTCGAGGATATGTTCTCCTTCTGCCTGTAACAACCTTCTCAGGTCGCCGTCCGTAAAAACACCAACCAATGAACCGCCATTTTGAGTAACCGTGACACAGCCAAAGCCATACCCCGTCATTTTCACAATGGCGTCTTTAAGCTTTGTTTCGGCATCGACGACAGGGTTTATATTGTTAATCGCATCTTTCACTTTTACCGTCATCAGCCGCGTATCGCGCAAAAATTGCTGCGTACCGACTGTTGTAAAATGATTCTCCGTAAGCCCTTTTAATACTTTTAATGGAATCGTAATGGTATGAACACCTATGTTCAACGCATTCCTTACATGCTCGGAATTACGAACCGAACTGAACATAATTTTCGTATTATACCCATAATGATCTACAGCATTTACACATTGCTCCACAAGGCCAAGTGCGTCATGACCCTGGTCCTGCAACCTTCCTACGAGCGGGCAAACGTATGTAGCTCCCGCGTGCATGGCCATATACGCCTGTTGCAATGTATATACAAGATGAACGTTGACCAACAATCCTTTTTTTCTTAGCAGGTTACAGGCGCGCACACCTTCCAGGGCAACGGGTATTTTGAAAACCGTTTTTTGCGGGTCAAGACCAAGCCCTAATAAACGTTCAGCTTCCTTCACTACTTCTTCCGCCTTGTCGCCTAATGCTTCAATTTGCAAAACAGGCACCATTTTAGACAATTTCACAATGGTGCTGTCCACGTCAGTGATCCCTTCACGCTGCATGAACGTGGGTGTAGTAGTAAGACCATCCAGGAAACCGAGTTTAAATCCTTCTTCAATTTCCCTTAGATTAGCCGAATCAAGATATAGTTCCATAATTTATTAATTCTGATCAGCCGCAAAAGTAAAGTTTATTTTGCTGTATCGGCATCCATTAAAATTGCCTCTGCCCTCGCCCTGTATTTAGTTTCGACGGCATGCAATTCCAGCAATGGTTTTAAAAATTCCTCGAGGTCATATACACACAGTTGACTGGCGGCATCACATAACGCTTTTTCAGGTTCCGGATGTGTTTCCACAAAAATCCCGTCCACTCCAGCGGCAACGCCGGCCCTGCTTAAAACAGGCAGAAATTCCCTTGCACCTCCTTTTGCGTCAGCACTGGGAATACCGTATTTACGGATAGAATGGGTTATATCAAATACAACCGGGTATCCTAATTTACCCATATGATAAAAACTCCTCGGATCAACGACAAGGTCATTGTAGCCCATCGTGTATCCCCGTTCGGTAAGAATGATCTT
>Ga0068859_100007523_pt1 | contig 11055 bp, 10 predicted proteins | sample KBSSwiS22_FD_66585 | JGI IMG/M metagenome (GOLD analysis project Ga0068859, IMG submission 66585) | Switchgrass rhizosphere microbial communities from Kellogg Biological Station, Michigan, USA - KBS Switchgrass S2-2 | ecosystem: Host-associated > Plants > Roots > Rhizosphere > Soil ... | reverse complement strand
TGTCATCGGCATTGGTGATGATTGCGCTGTCCTGCGCGTTCCAACGGATCACGATGCATTAGTCACCACTGACTTTTCTCTTGAGGGTGTGCATTTCCGGCGAGACTGGCATCCGGCGGAATCGGTTGGACACCGCTGTCTTACACGCGGGCTGAGCGATATTGCCGCCATGGGCGGCGAGCCAATTGCTGCTTTTGTTTCTCTGGCACTGCCACGCGACCTGCCGCAGTCGTGGGTCAATGGTTTTTCGAAAGGGTTGCTGAGGTTGGCGGACAGCGCGGGAGTTAGCCTTGCAGGTGGCGACACGGCGCAATCACTTCACGGCATTCTCGCCGATGTCATGGTGTTGGGTTCGGCTCCGACAGGAAAAGTGATTTTGCGGTCAGGGGCGCGTGCGGGTGATCGGATCTATGTGAGCGGAGAACTCGGGGGATCCGCGGTGGCGCTCGATCGACTGACAAGTTCGGCAAAGCACAAAGTGAATCCTAATCATTTCCGGCAACATTTTTGGCCTCAGCCGCGCTTGGGGCTGGGTCGCGTGCTGCGCGAACGAGGACTGGCCTCGGCCATGATTGATATCAGCGATGGGCTCTCCACCGATTTAACCCACATCTGCGAAGAGAGTGGAGTCGGAGCCGAAATTCTTGCGGAAGCTATTCCCCGCGCATCGATTGGAAAGCACTTGCACGAAGCGGATTTGCAGTTTGCTCTGCACGGCGGCGAAGACTACGAATTGCTTTTCACTACGCCTGCCAATCATCAACTTCCCTCCCGTCTCGCCGGCGTCCCCATCACCGAAATTGGCTACCTCACACGCAACAAGAGAGACATCCTCCTGAAAAACGCTGATGGTAAAAAGTCCCGACTCCAAGCAAAAGGCTGGGAGCACTTCAAAAGCCGCAAGTGACCAAAGATTAGCTGCACCTCGGATGTCTCTATTTTGTTCTTGCGAACAAGACTAAAGTTGGTTTATGTCATGCCGTAGGTTCGCCCTTGTCCCCATCTCCATTTTCTTTTTGTGCCTGATCTCCTTGGCTCAGGGCACGAAGTCCCGCGATTTCAAGATCGACAACGACTTCGTGCAGAAACAATTTGGCTCCAGTTGTAAGCTGATTGAAGGCGAACAGCCAATGATCGCCGACATGAACGGAGACGGTACTGAAGACCTTGTCTTAGCCGCGCGCTGCACTAATCCAATGACCGACCAGAGCGAGCACGAGTTCACGGTGCTCGATCCGTATTACACCTTCTACGGTTACGGCAATCCAAAAATTACCACTGGCTTTGTTGCTGACACGCCGGAAACCAAGGGCATCGTTGTGCTGGTAATCCACGGCCAGGGCGCAGAGACATGGCACAATCCCAAAGAAAAGTTTGTGCTGGTCAATCTGTCATTCAGGCAGATCAGCGTGAAGAAGATGATGCTGAAGAAGAAAAGGATCATGGCGATCTACACGCAGGAAACTGACGGCAATCAGTCCGTGGCGGCTATTTTTTGGGATGGAAAGAAATATCGATATGAGCCGATGGGATCGAGTTTGACGGAGTAAGACTCTCTCCTAGAGTCTCGCGGCGAAGTTCGCTTCGCTCCTTTGCGAAAATGCTCGCGCTGCTTTATTCGAAGTGAATGATATCGACCACCACATGCGTGGTGCGATTCACCAACACAATGTGTCCCCCAATTACTGTGTGCTCACAGTTTGGCGGCGGTGGAGGAAGCTCATGGACGAGCTCCGGCGGACAGGGGCGCATTTTCTTTTGCAGACCCGGCGGTAAAGTTCCCCGTACCGCTAGCTGCTTCTCGAGCCCCGGAGGTAAGCGATCTTTCTTCGCCAGCCCCGGCGGTAATCCATTTTCGTGTTCGTGATACCAGTGCCAGGCAGTGTCGCGATCATGCTTTGTGTAGGCGTAGCTACCTTCGTCGTCGTGCTTGTTATGACCGTGTCCATGGCCTTTTCCCTGTCCCACTGCAGGCATGCATAACCCTGGCAACAACACAATCCCGAGCCAGAACTTGCTGTGATGGTTCATGAGCGGTCTCCCTGTCCGACGTGACCATATCCCGAACCCTCGGGTTTCGCAAGATTACGATTAGTACAGAATCTTTCGTGCTTGTCTGTCAGGGTCCGAGTCGGTCCTCCTGGACAATGTGTACACGTTCGTGCGCTCAATCTTGTCGCCTGTCTTCATGGTGGTGAGCGGCCCATAGGTCTCGAGTTCCACATATCGGTCTGGATCAGCGTTGGTGTAAATCACCGCGCTGCTGCCCTCCGCGTACTCCGCTCCCTCGACGTGCGGCGAATCGATACGCAGAGCATATTTCTCATTCATCCAAAGCAGCGAACTACCATCGTTCCCAATCTGGCTGCTTTTTTGATGAGAACGGGTCAGCGAAAATAGCCCGTCCTTAAATTTGGCGTCTTGCGGTTTTTCGAAATTCAACAGCGCATAGCCATCGGGGTACTTCGACTGCGGCGGCACTTTAATAAACGCTCGTTGTGGATCGCGGAGCTGAGTGATTACGGCGACGCCCACTTTCACTGGATCGCCGCTGACTTTTTCGTAGGTCGTTGTAATGGTCAGAATCGGCTGTTGCGGATCGAGTTTGATGTGGCGGTGAACGCGAATGCCGTAGTTCGGCTCGACCGGCGATACCAACTCGACCACACCGCCTTTGTTGTGCGCTTCCAGAGGTGTCGAGTCAAACGTGGCGGGAGGAGGCCAGCCGCGGCCGATCATTTTCTGCCAGTCCGCTTGCGGAGAGGGCCAGGACTTATCTCCTCCGAAGTTGATCCATTCGTTGGCAGTGGGGTCGGCTGGTTTTCCATGTAGCTTATCGTTCTCCCAAACGATGTCTTCCTCTCCGACGAAGTGGAACTGCATCACGCGCCCGATGGCCGGCACAATCACTACTTCAGCTTTTCCGTTGTTCAGCAGCAGCGAATCGGCCCAGCCGTGATAGGTGATTGAGGAAATGCCTTCGCGCTGGCCGGTTTGATCCGCAGCGGCACTGGGCGAACTGACTGCAAACAATAGAACTAAGACCCATGCCAGTGGGGCAAGGAAGATTATTTTCTTGTGCATGACGGCTGAATTATAGCTTTCGGCTGTTTGGCATGGCGGGATTAAATCAGTTGTCAATTCCCGGCTCTCAGCTCTCAGTCTGGTCTGGGATTTCGCCTTCGGTTTCGGCAACGACGGAGAGTCCCAGTTGCAGGCGCGGCCAAACATCGATCACGCTGGGAAATTTTCTTTTTGGAAAATGTTCACTCGAAGCAATCGCGGTGTGGTCAAGATACAGCGGCGATGTCGAGCCGTGGAAGTTTCCTGACGTCTTTCATCGGGGGAGGAATGTCCTTCTTTGGGACTCGACTTCGCCGCTGCCCAGCCACGGGGTGGGAACCCAAAATAAGAGTCCCGAGGTATTGTTGAAGTGGTTCCTCTCAGCCAGTAGTTCGCTTTAGACCCTTGCTGACCTTTTTTGCTGTATCCCTTGCGGGACGCTGCAACCGATCTTTGCTCGGGCTCCGGGCTAGCCGCCAACTGGATAAACTAGTTCAACGCCTCGGGACTCTATCTTGCCTTCGACTTGTGCTCCTGTTCGCCTCAACCAGCGCCTCGCTACAGACCCTTACCGGCCTTCTCTCTATTTTTCACCTTGCGGTGTCGTGAGTGACCTAGCTTGGCTCCCGGACTCAGCACCAACCGGGAAAACTTCAGAACGTGTCAAAGAACGAGTGTGTTTTTACGCTCTTTAAATTTAGAGTCAACAAAAAATGCGAGAGTGTATCTGCTTGAATTTCAATGGAGTGCAGGCGGCGCACAGGCGTATGACAGGAATTTGTGCAATGTGGGATTTGGATATTGCACAAATCACATGATTTGGTGCCATTTTACGGGATAAAAAGAATACGCACATTCATGGGTGGCCGGAATTTGTGATTCGTACGGTTGTGAAAATTTAGTGAAAAGCTTGCTGCATGAGGCTTTGATAGGGATTAAGGGGGGCGAAGGATACAATGCAGCCCATGAAAACTCTATTGATCGCTTTTCTACTTTGCCTGACTGCTCCCAGCGTGTTTGCACAAGGCGCTCCACCACAGGGCGCAGCGGATCAGCCTTATGTGATGGAGTATTACTACAAAGTTCAATGGGGGCATCAGCAGGAATTTCTTCAGCTTTTCCTGAAGAACCACTATCCCTTGCTAATGGATGCAGTGAAGACGGGACGCATGGTTTCAGTAAAGATTGAAACCCCGGCCAACCATATGACCGAGGACGCACGCTGGGACTATCGTGTGACCATCAAATTCAAAAACTCCACTGTGGCCACGACGGCCGATGCTGATGAGCAAACTGCCATCAAGCGGCTTTGGCCCGACCAGGATACCTACAAGCGCGAGGAACAGCGGCGGTTCGAGATTCTTCTGGCGCACTGGGACCTGCCACTGACCGACATTACGCCTAAGCCGTAGCCCTTGGTTAGTCACTCGGCAGATCACGCCGGAGTCACTACAATCGCGCTGAGGAGGACAACTCCATGGCAATTTTTAATGACGGGCGCAAGGTAATCGATGTGAACCCCAGTCCGGTGCTGAAATTTGTAGGGCTCGCGGTGGGGGCATTTATTGTGGTGATTCTATTGTTCGCTTCCGTCGCGCGAGTGGAATCAGGTCACGTCGGCGTTTTGACATTATTCGGTCGGGTCACGGGCGAAGTTTTGCCCGAGGGCATTCACCTGATAAACCCCTTCAAAACAAATAACGAGATGTCGATCAGGACTCAGGAGATCAAAGAATCGGCCAGTGTACCCTCGAGTGAAGGTCTGGTAATGAACCTGGATACTTCCCTGATCTTTCATGTCGATCCGGAAAAAGCTTCTGACGTATTTCAGAAAATTGGGCCTGACTACGCGAACGTTTTGATCGAACCCAACTTGAGAGCAGCCATCCGTGAAGCCACCGCTTCACACTCTGCCAACGCCTTATATACGGGTGAACGGGAATCCGTGGCCCGGCAGATTCATGACCAGTTAGTCAACCTGCTCAGCCCGCGTGGATTTTTAGTCGAGAGCATCTTGTTGCGTGATATCCAGCTTCCTGCAACTTTGAAGACCTCCATCGAAGCCAAGCAACAGGCCGAACAGGAGGCTTTGGCCATGAACTTCCGTCTGCAAAAAGAAACGCAGGAAGCACAGCGCAAGCGGATTGAGGCGCAGGGCATCCGCGATTTCCAGCAGATCGTGGCGCAGGGAATTAGTCCACAGCTTTTAGAGTGGAAAGGGATTGAAGCCACAGAAAACTTGGCGAAGAGCCCGAATTCCAAGGTTGTGGTGATCGGAAACAATAAGAACGGACTACCGCTAATCTTGGGTCAGTAACAGGAGGACGTGGGTTTCACGGAAAAAACCCACCTTACTTCCTTGTCGCTTTCGCCAGCGGCGATACCTTCTCCCGGATCTCATCCGCAATCTCGGTACCTCGTTCGATCAAATCTTCCGCAGCCTCGCGAGCATCTTCAGTCCAGTCGTCAACGGTTTCCTTGGCGTCTTGGTATTTGCGGCGGATGTCTTTGCGCAGTTGCCTGCCGGTTGTCGGGGCCAGTAGCAGGGCGGTGAGAGCGCCTACTCCCAGTCCAATGAATAGGAAGGTGATGGCAGTGCCTACCTGGCTCCCCTGTTCGGAAGATTCGTAATTGCCAATGCGCATGTGAGTCCTTTCCTTCGCTGTCGAGTGGCAGGCCCTATTCTATCTGTCTCTTTACCCAGATTTGCAAAATTTCCGTTCGTTTTCAGGTCCCCTGCCCGCCGTTTCCCAAATCAGTCAAATCCGCTAAAATAAGGACCTTGGTCCTCGTGCCTGGCGGAAATTGTGGCCCTAGCCTGCTCTCCCGTCCGGCCCAATAGCAATCATTTCAAGGAGATTTATTTCGCATGTCCATCCCTGCCACCCAGATGCGCCCCGGCATGATCATCAAGCACAACAATGATCTGCATTCGGTTTTCAGCGTAGAGCACCGTACACCCGGCAACCTGCGCGCTTTTATCCAGGCCAAACTGCGCAACCTGCGCACCGGAGCCATGTTCGAGCACCGCTTCCGCTCGCCTGACCCGATTGAGAAGATCAACGTGGATGAAGTGGAGATGGAATTTCTCTATAACGACGGCGATAACTACTACTTCATGGACACTTCAAACTACGAACAGACGCATTTGACCCGGGACATTCTGGGCGATGCCGTGGACTACCTGACCGCAAATTTGCAGATCAAGGTTGAATTTTTTGATGGCAAAGCTGTGGGGATTGAACTGCCCCAGACCGTGATCCTGACTGTGCTCGAGACGGAGCCGGGAATTAAGAGCGCCACGGCTTCTAGCGTATCCAAGCCAGCCAAGACTGAGACTGGGTTGGTGGTGCAGGTTCCGCCGTTCATTAACGAGGGCGAGAAAATTAAGGTGGACACTGCCGAAGGCGTGTATTTGTCGCGGGCCTAAGTTGACTTTCCATCTGTCATTCCGACGCGTAGCCATGTGCATCGTCGGAATGGCAAAGTTGTTTGATAGACGTTTGAATCACCTCATGCGAACTTTTGCCGTTGCACTTATTCTATTCATCATCACCCCATCGCTACCTGCCCAGCAATCCTCTAAAAACACCTTGGCCACCGGCACGATTGCTAACAGCGTATATCGCAATCCTGATCTGGGCTTCACTTACAAAATCATTTTAGGCTGGGTGGATCGTACGGATCAGAATCGGCCGGAAACAGACAGCCCTTCCAGTGGACAAGTTTTGCTTTTGATCTTCGAGCATCCGCCGGAGGTTAAAGGCGAAACCATCAATCCAGCAGTAGTCATCGCGGCCGAGAATCTTTCGTCTTTTCCCGGAGTCAAAACTGCGGCAGATTACTTCGAGCCGTTGACCGGAGCCGCCACTGCTCAGGGATTCAAGGTAGTGAACCAACCTTACCAAGCGAATATAGGCGCCAAATCTCTGGTTCGCAGCGACTTCAGCAAAGAGATGGGCAAAGCTAGCATGTATCAAAGCTCGCTAGTGATGCTGAGCAAAGGCTATGCCGTTTCCTTTACTTTCATCGGCGCCAGCGAAGACGAGGTTGAACAACTCATCAGCCGTTTAAGCTTCAATTGGCCGCCTGTCAAACATTAGACCTCATAGTAAAACTGCGCTGCTGCTGGTCGATGGTGACGACGATGGTTTTTGTCGGATCAAATCCTCCACATCCCCGATCTTGTCTCCCAGCAAATTGATCTTTCGAGCTAATCCCTGAATGTCCGCTGCTGCGCGCCGGTTCACTTCAAAATCCAATTCGCTGCGCAGCCGGTCTTTGGTGTCTTGGCGGTTCTGGCTCATCATGATGACTGGAGCTTGAATTGCGGCGAGCATCGACAAAAACAAATTCAGTAAGATAAATGGATATGGATCCCACGACTTTTGTTTCATGAGCAAACTGAGCCCCGCATAGCTGAGCAGAGCGACGAGGAAGGTGATGATGAACGTCCACGACCCGCCGAAGCCGGCAACAGAATCAGCAATACGTTCGCCGAAACTAGCCTCATCTTCAATCATCTCGTTGGGGTTGCGATTGGCGCGCACACGTACCAAATGCTGCGCGGCGTGAAACTGGCGCCCGAGTACCGTGAGCATATCCATACCGGCCATCGGCTTGCGTTGCAGCAAAATCGAAATATCGTGCCGGTCTACTTCAATGCAAGTGGTTTCAACCAGGGCGGAGGCGTCGGTCTGATGTGGAGTTTGCTCCAGCATCGAGGCAAATCCGAAAAACTCACCGACCGACGGCTCATCCACGATGACTTCCTGGCCATCCTCGTCCACCGTCGAGACCCGGACTGCCCCTTCGACCATGACATAGGCCTTGTCGCCTGCGTCCCCGCGTTTGTAAATGCGTTGCCTGGGGGAAAAGGTTTTGAGTTCAACTTGCCCCGCCAATACAGCAGCTTCTTCGTCGTCTAACAGTGCAAACAAAGGAACTTGTCTCAGGATGGTGGGTTCGCAAGCCATGGTTAATCTCCTTCAGCATAGGTTGGTGGCCAAGCATTCTACCCAATCACAGTTTCTATGCGATTACAATCGGTGACATCTCGGGCGGCGAGCTGACAGAGGCCGGGGTTATGGTTCCCAAAATGGCCCAAAAAACAGCCAAAAACGCCGTTAACCTAGCCGATTCCGCCTGCTCAAAGGCGCCATTTTCATGCTATAATTCTTTATATCTTCTGGTTCCGTAAGTGTTAGTAATTTCAGTCATTTAAAGTCACTTCGGGGCATCGGTTTGGCACACCAGCCAGGGCTCAAAATATCGGCAATTCTCATGGAGCAGAATGGCCACAAAAGAGATCGCACCCATCGCAGAAAACACGACAAAAAACGGCAAGCTGACCGCGATTAACGGAGGCAACGGCGACTACAACGCTGACTCCATTAAAGTCCTCGGCGGCATGGAGGCGGTGCGTAAACGTCCCGCCATGTATATCGGCTCGACCGGCGAGATGGGATTGCACCATCTCGTGTATGAAGTCGTCGACAACTCGGTTGACGAAGCGCTCGCCGGACACGCCGACAAAATCGAAGTGACGATCCACATCGATAACTCCATCACGGTGGTCGACAATGGACGCGGAATTCCTGTTGATCCGATGGACATCGACGGCGAAAAAGTTCCGGCAGCGCAGGTCGTGCTGACGAAATTGCATGCTGGTGGAAAATTTGATTCGTCTTCCTACAAAGTTTCCGGAGGGTTGCACGGCGTAGGCGTCTCCTGCGTGAATGCGCTCAGTGAAGAACTGAATCTGGAAATCTGGCGCGATGGATTCACCTGGGAACAGACATACTCGAAGGGCGAACCGACCAGCAAGCTGAAGAAGACCGGGGCAGTGAAAGCCAAGACCGGAACCAAGGTCCACTTCCTGCCCGACAAGAGCATTTTTACCGCAACCGAATACAGCTATGACACCTTGGCGCAGCGCCTGCGCGAGCTGGCATTCCTAAACAAAGGTTTGCTGATTACGCTCACCGACGAACGCGCCACAGACGCCAAAACTGGCGAACCGAAGTCCGCCGAGTTCAAATATACCGGCGGAATTGCCGAGTTCATCAAGCATCTGAACCGCGGCAAGCAAGTACTCCACGACAAGCCGATCTACATGGAAGCCGAGCGCAGCAATGTGGTCATGGAGATTGGCCTGCAATACAACGATGGATACTCCGAGACTGTATTCAGCTTCGCCAACAACATCAACACGGTGGATGGCGGCACGCACCTTTCTGGCTTCCGCATGGCGTTGACCCGCACGATTAACTATGCAGGCAAGCAGATGGGTTTGTTCAAAGATGAAAAGGAAGGGCTAACCGGTGATGACGTCCGCGAAGGACTGGTTGCGGTCGTCAGCGTAAAGCTGCCACAGCCGCAATTTGAAGGGCAGACCAAAGGTAAACTGAATTCTGACATCGCTGGCGTGGTTCAGGCATTCGTCAACGAGCGCCTGGGCGCGTATCTGGAGCAGAATCCAACCGCAGCTCGCAAGATCATCAACAAGGCCATTGAAGCTGCGCGCGCACGTGAAGCGGCGCGTAAAGCCCGCGATTTAACCCGCCGCAAGGGAGCACTCGACGGCGGAGGTCTGCCGGGGAAGCTGGCTGATTGCTCGGAGAAACAGCCCGAGCGTTGCGAACTATTCCTGGTGGAGGGAGAATCCGCAGGCGGAACCGCGAAGCAGGGACGCGATCGCCGTTTCCAGGCGATCCTGCCACTCAAAGGAAAAATTCTCAACGTCGAAAAGGCCCGCTACGACAAGATGCTGGGCCACGAAGAAATTCGCGCCATGATTACGGCGCTTGGCACTGGAATCGGCAAAGAAGATTTTGATACGGCGAAGCTGCGTTACGGCAAGATCATCCTCATGACCGACGCCGACGTCGACGGTTCGCACATCCGCACTCTGCTGCTGACATTTTTCTTCCGTCACATGCAGGAGCTGATTAAGCGGAACAACGTCTACATCGCCCAGCCGCCGCTTTATCAGATCAAGAAGGGCAAGTCGCAACAGTACATCAAAGACGACCGCGAATTCGTGAAGGTGATGGTGAAGCGCGCTTCCGAGGGACTGATCGTCCGCTACGGTGAAGGTGCAGCCAAAATCGAAGGTGCGGCATTGGCTAAGTTCATCACCATCCTTAACGAGTATCTAGGTTTCTTCGACAAAGTGCAGAAGCGCACGCGCGATGAGAAAGTTGCCGAACTTCTCCCGAAGATCGATCTTTCCAAGCGCGCAGATTTCGAGGGCGACAAGAAAACTCCCTCCAAGAAAATCGAGAAGCTGGAAAAAGAGCTGAAGAAGATCCAGAAAGACCGGCAATTCAAGGAAGTCGAGAGCCGTTTCGATGAAGAGCACAACCTGTGGGAAGTGCGCTATGTCAATTCGCAGGGCGCTGAACACCTGATCAACTGGGAGTTGGCGTCCACGCCGGAATTCCGCCAGCTGATCACGAAGTTCAAGCAGATTGAGGCAAACCTCGAGCCGCCGTTCGTGGTTGAAACCATAGCCAAAAGTGCCTCTTCAAACGGCAATGAAGCAGAAGAAGCAGGCGAGGACGGCGAAACTAAGAAAGCTGCCAAGCCGGTAGCAAAAAAGAAGACTGAAGTTGAAGTCGTCGAGAAAGCTACTGCTCGCGAGCTGTTCGACTACGTGATCGCGCAGGGCAAAAAGGACTTCACCGTTCAGCGCTACAAAGGGCTAGGCGAAATGACGGCTCCGCAGCTTTGGGAAACCACCATGGACCCCGAGCGCCGGACGCTCCTCTCTGTGAGACTTGAGGACATTGCCGAGTCTGAGACCATCTTCACCACTCTTATGGGCGAGGATGTCGAGGCACGCCGCAAGTTCATCGAGGAAAATGCGCTGGATGTAAAGAATCTGGATATTTAGGTTTGGTAGTGGCGGCCACCTCGGCCGCCACAACTTCTCAACGCTTGAAGCAATTTTCAATCGCACCCCGCCACTCCGCGGCTGATTCGCTGTCT
>Ga0068859_100007522_pt1 | contig 11056 bp, 2 predicted proteins | sample KBSSwiS22_FD_66585 | JGI IMG/M metagenome (GOLD analysis project Ga0068859, IMG submission 66585) | Switchgrass rhizosphere microbial communities from Kellogg Biological Station, Michigan, USA - KBS Switchgrass S2-2 | ecosystem: Host-associated > Plants > Roots > Rhizosphere > Soil ... | reverse complement strand
TTTGAACGAGTATAGGCGAACTGCAGGCCATAGCCATTCGAGAATCGCTTGTTGAGACTGAATTGCGCCGAATTGTACCAACTCGTGCCGGCGTTGTTCGACGTGTTGATAGCGCCGAAGTTCGGGAACGGACTGAGCAAGGTCCGGCGCGATATGGTGGTACCCGCTCCGGTATACAAAGCGCCGGTGCAAACATTGTTAGTGATAGTGGTGCAGAACGGATTCCTGACCGTAGCTCCCAGGTTCGTATTGTTCGTATTCTGGGCCACAGTTCGTGAGTTGTCCGTATTTAGAGTGCTGAGCGGTTGCGCATTAAGGTTGCGACCGATCTCAATGTTACTGCCATGATCTCCCACGAAATTTGCTTCAAGCGTCCAACCTCCCCATAGTTCGCGCTGAACACCGAATGAGAAACGAAACTGCTTCGCTACTCCTGGATTCTGGTTAAAGAAACTGACGCCCTGGCCTAAGGCCGTTTGCCTTCCCAGAGCATTGCCGCTCGGCTCGGTGATTCCGCTGGGAAACGGATTCGAAAGCAGGTTCGGAAGTGGCGCCCCGTTGGGACCAGTAGTGAAGGCCTGGGTCGTAGTTTGGGTATAGCCGGGCTGAATGACGTCTCCACGCCGCTCGCCCAGGAAGCCCTGGTACAAGCCAAACCCACCACGGAATACAGTCTTGTCATTCCACTGATAAGCAAATCCGACTCGGGGCAGAAGGCCGCCCTTCGGCGTATTGTAAAGCCCGCTGCCGGTGTCCTTGCCCGCAAACAACAGCCCACCTCTACTGGTGATGTTGTTAAGGCCATACGTGGTTCGCAGGACATCAGTGGCGGGAATCAAGGCGAAATTGGTTTGCGCCTGGCCGTTGAACGGCTGGATGTAGTTAAGATCGAAGTCGGACACGCTCTTATTTTGTCGCTCAGTCAGGGACTGTTCAAACTCCCAACGCAAACCCAGGTTCAGAGTCAGTTTCTTGTTAATCCGAATATCGTCCTGACCAAAGAATCCCCAGGTCTTGGAGTATTCCGAATAATCGGACGCCCGCACGATTGTCATCGTCGAGGGATAACCAAGTAGAAATGACGCAAATGCCCCGATGCCTTCAACGTCATTGCTGCTCGCACTGCCGCTCCGGGACCAGGCGTTATCAAAGACGAACTGGCCTGACTGTTGATTGCTCTTGAAGCTATCGTCCTCACGATAGATGCGCATCTCGCCGCCGAAGCGGAACGTGTGGATGCCCTGCGTCCGGTTCAGGACCGCCGTCACAAAGTGACTGCTGACGGGACGAAACTCATTCGTGTGGCCGTTGGCGACCGGCGTGCCGGTGCATCCGGTGCAGTTGAAATCGAAGCGCGGAAAGCGTCGCACGCCTTCGCCAATCGCGCTGTTATAAGAGGCAGGAAAACCGAGGGTCGTCAGGTCAAGCCCGTACTGACCTTCAGGTGCGTCCGAACCGCGGATGAAGCGATTGAAGCCGTACCGGAGATTAAGCACAGTGTTGGCATTGAACGTGTGAACCTCATCCACCACAGCTTGTTTGGAGATGAAGAGGAACCTGTCGCCAACATAAATGCTGTCGGTGTAGTTATTGTAACTACTGGTCCGGTTGTACCAGCTATAGCGCCCGAACACTCTGTCCTTGTCGCCAATGTTCTGGTCGATTCGGGTCTGGTAGTTCCGGTATGGCGGATTCAGCAACTCGGCCAGCGTCGAATCTCTAATATTGTTGTTGAGCAGTGGACAAGGAGTCGCGGTGCATGGTGCGGTCTGCTTTGGCGAGCCCATGAAAGCCACTACAGCTCTGGCAACCGGATTGATCCGGTTAGCAGGAATGATGTTGTTGGTGAATGGGGTGCGATTCGTAGTAACCCCGGTGGCCGCATTGAAAGTTCCGGTCAGCGGATCGAAGATCTGGATCCTGCTTGTATAAGCCGAGAAATCGCCATTCTTCAAAGCATCGGTGGGTGACCAGATGTTGTTGGCGTCAAAGCGCGGCCGCGAGTCGGCGATTTGTTCAAACGAGAAAAAGAAGAAAGTCTTGTTCTTCCCATCGTAGACCTTGGGGATACTCACGGGGCCGCCGATGGTAAAACCGGGCCGGTTTGAAAAAGTGTATGGCCGGCCCTGTCTGCTCGCGTTTCCAAAAAAGTCGTTGGCTGCCCAACCGCCGGGCTCGATCCAGTAATAGACAGAGCCGTGATAATCATTCGTACCACCCTTGGTAACAATGCTGGTCACGCCGCCTTCGGTGTTGCCGAACTGAGCATCATAGGTCGCGGTTTGTACTTTGAATTCCTGAGTAGCATCGGTGGTCGGCACATAAGAAGCGATCACCTCGTTGGCATTAGCGGTCGCGGTGCTGGGCGCGCCATCGATCAAAAGGTCGCTGCGAATGCCGCGGGCGCCGCTCATCGCAAAGTTGGCAATGTGCGTTGGTTCGAATGGGCGATCCAGCCGCGTGCTGCCGGTGTAAGCGACACCGGGCGTCAGATTGATCAAATGATAAGGATCGCCGTGGACTGACGGCAACTCGTCGACGCGCTTTCGATCAATGGTCAAACCAAGATTAGGGTCTGACACATTAAGCTGGGCCGGATCACTGGTGACGGTGACCGTCTCTTGTGGCGTTCCCAGGTCCAACTTGATCTCCAGGTCGCGGGTTTCGTTGATTGCTACCGCAACCTTGTCCTGGATCGATTTCTTGAAGCCGGCAATCTCGACCAGCACCTGATAGGTTCCGGGCAGAAGATAAGGCGCGGTAAAAAGACCATCATCGTTGGTGGTTAGAGTGGTGGTGTTGTTTCTGGCCACGTCGATTACCTTGACGCTGGCGCCGGGAACCGCTGCTCCATTTGGATCGACGACTCTTCCGGTGATCTTGCCTCGCAGTTCCTGCGCGCCGGCGGAAGCGAGCAGAAACGTAAATACCAAAAGTGCTGCCGCGACTGGCAGCAACAGATTCTTAATTAGGGTGACTTTGGATTTCATCTTTCCTTCTCCTCTTTTGGGTTGCCGGCGGTTTGCGGCTTTTACCAAGCGCCAGACAGTTCTCGCTCGCCCCGCGCAAAATTAACAGAATGCAACCAAATCATTTCGGTGAATCAAACAAACCTGAAAACTGAAGAGCTCCACTACGCTGTTTTGAAGCGTTTGGTGAGACCAATTGGATAATGCCTGAATACGATCTACGAAAAATGGATTTGTCAGCGGGTGTAGGTTTGGGCTCGGAAAAGCAACCTTCATAATAAACCAAACGCCGTTTTAGCAGCGGCCAAAGGGTGGATATTTGCGTTTGACTGGAACCAGCACCAGCTTCTTCTCTAACCAATTATCCGCAACGACCGCGAGCGGTATGACCAATTATCCTTCCTGAAGGCAGCAAAACCTATTCCTTTAGTCATTTTTTCCAAAACCTGCAGTTTTTGCTTAGGTGTCTTCGTCGAAACCTATTCGGGCTTCCATGAATTTGGATTTTGGCTAGGTTTTTGGATAGAGAAGTGTGATCGGGATCACACACTCTCTCAGCGCGATATTAGATGAATGGGGCCGAGTAATCCTGACGATACAGGCTGGACCTTGTCCATGTCCTGCGCCTGAAATCGTTCGCCGTAGCGAAGATTCAACAGACGGTAATCCGGCAAACTGTGGCCGGCCATATAGTTCATTGCCGTGTTCGCGACGACGACGCGTATTCGGTTTTCGCCGGCGCGCAGGAAACGCGACACGTCGAGCCGGAAGGGAGGACACCAGATACTTCCGGCGCGCTGCTCGTTGATGTAGACCACCGCCGCCTCGCGCACCGGCGGATCAAACCAGGCTTGCATTCCTGCTCGCAGCGATTGTTCCGGAACGGCTGCGCCTTCGCCAAAGTCCAACTCCACGTTGCGTTTCGGATCGAGCATTTCCTGGGACACTCTTACGACCCTCTCGTACACGGCAGTGCCCGAAAAGAATCGTGTCGGCTCGTCTTCAGTCCAGGAATGGAGCCGGCTGTAGTTCACCGGCGAAGAATTTCCAGCGAAAGAGACCTGCCAGTCACTGCCGAGATCGACGGAGAGAGGTTGCGTCGTCACCCCAGCGGCAGAGGGAATAGGGAGCGATCGATTTGAGAAGACTACCAGCCTTGAAGCATAGGGCTCCAAACTCAGCTTCACCACGGAACGGCCGCCTTCCCAGGACTTTGGCAGCCCTTTAACGCTTCCGGTCATTGGGTCCCACGCCTCAGCGTTCGCTCCCTGGATCCGAAAAGTCACCTGAACGTTCTGACTGGTGTTGGAAGTGTTAGCCAGAAAGTAAATCGTAGCATCCTCGGTTTTACGATGAACAAACCCAATGTCACCTGCGCCCGCAGAAAGAGAGACGTCGGCGAGTGTTGGTTTGTTTATTTCAGTCACAAGTTGCGCCGGCTCGTCCTCGACGAAGCGAGCTGGCGGGTACGCAACTCTGAATAAGCGCTGCGAAATCTGCTTAATTTGATCATGATCAGTCTCGTTTGCCCCAAGACCGGGCGCCCTGACAGGCGTCTGCCGCGTAGCAATCAAGAGTCCTCCGCGGCTGACAAACTCTTCCAGACGCTTGTAAGTTTCCGGCCGGATGGTTTCGACATTTGGCAACACGACGATCCCATACCGGTTCTCGCCCAAACGCAGGCCCCCATTCTCAACCCCGCCTGTCTGCTTGAGGATCTCGTCGTCAAAGAAATCAAAACCGCGCCCCGCTTCAATCAACTTTGGCACCAGATCGCGCCCGATACGCTGCACCAGCAGTTCCCGAAGATTGATATCGCGTCCCGGTGTTAAGCTCGAATACGCATCATCGTTAGGCAGATAAACCGCGACGTGGTTCACCGGCTGGCCCTGGCGCAGCATGAAACTCACACGTTGCAGATACGCGGCGACGTCGGGCATGACAATCCACCAGGGATTTTTTTCATCGAAGACTGCGGCGGCGTAGAATCGCCAGCCCGGATATTCGACCCCTGGCGCAGTGTACGGCCAGCCGTGTCCAATCAGTTGATTGATCCCCATCAGAAAATGGCGGTCGGCTTCAGCTTTCATATCGAGCGGCGTGGCCCGAAACGATGGTGAGTGCAGCCATGTCCAGGTTTCGGACGAGGTCACCCCTCGGCCATAGATGTGACTCGCCGATGAAGCCCAGCGGGTCGCGCTCAGGGTCTTCCATTGCGCGCCTTCGCCCTCGGGCAAATCCGCATAGGCGTTACTCGAAAGCGCCGCCGCGGGCACTCCGTAATCCTGTACCCGAAACAGGGTGCGATGCTGTTTGGACCATTGCTGCATCGGCGCCAGGAACCGCTCGTTCAATAATTCGGTCAGCGTCAGGCCCCAGTCTCGACGCAGCGCTTTTGTCTCCGGGCCAAGATCATTCACCAGTGCCGGCAGGTGCGGTTTGAGATCGTAACCACGACGACGCAGGAACTCTTCCAGAAAGTCGCTGGACCAGTCCGCGCCATAAACTTCCAGGCTGTCGCAAAAAACAGCGTGCGGAGGATTCGTCGGAAATGCTTGCATCAACCGGTCGCCGACCGTCTTGAGATACATGTCCGTCGCGACGCGGTTCAGGTGATCGAGCACGAACCCTTCACCGCCGACTGCCGGTCTTTTGACCTGCATGCCACTGCGGCTGGAAATAAAGAAAAGGACTTCGTGCGGGCCGGCCGAATGATCGGGAAGCGCGACCAGGCCGTCTTTGATGTTTGTCAGTTCGAGGATGCTGCGAGGATCGAAGCCGGCGCCTTCGACGCGTGCGAGAAAGACGGCCAATAATTTTTCACCTGCGCCGATCGACGGCTGCTTCACAAACTTCGCGGCCGGATCAATTTTGACGTGCTCGTAACGGAGTTTGCCGGACGCGTTATCGACTGTCACCATCGGGCCGCCAAACGGCCAGCCACTTCCGAGTGTGAGATCAAAGCGCAATCCCAGCTCCCGCGCTTTCTCAGAAGTGAATCGCAGGGCATCGAGGTAGCCGTCAGAGAGAAACGGGAATGTCTTGATTCCCTTCTCCGGATCGTCCAGCACCAGCGGATAGACGGGCTGCACTTCAAAGCCGCCGATGCCGCCTGCTTTCATCTGCTGCATCTCGCGCTCAAGTTCAGCTTTGGTTACCGCCGGTCCGAACCACCACCAGCGCATCATGATCCGCGCGTCGTCGGGCGGACGCATGAATGATCGCTGCAGATCATCGATGGGAGCGGCAAGTGGGAGGGTGCATGACCCGACGATGAAACCAAAGATAAGCAGCAGTCGCCTCATAGACGCTAACCTCAGAGGAAACAGAGTTACTCGCAGAACTCGAAGAGAAAGAATTCTCGCCTCCATTACACTGCGTGATCCTCCGAATCCTCTGCGGTTAGAAACACCTCGGCAAACCCACGTCATTATTCGACCGGCGATTTAGCTTTAGAAATAAAGCCGCACGCCGAATTGAATGTAGCGTGGAATCAGCGAGTTGCCCGGCGACGCGGCAGTCAGCGTTCCGAAGTTCGCATCGTAGGTTTGCCGGATTCGATAGAGCTTGTATCCTGCGAGGTTCCTGATGTCGAACGTGAGCGGATCTCGCGTCGCAAAGCCCTGTGGCAACGGTACGTGAAAGAAATCCAGTGGCAAGCCGCCCGTCTGAACTCCAGCAGCTCCAGGTTGACGAGTTACATTCACGTTGGCGCGTACCTGAGCCAGGATCGCGGCGCCTGCAGATGTGGTCGACAACGGTTGATTGTTGAAGGTGGCCCAGGTGTTATATTCCGCCGCCGTGATCGGTTGATTCACGCCATTAACTGCCTCGTTAGTAATTTCCGTGGGGAAAGTACCGAGGCCATTCGGGGTGTTGCCGGTGTTCAAGTAGCGGAAGCTGGGATGATTGAAGGCATTGATGAAATCCACTCTGAAATTGAGTCGGCGACCGCCTTCTTTGCCAAGCCGGACATCTTTCGAGATCGAAAAATCGAAGAACTCCTGCCTGGGCGAACGAATATTGAGCGACCGCGGCGCGTTGCCTAGCGTTCCTTTCACGGGACGCATGAAAGCCGCCGGGTTGATGTATGGTTCACAGCCCGAAGGCGGCGCCGCACTGCCGATCGGACAATCACGCTTCCACAGAGGATTTCGCAGAGGCACTCCCGGCACGATGTCCGGTCGGACATAGCGATTGAAGAGCACACCGCCAAGTTTATTTGGATCGGTAATAAACGGCAGGAATGGCAGTCCGCCCGGCATCCGGAAGACTCCGGAAATCGTCCATCCTCCGAGGAGCAGGTCGACCGCCTTCGGAGCCTGATTGAAGAACTGTCTACCACGCCCGAAGGGAACGTCCCAGAGGCCGGTCGCAACAAAGTTGTTCCGAATGTCAAAAGTCGAGACGGCCCGATCCTGACGCAGATCTCCACCCAGCGAGACCTGCTGGCGCGCCTGACCAGTCGAGAGTGTTCTCGTGTCCGGACTGGCATCCGAGGCCGTATCGATGCTCTTGCCGAAAGTGTAATTGGCCGTAAAGGTAAAGCCGTTACTAAAACGACGGCGCACGTCTACATAGGCCGCGTGACGAATACTGTCTCCCGAAGGATCGTAGTATCGGTTCAGAGGGTCGAAGCCCAGATAAGGGCTGAACACGCTGGCGCGAGTTATGGATATTCCGGCGCCTTGCAGGTTTGTGCGGCCCAGCGGGTCGGCAATATTACCGGTCACGTCGATACCCTGCGATTCCAACTGGGTTATCAGGCCCACGTCGCGTGGGTTGATGTTGATAAAGGGAAGGAAGAGGTGTGTTCCCTTGTTGCCTACATAGGCGACCTCAACGGTGATGTTCTTAAACGCTTCGAATTGAAAAGTCAGGTTCCAATTCTGTGAATATGGGATCTTGCCGCTGGCTCCGGGCCCGCCGGCCGCGTAACCGGGAACAGCCAGGCTCTTCAGAAACACCAGACCGTTTGCATCGGTGCCCAGAATAGAATCGAGAGTGCCTGTCGTTCCCTGCAATGGCGGATTTCCTGACAAGCGAATTGGTTGCGTCGAATCTAGTGTGCCGCCAAGAGCCGAGCCATTGGCCAAAGTACCGATGTTAACAAAGCCTCCAAAATCCGGATTAGGCGCTCGGTTGTTGCCGGTGAGCGTCCCGTGCGAAATGCCGTAGCCGCCGCGAACCACGAAACCTCTCTTTTCCAAATCCAGCCCGAAGAGTTTCATCTTCGGACTCCAGGCAAAGCCGAAGCGCGGCTCGAATCCGAGGTAATCAATCGGCACCAAATATTTTGAGCGTCCGCCCCGGCCCGCAAAGGCAAACGGAGGAATGTTGACTGAGCTCGGCACATAACTCGGAATCGCAGAAGTTGCAGGTACGCCGAGATTTGTCGCCAGGGTACGGCGCTGGGTATCGGTCAGCGGAAACGGCTGTGCCAGATCCGGTCGGAAGGCGCCCTGGTTGTTGTGGGCCTCGGCGCGTGGTAACTGCAGCGAGTAACGCATGCCCAGATTGATTGTCAGGTTCGGCTTGTATCTCCAATCGTTCTGCACAAACCCGGCCACACCCTTCCAACGATAATCGTAATCAAAGATCAGTGGTCGCACATCAACCGAGTTCGGGACGCCGAGCAGCGTGCTGGCGATCGTGTTGCCACCATTGGTGGTGGCCGTCCCGCGATTGTTACTCGTGTTAACGACCCGAAAGTCCCAACGTCCGCCGGAAGCGGCAAAGAACGGCGTCGCGGTCAATCGCGCATCATTGAGATCCACACCAAATTTCCAGGTCATGTTGTTGTGGGTCCAATAGAGAGTATCGCCAATATTGTAGCGTTGCTCGACGTTGAAGTTATTCGTCGAGGCGGCCGAGCCAATGTCTGCGCCGATGTAGTTATTGTCTCGGGCGATCAGGAACAAGGGAATCCCACCCTGGGTCAGGTGGGGCAGACCGACTTCGCCGGCGTAACTGCGGCCGCTTTTGATCGCGAACTCAGGCGAGTAGTCTTCACTGAAGTTGCCGCGCGTATAGTTCAGCCGCAGGTCATTCACCAAAGTTGGCGTGATGATATTGTTAAAGGCCAGCAGGAACTGGCGGGCGTTGCTGTAAACGCCGGAGTTTCCGTTGATGTCGTTGCCGGCGCTCCTAATACCGACCGCCGGCGTGACCGTGTAGCGAAACGTCACTTTGGAGTTATCAGTAAAGTTGTGATCGAGTCGTAAGGTGTAACGCGTTTCGTTCTGCACGACTGATCGCTGCAGGAAATAGTTTCTGATGTTGCCGGCGTCCAGGAAGTAACTTCCGGCGGGCGGCATTTGCTCGAGGATCTTCCGGCCGATTGGGTCCATAAACTCTGCCGGAAGGATGTTCAGGTTTGGATTCGGGGTGGCGTTGATCGCCGCGGTGCATTGAGGCGTCTGAATCGTTGTGCCCTGGAACACCTGGTTGACCAGAATCCTTCGCGGATCGTTGAACTGACAATACTGGTTTCCGGTGGCCAGCTGAATCGGGACTAACTTACCCTGGAACAAAACGAACTGTTGGTAGATATTCGCGTTGCCAACCGAAGTCAGGCCAAACTGAGTGGCCACGCTTTGCGGAACAATGGCAGTGGCGGTTCTCACCAGATTATTGAAGTTGCCCGCCAGCTGTGCGGCCTCGGGCACCAGGGCAGTGGAAGTAACGAAGTCTTGCCGCCAGCGAGGCTCGTAAGCAAAGAAAAAGAACGACTTGTTCTTGCCGTTGTAGTAACCCTTGCCGCCCTCGCCCGGTTTGGGCAGAAAGATGGGACCACCAATCGTTACTGATACCTGGTTGTATCGCAGGTTGTTGTGCGGACGAGGGGCAGTGCCGATCGTGAATGGCGTCGCGTTGTATTTCGGATTGCGATGATACCAGAGGGCCACCCCGTTGAACTTATTTGTTCCGGACTTGGTCGTCGCGTTGATTACTCCCCCGGACGTATTGCCGAATTCAGCGGAAAACACCGAAGTCTGCACAGTAAATTCCTGCACCGTCTCCGGAGTGAAGCTGACGACCGCGCGCGCCACGCCGACACCGGTGTTATTCACGCCATCGGCAAGGATGGCGGTGCTGCCGGCCCGGCCGCCGTTGATGCTTAGATTAAACCCGGGAACGGGTTGATCTGCGCCGACACCCGGATCTTCGCTGCCCGCATCACCCACCACGTTGGGAACCGTCAGGGCCAGGTCAAGCACGCTGCGATTATTAAGCGGCACATCCTGAATCTGGCGGCTGGTAATCGTTTGCGAGGTGGTGCCGGACTCAGTATTAATCAATGGTGCATCAGCAGTAACCACCACTTGTTCCGATACGGATCCGGTTTCAAGCACCACGTTTGCCGCAGCGATGCCCGCCGTGTCAACCTTAACGTGATCGAGCAGCGCTTTTTTGAAACCCTTAGCCTCGACCATGACGCTATAAGTGACCGGTTCCAAAGACTGAGCCGCGAAGGCGCCCGCCTCTGAAGTCGTGACCGTCACTTTCTGACCGGTTCCGATATTGGTTATCGTGACGGTTGCCCCGGGCACAACCGCGCCATTTGGATCAGTCACAGTTCCGCTGATTCCGCCTTTGTTGGTCTGTCCCCAAACTGCGATTGAGCAGACCACGACGACTACGACAGATAGAAAGCGCCGCATAAGTCATTCTCCTTTTCAGGTTGGATGGTTTCGAAATACACAGCTTCATCTTTCAAGCTGCGCCCATTAATTGGTACGCACGCCTCTGGCGTGCTCTAACGGCAAAGCACGCCAGCGGCGTGCGTACCGTTCTTAGACCAGTTCAATATCAAGACGAGTTACTGATGCGGGGGGAAAACTATGAATCAAGGGATTGCGAATCTGCGTCACATTTACTTCCCTGGGCTCAACCCGGCGCGGATCAGCAAAAGTATTGTGCGCGTGAATGTCGCTAGCCATCAAGTTTAATCCTCTAACAGATTTTATGGTAGCTCCGCGCACCGAGATTTCCGCCTCGCGCGGATTTTTCAAATCTGCGTTGGTAACAGTCAAAGTCAGCGCCTTGCCCAGGAGCGAAGCCGATCCGTTCAGGCCACGCATCGT
>Ga0068859_100007521_pt1 | contig 11056 bp, 10 predicted proteins | sample KBSSwiS22_FD_66585 | JGI IMG/M metagenome (GOLD analysis project Ga0068859, IMG submission 66585) | Switchgrass rhizosphere microbial communities from Kellogg Biological Station, Michigan, USA - KBS Switchgrass S2-2 | ecosystem: Host-associated > Plants > Roots > Rhizosphere > Soil ... | reverse complement strand
GGGACGCATTGCGCCCGAACCGGCGAGATCGGGGTCTTTTTCCTCGCCCACGAGCGAGGCATCGCGTCCGGGACGCGCCGGGTCGAGGCCCTGGGCGGCGAAGCGGCGCTGGATAAATCCCGAGCCGATCACCAGATTCTAAGGCGCATGGAAGACCTCCTCTCGGTTCCCCGCGCCGACGTCGCCGGCGAGCTCGCACGCCGCCTGGAGCAGCTCAAGTCGCTCCAGCGCGAGGTCGAGCAGCAGCGCGTCCGCGCGGTCCAGGAAGAGCTGGCGCGTCGCGCGGAGAATCCCGAGATCGCCGGCGGCGTGCGCCTCCTCGCCGCCCGCGTCGACGGGCTCGCGTCGCAGGAGGCGCGGCTGCTCGCCGACGCCCTCCGCCAGAAGCTCGGCTCCGGCGTCGTCGTCCTCGGGCGCGCGGAGGGGGAGAAGGCCTCGCTGCTCGTCGCGGTCACCGAGGACCTCAAGGCGAAGATCCCGGCGGGGGAGCTGGTGAAGGAGCTCGCCGCGATCATCGGCGGTGGGGGCGGTGGACGGAGCGACCTCGCGGAGGCCGGGGGCAAGGATCCGTCCCGGCTGGACGAGGCCCTGGCGAAGAGCCGGCAAGCGATCGCGCGTCGCGCCGGAGTGTCCGCTTGAAGTGGATTCTCGCCGCCACGCTGATCCTCTCGGCGAGCGTCGCGGGCGCCGAGGAGCTCCTTTATTACAAGGATGCGCAGGGGAACATCGTCTTCACGAACACCGCCAGCCGGAACGACGTGAAGCCGGTCCCCCGGATGCGCGGAGGTCCCGCCCAGCGGGTGGTGACCCTCCCCGCGACCCCCTACGATCCCTACATCGAAATGGTCGCGCGCGAGCACGGCGTGGACCCGACCCTCGTCAAGGCGGTCGCACTCGTGGAGTCGGGGTTCAACCCGAAGGCGGTGTCGTCGAAGGGCGCGCAGGGTCTCATGCAGCTCATGCCGGCCACGGCCAAGCGCTACGGGATCTCGGACCTCCGCGACCCGTACCAGAGCCTCCGGGCCGGGGCGGCGCACCTGCGGGATCTCCTCGACCAGTACGAGGGGAACGTGACGCTCGCGCTCGCGGCCTACAACGCGGGCTCCGGCGCCGTGAAGCGCTACGGCGGCGTTCCCGCCTACGAGGAGACGCAGCAGTACGTGAAGAAGGTCCAGGCGAAGATGGGCCGCACGCCGCGCAAGAACGAAGGCCGGGTGGTGTCCTCGAAGAACGCGAAGATCGAGATGCGCGTTCAGCCCGACGGGACCGTGGTCCTGTCGAACTGAGGCCTCACTCCCGCGCCGGCGGTGCTTCCTCGATCCGCGCCATCAGGCGCCGCGCCTTCCGCGGCGACGAGCGCTCGTACTTCACGAAGTTCCGGTAGAAGTCGCGGTAGTTCTGGTAGCCGACCGTGTAGGCGATCTCGGAGATGCTGCGCCCCCCGCGCGCGAGCAGAAGGCGCGCATGCTCGAGGCGGACCGAATGGATGCGGGCGGTCACGGTGCTTCCCGTCTCCCGGCGCACGATGCGCGACAGGTAGTTCGGAGAGACGTTGAGCACCTTCGCGATCCCCGAGAGCGACAGGCGGCGGTGGTAGTTCTCCTCGATGAACCCCTGCGCCCGCTCGACGAGCGGGTGCACCCCTCCGGCGGGGCGCATCTCGCCGAGGAGCTTGTCGAGCGCGGACAGGAACGCCTCGCGCGCGGACTCGCCGTCCGCGAGCGCGGCGAACCTCCCGATGATCTCGGCGCGGTTGGCGGCCCCGGCGTCGTCGGCTTCGGCGGCGCGGTGGAGCCGCCGGTTGACGCGCTGAAGCACGTCCGCGAGGAGCAGGCCGACCTCGGAGGATAGGACGCCGTAGGCCGTCAGATCGAGCTGGCCCGCGAGGCGGGCGAAGGTCTCCCGGGCCGCGCCGAACTCGAGCCGCGAGAGCTGCTCGAGCGCCGACGCCTCGAGGGCGGGATCGAACCGGAGCCGGGCGAAGAGGACCGGGGTTCTCGGCGGCGGGACCAGTCGAAGGTTCGGCAAGCGCAACTCTCTGTTTTTTCAGCGAGTTTCTGAATGTACGAAGAGGTCCCCCCGGAATCAAGCGCGGACCGGGCGTCCGCAAGGCTTGGAATGGGAGGAGAATGGTGTTGACAGCGCCCGGCCGGCGGCCTAAACCCGGCTCGACGGGGGGGATCATGAACCACGAGATGCCGCAACCCGCGACGATGCCCGCTCCACCCGGCGTGGCAGAGGGTCGCCCGTCCCTGAGGCTCGGCCAACACCTGAAGCGCTTGCGCGAGGGGTATGGGTACACGCTCCGCAAGGTCGAGGAGAAGGCGCTGACCTTGGGCGAGGCGATCGACAACTCGCAGCTGTCGCGCTTCGAGAAGGGGAAGGCGCTTCCGTCCTTCGACAAGCTCCGGGCGCTCGCTCGCATCTTCAACGTGTCGGTGCAGAACTTCTCGGACGTGCTCGACCTCGAGGAGCTGTCCGCCTTCCGGCCCGACTCCGAGGACGTCTCGGAGCTGCTCGCGCTCGGAGCGGATCTGTTCGCGCGCGGCGAGCCCGGACGCGCCTTCGTCGCCTTCGAGAAGGTGGTGGAGATCGCCGAGGCGGCGCCCGACGGGCCGGGGCGGATCGAGCGTCTCGCCGAGGCGCGGTGGCGGATGGCCGCCTCGCTCAAGGCGCTCGGCAAGCTCGGGATGTGCGAGCGAGAGCTGCGGGAGGTCCTCAAGTTGGGGCCGGAGGTCGGTGCGCGCATCCGCACGCGCGCGCTGCTGAACCTGTCGTTCGTCTATCGCGAGCTGGGCGACCTCTACCTCGCGCAGGTGCTCGCAAGCGAAACCCTCGAGTTCGCCACGAGCGCGGGGGACGGGGCGATGCAGGCCGCGGCGCTCAACACGCTCGGGAACATCCACGAGGTCTCCGACCTCGAGCAGGCGCTGTCCTGCTACGAGCGCGCGTACGCGCTGGTGCGCGACGCCGCCGACTCCCCCGAGCTTCCGGTGATGGTGCTCACGAACTTGGGCGGCTGCCTCACGAAGCTTCACCGCCTGGCGGAGGGGATGGCGCGCCTCCAGGAAGCCCACGCGAGAGCGCGCGAGCACGGCCTGAGGCGGATCGCGGCGCTGTCGGCGACGCGCATCGCCGAGGCGCTCCAGGCCAAGGGGGATCTCGCCCGCGCGGGCCGGGCTTTCGCGGAGTCGGACGCCCTCGCCGGCCAGCCCGACTCTCCGTATCACGACATCCTCTTCCTGAACTCGTACCACCGCTGGGTCGCCGCCCGCGAGGACGGCAACGGGACCCGCGAGAAGATCGCCTTCGGGCGGCTCCGCCATCTGCGGGCGCTGCTCGAGAGACGCTTCCCCGAGGTCGACGAATTCGACCGCTGGGTGACCCGGCACGGGAGGTATGCCCATGAGCAGCGCTCGTAAACTCATCGCGCTCGCGATCGTCGTGTCGTGCGTGAGCGCGGCCAAGGCGGAGGTTTCCGCCGAGACCGACGTGTTCGGCAACTACGTGCGCACGGTGGTGTCCTCCTCGTCCGCCATCAAGGCCATACGGGTCTGGAGCGTCCTCCGTGTGCGGCCGACCTACTGGCCGCTCAACCCGAACGGCGACTTCACGGGAGACCTCTGGCCCTACATCGCGGAGAACCCCGTGCAGATGCGCTGGCCGTGGGTCGCGTGGAGCCGCTTCAACGGGACCGACTACGATCTCGCGTACGCGCGCTGGACGGGGCGCGGCTGGACGACGCTCGCGCAGGTCGAGCTGACCCCGGGCGCCGACGACGCCCTGGATCCCGCGATCGCCTTCGACCAGGTGGGCCGGCCGTATCTCGTCTGGGTCTCCAAGCCGCCGTCGGGTCCGGCGCAGGTCAACCTCAGCATGTTCCTCTCCACGCGGTGGATGGCGCCCTTCCGGGTCTCCGACGCGACCGAGAACGCGACCGATCCGACGATCTCGGTCTTGCCCGACGGCTCGCTCGTGGTCGGCTACGAGACGGGGGCCGGGGAGGTCACGCGGGTCGTCCGCGTCACCCGGCCGTGGACGATTACGGACGACATCACGCCGTTCGGGACGCTGTCCATCAGCGATCGTCCGACCGGACCGCTCGCGCCGTAGTCGCGCCGACCCGTGACCGCGGCCGTCATCGCCGTCGGGAGCGAGCTGCTCCGGGCGGGACGTAGCGACACGAACGCCGCGTGGCTCATCGCGCGCCTGGCGGCACTCGGGATCGAGACCGTCTGGCGCGCGGCGGTGGACGACGACGCCCCGCGGATCGCGCGCCTGGTGGCCGCGGGGATGACCGACGCCGCGGTCGTTCTCGTCACCGGCGGGCTCGGCCCCACCGACGACGATCGCACGCGCGCCGCGCTCGCTCGGGCTTTCTCGGTGCCTCTCGAGCGGGATCCCGAGATGGAGCGCGCGATCGCGGAGCGCTTCCGCCGGCATGGCCGCACCGCCGGACCCTTGCAGTTCCGGCAGGCCGACCGGCCTCGCGGCGCGTCGTGGATCGACAACCCGATCGGATCCGCCCCCGGGATCCTCTTCGAGCACGACGGGCGGATCCTCGCGGCCCTCCCGGGCGTCCCCGCCGAGATGAAAGCGATGTTCGACGGGACGATCGCGGAGCGCCTCGCGCGGTACGGGGGCTCGACCTTGGTCCGCCGCGTCCTCCGGATCGCCGGACGGCCCGAGTCGGTGGTGGAGGAAGCGGTCGCCGACCTCTACGCGACCCCGCACACCGAGACGACGATCCTCTCCTCGGCGGGCTCCGTGGATCTCGTCCTCACCGCGCGCGGCTCGGCGGCGGGGGAGGCGGACGAGCGGGTCGACTCGCTCGCCTCGGCCATGCGCGAGCGCCTCGGTCGAGACGTCTACGGTACCGGGGACGACACGCTCGCCTCGGTGACCGGGCGCCTCCTCGCGGAGCGATCCGCCACCGTCGCGGTGGGAGAGTCCTGCACCGGCGGCCTTCTCGGCGCCGCTCTCACCGACGTGCCCGGCTCGTCGAGGTGGTTCCGCGGAGGGATCGTGGCGTACGCCGACGACGTGAAGTCGGAGCTGGCCGGCGTCCCGGCCGAGCTCATCCGCGCGCAAGGTGCTGTGAGCGAGGAGGTCGCCCGCGCGCTGGCGTCGGGCGCGCGCCGCGCGTGCGGGGCCACGTTCGGGCTCGGCATCACCGGCATCGCCGGCCCCGACGGCGGCACGCCGGACAAGCCGGTCGGGACCGTGCACGTCGCCCTCGACGATGGAGGTCCCGGGCGCGCGGTACGCCTGGATTGGCCCGGGGACCGCGACCTCGTCCGCCGGCGCGCCGTCGCCGTCGCCCTCGACCTTCTCCGCCGGCGCCTCCTGACCCCGTAAGCCCGTGCGCCTCTTCTTCGCGATCGAGCTTCCCGCCGACGCGAAGGCGGCGCTCGCCGCCGCCCGCGAAGCGCTCGATCTGGATCCCCGGCGGTTCCGCGTGTCGCGCGACGAGACGCTCCACCTCACGATGCGCTTCGTGGGGGAGGTCGAGGAGACACGCGCGCCGGTGCTCGCGCGCGCGGGCGAGCGGGCCGCCGCGGCCACGCGCGCGATCCCGTGCGAGCTCGCGGGAATCGGCTCGTTCCCGCGGGGGACGAGGGCGCGCGTGGTTTGGGCGGGAATCGCGGACCGGTCCGCGACGGGCGAGCTCGCACGCCTCGCGTCGAGATTGGAGAGCGAGATCCGTAACGCGGGCTTTCCTCCCGAGGCGCGGCCTCACACGCCGCACGTGACGATCGCACGCGCGAGAGAGCGCTCGGGCGGCGCTTTGAGCCTCCCGGCCGCGGGAGGCACCCTGGCGCGGTTCACGGCGTCGGAGCTTCTGCTCGTGCGCAGCGAGCTCGGGCCCGGCGGCGCGCGTCACGAGCCCATCGCAGCCTTTCCCTTCTTGGCGGGGGCGCGGTAAGTTTGCGAGGATGCGCGCGGAGACGGCGGCGTGATCGACCTGCACACCCACATCCTTCCCGGCGTGGACGACGGGGTTCCGACCATGGAGGACGCCGTCGCCTTCGCCAAGGTCGCCGTCGCCGACGGGATCAAGACGATCGTCGCGACGCCGCACTACCGCGACGGCTTCTACATCAACCCGCGCGAGGAGGTCCTCGCGGGGGTGGCGGCGCTCACCGCGACGCTCGCGGCGGAGGGGGTGGGGGTCGAAGTGCTCCCCGGAGCCGAGGTCCACGTCTGCGCCGACCTCGTGGAGCGCGTGAAGGCGGGCCACGCGCCCACGATCGCCGACAACGGCCGCACGGTGCTGTTCGAGCTCTCGATGAGCCAGTACCCCTTCGACGTCGCGAACATCGTGTACAAGATGCGGCTCGCCGGGCTCCAGGTCCTCTTCGCCCACCCGGAGCGGATCCGATACTTCCAGGACGACGTGCGGCGCTACGAGGAGGTCATCCGCCTGGGCGCCTTCGGCCAGCTCACCAGCGGAAGCGTTCAGGGCGTGTTCGGGAGCGCGGTGGAGGAGTTCTCCGAGGAGCTGGCCCGCAAGGGGCTCGTCCACGTCATCGCCTCGGACGCGCACAACACGCGGGGGCGGTCACCCGTCCTCTCGCGCGCGGTCGAGCGTGTCGGACAGTGGGTCGGCCCGGACTTCGCCGCTCGCATGGTGGACGACATCCCGCGGGCGTTCCTCGAGGGCCGCGATCCGGATCTGCCTCCCGCCCCCGAGGAGCCGCGAGGCCGTCAGCGGTCCTTGCTGTCCCGCTGGTTCTCCCGCGGCTGATCGAGCTTCTCGAGGTTCTCGCGGGCGGTCGAAAGGCGCGGATTGACGTCGAGTGCCGTGCGCCAGACCTCCCGCGCCGCCTCCGCCCGTCCTTGCCCGACCAAGGCGAGGCCGAGGTCGTTCATCGCCGCCACCATGTAGGGGTTGAGCTCGAGCGCACGCCGGAGCGCCCGTTCGCCCCGCGCCGGGTCCTGGCCCACGACGCACGCGTGACCGTAGGCGAGCTGCGCGCGCGCGTCGGCGGTGAGATCGGGGCGCCGGAGAAGCTGGAGGAGGCGGCCGCCGGCGGTCGGCACGTCGAGCGCCCCGAGGGCACGCGCGGCATCGAGCGCCACCCACGGGTCGTCGTCCGATGTCGCGCGCTCGATGACCGCCACGTCGCGCGCGTCGCCGATCCGCCCCAGCGCTCGCGCCGCCGCGCGACGGATCGCCGGCTCCGGATCGGTCAACGCCGCGCGTGCCGCGTCGCGCGCTTCCGCCGGCACGGGGCCGGGGACCGGGGCCACGAGGAGCTGGAGCGCCGCCCAGCGCAGGAACCAGGGGGCGCCGGCATCCGCGGCGAGCTTTCCGAGCGCGACCGTCCCGTCCTTCCCACGCTCGTGCGCCCGCGCCACGGCCCTTGCGATCGCCTGTCGCGCGGGAGCTCGCGCCGGCGCGAAGGTGTGATCTCGCACCGGGGCGCTTCCCGGGCCGCGGATCGTCGGCGGCATGTGGCAATCGAGGCAGCGTCCGGCGGGCTTCGCCGCATCGCCGCCCCCATGGGAGCCGCCTTGGGCTACCACGGCCGCGTGACACGGGGTACAGACCGCATCGCCCCCGTCCGCCGCGGCGAGCGCGGGAACCGTTCCGCCGGCGTGAGGATCGTGGCACGCGGAGCAACTCATCCCGCCCTTCGAGGCGCACGAGTTCTGCCCGAAGGCGACCGCCTCCTGCTGGAACGTCGCCGGCCTCAAGTCCTCGAAGAACGGGTCTCGGAACTCGAGGTTCGACGGGATCGACAGGAGCGGATCCGCGGCGGCGGTGAGCGGCTCCCCGTCGCGGTGAGCGGGAGAGGAGGAAAACGGGGAGGGGAGCACGTCGCGAAGCGCGTGACACGCGGCGCACGTGGCGACCGCGACGCTTCCCGCTACGCCGCGCGGGAGCTTCACGAGCGAGGCGGACGGCGCCTTCGCGCGGGCGGCGTCCACGTGCGGGCCTCCCGGGCCGTGACACGCCTCGCAGCCGACGCCGGCCTCGACGAACCGTGACGCCGGCAGCGCCAAGCCCGAGGCCGAGCGGCCCGCGACGGTGAGGACCTGCCCGGTGGCATGGCAGCCGTAGCAGGCCAGGTCCGCGTTACGGCCGGCGCGGGTCCAGAACTCGACCGTGTCGGGTGGCGGCTCGTGTCCTCCGGCCAGCTCGACGAGCGGACGGAAGGGCTGCTTCTTCCCTGCGTCGTAGGAGACGGGGAAGACCTGGAGGCGACCGTCCGGCAGACGGACGAGCAGATCCTCGCGACGGCGGCCACCGACGAGGTACTCGACCTTTCCCGTGACCGTCTTGCCGTCCGTCCCCGGTCCCGAGGCGGTCCCATCCGCGGCGAGCCGGAATGCCCCCGATTCGCTCCCCGCGACCCGTAGGGAGGATCCGGGACGGAAGGGGCGGAGCGCCTGCGTGTGGCCGCTGGCGGCCCACGCGGCGAACTCCGCGGCGTGGCAGGACCGACACGCCTCCGACCCGACGAAGCGCCCCGCCGGCGAGCCGATGGCGGCGACGGGCTCGGCGCTGGGCTGAGGCCGGGAGGAATCGCCCCACTTGCACGACGCCGTGAGGAGCAGGGCCAGGAAAAGCGTCGGCCCGCGATGACATCTCCGGCGCATCGATGGACGAAATCGGTATGGGGAGCGGGCCATGGGCGCCGGAATATACCCTGGGGACCACGTGGGAGTCTGGAAAGAACTTCTCCGGTTGCCCGACGACAACCGATCCAGCTTATCGATCTTGAATGGCAGGGCGATTGCAGTTAACGTTGCTCCGGCCTGAGGAGTCGTTCAGCCGATCCTCGCGCCGGAGCCGTTAGGTTCCGAGCCTAGGAGATACAAATGCAGCTGCTTCTCCTCCTGGGATCCATCGTCCTGAGCGTGGGGGCCGCTCTGGGGACTGCGTCCCTCTTCCTCTCCCTCCTCCTCAGGATCATGTCGAAACTCCGTTAGACCCGGGCGTTCTTACATGGTCGTCCGGTGGGGAGCGTGACAAACTAGGACGCTCCCTGGGGCAGTTATGGGCGACCGCATCCTCGTCGTCGACGACGAATCAGGAATCCGGGAGGGGCTCCGCCGCCTCCTCGAAGCGTGGGGCTACCACGCGGAGACGGCGGCTTCGGCCGACGACGCCCTCGCACGCATCGAGAAGGACCGGCCGAGCGCCGTCATCACGGACCTGGTGATGCCGGGGATCGACGGACTGGAGTTCGTGCGGCGCCTGCAGGGGCAGTACTCCGTGCCGGTCATCGTCTTCTCGGGACAAGGCACGATCGAGACCGCCGTCGAGGCGATCAAGCTCGGCGCGCAGGACTTCCTCGAGAAGCCGGTCGAGCCCGCGAAGCTGAAGATCCTCCTCGAGAAGCTCGCGGGAGCCCGCGAGCTCCTCGCCGAGAACCGCCGTCTCCGCGCCGAGCTGCGCGAGCGCGGGGCGTTCGGACGCCTGCGCGGAAGCTCCGAGGCGATCCGCAGCGTCTACCGCCAGATCGAGCAGGTGGCGCCGTCCACGCTCTCGGTGCTCATCGTCGGCGAGAGTGGCACCGGCAAGGAGCTCGTCGCGCAGACGCTCCACGACCTGTCGCCCCGCCGGCGGATGGAGTTCGTCGCGCTCAACTGCGCCGCGATCCCGGCGACGCTCCTCGAGAGCGAGATCTTCGGCCACGAGCGGGGTGCGTTCACCGGCGCCGTCCAGCGCAAGATCGGATGCTTCGAGATGGCCCACCGGGGCACGCTCTTCCTCGACGAGATCGCCGAGATGGACGAGCTGCTCCAGGCCAAGCTCCTGCGCGTCCTCCAGGAGCAGCGGTTCCGGCGCGTCGGCGGCCGCGACGTCATCGAGTCCGACGTCCGCGTGCTGGCCGCCACCAATCGCGATCCGATGAGCGCCATCCGCGATGGGAAGCTGCGCGAAGACCTCTACTACCGCCTCAACGTGTTCACGATCGTCCTGCCGCCCCTGCGGGAGCGGCGCGAAGACATCACGATGCTCGCGCGCTACTTCGCGGAGGACTACGCGGCGCGGAACGGCACGCCGGTGTCGGCGCTCGAGCCCCGCGCGCTCGAGCCGCTGCTCGCCCATCCCTGGCCGGGAAACGTGCGCGAGCTGAAGAACGCCATCGAGCGCGCCGCCCTCTTGGCGGCGGGCCGCCCCATCGAGCCGGACCATCTGCCTCCCGAGGTTCAGCGCAGCGGCCCCGCGGCGGCGGCCGCCGCGGCCGCGCTCGCGGTGCCGTCTTCCGGCAACGGGCGCGGCGGCGACAACGGCGGGGGCGGTCACGGCGTCGTGGCGCTCCCCGTCGGCACGTCGATGGACGACGCCGAGCGCGAGATGATCCGCTCCACGCTCGAGCACACCTCGGGGAACAAGACGCGCGCCGCCAAGATCCTCGGGATCTCGCTGAAGACCATGCACAACAAGGTGAAGAAATACCAGCTGTGAGAGTCTCGCTCGCGCCGCGCATCTTCCTCGTCAACGCCCTGTTCACGATCGTGATCGGCGGCGCCGCGTTCATTCTGGTGCGCGGGTCGTTCGAGGACTACTTCGACCGCTGGACCCGGAGCATGGCGACGCTCCCCGCGGAGCAGCTCTTCCAGCCGACGGCGAGCGAGATCGCCCGCGCGCTCCTCCTGCGCCTGGAGAAATCTCCGGAGGTGATCGCGCGCGACAAGGACCGCATCGTCCTCGGCTTGAACTCGGTGCTGCGCGAGATCCCCAGCATCCGCTCATTCCTCGTCGTGGACCGGGATCACCGGATCCAGTACGCGAACGACAGCTCGGCGATCGACCTCGCCTTCACGACCGACGACCGGGTCTCGCTGTTCGCGTCCGACACGATCGTGCGGCGGCCCAAGAAGGACGGGACCGGCGGGCTCGTCACCGAGGTGATGGTCCCGATCTTCGACGAGCCGGCGGCCGGGGGCGGGGAGCGGCGCCGCTTGGGGTCGCTCCTGATCCAGTTCGCACCGGACGCCGAGCTCGTCAGCCGGTTCCCGCAGCTCAAGCCGCCCTCGGTGAGCCCGACCGACTCGCTGCGTCTCCTGTTCGTCTTCCTCCTCGCGGTGGTCGCCG
>Ga0068859_100007520_pt1 | contig 11058 bp, 12 predicted proteins | sample KBSSwiS22_FD_66585 | JGI IMG/M metagenome (GOLD analysis project Ga0068859, IMG submission 66585) | Switchgrass rhizosphere microbial communities from Kellogg Biological Station, Michigan, USA - KBS Switchgrass S2-2 | ecosystem: Host-associated > Plants > Roots > Rhizosphere > Soil ... | reverse complement strand
GTTGATCACCTCGAGGGCGAAGGCGACGTTCTCGTAGACGTTCTTCTTGGGCAGCAGCCGGAAGTCCTGGAACACGCAGCCGATCTTGCGGCGCAGGTCCGGGACCTTGCGGCCGGGCAGCTTGGAGAGGTTGCGCCCGTTCACGGTCACCAAGCCGCTGTCGCAGATCTCCTCGCGCAGCAGCAGGCGCAGGATCGTGGTCTTGCCTGAGCCCGATTGTCCGATGAGGAAGACGAATTCGCCCTTCTCGATATCCATGGAGACCCCGTCCAGCGCCGGGCGTGCGCCAGCGGGGTAGGTCTTGGTCACCGTTTCGAGACGAATCACGGGTCGCCAGTTTACTGTTCCGTTATCGAATCACTCGCCACCGGCGCGTCGTCGTCAGGAGTATGTGACGATTCGCCGGAAATGTACCCTCTGTTGGGTGCTAACGTCCCGTCCGTGCCAGACGCAGCGCCCGCCCTGATCGAGGCCCGCGGCCTGACCAAGACCTTCACCACCAAGTCCGGGGCCTTCACGGCCGTGGACGGTATCGACGTCACCGTCGCCCGCGGCGAGGCCTTCGGCTTCCTCGGACCCAACGGCGCAGGCAAGTCCTCCACCATGCGGATGGTCGCCTGCGTGGCACCGCTGAGCTCGGGCTCGCTGCAGATCCTGGGTATGGACGCGGCCACGCAGGGTCCGTCCATCCGGGCCCGTATCGGCGTGGTGCCGCAGCAGGACAACCTGGACAATTCGCTGAGCGTGCGGGAGAACCTCTACGTCTACGGCCGCTACTTCGGCCTGCACCGCTCCCTGCTGAACGAGCGGGTGGACGAGCTGCTGGAGTTCGCCCAGCTCGCCGACCGCGCGTCCTCGCCGGTCGAACCGCTCTCCGGCGGGATGAAGCGCCGCCTGACGATCGCCCGCTCGCTGATCAACGCCCCCGAGATCCTGCTGCTGGACGAGCCGACCACCGGCCTGGACCCGCAGGCCCGGCACGTGCTGTGGGACCGGCTGTACCGCCTCAAGCAGCAGGGCGTGACCCTGGTGCTGACCACGCACTACATGGACGAGGCCGAGCAGCTGTGCGACCGGCTCGTGGTCATGGACGGCGGGCGGATCGTGGCCGAGGGGTCGCCGGTGTCGCTGATCGCCACCCACTCGACCCGCGAGGTGGCCGAGCTGCGTTTCGCCCCGGAGGCCAACGGGTACGCCGCCGAGAAGCTGGTCGATCTCTTCGCTTCGGAGCGGGCACGGGTCGAGGTGCTGCCGGACCGGGTCCTGCTGTACGTCGAGGACGGTGAGCACGCGGTCGTCCGCACGCACGAGTCCGGCCTGGCACCGGTGTCGACCCTGGTGCGCCGCAGCAGCCTGGAGGACGTCTTCCTCCGCCTGACGGGCCGCTCTCTTGTCGACTAACGCTCCCGTGGTTGAGGTGCGGTCGCGCGCGCCGCGGAACTACGGGCGGCTGCGCGTCATGGAGCACCAGTCGTTCATCGCGCGGCGGATGTGGCGCTCCGCGGTGATCACCGGCCTGCTCGTCCCGCTCGCCTTCATCCTGGCGATGGGAGTCGGCCTGGGCACCGTGGTGGATGCGAACAACGACCCGCTCGGCGTCCCGTACCTGGTCTATGTCGCGCCCGGACTGCTGACGGCGGCCGCCCTGCAGATGGCGACGGCCGAGCTGGCGTGGCCGCTGATGTCCGGCTTCCACTGGACCCGGCAGCTGCACGCGATGGCGGCCTCGCCCATCTCGCCGGCGCAGGTGTGCGACGGACTGCTGCTGTGGCTCGGCCTGCGGTTGACCGTCACGCTCGCCGCGTACCTCGGGATCGTCGCGGCCTTCGGCGGGACGCAGCGGTGGTGGGTCCTGCTGGCCGTCCCGATCGCCGTCCTGACCGCGCTCGCGTTCGGGTCGAATGTCGCCGCGCTGACGGCGACGGTGGCGAACGAGGGCAACGCGTTCAACATCGTGTTCCGGTTCGTGGTCACGCCGATGTTCCTGTTCAGCGGGACGTTCTACCCGATCACCGAACTGCCGGACTGGTGCCAGTGGCTCGCCTACATCTCGCCGTTGTGGCACGGAACGGAGGTGGCGCGCGCCGCCGGCATCGGGCATCTGGGCGGCTGGGCGGTCCTGGGGCACCTCGCGTACCTGCTGCTGTGGCTCGGTGTCGGTGTCGGCCTGGCCCGGTGGCGTTTCCGCACGAGGCTGCACGCATGACGTCCGCACGCCTGACCGCCACGCTGCCGCTGCGGATCCTGCCGCCGGGGCTGTACGCGCGCCGATCGCGGGCCGTGCTCGAGCGTGAGGTGCGCGTGTACCGGCGCGGCTGGCTGGTGATCTTCTCGGGGTTCTTCGAGCCGCTGTTCTACCTGCTGTCGATGGGCACGGGGCTGGACCGGCTGGTCGGGGGCGTCGAGGGGATCAACGGGCACCCGATCACGTACGCCGCCTTCATTGCGCCGGCACTGCTGGCCTCGTCCGCGATGAACGGGGCGATCTTCGACGCGACGTTCAACGTCTTCTTCAAGCTCAAGCACGCCCGCCTGTACGACGCGATGCTGGCGACCTCGCTGGGCCCGCTGGACGTGGCGATGGGCGAGATCGCGTGGGCGCTGCTGCGCGGCGGGATCTATTCGGCGGCGTTCCTGACCGTGATGGCGTGCATGGGGCTGATCGGGTCGTCGTGGGCACTGATGATGCTGCCTGCGGCGCTGCTGGTCGCGTTCGCGTTCGCGGCGATCGGGATGGCCGGCACGACGTTCATGCGGACGGTCACTGACATGGACCTCGTCCAGCTCGCCATGCTGCCCATGTTCCTGTTCAGCGGCACGTTCTACGCGCTGAGCGTGTACCCGCGCTGGCTGCAGATCGTGGTGGAGTGCCTACCGCTGCACCATGGCATCGCGCTGATGCGGGCGCTGAACCAGGGCGCTGTCGACTGGTCGTTGCTCGGCCACGTCGCCTATCTGCTGGCTATGGCGGGGGTCGGCGTAACGGTGACCGCCCGCCGTCTCAGCACCTTGCTCCTGAAGTAACCGCTCGCGCGTCTCGCAGGGTGAATCTCGGCCTCGAAAATTCACCCTGCGAGACGCGCGAGCGGCATCAGGACTGGCGGATGATCCACTTGAGCTGGACGCCGGCAGCCTTGCGCTGCCAGGCCTCCTCGAAGCGATCGTGCAGGTACGCGCCTAGCCGGTTCGGGTTCTGGGCGACATCCCATCCCCAGCGGGCGATCACGGCGTTGGTGTCGCTGAGCCTGCCCTGCCGCTTCTTCTCGTTCTCGATCGTCTCGGGATGACGAAGGTACTTGTCCAAGCCGTCGGCCTCGCCTATCACTCCCGGGTTCTCCCATCCGAAGTCGCAGCGCCCGATGAACACACCGTCCAATGTGAAGATGCGTGGCTGGATCAGCGGAGGAGGCACAAGACCCGTCATGTTGATCCGGCTCAGACTCTCCAGCGGGGACTCAGAGCGCCCGTCCACCACGTCGAGGAGCCGGCCAGCCGTCGGCGATCCGACGTCGCCTTTGATCGACATACGGGCGAGCAGTAGCTCGTCCCACGTCACCCGCTCGTCGTGCAGCGCAGCATCGGCAGCAATGACACCTGCGAGCAGGCCCTGTTCGCAGGCGACGTCGATACAGGACCGCGCGATCGAGGTGACAGCGAAGTCGGAGCCACGATCAAGGAACCTGGGCAGCAGCAGTTTTCGATGCAGATGCAGGTCGGCCTGAAGGGTGCGGCAGCCCTGGGGTTTGGTGATGCACGGCAGTTCCGGCGGGTGGTACAGCGGGAGGCGGTGGGTCGCCAGCGCAGCGGAATTGCTCACCGCCGCGTCCGGGATGGTGAGTGCGGCGGCCACGCCCCTACGACCGAGCAGGATCGCAGCCTGCTCCCGTTCGTGCAGCCCGTCATCGATCGGCAGGCAGTAGACGCCGCGGCGCAGCCGAATCAGCCTGCCCGTCCGGACCGCGTACTTCAGATCGTTCAGCGTCCAGCCGGCAGCCAGCGCCTGCGAGAAGGTGAAGGTGTCGAATTGGTGGGTCGCCCGGGGTGGGATATCGCGCATGGCGAGATCGTGGGCATCTCGGGATCCGCGCTGGGACGGACCAAGATCCACATGTGGAGACACACCGTGTCTGTGGACAACTCGCGCGTCTCGTAGGGTGAAATGCGGTGCTGGAATTTCACCCTGGGAGACGCGCGAGCGGTTACTGGGCGGACTTGCGCCAGCGGATGCCGGCCTCGATGAAGCCGTCGATGTCGCCGTCCAGCACGGCCTGCGGGTTGCCGACCTCGTAGTCGGTGCGCAGGTCCTTGACCATCTGGTACGGGTGCAGGACGTAGGACCGCATCTGGTTGCCCCAGGAGCTGCCGCCGTCCTTCATGGCGTTCATCGCGGCCTGTTCCTCGGCGCGCCGCCGCTCGAGCAACTTGGCCTGCAGGACGGCCATCGCCGACGCGCGGTTCTGCAGCTGCGAGCGCTCGTTCTGACAGGTGACCACGATGCCGGTCGGCAGGTGCGTGATGCGGACCGCGGAGTCGGTCGTGTTGACGCCCTGTCCGCCCTTGCCAGAGCTGCGGTAGACGTCGATGCGCATGTCGTCGTCGGGGATGTCGACGTGGTCGGACGTCTCCACGACGGGCAGCACCTCGACGCCGGCGAAGGACGTCTGGCGGCGGCCCTGGTTGTCGAACGGGCTGATCCGGACGAGCCGGTGTGTGCCCTGCTCGACCGACAATGTGCCGTACGCATAAGGGGCCTTGACCTGGATCGTCGCCGACTTGATGCCGGCCTCCTCGGCGTAGGACGTGTCCAGCGCCTCGATCGGGTAACCGTGCCGCTCGGCCCAGCGGGCGTACATGCGCAGCAGCATCTCCGCGAAGTCCGCGGCATCGACGCCGCCGGCCTCGGAGCGGATCGTCATCAGCGCCTCGCGCGAGTCGTACTCGCCGGACAGCAGCGTGCGGACCTCGAGTTCGTCGATCGCCTTGCGCAGCGAGACGGCCTCCGCCTCGGCCTCGGCGCGGGAGTCGGTGTCGTCGGCGTCCTCGGCCATCTCCCACAGCAGGCTCGCGTCGTCGACCCGCGAACGCAGCTCGGACACCTTGCGGATCTCGCCCTGCACGAAGGACAGCCGCGAGGTGACCTTCTGCGCCGCCTCGGGGTCGTCCCAGAGGTCGGGGGCGGACGCCTGCTGCTCCAGGTCGGCGGCCTCGCGGCGCAGCTTGTCGAGGTCGAGCACCGCCTCGACGCTGGCGAGCGTCGCGGAGAGTTCCTTCAGTTCGGCAGGTACGTCCACAACGGTCCAGACTACCGGCGGCCGGACAGCAGACGGCGCACGTCGATGTTCGATAGTCACCCCGGGACGTGCATGACTCGCATGAGAGGAGAATCCCGGTCAGCCGAGCGGCGCCCGGACGGAGGACACCACCCGGTGCCGGATGCCCCCGCCGAGCCCGAACATGGCCCCGAACGGGATTTCCCGGGTCTCTTCGCACCGCAGCGTGAGCAGCGTCCCGTCCTGCCCCGGTGCCGTCCGGATGTCGATGTCCCGCCGTTCGGCGTCCCGGCCGAGGTAACTCGCGATCGCGCGGTCGGCCCCGGAGATCGCCGCGAAGTCGCCGTCACCCACACTGCTGGCGCGATCCAGGCCGACGGCGGCAGCCCCGGCAGCGGCAGCAGCGCCGTCGCAGGCCTGCTGCAGGGCACGCTGGTGCACGTACGCCTGTCCGCCGGCCACCGCTCCGCCGACGACCAGGAGGGCGACGAGGAAGAACCCCAGGATCAGCGGGACGGTCGAGCCGCGGTCGTCCCATCGCCGGGTCCTCGGCACAGTCATGACGCGGCCCGGAACTCGTTCAGGTGCACGACGTACCGCCCGACAACGGTGATGCCCTTGCCCTGCAGGACGGTCGGGATCACCGGCAGGTCCACGTGCCGCCGGACGCAGACGGCGAACTCGGCGCCCGGCTCGAAGGTGGGCTCGATCGGCGTGGCGTCGCAGCCCGCGCCGGCCGGGACGAAGACCGGCGCCTCGCCGTCCTGCAGGCCCGCGCCAGCCAGTGCGAGCCGACTGGCCGCCGCGACCCGGGCCGCGGCCGAGGGAGCGTCCGGACTGGTGGCGTAGGCCCGTCCGACATCGCGGGCGGCCTCGCCCACGGCGGCCTGGGCCCGCTGCACGACACCGACCGAGACGAGCAGGTAGACCAGCGGAACCAGCACGGCCACCGCGACGAACACGAACTCGACGATCGCGTTGCCGCCGTCCTCGTCCGTTCGGGTCGGTGTCACGGCTGTTCCTCACGCAGCGCGGAGGAGCTGACATCGACCTGCAGCGGGAGCAGACCGAAGGGCAGGAAGGCCGGTCCGATCCGCCCGCGGCACTGCACGGTCACCGTCGGCAGGCCCGAGGCGGCGTCGACGTCGGCCCGTCCGGAACAGCGCAGAGCGCCCGCCGCCCGGTGGTTCAGACCGCTGGCGATCAGGTCGCGCGCCCTCTCGGCACCAGCGGCTGGGTCGTTGGTCGCGGCGTACCGCGCCGCGTCGGCGACCGCGGAGGAGACGACGTTCCGCGCGTACACGTACAGCGCCACCTGCAGGACGCCGAACAGCAGCAGGACGAGCAACACCGACATCAGGACGAACTCCACGGCGGCGGCGCCGGCCTCGCGTCCCGTCCGGCGGACGGGGCCGATCATGGACCGGTCAGTTCCCGGTGACCGAGTCGAGGGCGCCGGTGATCGCGTCCTTGATCTGCGGCTGGAACACCGCCAGGATCGCGACGACCAGGATCGCGGACATGACGGTCACCATGACCCAGCCGGGGACGTCCCCCCGATCTCGGTCCTCGCGCAGTCGGTCCAGTCGCTCGAGCAGGATCATCCAGAGTGTCAGCATGTTTTCTCCCTGTGGGATAGGGGCTATCTGGTGAGGGCAGTCAGGGTGACGAGACCGGGGTAGAGCGCAAAGAGCACCGTGACTGGGAGGACGAGGAAGACGACCGGGACGAGCATCGTGATCTCGGAGCGGCCGCCGGCCTCGAGCAGTTCGCGCTTGCTCATCTCGCGCACGTCGGCGGCCTGCGAGCGCAGTACGTCCGCCAGCGGGGTACCGCGCTCGATCGCGACGACCAGGCCCTGCAGGAAGCGGGAAAACGGCTCGAGCGTGGTGCGCTCGGCCAGCTCGCCCAGCGCCGTGACCAGCGGTGCACCCGCCTGCGCCGCGGAAAGCGCCGAGGAGATGTCGCGGGCCAGTTCGCCGTGGGTGAGCCGGCAGACTCGCCGCAGCGCGTCCGGCGGTGCCTCCCCTGCGACGACGGCCAGCGCCAGCAGGTCGGCGACGACGGGGAACTCTGCGAGCATCGCCCGCTCGCGCAGGGCCAGAGTCCGGGACAGGTACCAGTCCCGTCCGAGCACCCCGAGCACCGCGCCGCCCAGCCCGCACACGATGGCGAGCACCGGGTTCACGCTGCTGAAGCTCAGCCCTCCCACGACGGCCAGCAGCGCTCCCCCGACCAGCCCGCAGCCGCCCCAGACGACCTGCTCGAGCCGGAACTCCTCGACAGTGGCGGAGGACCCGAGGCCGCCGAGCCGGCGCCGCACGGAGGCCGCGCCGCCGACGAGCCGGTCCACCAGGCTCGTCGCATCCCGCAGGGCCGGGCCGAAGAGCCGGCGCAGGACCGTGAACGGCGCGGAGGTGGCACTCGGCCGCGCGAGCAGGCGGGCCGGCTCCATGACGTCGCCGAGGTAGGGGGCCATCCGGTCGGCGAGCCGGACGGGCCGCATCGGCGGAGTGGCCCGGATCGCGATGAGCAGCCCCAGCGAGAACAGCAGGCCCACGAGCGCCCCGAGCAGGGCGGTCACCGCAGCACCCGCTGGGCTTCAGGCAGCCGGCCCATCCGCAGCATGATGCGGTAGGCGATCACGCAGACCCCGCCGCCGATGCCGAGCAGTAGGACGCCGGTGCGGCTGTCGAACGCGTCCAGTGCGGTCGAGCGGGTGCCGAGCAGCAACAGCACCGCCCACGGTGCCGCGACCGCGAGGCGGGCGGAGTTCACGATCCAGGACTGCCGGGTCTCCAGTTCGGCGCGGGTGCGCGCGTCGGAGCGGAGCAGTTCCGACAGCGTGCGCAGCACCGTCCCGAGGTCCGAGCCACCGACCTCGCGGGCGACGCGCACGGTCTCGCAGACGCGGTCACCGACCGGGTCGGCCAGGTCCGCCTTCAGCAGGTCCAGGCACTCGGCGAAGCGGCCGGTGGCGCGGTAGGCCGAGCCGAACCGCGCGAAGGCGGGACGTAGTTCGGCGGGCCCTCGAACGGCCAGCGCGGCGAGCGCTTCAGGCAGTGACATCCCCGCCCGGACGGCGGACGCGAGGTTGTCGACGGCCTCGGGCCAGAGTTCGCGCAGCGCGACCTGGCGGCGGCGCCGCATCCGTGCAAGCACGACCGGTACAGCGAACCAGGCGAAGATCCCGAAGCAGGCGGCGACGGCGACGGTCCCGGTGATCACCAGGACAAGCCCGAACGCGGTCAGCGCGCACACCGCCTGGGCGGCCAGCGACTGCGCCGCCCCGACGCCGTCGACGCCCGCCTGGCGCAGCAGGTCCGTGCGGCGTACCGCCCAGCCCGTCCCTGCGCTGTCGCGACGCGTGCGGGGACGGCCGCTGTTCCAGATCAGCAGCAGCCCCACGCCGAACAGCAGGCCCACCAGCGCGCCCACGTCACAGCTCCGCCGGCTCGAGGAACGGCGTGCGCGAGATGCCCGGCTGGGCCAGCAGGGCGGCCAGGTCGTAGCCGTGGGTGGCGAAACGCTCGGCGTGCGGCGGGAAACCTTCGGCGCGCTGCAGCCGGCCGCCCCGCGAGACGAACAGTTCGCACGTCTCGATCGTGTCGCCCTCGACCCGTCCCGTGACACCGATGATCTCCCGCACGCGCCTGTGCCCGTCGCCGTCCAGGGTGAGGTGGACGACCAGGTCGACACAGTTGGCGACGGTCGGCACGACGAAGCCGGCCGCGATGTTCTCCCCTGCCAGCAAAGGCAAGGTACACATCTTCGTGAGGGCCTCGCGGGCGCTGTTGGCGTGCAGTGTGCAGGCGCCGGGCAGGCCGCTGTTGAGCGCGATCAGCAGGTCGAGACACTCGGCCTGGCGCACCTCGCCGATCACCAGACGGGACGGGCGCATGCGCAGCGCCTCGGTGACCAGTCGGCGCAGGGTGATCTCGCCCGTCCCCTCCAGGTTTGCCTGCCGCGTCTGCATCGCGACGACGTCAGGCAGCGGGATCTGGAGTTCGAAGACCTCCTCGACCGTGACGACCCTTTCCCGCGCGGGGATCGCGCCGCACAGCGCGTTCAACACTGTTGTCTTCCCCGCCTGGGTTCCTCCGCAGACGAGCACGTTCAACCCGACCGCCATCGCCGCCTCGAGGAACGCCGCGGCCTGTGGCGTGAACGTCCCGACGGTCACCAGTTCGTCCAGCGACGCCAGACCGAGGACGAACTTGCGGATGTTGACGGCCATGTGGCGCCGGGTGATCGACGGGATCACGACGTGCAGGCGCGAGCCGTCCGGCAGCATCGCGTCGACGAACGGGGCACTCAAGTCGATCCGGCGTCCCGTCGTCCCGAGCATCCGCTCGACCAGCTCCGCGACCTGCTCGCCCGTCAGGATCAGCGTCGTCAGCTCCGACCGGCCACGGCGCGCGATGAACACCCGGCCGGGTTCGTTGATCCAGATCTCCTCGATCGTCGGGTCGTCGAGCAGCGGCTGCAACGGCCCGAACCCCGCGACAGCGTCCAGCACGGATCGCGACAGTGCCGGGATGTCGCCCAGGGGCGGCAACGGGACGGACACCGCGCGGTCGAGGTACTGCCCGACGACCTCGTCGATCAACCGTGCCACGACAGCAGGCTCCGCGACCGGGTCGATGCCGCGGCGCCGGACGACGTCGCGGACCTCGTCCTCGACCAACTGCTGCGCGCCGGCCATGGCCCTCCCCAAATGCCGTCAAAAGCTGCTTGGAGACTAAACGGACAATCGGGCGCTGGACAATCGGGGCGACACGCCTGTGGACAACCCCTCAGCACCCGCTCACCAGCCCCACGGACGGCCGGTTAGCGGGAGAATCATTGGCATGTCGTCCGCCGTCGCCCATGAGGGCGTGCTCACCGTCCCGACCATCGACATCGCGCCGTACCGCGACCCGGCGGCGACGCCGGAGCAGCGTGCGGCGGTCGCGGCCGCCGTCGACGAGGCGGCCCGGACGGTCGGGTTCATGCAGATCGTCGGCCACGGCATTTCGCAGGAGACGGTGGACGGGTTCACGGCCGCGATGGACGCCTTCTTCGCCCTGCCACTGGAGGCCAAGTCGGCGTACCGCTGCCCGCCCGGGATCAACCGCGGCTACACCCCGCCGAAGTCCGAGAGCCTGGCGAACAGCCTCGGGCTGGCCACCTCCGCCGCCGACCTGTTCGAGGCCATCAACATCGGGGTCGACGCGGCGCTGCAGTTTCCCGGGCTCGGGCTGCCTGAGGACCAGTACGCACCGAACACCTTCCCGGTCGAGGTGCCTTCGTTCGAGGGCGGGACGACGGCCTGGTTCGCGGCGGCCGGCGGCGTCGCCCGGGCGATGGAGACGATCTTCGCCGACGCCCTCGGCCTGCCTTCCAGTCACTTCGCGCAGTTCACCGACCACTCCCTGGACGTGCTGCGGATGATCAACTACCGGCTGCCCGCCGCGGGCGTCGAACTCGGACCCGACCAGGTCGGCATGGGCGCACATACCGACTACGGCATCTGCACGGTGCTCTGGGCCGACCAGGTGCCGGGGCTGGAGATCCTCGGCGACGACGGCACCTGGTACCCGGTCCAGCCGGCGGACGGCGCGCTGTTGATCAACCTCGGCGACGCCCTGGCGCGTTGGACGAACGACCAGTGGATCTCGACCATGCACCGCGTCGCCGCGCCGCGGATCGACGGCGTGCTCGTCCCGCGCCGTTCGGCGGCCTACTTCCACGACGGGAACATCGATGCGGTCATCGCGCCGCTGGCCACCTGCGTGGACGCAGACCA
>Ga0068859_100007519_pt1 | contig 11059 bp, 11 predicted proteins | sample KBSSwiS22_FD_66585 | JGI IMG/M metagenome (GOLD analysis project Ga0068859, IMG submission 66585) | Switchgrass rhizosphere microbial communities from Kellogg Biological Station, Michigan, USA - KBS Switchgrass S2-2 | ecosystem: Host-associated > Plants > Roots > Rhizosphere > Soil ... | reverse complement strand
GCGTCATCTCGCGCGAGCTCCTCATCGACCAGGCCGCCCAATCGGTTGCCGCCGCGGTGAAGAACGTGCCCGGTGTGTCGGTGGCGCAGGGCGAAGGGAATCGCGATCAGATCGTGTTGCGCGGTATCAGCACCGCGACCGACTTTTTCGTCAACGGCGTCCGCGACGATCAGGAGCGGTTTCGCGACCTCTACAACATCGAGACCCTGGAAGTGGTTCAAGGCCCGGCCGCCGTGCTGTTCGGCCGCGGCGGCGGCGGGGGAGTCGTCAATGTGGTGACGCGCGGACCGTTGTCGGGCGCCCCGTCGGAAGCCGTGCTCGAACTGGGAGCCAACGATCACAAACGCGGCACCGTGCAATTCGATCGGAAATTGAACAACCGGGCCGGATTTCACGTGAGCGCTATGGGTGAGGACTCGGGCGGGTTCCGCGACGGCTATTTCCTGCACCGTTACGGCGTGAACCCCAGCATCGGCGCTGCTCTCGGCGATGCGACGACACTGGTCGTGGCCTACGAGCACCTTTCCGATCGCCGTCTTGCCGATCGCGGCATCCCATCGCGAGCCGGTAAGCCCGTGGATGTCGCGCCATCGCACTTCTTCGGATCCATCTCGCAGAGCGTCGCACGCGGCGGAGTGGACACCGGAACGGCAACCATCGAGCATCGCTTCAGCAGAAATCTGTCTTTCAGGAATCACTTCCTTGCGGGGCGTTACGACAAGTTCTATCAGAACGTATATGCCGGCAGCGATGTCGGTGCGGCTGGAACGCTCACGCTTGCCGCATACAACCACAGCAACGATCGGGTCAACACATTCAACCAGAGCGACTTCATCTATACCGGCGAGCTTGGGGGAATGGAACACACCATTCTGTTTGGCGCCGAAGTCGGCCATCAGTTTCAGGACGAAACGCGTTACACGGCCGCGAATATCTCCAATGTGCCGGTCGGCAACAGTATGCGTGACGCCGATTTCGCGAATGCGGTTTTGGCCGTCGATCGCCGCGCCGCCTCGAACGTGCTCGCCGGCTACGTTCAGGATCAGGTTGCGCTGACGCGCCGGTGGAAAGCGGTGATTGGCGCGCGCACGGATCGGTTCGCAGTGAAGATTCGGGAGCGGCGTGCCGGGGCGCCCGATCTGTCTCGCACCGATGTTGAAACGAGCCCGCGCGCGGGCATCATTTACCAGCCGGCCGACATCGCGTCGATTTACGCGAGCTACAGCTACGCGTTTCTGCCGAGCGGGCAAAACCTCGGGCTCGCCCTCAACACGGTCGATCTGAAGCCGGAAAACACGAGGAACTACGAAGCCGGCGCCAAGCTGGACCTGTTGGGGAAGCGCTTGAATCTGTCCGTCGCAGCCTTTCGACTCGACCGCAACAACGTGAAGAACACGGATCCGATAAATCCCCAATTGCTTGTGCTGACCGGCCAGCAACGCACCGACGGTTTCTCGATCGCTTCCGCCGGCAGCCTCAATTCGCGATGGCAGCTGTCGGGCGGATATGCGCGCCTCAACGCCCGCATCCTGAAGAACACGGCCTCGGCGCCGGCGGGCCGCAGGGTTGGGCTCGTGCCTGAATCGCAGGCGACCGTATGGTCGACCTATGAGGTCTCACAGCGTTGGGAAGTTGGCGGGGGAGCGATCACTCAAGGCAAGCAGTTCACATCGTTCAGCAATGCGGTGGTACTGCCCGGCTTTACGCGGGTCGACGCGGCCGTCTATTTTCGAATGGGCCGGTATCGCCTTGCGGTCAACAGCGAAAACCTTCTGAACGCCAGGTTCTATCCAACGGCGCATAACGACAACAACATCTCACCTGGTGCGCCGCGATCGGTGCAGCTGTCGCTGAGGGCCGTGTTCTAAACCGGCGTTCGCAAGACGGTGAGCGCCTCGTTCCATCGCGCGAGCTCGTCGAGCATGATCGTCGCCGACGTGTCGAGGACGTCGTCGGATTTGAAGATGTTGTGCTCAATCCTCTTGGCGAAAAACGGAACGGCGACGGCTTCGACGAGCGGAACTATCTTCAGGGTCGTCAGCACCTGTTTGGTGATCTGAACCGCGCGCAGCCCGCCCGACATTCCACCGTAGCTCACAAACCCCGCAGCTTTGTAGTTCCACTCCTTGTAGAGATAGTCGAGCGCGTTCAGGAGCGCCGGGGATGGACCGTAGTTGTATTCGGGCGTGACGAACACGAAGGCATCGGTTCGCTGTATCCGATCGCTCCATTGCCTGGTGTGTTCGTGTTCATATTTTTGGAGCCGCGGGTGATGCGGCTCGTCGAGCAGCGGCAGATCGACTTGTTTTAAGTCAATCAACTCGACCGTGAACTTGCCGTGCTCCCGGGCGCGGCCGAAAAACCACTCCGCCACAGGCACTCCAGCTCTTCCGCCTCGAGTGCTGGCGATAATTATGGCAAGTGTCGGCACGGCATCCCCTTTTCACCTTAATATTAGTCTGAGGAGAATGTCCGGATTCCATATCGATACCGCGCGGCTCCTGGCCGCAATTGTCGACTCGTCTGACGACGCCATCATCAGCAAGGATCTCGACGGCGTGGTCACATCCTGGAATCGCGCAGCCGAGAGGATGTTCGGCTGGACGTCGGCCGAGATGGTCGGACAATCGATCCGCAAGATAATTCCGAAGGAACGGCTTCACGAAGAAGACAACGTGCTCGCGTCGATCCGCCGTGGAGTACAGGTCGATCATTTCGAGACCGAGCGCGTGCGTAAGGACGGAGGGCCGGTTCACATCTCGTTGACGGTCTCACCGGTTCGAGACGCGACCGGACGCGTGGTCGGCGCATCGAAGATCGCGCGTGACATTTCCGAAACCAGGCGCGCCCGTCAGCAGCTCGAGCGCGCGAGCAAGCGCGACGCGTTCCTCGCCGAGGCGACAGCGGCGCTCGCATCTTCGCTCGACTTCCACAAAACGCTGAAGATCGTCGCGAGCATTGCCGTTCCGGATATTGCCGACTGGTGCGCCATCGATCTGCTGAATGAGGACGGGACGTGTACTCGGGTCGCTTTGGCTCATGTGAACGCCGAGAAAGTAAAGCTCGCGGAGATGGTGCGCGACCGTTACGAGGATCCGGCAGCGCCGACCTCTCCGCAATCAGTCATTCGCACGCGAAAACCCGTCCTCCTTGCGTCGGTTACCGACGACATGCTCGCGCAATCGGCAAAAGGCGACGCCGACCGGCTGGACCTGATTCGCGGATTGGGGATCGTCTCGATCATGATCGTGCCGATGGTGTCGCACGACCGGGTGCTCGGCGCCGTCACCCTGGCGACCGGCGAGTCCGGCAAGCACTACACCGAGGAGGATTTGCCCCTGGCCGAGGAAATCGCGGCGCGCACCGCGCTGTCCATCGAGAACGCGCAGGCTTACCAGCAACTGGAGACAGCGAACCGGCTCAAGGAAGAATTTCTCGCGACGCTTTCGCACGAGCTGCGCACGCCGCTGAACGCCGTGACCGGTTACGCGCGAATGCTGAAGAGCGGAGCGATCAGCAAAGAGAAGACGCCGCACGCGCTCGACGTGATGGATCGCAACGCCGCGTCGCTGAGCCAAATCGTCGAAGACGTGCTCGACGTCTCGCGGATTATTTCCGGCAAGTCGAGGTTGGAGGTGGAGCCGCTCGACCTCGAGAAACTGCTGCGCAACGCGGTCGCCTCGGTGATGCCGGCGATCGACGCGAAGAACCTCCAGCTGAAGACCGCGTTCGATTCCAATGTGGGTCAGGTGTTGGCGGACCCCGATCGCCTGCAGCAGGTCGTCTGGAATCTTCTCACGAACGCTGTGAAGTTCACGCCGCGGGCCGGCCGTATCGACGTCCGCCTCGAGCGGGTCGACTCGCACGCCGATATCGTCGTCTCGGACAGCGGCATCGGCATCCGCCCCGACTTTCTCCCCCACATCTTCGAGCGGTTCCGGCAGGCCGAAGCGGGGCCCACGCGGCGGCATGGGGGACTCGGGCTCGGGCTGGCGATTGCGCGCCACCTGGTCGAGATGCACGGCGGGGCGATTACGGCAATGAGCGAAGGGGAGGGCAAGGGGGCGGCGTTCCGGGTGACGCTTCCCCTGATGCTGTCTGCCACCGACCCGCAGGTTCGAGCTCGGCCCGGCGATCACGCGCCCGCCGCTGCTCCCGCGGCCATGACGCTCGGCGATCTTACCGGGGTGACGGTGCTTGCGGTCGATGACGACCCCGACGCGCTCAGGCTGCTTTGCGACATCATCGAGGCGGCAGGGGGGACGGTCATGGCAGTGAGTTCGGCTGCCGAAGCGCTGGAAAAGCTGCAGACCGAGTCACCGCATGTGCTGGTCGCCGACCTCGCCATGCCCGAATCCGACGGATTCGATTTAATCAAGCAGGTGCGCCAGTTGTCGAAGCCTGCAGTGCGCGATATTCCGGCCGCAGCGCTGACGGCGTACGCACGCGCGGGCGATCGCGCCAAGTCGCTGCGCAGCGGTTTTCAAATCCATCTCGCGAAGCCGATTGATCCCGTCGAGCTCGTCACCGCCGTCCGCGGGCTGGCGGGGCGAGAATCGGTGAATATCGGTAACGTGCCCTAGCAGGTCACTCCGGGTTTCTCTACGAACTTTCCCTGCAAAACTTCTCTGCAAACCTGCGCACGTGCCGGTTGTCCGTGACAGAATAACCGCCTTCATCAACGATCAATATGTCGGAAAGACGTGCGGTGAGCGGGAACGCTCCTCTTGTACTCGTCGTCGAAAACGACCAAAGCACGCGAGAGATGTACTCCGAGTTTCTCGTGTATAGCGGCTATCGCGTCGCTCAAGCGGAATACGCGGACGAGGCGGTGGAGAAGGCGCGTTCACTGCGGCCGTCGATTATCACGACGTCGATCGGTTTGAAGAAAGGCGACGATGGATGTGGGTTGTGCGAGCGGCTGAAGTCCGAGGAGATCACGCGCAGCATCCCGGTGTTGGTGGTGACAGCGTGGGCGATGGGCGGGCACGTCGAGCGCGCAAAGCGCGCCGGGTGCGACGCCGTGCTGCTGAAGCCATGTGCGCCGACGACGCTCGTCGCCGAGATTCGCAAATACCTGGATCGCTGATTTGCGGCCGTCACGTCACGCGCGTTCAGGCGCTGCGTGGTGCACGAGCGCTTCCTTTTCCGCCCGGGTCAGGCTTTTCAGTTCGTATTCCCGCTTCAGCGCCGCACTGCGCGACTCGCACGCCTCGGAGTAGATCAGCAGCACAGGCAGCCGTGTCGCGGTGTATTTCGCCCCTTTGCCGGCGTTGTGCGTTTGCGCGCGCTTTTCGGGATCGCGCGCGTAGCCCGTGTACAGCGTGCCGTCGGCGCAGCGGACGATGTAGACGTAGTGCAACGCGGGCATTCTAAACTAAACAGCCTGAACGGGTTATAATAGAAGACAGCTCCAGAGGGGGCGATCCGGTTTCGACGGAGGTATGAAGTCAGGGAATGCATGCCGAGCACCATTAACTCGTAAATCTGATGGAACATCCGTTAACTGCGGACAATCAGTACGCTCTCGCTGCTTAATTAACTAAGCAGTGACGTTCGCCCCGGCCTCGCCTGGTGGCTGGGGGCCGAACGCCATTAAACAGGCTGGCTGTCGAACGGCGGCTCGGCGTTCGACGGTGAGACGTTCCGGGTCTGGTATCCGGCGGTTTTTGGCCGCTTCCTCACGCTGGGTACGAGAAAAAAGAAGCGGACACGCATGTAGAGTTCTCTGAGGCCGTACTTTCGGACGCGGGTTCGACTCCCGCCGCCTCCACCATCCCTTTTGGCCTGATTTCATTGAATTTCATGAGTCAGGCCTTTCAGGGGCCGCAGGAAACAATCCTTATGCATATCTCGCCGCGGATGATTACGCTCATCGCGTTCCTTGTGTTCGTTGCCTGGATGATCTGGTTGACGATCACGAAAAGAAAGCTCTGACGACCTTGGAAGTTGTCCCGGCCACCGTTCGGCTGACACTGTCGAAACGTCGCGATGAGTAGATTTCGTTGGGGGTGTTGATCGAGGCCCTGGAGCGTCGACTAGAAGCGCTCCGCGTCGGATGTGCGATCACGGAGGAGGTGCTGCAGGAGCACCTGCGAGATATTTACAGAATAGCGGCCTGAGGAAGCGGCGTCAACCTCCATCCGGAGAGGGCCAAGGCTGGTTCTCGACATCGTGAAACTTCGCCGGGTCCGTCGGCTTGATCTCCTGCGAGATCACGAATAGCGAAGAATCCAACTCCCTGGCTCCGATGACCTCCAGGTACTCATCGACTGCAGACGCCTCGATGATGATCTTGCCGGCGCCTGCCCAGTGTCGATCCTGCCCGCTCTTCTTGACTCCAGAGATCCAGTATGCCTCTCGGCTCTCTATGTCGTAGTAGTTTCCTGACGCGCCTCGAGTCGTACGCTTGAATGCCTTGCCGTTGAAGTACACCGTGCGGCCAGATCGCGAGACTTGCACACGCCCGATCCATGCCGGGCCGTTGTCGTTGAAACCCGTCTTGAGCTCGATGTAACGAAGCACCTAGTAAATCTAGTTTAGCTGAGCGACGAAGGCACGCCGAGAACGGCGGCGACCGGCTATCACGTAATTGCCGATTCCGCGAGCTGCGTCGGGATCTGCTTTGCTTGGATCGCCCGGGCAGGGAAACTACAACGCGGCGAACGCGTTCCTCGACGGGTTGGCTCACTACCGCCGCCACGAGGGCTCGCCGGCCCTGAGTATTGACTGGGGGCCTTTCTCCGAAGTGGGCATGGTGGCGGGGGCAGAGTGGGCCGAGCGTTTGGCCAATCGCGGTATGGGCGGCCTCACGTCGGCGCAAGGAACCGCCGCGCTGGGCCGGCTGCTCGGCCATCCTTCGCCTCAGATTGCCGTGCTGCCGTTGAATGTGCGGCAGTGGCGGCAGGTCTATCCCCGCTTCGCGCAGATGCCGTCTTTCGCCGAGCTTATCGAAGCCGAAGAACTCGAAGACATCGACGGGCCGCTCGACAGCCGCCTGCGCCAGCAACTTGCAGCGGCGGACGGGAAGGGCCGGCTGGTTCTCCTGGAGCAGCACCTGCGCGAACAGCTGGCCTCCGTCCTGCGATTGCAACCCGACCGGGTTGGCGTTCGCACGCCGCTCCACGCCTTGGGCATGGACTCGCTAACGGCATTGGAGCTGCGCGACCGTCTCGAGGACAAGCTGGGCGTGCGATTACCGGCGACGCTGGTGTGGCAGCATCCAACGGTGGCGGCATTGGCGGATCACTTGGCCGGCCTGCTTGGTCTCCGGGCGCCGGCCGCGGCTGCAGACGCGATGCAGATGCCGCAAGGCGTATCGGTACCCTCCGCCAGCGCGCTCGACCGCATCGCGCAATTGTCTGATGAAGGAGTCGAGCGTCTGTTCGCGCAAAAAATCGCGAAGCAGACCCACTGAAGCGTGACAAGGCTCTACCCGTTGTGCGCTCGGTCGATCAAATGTCGCGCGATCACCGCCAATACCGCGGCTTGTGCGGTTTGCGGAAAGAAATGGCCTCCGGGCAACATGTGAATGTCGCAGCCGCCGCGGGTCATATCCTTCCACGACTCCAGGTCGGCCCGGGCGACAATCTGGTCGTCCATTCCTCCAAAAACCGTGATCGGCTGATCGAGCGGGTCTTCCGGGATGTACCGGTAGGTTTCCATGAGTGTGAAATCGGCCCGGAGAATCGGCAGAAACAACTTCATCAATTCCGGTTCAGCAAGAATGGCCTGCGGGATGCCGTTGTAGCGGCGCACCAAAGTTTGCACGAATGCCTGTTCTGGCAGTTGATGGCAGGGCAGTTCTCGGCTCGGCACGTGGGGCGCGCGGCGCGCGGAAACGAAAAGATGGACCGGAAGTCTGCCGCCGCGCCGGCGTTGGCGCCGGACGAGCTCATAGGCAATCAAAGCACCCATGCTGTGACCGAACAATGCGTATGGCTCGGCCAGTTCTGGATCCAAGGCCTCGCCCAGGGCGTCCAGTAGCATCAGAAGGTTCGAATGCGGCTTCTCCCTCATCCGCTCATCGCGCCCCGGCAGTTGAATGGCGCAGACTTCCACATCCGACGGCAGGTGATCCGACCAGGTGCGATAAGCAGCCGCGCCGCCACCCGCGTACGGAAAGCAGAACAATCGAAAGCGCGCCTGCGGCCTGGGCTGGAAACGACGGAACCAACTATTGGGACTTGAGAGCGGCATCATCGCATCTTTTGTGTGCCAGACTCTTGGTTCGTGGCGGCACCGACATCCGGCTATTGAGAGCGGCTTTATTTTGTACCAGATGTCGGATTTCCATTTCTATCGGATCGATAAACGCTCGAGCAGAATTATGGCCTTAACGCAACTCGTGACCATGGTGCGGACTGGAGCAGCTTCGCCCAATTCGCCGGACGCGTGAGAACGATCTCGGTCGAGACATCGACTCACGGCCTCGCGCTGATCAGAGATGCCACCGTTTCGTCTTCTTCTTCTTTGCTGCTGGTCGGATTCCACGGTTACGCGCAGAATGCCGCGGACATGCTTGCGGAACTCGAACTCGTTCCCGGCAGTGAACGATGGACGCTCGTATCGGTGCAGGGACTGCATTGTTTCTACGCGCGCGATCATGAGAGAGTCGTCGCGAGCTGGATGACGCGCCAGAATCGCGAGCAGGCGATCGCGGATAACGTCAGCTACGTCGATCGCGTCGTCAGCGCGCTTCTTGCCCGCGTCGATCCGGTACCGATCGTGTTCGTCGGATTTTCGCAAGGCGTCGCAATGGCATACCGCGCCGCGACCCTGGGCGCCCACCGTGCTCGGGGCATCATCGCCATTGGGGGTGATGTACCTGCCGATGTGAAGACGGTCGCTGCGGACCGGTTCCCACCAGTCCTCATCGCAGCTGGAGAGCGCGATGACTGGTACACGTCAGTGAAAGTAGAGGCCGACGAGGTATTCCTGAGCTCCCTCGGCATACGGCACGAGGTCTTTCGTTACCGCGGCCGGCACGAGTGGACGGCAGAAGTGCGTAACCGCGTTTCTGAGATGCTCGACAAGCTGAAAACGTAATTGACGCAGTGCCGTTGCGAAAAGGCGCCGGTTCATACGTCGATGGGCACGGCTGGCCGGCCGTGTTCCCAAATCAGCCGTGGCCCGGCCTCGAAGTAACCGATGCGGCCGCTCTTCCGCTCGTGGGGATACCCCAAACAGTGGGAGACGTAGTGGATGCCGTCGATCGTCACCCAGCGGTTCCGGTGCTGATGGCCGTACGCGTGGACGCGCGATCCCAGCGTCCGGATCTGTTTCTCCAAAGCCCACGTACCCGCAACCCGGCTGAAATTGAACCCCGCCCGCAGCGGCCAGACCGTTGGCTGCGGGGCAGCACCGGGTTGCCTCGGAAACATGAGATCCGTTCTCGGCAGAAAGTGGCTGAAAGAAATCACCGGCGCATCATAGGCCTGATGCAGGTGCGCGACATTGGATTCAAGAAAGTACGCCGAAGGCGTTCCCCCCGCAGGCCAGCGAACGAAATGCTCATCGCCCCACGAGTCGAGCATCTCGTCGCCGGGACCGGCCTTTGGCAGAAACAAGCTGTTTTGCGTTTCTTCCGGTTTGTCGTACCAGGCCAACAACGGAACGATCCAGAGTCCGCCATGGCCGTCATCGAGTTTTGCAGGTTCGGTTCTCACGCCCAAACCGCGGCAGAGATCCAGAAGGCGATGAAATTTCTGTAGCGAGTCGGAGGAGTCGGTCTCGAGCAGCCACAGATCGTGATTTCCGTTAAGGAAGAAGACTTCCGCAAATTTTTTGCGAAGGCACTTCAAGGCCGCCCCGACGTTCCCGAGGTCATGGCAGATATCACCGGCCAGCAGCAGCACATCCCGGGAATAGTCCCGGTCAGACAAGCCTTGGATCCACGCCATGTTCTCTGAATAATCCACGTGAATGTCAGAAAGCGCTAAAATCCGCACCGGTGACCTCATCTCTAGCACCGCAGCGCCGCCGCTGCGAAAGCCAGCGCCGTCAGCGCTACGAAATGAAAAAAGCACCCAAAGAGCAGACGGCCGTCATGGCATCGCGAAACATGCGCGGCTAATTTATGGTGACGGACGTCAATGCTGAAACAGTTCTGTGCGTCGCTCCTCCTCCTGCTGGCGTCGGTTGCCTGCAGCGGTAAGGAAGAATCAGTCGTGTCGCCGGCGGGGCCATCATCGGTTTCACCGTCTCGGTCGACACCCACGAACTTTTCACTCAGCGGGAGAGTCATCACCAGCCGAACGTCGGTCCCGATCGCAAACGCAAGCCCCTGACACCGGGAAGTCCACGACCACCGATGCGTCGGGAAACTTTTCTTTCACGGAATTGCAGCAATCAAGCATCATCGTCAACGTCTCGGCGGCGGAATATTTCTCGACTCGTGCTCCGCTTACGCTCAACCAGCCGCTTACAGTATTTCTCGTCCCGCTGGGGCCAACCATCGTGCTGGAGGGACGGGTGAGCGACGCGAGCACTTCGGCGCCGATTGCCGGCGCCACCGTTTACATCAATGGCAGATACAGCGCGACGACGGACGCTTCTGGAAATTACACGCTCCCCGGCCATTTGGATAATGGCGACGCCAGCATTACGTGGGCTGGTGCGGAAGGGTACGTACAGTTCGTCCGATATATTCGGGCGAATTCGTCTCAGAGCTTCCGTCTGAGACGGATCGAGCGAATTACCGCGGGCACCACGTGGTCTGCGACCCTCCAGCCGGATGATTCTCTGTGCTTCAACAACCTTCAAGACCCCTCGTTTGGCCTGCCGGGGAGCGGTTTTCTCTGTCGAACAGTGCGAGTTATATCGCCAGCCGACGGCGTGCTCAAGCTGGAGGCAGTTTCTACTCAGGACGGGACGCACCCGCCTCTTGAAGTGGAGGTCCTGAATGCGTCTCCCTGCTGTTTCGAGCGAATCGAGAATCCGATCTCGATAAAGGTACGGGCTGGAACCGAGGTGCTTGTTAACGTCGAAATACCCGAACGTTCAACGCTCAGCCAACCATTTATTGTGACCACCTCGATGGTGTCGGAATAATCGCCCT
>Ga0068859_100007513_pt1 | contig 11063 bp, 7 predicted proteins | sample KBSSwiS22_FD_66585 | JGI IMG/M metagenome (GOLD analysis project Ga0068859, IMG submission 66585) | Switchgrass rhizosphere microbial communities from Kellogg Biological Station, Michigan, USA - KBS Switchgrass S2-2 | ecosystem: Host-associated > Plants > Roots > Rhizosphere > Soil ... | reverse complement strand
CTTTTATGCTATCTGTTTTTGCCGAAAACTCTATCGGGCCTATCGTGTCAACCATTAGTATCGTAATTGTGTTTACTATTTTGTCTGAAATGCAGATACCGCTGTACGATCGGACGGTAAAACCATATCTTTTCACATCGCATATGCTGGGCTGGAAAGGCTTTTTCTATTTGAAAGCGGATGCCGAGGGCGTAAGTATACCGGGTACCATCGAAAACCTGCCGGCGGTGCTGAGAAGTATGGGTATTTTACTGGGATATATTGTTTTGTTTGCAGGTTCGGCCATTGTTGTATTTAAAAAGAAAGACATCTTAAGTTAATTGTGCTGGTATGATAAAAATTTTTCGTTGCTTTCTGGTGCTTACTGCCTTTACGGGGAATGGCTATGGACAGGATGCTGCCGCCCTGGTGCAAAAAGTAAAAGCCAAACTAGACAAGGTAAATGATTACGAAGCCACCGGTGAAATGAAAACCAATGTAAGCTTCATGAAAGTGCCGGCAGCCCAGGTAAAAGTATATTTTAAAAAACCGGGTAAGATAAAGATCAGGAATGAGAAGGGCATTTCGCTGGTACCAAAGGGCACAGTTAGCATTAGCCTGAATAATTTACTAAGCGGCCAGTACCAGGCGTTGGATGCGGGTGCGGATAATATCAACGGCACGCCGGTAAAAGTAATAAAGCTTCTGCCGCAGGATGAAAACGGCGAGGTGGTGCTTTCAAAATTGTATATAGATGAAACAAGGCTTTTAATACTGCGTGCAAAAACCACCACTCGTGAAAGCGGTACCAATGAGCTCGAAATGCAATATGGGAAATTTGCGGCTTATGCCCTGCCGGATAAAATTATTTTTTCTTTCAATACGCAGGATTACAAGTTGCCCAAAGGTGTAACCTTTGATTACGACGATGGCAGCCAGAAAAAGAAGGAGAACGGCACCAAAGAAAACCAGCGTGGTAAAATTGAAATTGCCTATACCAGTTATATTATTAATAAGGGAATAGCAGATGAAGTCTTTAAATGAGTTCTGAGTTCTTAGTCCGGAGTTCATAGTCCGTTTGCGTCGTAAACGGACTCCGAACCAAGAACCATTGAACTAAAGAACTAATTCTCCTTCTTTAAATGAGTTCTGAGTTCTTAGTCTGGAGTTTTTAGTCGCTTTACGACGCAAACGGACTCCGAACTAAGGACTTTGAACTAAGCACTAATTCCCCTCCAGCTCAATATCAATTTTTTCATCTTCTGCGCCAGCCAGAAATTTATCTTTCATTCTTTTCAATGGGTTTTTATGGTATTCTTCAAACTCTTTGCGCTGTTTAATGATGTCTGCACAGGCGAAAATGGCAGCGGTAAAAGAAGTGGCATCGGCCTTGTTTTTACCGGCAATGTCAAAAGCAGTTCCGTGATCAGGAGAAGTTCTTACGCCCGCTAAGCCCGCGGTATAATTAATGCCCTCGCCCAGGGCAAGTGATTTAAAAGGAATAAGACCCTGGTCGTGGTACATAGCCAGTACGGCATCAAACTTTTCATGCTGCCCGCGTGCAAAAAATGCATCGGCGCTATAGGGTCCAAATACAATTACATTGCTGTTGCTCTGCTTAAAATCTTTGATGGCCGGTTTAATAATTTCTTCTTCTTCCTTACCTACAAGCCCTTCATCGCCGGCATGTGGATTTAAGCCCAATACTGCTATCTTGGGTTTATCGATGCCGAAATCTTTTTGCAGGCTATCTTTTAAAATGGCCAGTTTGGAAATAACGGCCTCCCGGGTAATGTGTTTGGCCACTTCACTTACCGGCAGGTGTTCTGTTACCAGGCCCACTTTCATATTTTCGGCAACCATTAACATTAAAACATCTTTGGCGCCGAATAAATTTTTCAGGTAGGGGGTATGGCCGGTATAATTAAAATCGGGTGTAATTGAATTCTTTTTGTGAATGGGTGCGGTAACCAGTCCATCTATCTTTTTTTCTTTTAATGCATTGCCCGCAACCGTTAGTGATCTGATACCATAAATGCCGCCGGTTTCGTTCAGGGTGCCGGGGTTGATGGCAATTTCCTCTTCCCAGCAATTGAGAACAGTTACCTGTTTTGCATTCACACGGTTCAACTCTTTGCTGTTCTGGTAATTAAAATTAAAATCGGGTATTGATTTGCGGTAGAAATTAATTGCCTTGTTGGAAGCGAAAACAACCGGCGTGCACACCTCCAGCAGGCGCGTATCCGTTAGCGATTTAATGATCAGTTCTATGCCAATGCCATTGATATCTCCGCAGGAGATGCCAATAACGGGTCTTGCATGTGCGGGGCCTGGTTGCTGCATACGTTTATTTTTTCAATGTTGCCAAAGTTACAATGATGGGGTTAATAAACTAAGTTAATTTTGAGCAGCATGACAGCCAGAAAGAAGGTCTTTAATGAGCTGCCGAAGTATCGGTTAAGGTTAGCAGGAAAGCTTTCAGTTGCCATTTTTCCTTTGCAGTAAGCTGTAATTTCTCCGCCGGCAGTGTTTGGTTAGGCACCGGGAGGCCCAGGCCCCGGCCACCACCGCGGTTATAAAAATCGATGACTTCTTCCAGTGTTTTGTAAACGCCATTGTGCATATAAGGCGCCGTTAGCGCAATATTGCGAAGCGTTGGTGTTTTGAAAGCATGCGCCAAAAAATCTTTTTTCAAAGAAATTATTCTGCCGGGATCTTCATCCAATTGCGGATGCACGGTATCGGGTCTGGCAGGTACGCCCAATACTTCCGACTCCTGGTAATAGTAAGTGGGCGGTTTAGAGCCGTTGAACAGGGGCGCATAGTGGCAGGTGCCACATCCTGCCTTTCCCATAAAAAGATTGAATCCTTTTATTTCATCTGCATTCATTTTATCTTCTTCGCCCCGCATATATTTATCGAACCTTGAGTTGTAGCTGATTAAAGTTCTGAGATACATAGCCAGGGCATCGGCTATGTTTTTTTCTGTGATGGAATTGGCAGTTCCATCATACGCCTGCCTGAACAATTGTTGATACTTAACGGAATGCTGTATTTTTTTTATGGCTTCCGCGGCGCTGCTGTTCATTTCTTTTTCATTGGCCAGTACTTCCAGCACTACGTCTTGCAGCAATACATGGCGGCTATCATAAAACAGGTTCATCTGTAGCGATGCATTCCACAGAACGGGTGTATTGCGCGGCAAAGTACTATGCCCGTCTATCTGCAATGCTTTTGGAACCCCGTCTGTAAATGCTTTACCGGGCTGATGACAACTGGCACAGGAGCGTTTGCCGTTGGCGGATAGCAGGGGTTCATAAAATAATTTTTTTCCAAGCGCCGCACGGTCTTTGCTCATGTTATCATCGTACTGGTAACGATTAATATCAAGGCTGGTTCTTTTGAAAACGCTGCCCCTTTTTTTTATAAGGCAATAATGCAATTGATTCTCTTTGTTTCCGGTGGCGGCTTTAATGCGGGCAAAGGTTTCGCACAAAGGATTTAAGAATGACAACATGAATGCCATCCGGTTAAACGTATAAAAATCGGGATTCGTTTCCACATACCTCCGTGCCTGCTGCAGCAATTGCATAGCAGCGGCATAGGCGGGAGCTTGCCGGGGTTGCCATTCTTCCCGGTATAATTCCATTATAGATGTAATGCTACCAAGGGCCGAATGGGTTTCAATAAGAGACAATTTTGCGAGCGGAGAATCAAAGCCGGTGATGCCCAGCGCCAATACCCGGTATAGCTCTTCCATTATAGCATCGGGTACATATTCGCCGGGAACAAAGAGGGTATAGTTATTGCCGAGGCCATTGGCAACTATCTCTAATTTTTTTATATAAGCAAGCAGATCACTTTTTTTGCCGGCATTATATACCGGGTAGAGAAAAGTTTCTATCATTTGAAAGCCCTGTGGCTCCTGGTGAGCGGCCGGATCTTCTTCTTCAACAAAATCTACAGCCAGCCCGTTAAAATATTTTGCATCGCCCTCAAAATAATATTCCAGTATCGGCTCAAGTTGTTTATAGGCCAGCCTGGCCTGTAAGAAATCTTCGCGTACCACTGTACTATCCCCGCCGGCCTCCACGGCGGTCCTCAGCATTGATAAGGTTTGTTGTAAATGCCGGAAGCTTTTTTTGTAATAATCAATTATTCTTTCCCTGGGGCTGCAAGTCCGTTGGCCCACAAATGCGGCAAAACCGATGCAGCCAACGATCAATATTACAATGCAGCAGGTTGATCTCATATAATAGCTCTTTGATCATAACGGAAAGCGGTTGGTTATTCCGTTTTACTGGTTGCTGTGTTTTCGAGGCCATGCGATGCAGCAACCGGTGCGTAAATTATTTTGCGTGTGCCGATGATATGCCTGGTTTCATGTGCATCTGTAGCTATCAACCTATAATAGCCAATGCCTTTCAGGGGATGGTTATCTGTAAACTCGTATACGTTTGAATGCATTGCATTGCCATTTCCGCTTATTTCCATGATCATGTCGAAGTCCTGCCCGTCGGCGGAACGCTCGATCGTAAAGTAGTCGGCATCGATTGCTTCCCGCGTTGCCCATTGAACCAGCACTTTATCATTTTGCTGCAGCGCATCATACTTTATAACAGCGGCTGCCACAGAAGAGGTCACCTGCAGGGTGAAGGTATCCGCTATACAGGTAGTTGCAGGCGCCAGGCTATCATTTACATAGTAGGTAAAATGGCCGGCTGCCCTGGGCGTTATGGTAATATTGCGGGCATTACCGGGGCTGGTGGGCAAGGGCTGGGTTTGATCGCCTGTCCAGTTATAACCACCAATCCAGGAAGCTGCCAACACCACAGGTTTATTCAGGGCAGCATTGATAACAATGTTTTTATTAACTCCTTTCATAATTGTGAACTGGTCTCTGATGGTACCGCTATTGCCCACGAATTTTGCATCCAGCCGGTTATCCTGTATTTCAAGATAAAGCGCGCCGGACTCGCCGCCTTTGGATGCGGCCTGGTTACGGGTATAAAAAAGCGGGTAACTATTGCTGTTATTAGCATTGATTTGGCCGGCAGAGCCAGCTACAACATATACCGTTCCATGCTTGTATACACTATCAATGGTAAAATAGGGACAGACAGCATTCGCAACGCCTGAATCGGCGGAGGCATGCCGGTTGGGTTCTGAGCCATCATAGCGTGCGCTGGAAAGGCTTACCGCTACCCCGCCGGGAATGGAGCCTTTGTTAAAAGCATCGGAGAACCCGATATGATCTTTAATGAGATAACTCCTTTCATACACATGACTATGGCCGGCCAGTACCACATCTACGCCAAAGCGCTCAAGGATGGGCGTTATTTTTCGCCTGATAGCGATCAAATCATTTTCAACATCAGAAATATGGGATCCATTGGTATAAGGCGGATGGTGCAAACAGGCGATGGTCCATTTATGTTTTCCCGCATTGGCCGCAAGGTCGGCTTTCAGCCACAAAGCCTGCTGGCCATTAGTGGTATCATCGTATAAATGGCTGCCGCCATCGATACCATAAGAATCAAGCATGATGAAATGAATATTTCCATAATCATAAGAGTAATAATGTGGAGTGCCTGATGCCAGGCCGCCGCTCTCTGCATGCGCCGGTACAGTGAAAATTTTATAGTAAGGAATGTTGTGATCCGCAGCCCTGGTAGCATCATTGGCATATTCATGGTTGCCTGGCACCGGGAAAATAACATGGTTATCAAAAATATTATTGTTGTAGATATTGAAGAAATTGAGGGTGTGCTCTGTTTCCGTACCTGCGTTATATGCATTATCGCCCAGCATTATCACCATCTCTGCATTATTGTAACCTGCTTTTAATTTGAGGTAATTGTCTCTTGAACTTTTTTGCAATGCACTGCCTGTTCCAGGATCGCCAAATACACCGATCCTTATTTTGCGTTTGGTATCTGTCGGGGGCGAAGTGGTAAAATAATTACGGTAACTGCCTTTCAAAATGGATGCGCGGGAACCGATGGCATAATAATATTTTGTATCTGATTTGAGGCCGGTGATCCGAACTTCGTGATCGGTTGTGCTTTTTCGATCTATAACGGTGCTGGACAGTGTGTTTTCGCCCGAACCATATTTTACCCTGGTGGAATTTGCAAAGCTGGTAGTCCATTTTATTGTAATGGCGCTGCCACTCACCATTTGCAGATAGGGCCCGCGGATAATATCCGGCTCCATCATTGCCTGTGACCCATTGGTGCCCCGGGTGCGCAGGAGCATTTCGAGGTCAAATGCCAGGTCAGAACTGTTGGGCGAGGATTGATGAACCTCCACAGCAATAGTGTTGGTGCCATTAATAAAACTTGTAGCAGGAATATCAAAAACGGAAAGCGTATTACCATTGTCTTCCGCATAGGCTGCCAGGGTGGAGGCGGTAGGATTGCCTTTAATGTTCATCCGGGCCACTTCCGCACCATTCACATAAATAACCGCACCATCATCTATATAGGCGTTTATTCTAACGGTACTGTAAAGTGAAATATCGGCGATACTGATGCTTTTTCTGAAATAGGTAGTGATGTACTTATTTTCCGGGTTGGATCCAAAGCGGATAGTGGTTCTTTCCCTTTTAGCGCCATAACCGAATTCAGCAGCGCCTGTTTTCCAACCTGCATCATTAAAAGAAAGACTGCGCCAGTCGGCGGGTGCGGCGATGCCGGCATCCAGGTATTTCCAGGCGGCACCGAACCGGATGCAGGTAGTGTCGGCAAAGGCAACAGTACTGAAGAACAGTATGCATGCAAGAACGGCATAGCAATGAAGGGCGGCGGCAATTCTCATTGATAAAAAGTTTAGGTTCGGCGGCGGCAGCTTGATTAATGATGATGAAGAGCCGGTTTTTACAGGTTGGATAAATAAAAATACTTTAAAAATGGCTTAGAATTTATTTCGCCCGGAAAAATTGATCCCAACATGTATGGTATGATAATATTTTCCTATACAGTCGCGCACAGCATTTGAATTGCATTTTTCAATGATGCGATATTGTTATATTTGCGTTTAAACCAAAATAGCTGAAGCAGTTATCAATTATAGGGTTCCTGTTTATCCTGTTGTATGGCCAGTTGGGCTATTATGTCAGCGGCAAAATAGCCCAGTACCGGTTAAAACAGGCTATGAAAGAAAGAATATGGAGCGAAACCCCCGATTCCGCTTTCGAAGCTGTTGTGTTACCGGGCAATGAAAAAAATATCAGTTGGGAGGAAGAAGGCAAAGAATTTTCCTTCAGGGGTATGATGTATGATGTGGTCAGAACCAAAACGGTTAACGGGAAAACCATTTTGCTGTGTGTAAATGACAACTTGGAAAATCAACTACTGCAGCAGATCAATGATATCACAGCAACCAATCAGCAACATGATAGCCGCCAGCATCCGGTGCCGGGTTTTAAATTGCTGTACGATATTTTCTTTCCGGAACCTGTAGGCTGCCTATCATTTACGCCCCGCCGCGCCCCGGTTCGCATCTGTTATACTGTAGCACTGGCCGACCAGCCCCATACTATTCAAGTTCCGCCACCCCGCGGTCTCCTGTAAACATCCTGTTTTACTGAATACCAGTTGCCCGGGTCTTCGCCGGTTGCCGCTGTTATTTCATTATTTTATTTTATCTAAACATATCGGCATGAAACGTATCGTACTTACTACGTTATTTATATCTATTGTATCTGTTACCATGTTTGCACAAAAAAAGATTAAGGGAAAAGTTTTCGATGCAAAGACCAATAACCCACTGGCGGGTGCCACCATCAGCTTTCAGGGCAGAAATGCCGGCTTCACCGATAAAGATGGTTTATTTTCTGTTGACTGCAATGCTGTAAACGCTGTTACGGTATCCTATATTGGTTATGAAACACATAAGGAATTTATTAAAAATTGTGATGATGAACTCAGGATCGGACTGGTGGCGGCCAATAAAAACCTGGACGAGGTAGAAATAACCGCCATTTCTAATGCCAACAAGTCCATTCTTTACCAGCCTTCATCTATTACGAAATTGACAGCCCTGGAATTGAAACGCGGAACGGGTTTGTTTCTCGATGACGCCCTCAATGGCAATGTGCCCGGCGTAACCATGAACCGGCGCGCAGTATCATCGGGCCAGCAAATCAATATCCGTGGTTATGGAAATGGATCCCGTGGCCCAAGAGGTATCAGCAGTAATTTTGACGGACAGGGATACAAGGTATACCTCAACGGAATACCCGTTACAGATGCAGAAGGGATTACAACGCTCGACGATATTGATTTCGGTTCAATAGGCAATGTGGAAGTTACCAAGGGGCCGGCCGGAACACTATACGGACTGGCGATTGCCGGGGCGGTGAATCTTAAAACGATTAAACCCGCTCCAGGAAAAACTTCAGTAGGCCAGGATGTGCTGATTGGCAATTATGGATTGCAACGCTATACTACGCATTTTCAAATGGGTGGCGAACATTCATCCCTTTTAATTAATTACGGTCACCAGAAATCAGACGGCTTTACCATCCATAATGCCTCGCGTAAAGACTTTATAAATGTTGCGGGCGATTTTCTGATCAATCCCAAACAATCTGTCAGCGCTTATTTTGGATACAGCAATAGCTACGATGAAAGAAGCGGTGAGTCAACCATTGCGCAATACAATGCAGGCGATTTCTCCGGCAATATCGAATATATAAAAAGAAATGGCCACAGCGCCGTGTATACTACAAGGGCGGGTTTAAGCCATACCTATATTTTTAACAGCAATCTTGCCAATACCACTACTGTTTTCGGTACGAGCTTTAACAGCAACGCGAGTTCGGCAGGGGGATGGACCGATAAATCTGCTACCAATTTTGGCCTGCGATCAACTTTTGATACCAGGTTTTCTTTGGGTGAACATATAAGTGTAAGCGGCATTACAGGCGTAGAAACACAGCGGCAAAACGCACAAACCATTGGATACGGAATGGTAAAGAATCCGTTAGACACGAACAGCATCTGGACCTATGGCAATCCCTTGTACTGGATTATTGGTGCGGGCACTTCCAATGTATATACTACTACCGCCACCACGTCGTTGTTTACCGAATGGACCCTGGCATTACCGCAGGATTTTTCAATTACTGCCGGCATTGGTATAAGCAATATGAAAATTGGTCTCGACGACAGGTTCTATGTATCCACCACGCCTAACCGCACCAGGAGATATGATACTTCTTACAAGGGCATGGTGTCGCCCCGTGTTGCCATTAATAAAGTATTCAGTAAACAATTTTCTGCCTATATATCTTACAGCAAAGCGTATAAAGCACCGGTGAGTTCTTATTTTTTTATACCCTATTCAACGCTGGGTACAGCCCAATCAGGTATTGTAAACCGTTCACTGAAGCCTGAGGTGGGTAACCAGTTCGAGATTGGTACAAAGGGTGCTTTGCTCAACGGAAAACTGACCTATCAGCTGGCTTTGTTTGATGCAATATTCTCCAATAAAATGACAGCGGTAGCCGTGCCATACAACAATACCACCACGCTGTTTACTTATGTGGTAAATGGAGGTAAACAGGATGATAAAGGCATTGAAGCGCTGGTAAAGTTTACAGCGTATGAATCATCGACCGGTTTTTTTACATCAATAGCGCCCTTTGCCAACATTACTTATTCTGATTTTAAGTATAAGAAATATACCTTTCAAACCGTTGGCAAAACAATTTCAACACCTGTAAAAGATTCGGTACTGGTGACAGATTACAGCGGTCATTCAGTAGCGGGGGTTGCTAAAGTATTAGCCAATGCCGGCGTTGATGTAAATACAAGAATCGGTCTTTATGCCAACCTGAATTACCTCTATAAAGATGGAATGCCCATCACATCCGATGGATTGCAAAGTACAACCAGTTATAGTTTACTGAATGCAAAGATGGGTTACCTGGCAAGTTTTTCGAAGCATTTCGATATAGAAGCATATTTTGGTGTGAATAATATAACCAATACTAAATACCCTTTGATGGTTTTCGTTAATCAAATACCCGATGCTTACATTGTTGCGCCTGTGAAGGCAAACTACTATGGCGGCATCAATTTAAAATATAACTTTTAAAATCCAGGGGATGCCTTGGCATCCCCTTTGATAAAAATCAACATGAAAAGAATTATTTACAATGTATGGGTACTGACAATCGCATTGGCATCCTGTGGACGATTTGGTAACAGGGAGATCGATGGCACAAAAGACATGCGCATTGTTTGTCTTTCCAAACAGTTGACGGAAATGGTATTTGCTTTGGGGAAGGGGCATGATATTGTTGCGGTTGATCTGAGCAGTACCTATCCCGACAGTGCAAAGCTGCTGAAGACAGTGGGCTATCACCGGGCATTAAGCCCTGAAAGCATCATTGCCATGAACCCTGATTTGGTGATACACAGTAATGATATCGGCCCTGAAAATGTATTGCCCCAGATAACAAAAGCAGGATTGAACATCAGGGCTTTTGGAGGTGCCAATACCATTGATAGTGCGCGGCTTTTGCTGAAAGAGCTGGGTAATTTTTTTAAGGTGGAGAAAACCGCTGATGCTGTGTTGGAAAAAATGAATGCAGGTCTTGCAGCTGCTGCCGATTCACTGCAATCCTTGCATATAAAAGATTCCACCCGCGTTATGATTATTCATTTCGGCCTGCGCAATAACAATTATTTTGTAATGAGCGGCAGAAACGGGGTGGGCGATAAAATGCTGCGACTGGCTGGTTGTACCCCTGCGCTGTACGATGGCAAGGGAGCCAGGGAGATGAGCCCGGAAGCAGTGGCGCTTGCCAACCCGGATATTATTATTGCCACTGATTATGGTTATGATAAAATGGGCAGTATGGATAAATTCATTGCCAGCGTTCCGGGTGTGGCGCTCACCAATGCAGGAAAGAATAAACGTATTGTCCGGTTTGAGGAGCACGATATTGTTTATTTCGGGCCGCGGTCGGGTGAAAATATTATACAATTGATTCATCTTCTTCATCCTCCCGACAGTGCTGCGAAAAAATAAGTTTTTCTTTCCCCTGCTGTTTGTACTGCTAACAATAGTAT
>Ga0068859_100007508_pt1 | contig 11064 bp, 11 predicted proteins | sample KBSSwiS22_FD_66585 | JGI IMG/M metagenome (GOLD analysis project Ga0068859, IMG submission 66585) | Switchgrass rhizosphere microbial communities from Kellogg Biological Station, Michigan, USA - KBS Switchgrass S2-2 | ecosystem: Host-associated > Plants > Roots > Rhizosphere > Soil ... | reverse complement strand
AGCGCGATGTGGATGAGCACTACACGCCCGTGCAGTGGATTCGGCAGATGACCCCGGTGATCGTCGAGATGCTCATCGTCATCACCGTGTTGATTTATCTCGAGAGCAAGCTGCTCACCTGGTTGTCGTAGGCTGCGGCTTCGCCGGCAGCCGCCGGGTTCCGAGAAGGCGCGCCGCAATCCACGCGAGACCCGCAGAGGAGAAGCTGAGCAACGCTCCCATTTTGGTTTGATCGAGCAGCGGTCCTGGCGGAAACGATGCGGTCGCGAAAAACAGGGCCACGGTAAAGCCGACGCCGGCGACGAGGCCGGCCACGACCATGTCGGCCCATGTGACCCCAGATGGCTTGTGAAGGCCAGCCCTCACGCTGATCGCGGCAGCGGCGAGAATCCCGAGAGGTTTTCCACACACGAACGCGGCGAGGACGATCCAGGCGCCCGGCCCGACGCTGGTCACGGCGACGCCGGCATTCACCAAGCCGAAGAAGAAGAGGACGATCTGCACGGGCAGTTTCCAGTGATGCTCGAACTCGTTGAGCGTGTCGTGACTGTCCTTGCGCTCGACGAGCAAACCGGCATCACGCGCGGCGTGCGGTAAAAACGGCATGATGGGCACGAGCGCGAGCGCTGGATGCAGCCCGCCTCTGTGGAACGCAAACCACGACACGAGCCCCGCCCCAACGACATACGGCCAGAGATTTTGTGTTCGCCGGCGCCGCAATTGCCACGCGATGCCGAGTGCAATTGCCAGGATCGCAACAAACTCGACCAGCCGGACCGGACCAGCCGGGTAGAAGACCGCGATGATGATCAACCCGATCGCGTCGTCTGCAATCGCGAGCAGCAGGAGGAACGGAATTACCGGATGTCCGCCGCCGAGAATGAACCGCGCGACAAGGTAGCTGAACGCGATATCGGTAGCCGAAGGAATAGCCCAGCCGCGCAAGAGCTCCGGAGGCCCCAGCGCGTGTACGAGCGTCAGGTATATGAAGGCGGGGCCTGCCATGCCGCCGATCGCGGCGATGAGCGGCAGCGAGGCCCGACGGGGCGAATGCAGCGCACCGTCCGGCGCTGTGGCCTCGACGACTTCTTTGGCGGCAAGTGCAAAGAAGAACGCCATGCCGATATCGTTGACGATGAAATGAAGGGGAAGCGTGAGGTGTTCGTAGCTATCGTGGGCGAGATTGGCCCAAGCCAGGGCCGCGACCGTGCCGAGTACGAGCAGACCTGAGTTATCGACGAACTTGCGCAGCAAACATCGCGAATTATTGAGGATTGGCGAAGGTATCGCAAGCTCGCGGGTCGCCGCGTTCCATGCCGCGCTTGAACCAGCTGACTCGTTGGGCTGAGCTGCCGTGAGTGAAAGACTCGGGCACGACACGTCCGGTGGATCGCTTCTGCAGCTGATCGTCGCCGATGGCGGCAGCTGCGTTCAGCGCTTCTTCCACATCGCCGGGATCGAGCTCCACGCCTCCGGCCGAATACCTGCCGGGCTGCGCGGCCTGATGGCCCCACACTCCCGCATAACAGTCGGCCTGCAGCTCCACGCGGACCGATCGCTCGTTCGCGCTGCCGTTAAAGGGCTCGCGCTCGAGCACACCAGTAAGGTTCTGCACGTGGTGACCGACTTCGTGCGCAATCACGTAGGCCTGCGCAAAGTCGCCCGGCGCCTGGAACCGCCGCTGCAATTCGTCGAAGAAGCTGAGGTCCAGATACACCTTGCGATCGCCGGGGCAGTAAAACGGACCGCTCGCCGCTCCGGCCAGGCCGCATGCCGACTGAATGGAATTGCGGAACAGGACGACCTGCGTTCGCTGGTAATTGGGCAGCACTTGCGTCCATGTCTTCTGAATGTCGCCCATGACCGCGTCGACGAAATCGACCATCTTTTCTTCCTGCGGGGTGGAAGACGCTGGGCGCGACACGGCTGTATCGCTGACCCCGGCGCTGGTGCCGGAACCCACGACATCGAACAGGTTGACACCGGTGAGCCACGACCCAACGAGCAGGACGAGGACGCCGCCGATCCCCAGCGGAATACCCATTCCCCCGCGGGCTCCCCGCATGTCCTGCACATTGCCGCGATCACCAGTTGTCCAGCGCATAAATCCTCCGTGGGAGGAGTAGCAACGGGTATGCCGGAATTGGCTGTCAATGAACCGAAAAGTAAAGATGTATCGTTCGACAACACATACGGTAGTTTCGACAGTCGGCAATCGCCAATCAATCACCAATCACCAATCGTCAGTCGCCAATCAATCACCCAATCCCCAATCACCCAATCACCAAATTTACTAGCTCCCCCTTTCCCATCCGTCGCCTCCATGACGGAACTTGCCTTCGAACGATTGGGCAAATGTCTGGTTTGTGACGTTCCAGGTATAGCGCTCGACGGAGATGTCGGGGCGCGCCAGCCGCAGCACATTGAATGTGTTCAATTCACCCCGGCCGCGAGTCGACATCGTACCGGCCTGGATGACGAGCGCGGAATGTCCTTTGATCTTGTAACGCTCCGCCGTGTGCCCGATGTGGCTGACGTGCAGGTGACCGGCCAGAAACAGATCGGCCCCGGCCTCGGCGAGTTGCGCCATCGCCATCGCGGCTCTGCCTACGAGATTTTGTTCGTGAAATCCTTCCGGAAGATCGAACGGGTGATGCGTGACGACGATCTTGATGAGGCGCGCAGAGAGAGGGCGCAGCCTTTCTGCGGCGCGCTTCACCTGCAGTTCACTCAGGCGGCCCCGGCCTTCCATGGCGAGCGCTCTCGCACTGTTCAACCCGACGATCGCGACCTCGTCGTCGACAAACGCCGGTTCCAGATCTTCGGCAATGTAGCGGCGATACCCGCCGAATGGATTCAACAGCCGCGCGGCGACGTCGTAGAGCGGCACGTCGTGATTTCCGGGGACGACCAGCTTCCGAAAGGGAAGGGCGTCGAGAAACATCTTTGCCTGGATGAACTGGCCGCGCCGGGCACGCTGCGTGAAGTCTCCTGATACCGCAACCAGATCGGGATTGACGGCGCGCACACGCTGAATGATCGGCGTCACAATCCGCTCGTCGACGCGGCCGAAATGCAAATCCGAAAGATGAACAATCGTTCTCATGGAGACACCATCACGCCGAGCGCGCCGGGCCACGACCGGAAGTGCAGCGGCGTCTTCAGCTTCAACAGCTCGCCGTCGCAGGCGACCTTGATCTCGCGCGCGTACAACGTTTCTATCCACAGCTCGACAGCCGGGACGACCTGCAGCTGCCCGTCCTCTCTGGCGCGGCCAAGCAGGGCGTGCGTGAGGAGCTTCGGCAAATCGCGGGTGTGGACGCGGGGAGCCAGATAGGCGAACAGCTGCCCTGCGTCGAGCTGCGAGCGCGCCCCGAGATGGATGCCTTCCACTTCGTACTCATTATTTCCGACGAAGACGAACGGCGTCCGCGACACGATCTGGCGGCCGTCGACATCGAGGCGAACAGACACCTCTTCCTCGCGGCGTAATACCTCCAGAACCGCGCGGAAAAATGCCGGCCACTTTCCAATTCCCTCGGCGCGCAGCCGCTCGCGGCGCTCGACGATATTCGGATAGATACCAATCGAGCAGTTGTTCACAAAGACCCGGTCGTTCACTCGTCCTACATCGACGCGCGCGACGTGCCCTTTGGCGATGATGCCGACCGCCTTGTCCAGGTCCATCGGAATCTGAAACACCTTCGCGAAATGATTCAGCGTCCCGAGCGGCAGCACGCCCAGCGGCGTGGGCCCGCCGGCAAGGATCGAGGCGATCGTGTTCACGGTGCCATCACCACCCCCGGCAACCACTGCATCGGCTCCGGCGGCGAGCTCGCGTTCGACGAGCGCCCGAAGCGCCTCCGGCGAGGAAAGCACATGTAGGCGCGTGGGGACGCCGGCTGCTTCGAAAAGCTCTGTGACACGCGCCGCCGTTTCTGGTTTGCTTGCCGTGCCGCTCGCTGTATTCAGAATGATGGCGAGCAAATGGGGGTCACCTTGCCGGTGGTCCTGGCAGCCTGGGTCAGCAGAGCGGGCAGCACGCGCAGCAGAGGCAGCGTCCGCCGGACCATTGAGGGCCGCATTGCCCACTGTGCGATGACGCCCGCGGCGAAGATGCGCGGCGCGAAATTCCGCCGCCAACGCCTGCGATAAGAAGCGCTGGCCGCAGCGATGTCGATGCCGATGTCGATTCCTGCGCCGGCGGCGAGCTGCGGCCGGTGAATCAGCGTGTCGGCGACCAGCCAGCCAGACTGCATGGCCATGCCGATGCCTTCGGCGACGACCGGGTGTGCTTCGCCCGCCGCGTTACCCACCAGGAAGATGCCGTCATTCACACCACCCACCCGAATGCCGGGGCGGATCGGTCCGGTCGACTGCCAGGAGCCATCGAGCACCGCGTGTCGGAGCACATTTCTCACCGGCAAGCACTCTGACGAGATGTAGCCGCACACGGCCTCTCCGGCGTTTCCGCTGAAATGGCGGCGACAGCGCATCAATACGTCGCGCCGGATGCAGCACGAAAGGCTGATTCGCCCGCCATCGGTGTGAACCATTCCCCCGTATCCGCCGCGGAACGTGAGCAGAGGCATGAGGTCCTCGGCAAGATCCGCATTCAAAAAATGCGTTTTGAAGCCGAAGAGATCGGACCCGCGTGCGGCGTGCCGTGTAGATTGTGTCGGCAGCGTGCCGAGGAGCCACGAACCGTGCGCCGCAATCACCAGGCGGCTGGAAACTGTCCGGGTGCTGTCGCCGGTTCGGCTAACGAGCTTGCACTCGAAGCGGCCGCCATCCCTGCGCAGTGCAACGGCAGACCACGGTTGCCAGACTGCCGCACCTTCAGCCGCGGCGTTCGATAGAAGAATGGCGTCGAGCTGTTCTCGCCCGAGCGCTCTGCCCCAACCTGCCGCGTCGCCGCTGAGGCCCGGCATGTCGGCGGCAACGGCGTCACCTTGCGAGAAGACCGCAACTCTGCGTACCTCCGGTCCTGCAAGCTGGCGGAACGCATCGTCGAGGTGGAGCTGCCGAAGGAGCGGGAGATTTGAGGCGGAGAGGAATTCGCCGCATACCTTCCCGCGCGGAAATGTGTCCTTCTCGACGATCGCAACAGCCCACCCGGCGCGCGCGAGCAGCAGCCCGGCAGTTGCGCCGCCGGGTCCGCCGCCGATGATCAGCACATCGACCGATTCAGACATGCTGTGCCACGAAATTGTGTGTAAACAATCCGACACGGCGTTCGATCAGGCGCCACCCGTTACCGGCGGGCCACAACGACGAGAGCTCGCGGTCGCGAAAGCCGGCGCGTACGCTGATCCGTGCGTCGTGCAGCGTCACCAGGTTGCAGCCGATCAGCGGAAGCATGGTGGCCGCGGAAAGCGCTGTGTACGATCGCAACGGCTCGCACGCAAGAAAACATCTGGTGCGACCGGCCGCGCCGCGAAGCAGGGCGGAGAGGCGGCGATCGTCGAAGTGATGAAGAAAGAGGTTCGCAAGCGTTACGTCCGTTGCATAAAGCGAGCCGCGCGCGACCCATTCGAACACGTCACTTTGAACGACCTCTACATCCCACGACAGCGCTTCGAAGGCTGCTTGCGTCTGAGCATGGACGCATGGCTGGCGATCGACGAGGGTGACGCGACGCCGCATCGTCGAATGGCCCAGCCGCCGGATCACCGCAAGAGCAAATGTCCCATCGCCCGCACCCAGCTCAACGAGCGACGTCAGCGGCCGCTGCTCGGGTCGCGCCCGCAACGCGCGCGCCACGATTCGCGCGTGCTGCATGATCCTGTTGATGGTGCGTAAGTCACGCCGGGAATGACGGGCTCGGACGTCGGTCGCGGGCAGCTCGTCCAGCAGCTCGGGCTCGATTGCTCTGCGCATCACACTGGGGCCGGTAATCCCGTGACGTGCAGCAATGTGCCATGGCAGCTGAACCCGGCGCCGAACGACGACATCCACCAGTACCCCTCTGCAGCGCGGTCGCGCAACGCCAACTGAAGCACAAAGTACACGCACGGACTGCTCACGTTACCGTAATCGTGCAACACCTCGGTGCTCCAGCGGACGTCTTCCTCGGTCAGCTCAGTGTGCTGGCAGATCGCCGAAAGGATTTCGCGGCCACCAGCATGAAAGATCCACGCGCTGATGTCGTCGCGCTTCAGATTCGCGCGGGCGAGCGCATCAGTGAGTACGGTCTCGACATGGCGGCCGGCGATGGCGGGCACCGCCGGCGTCAGAATGTTGCGGAGCATCCCGCCGCGTCTCTCGAAGCGGAGCTCGTCGCGATCCACAGGGCTCAACAACGTCGTGGCCTGCTTCCATTCAATCGTCCGCCGGCCGGCAATGGGTTCGGCCGAGAGAACCGCGGCTCCGGCGCCGTCGCCGAACAGACACGCGCTGATCAGCACACCAGGATCGTCGTCCAGATAGAAAGCCGCGCTGCAGATCTCGACGCAAATCGACAGGACATGTCGCGCACGCCCCGACGCAATCAGCGCCTCGCCCGTGCGCATGTTGGGCAGAGCAGCGCCGCATCCCTGCCCGACCAGGTCGATCGCGATTACGTCTCGGCGAAGACCGAGCCGCTCGCTGACGTAGCTGCTGAGCCCCGGACACAGGTAACCAGTGCACGTGCTGATAATCACGCCGTCGATGTCGTTGGCGTCAACACGGGCTTCGGCCATGGCGCGCTCGGCGGCGCGGGCGGCAACCGCAGGAGCATGCTTGGCGAATCGGGCGTCGAGCACGTCGGGATTCAAGTCGAACGCCTGCGCTAGGTGGTCGAACGCAAGAAATCGGCTGCAGATCCCGTTCTTTCCCAGCAGCACTTTTTTCAGAATGGCGCGCGAGCGCGAATTCAGCCGCGACAGGTAGGCCGAAGACGTGAGCGCATCCCAGCACTCAGGCTGCGTATAGCGCGTGGGCGGCGTCGCTGTTCCGAGGCCCGTTAGAAACATTCCTTAAATCTAGCCGAGAAAATGTATTTCAGGTAACGTTCGGGCGATGTCCTTGTCGAAATGGCAACACCTGTCGACCGAAGCCGTGAATCCTGCCAGCCGCGAGATCGATACTCTCGCGCTTGGCGAGATCGTCGACGTCATGGTCCGCGATCACCGCAGCGTGCTCCGGGCCGTCGAGCGCGAGAAAGCGCACATCGCGAAAGCGGCCGGCATGCTTGCGCGCTCGCTGCCGAAGGGTGGCCGCCTGATTCTGGTGGGTGCGGGGACCAGCGGAAGACTCGGCTTTCTGGAGGCGGCCGAGATGCCGCCGACCTTCGGCGTCTCTCCAGACACGGTGCAGGCGCTGATGGCCGGGGGACCGTCCGCCATCTTTCGAGCCAAAGAGGGCGCCGAGGACGACGCCGTCGAAGGCGCGCGCGCTCTTGGACGGCTCCGGCCGAAACAGAACGATGTCGTCGTGGGAATCTCGGCGAGCGGCATCACGCCATTCGTGCGCGGCGCCGTTGAGCGCGCGAAAGCCGCGCGTTCGGGCATCGTCGGCCTCACGTGCGATCGGCGGTCCGGCCTGAAGAAGTTCGCCGATGTGATGATCACGCTCGTGGTCGGACCGGAAGTGATTACCGGCTCGACCAGGATGAAAGCCGGTACCGCCACAAAAATCGCGTTGAACATCTTGACGACCGCCGCGATGATCCGAATGGGAAAGACCTACGGCAACTTGATGGTGGATGTCCGAGCCTCCAATGAGAAGCTGCGCGACCGCGCGCGCAGGATCATCGTGACGGCGACGGAGTTGGATTACGATCAGGCGGACGTGCTGCTGGCGCAGGCCCATTGGAACGTCAAGGCCGCGATCGTGATGCAGAAAGCCGAGCTGCCTCGCGCGAAGGCGCTGGCGCGGCTTCGCGCGTCCGGCGACTCAGTGAGGAAAGCTCTTCTCGGCCGCCGCTAAATCCAGAATCACTTTCACATTCTTGTGCAGTTGCAGCACCGACGCCGGCCGCGCGGTAGTGATCTGCCCCGTGAACATCGACCGCACGGCCTGCGCCTTTGATTTTCCGGTGGCCACCAGGACGATGGCGGCCGCTTCGAGCAGCGTCGCGATGCCCATCGTCAGGGCTTCGCGCGGCACGGCCGTCAGCCGCCCGCCGAAGAGTGCAGCGTTGGCTCGACGCGTTTCGGTCGTGAGCTTCGCCCGATGCGAACGCGCGTGCAGCGATGTGCCGGGCTCGTTGAAGCCGATGTGGCCGTTGGCGCCGATGCCGAGCAGCAGCAAGTCCATTCCGCCGGCCTCGGTAATCTCGCGCTCGAACGCGTCGCACTCGGATTCGAGATCGGCGGCGTGGCCATCGAGAAAGTGGATGTGGCTTTTGGGAAGGTTGATCTTCCGGAACAGGTGTTTTTCCATGAACGCGCAGAAGCTCCGCCGGTCTTTCGACGTCAATCCGGTGAATTCGTCGACGTTGAAGGTGTGCGCGCGCGAAAAATCGACGATGCGCTCGGCGTGAAGGCGAGCGAGCTCGCGGTAGATGCCGAGCGACGTTCGCCCGGTGGGTAGTCCGAGCACCGAGCCCGGCTTCCGCTGAAGTTGAGCCGCAACGATCGACGCCGCCGCTCGTTCGGCTTCGGCCGGCGCCGGATACACACTGACGTTCATGTGATACTGGGGCGATACACCGGGATCGTCGCCCCTCCGTGAAGCTCGGCGATGGCGAGCCGCACGGCGCCGAGCGCCGGCTCGGCCTCCAGACGAATGGTGCGGCTGTTTGGGGCCAGCGAGGGGAGCATCAGCGTCAGCTGATCGCACAGCCACGGCACCGCGTGGAACATCCCGCCGGCCAGTACAAATGAGAAAGTTTCTTCGGTGAGCTCGAGGCTCGTCATCACCGCAGTGGCCGCCGTGATGAGCTCGTCGGCAGCGCGATGCAGGATCGAGATGGCCACCGCATCGCCTTCGTCACGCGACTGTTGCACGTATTTCGCGAGTGCTGCGATGGCGCTCGGCGGGACGTTTTCGTGATAAATCTTGTGTATGAGATCTGCGGCGCGCTCCACACCGAAATGCGAGAGCAGCCGCGGAGTGAGGGTCGTGACCCGCCCCCTCGCGTCAGCATGCCGAACGACCGAGCGCAGCGCCAGCCGCCCGATCCAGTAGCCGCTGCCCTCGTCTCCAAGTACGTAGCCCCATCCTCCCGCGCGCGACGCCTCGCTCTTGGAATTCCGCCCGTAAGCGATCGATCCCGTCCCCGCCACAATCACGATCCCCTGTTCGGAGTCGATCCCGGCCTGCAACGCGATCAACGCGTCGTTCACCACCAGGATCTTCGCCTTATAACCAATCCGCTTCATGATCCCGAGGACAACCGCCTCATCGGCGGCGCGATCGACCCCCGCGATGCCGAGGCAGATCACGGAAGGAAAGACACCGCGTTCGGCGAGGGTCGTTTCCATCACCGAATGCAGCACTTTTTCGAGGGCCAGCTCGCCCGCGCCCTGAAGGTTCGCACCTTCCTCGCGTCCCTGGGCAATGACCTCGCCCCGTTGGTCGGCGAGCAGGCAAACGGTCTTTGTTCCGCCGACGTCGATGCCAAGAACGTGCATTACCGATATATTACCGTTCATGATCGTTCTGACAGGTGCCGATCTCGTGACGCCCGGTGGAATCCAGCACGGCGGGACATTGGTCGTCGACGGCGATCGCATCGTCGATGTATCGACGGCATCACGGCCGGCATCGAGCGGTGAGGATCGCCTCGATCTGCACGATCACTACATCGTTCCCGGATTCATCGATGTACACGTCCATGGGCTCGAAGGCATCGATACCCTCGACGGTGGAGACGCCGTGCCAAGTATCGCGTCGCGCCTGCCGAAGTATGGGGTCACATCTTTTTGTCCCACGACAGTGGCGTGCGATGTCGACGCGCTGCGACAGGTTCTGCAAAGCATCGCGTATGCGCGCACGGTGTCCCCCGCTGGTGCGCGTGTTTTGCCGGCCCACTTGGAAAGCAACTTCATCAACCCGGCGTATCGCGGCGCGCAACCCGAGCACTGCCTTCGCATGCCGCCGGCGTCGGGTGTGCCGCGCGTGAGACACGGGGGCTACGACGGCACCGACATTCTCGAGGAGATCGATCGGGCAGGCGAAGCGGTGACGATCGTGACGCTGGCGCCTGAGCTTGCCGGTGCGATCGAGCTGATTCGGCATCTGATCGATCGAGGTCGCCGGGTGTCGCTCGGACATTCGGGCGCGACGCTGGAGCAGGGTCAAGCGGCCATTGCGGCCGGCGCGCAGCATGCCACCCATCTCTTCAATCGAATGCCGCCGCTGGGGCATCGAGATCCCGGGTTGGCTGGCGCCGTGCTCGAAAGCGATCAGATTGCCGCGGAAATCATTTGTGACGGCGTCCACGTTCATCCGGCGATGGTTCACATGTCGGTCGCGCTCAAGCGGCCGGAGCGCGTCATGGCCATCACCGACGCCACCGCCGCGGCCGGGCTTCCCGACGGCAGCCGTACGAAGCTGGGCGGCAGCCCGATTACCGTCTCGCGGTCGGCGGCGTACCTCGAAGACGGCACGCTCGCCGGCAGCATCGCGTCGATGGACAAGGTCTTTCGTTTTCTCATCAAGGATGTCGCGCTCTCTCCGATCGATGCGTCGCGATTGTGCTCGACGACCCCGGCCGACGAGCTCGGTCTGCGCGGCTACGGCCGCATCGAAAAAGACGCCGTCGCCGATCTGGTCGTGCTCGATCGACGCTTCAACGTGAGGCACACGTTCGTCGCCGGCCGCCGAATTTATTCCGTTGTGTAAAAAGAACTCGACGCAGAGACGCAGAGACGCAGAGACGCGGAGGATTTCTTTTGAAACTGCTCTCTTTGCCTTGGCGCCTCTGCGTCGAACGTGACAGGTGTCGTGGTTGCCCGTGTAGAATTGATTGATGGATTTCGCGCGAAAACTCGAGTTGTACGCCGAACTGGCGGTGAAGGTCGCGCTGAACGTGCAGCCGGGCCAGCGCGTGTTGATTATCGGACCGCTCGCCAACGGCGGGGCGTCGCTCGAAGCGGCGCCGCTCGCGCGGCAGATTGCCAAAGCCGCGTACAA
>Ga0068859_100007507_pt1 | contig 11064 bp, 13 predicted proteins | sample KBSSwiS22_FD_66585 | JGI IMG/M metagenome (GOLD analysis project Ga0068859, IMG submission 66585) | Switchgrass rhizosphere microbial communities from Kellogg Biological Station, Michigan, USA - KBS Switchgrass S2-2 | ecosystem: Host-associated > Plants > Roots > Rhizosphere > Soil ... | reverse complement strand
CCGTTGATCGACCCCGACCCGCCGATCACCTTGCCGCGCGGCACCGGGATCCTGCGGCCGTTCATGCCGGGCTGCGGCACGGTTTCGAACCGCCAATTGAGCGACTTGGTGCCGATCGCCGCGGCGACGGCGGCGGGGACATGGATGAACGGATGCGTATCGCGCGCGCCCGCCTCGATCAGGCAGACGCTATGCCTGCCGTCCTCGCCGAGCCGCGCCGCCAGCGCCGCACCGGCGCTGCCGCCGCCCACCACGACATAATCGAAACGCAATGGTTCCAAGCGCATCCCCTCTTTGCAGCGAGCTTAGGGCGTGGCGACGGGCGGCACTTGGCCGCGCGCGAACTGGCGTTGGGTGGGAGCGAAGGTGGGGGGCGGGGTGGGGCGCGGGCGCCGGCTGGGCGAAGGCCGTCTCCAACTGCGCGGCCGTTACACTGGGCCTGCGCCGGCGCGCGCCCGTCCGTTGGCGGACAATCCAACGAAATTGACCATGTTGACGGTTGCCATGCGACATCGTCGTGCGGCGCGTCGATGGCGGCAGCTCGCGGTGAATCCAACGAAACTGACCATGTTGACGGTTGCCATGCGTCGTCGTCGCTCGCGGCATCGACGCCGATCGCCGCGGGCGCTTCGTCTGCGCACAGGCGATCGACAAACGCCGCGAAATCCTCCGCGACGCGAACTATGGCCTCGTCGAACTCGGACTCGGCGAGCCGATCGAGCCGTGCGAGTACGGCCATCGACCGGCGATTGTCGAAGCGGTGGCGCTCGCCCCAGAGCTTTCCGTCGCGGATGATCGGATCGACATAGCCGTGCAGCGCGCGTGATGTGAATTCGGCGGCGACGGGCTCATGCGCCCGCTGCAGTGCCGCGCGCCAGGCGGCATCGAAAGCGGGCGAGCGCTTGCGAAGGGCGTAGGCGCTTTGCTTGCGCATGCCGACAACATGCAAGGCATCGGCGACGACACCGGTTTCGGCAAGCGTATCGAGGAACGTGCGGATGCGCTCGGCGGTCCAGCCGTCGGCGCGGGTGGTGGGGCGATCGCTCGCGGTGTCGGTATCCGGTGTTGCGGCGGGCCCGCGACAGGAGGTGGAGGTCGAAGGACCAGAGAGCGACGGAACGGATGAAATGTTCCTACTATGTTCCATCATGCCGGCGTATGGACGATTTTCCTACATTGCAAGGCTATAGACGTGCGCCTCGTCGAGCACCGAATTACGGCGCGTTCGTCGAGGAGATCGAGGCGACGTCAGGCAGAGCGCTAAACCGCCCGAAGCTGGGGGCCAAAACCCAACGGCGAGAATTACGCCATGTCCCTCGAATTTCTTGTCATCTCGGCGGCGATCATTTCGCGGAGCATTGAAGCGGCGCTGTCGGCGGCGTCCTTGTCTGCCAGCTCCACAAGCATGCGTGTCGACACGCGACGCAGCCATGAGGCGATAGCGTGCGCGAGTTGGGTGTCGTGGACGGGCGGGAAGTGGTGCAGGAGACTGGGGATATGCCGATGAGAACATAATAAGAACTCTTGCGCAAGACTGGGGTGGTCGCATTTGCTACGCCGTTGCTGTGGGGCTATCCCAAGCGAGGGGGTGCATTCATGGACGACACGCCAATTGTTCTGCTCGCCGCGCAGTCCGTCATGGGAGTCTATGGGGCGCTCTATGTCGGGACTGCCATCTGCGCGCCGCGCTGGTTTCTCGACACACTTGCCATCAATCACATTCAGCGTCGTCGCAGAGGTTTGAGGAATGCCCCTCGCGAGCCGTGGTGGATGTGGCCTTGGGCGCTCTTCACAATGGTGGCGGTCGGCGTGCTGATCTACGCGGCGGTTTATGCGATCGTCGCCGTCATCCCGTATGATTGGGGCAATCACAACGAAGATGGCGAGTGGGAAAGCCTGCGCTACACGATCCAGATGGGCGTCGGTTTCCTTGGCGGCGTGGGCTTGGTTGGGCGGCTTGAGAACAACGCCGAAGTCCTCGTGTGGGGGCCACGAGAGCGCAAGGCAAGGGAAGCCGCGACAAAGGCAATTAGACATGCCAGCGGCGTCACGCCAGAAATGCTCGATCGGATAGCCGCGAACGCCGAAAAGGCACTTGAGCCGGATGACCTGTATCTCCAGGGCTACGAAATGGACTACGCAAAAGACGTTCAGCGCTGGGTCGGTTCAAGCATTCGGCACTAGCCGCGCTCCGATGGGCATTGTGTCATTAGACATGCACCCGCCTCGCCGCATACCTGCCTTGCCCAACCGATTCGCCCGCCGCCAGTGAGCGAGCATCGGCCAGGGAGGGTTGAATGCGAAATACCGAGTTTGATGCGTGTGACGTGGAGTTGCTGGGCGCGCTCGCGGGGCTGCTGATGCAGGCGGGCAGGGATCGTGCGGCCGATGCGATTTACGCCGCGATGGAAGCTGAAACGCCGGTCGGTATGACGCTTCGGCCGGCCTTAACGCTGGTGCATTCGAGCGATTGAGGGGCGCTCAGTTCGCTCGCTGCGGTCGTCAACACATGATCAGCGGGTTTTCTGCTGGTTAGGCGGCCCGGCGGGGGCGATTGGATAGATCCAATGGCTTCGCCCACCTCACCTTTTCAATAAATGTTACGGAGGAGTAGAAATCGTCGAGTGGAATGAATAGGCCATTCTTTTCCGCCCACTCACGCATCGGCCTCTTGCAATGATCTATCCAGGAAAGAACTTCTATGCTCCATCCAATGCTATGCAGCCTTTTAATGTCAGAGAAAAATCCAATTCCTTCCTCAAATCCGCTACCGTCCCCGCTCAATAGAACAATAGTTTCAGGTGGGTTGTAGTCATACCCCAGGCGCAACATCCTGGTCTGCAGCGCTTGGTCAACAGCCTGCTCCTTTCCTGAAGCTGCGCCCCTCTCATACAGTTCCGGCTTCTTCCCGGTCAGCTTTTTTATGTGGCCCCACACGCTATCGGTGGGAGGGGGCACGGAGCCAACGCAAAATACTTGCTCGATTGGGCGCCCATCTGCTGCCAAATCAATCAAGCTTTCGAAATTTATGCGAAAACCGGCTGGCTTGTATTCAAGCTTGTCGCAAACGGAACGTCCAGAGACAAAGATGTTGGAATTGTCCCAGATGATATGAACACGATCGGTCAAGTCAACCTCCCCACGTTTGTCGGACATATATGATTGCGACGCGTTCGCTTCAATGTTCCTTGGCGTTCTCCTGCAGCTATAGACGGGCGCGCTAGGCATGTTTGGCCAGGCAAGAGCGGCATGCATTTTCGGGGCGCCGAGGGACGATGAATGGGCTTGCCGCAAATTGAGGTCGACGCCATTCTGTGCTATCATTCCGGAGACCGTGGTTCGCGTGTTGTGCGAGCGCGGAGAATGCGCCGCGCACGCCGGTCGTGCGCCGTCAGGATTCGATCGCGTTGCGGGTTTGGCGCTATCCTGCCGCACAGTAGCGCGCGACCGTTGCACGGCTGATACCAAAATGCGCCATGGTGGCGGAGATGCTCGCGCCGTTCTCGCGCCGCCACGCTACCACCTCGGCGGCATCAGCCGCTTTGGGGCGCCCCAGGCTCGTCTTGCCTCGGTGCGTGCGTCCCGTGGCTGCCAGGGCGATCTTGGCGGCGTCGCGCCCGCTGTCGCACCGTTCCTTGATGCGTTGGCGTTCCATGTCTGCAATTTGTGCCAAAACAGCGACGATCAATTCGCCAACACCCTGCCCCAGGGGGCCCAGCCCCCTAACGTCCACGGTCACACCATTGTCTAGCAGCCGGCGCACCGTGGCCTGCACATCCAACGCATCTCGCCCCAGGCGATCGAGCGCATACACGTAGATGGTGTCACCCTTACGCACGTAGGACAGTAGCGAGGCGAAGCCTGGGCGCGACGCGGCGGGTGTTGCACCGCTTACGCCTTTGTCGGCGAACTCCCGATCGAATCCACTGCCCAGGGCTTGGCGTTGGGCGTCAACGCTCTGATCGCCAGCGGATACGCGATAGTAGGCGATGTGGCTCATAGGCGCTCCCGAGTCTCAAAAGATACCTCTTCATATCGAGAAGGTATCACAAGTTAAAATAGTATCTTTTGAGGTTGTATCTCAGGGTGTTTTGGGGGTTTGGAAAGCTACAACTTTTGAGTCGGTCGGTGGTGGTTGGGGGGGGCGGGGACCCGTGTGGCTAGGGTTCTCGCTCGCTGCGCGACATGCGTGAGGCTGCCGCTCACCGGCAGCGCAATGAGGTGCCTTCGCGCGTGAGCGGTGGCGGCGAGGCGCTATGGTTGCATTTTGGTGGCGATCTTACGAAACAGGTGTTCTGACTTTCGGTTCGCGGATCGCCATGCAGAAGAAATATCAAGTCTTCGTATCGTCGACGTTTCGGGACTTGGTTGAAGAACGCCAAGACGCCATTCGAAGCATACTCGATCTAGGGCACATTCCTGCCGGTATGGAGCTGTTCCCAGCTGCCGACACCGAGCAACTCTCCTATATCAAAAAGGTAATAGACGAATGTGATTACTACGTTCTCATTATGGGCGGTCGGTATGGCTCCCTGGACTATGAAGGTGTCAGTTTTACGGAGCGTGAATATGATTACGCAGTCGCGACCGGGAAGATCGTTTTAGCATTTCCGCACGGTGACCTCGCCGCTATTCCCGTTGGGAAGAGTGACACAGGTGATCGCATGCGATCCAATCTTGAGCAGTTTCGAGCCAAGGTTATGACTGGACGTTTGGTTCGCGAGTGGACATCGCGTGAGCAGCTCGAAGCCTTGGTGGTCAAGTCCTTGGTTAGGGCGGTGTCCGACTACCCCGCCACGGGCTGGATACGAGGCAATGCAGCCGCGAGCGAGGATATCTTGCAGCAACTCAACACGCTTCGAATTGAGCTGGAGCGCGTTTCGGAAGAGAACTTTAACTTAAGGCGCTCGGTGGAGCCGAGTATTGTAGGCTTGGCTGCAGAAAACGAAGTCGTGTCTTTGAGGTTTACGTATAGAGTCCATATTCGTGGAAGCGGTGTAACAACGAGGGACAAGTCGTTCGAGTTTTCTTGGCATGAACTTTTTTTGGCGATCTCTAAAGGAATAGCAGTTCCCAAGGTGACGGGTAAGATATCGGCGCTCATTGCCAATCATCTTAAAGAAAATAGAGGTGCGTCGACGACATACTCGCTATACGATTCAGATCTTGCCATCGTTAAGAACCAACTCTCCGCATTGGGTCTCATAAATGCATATGTGGCAAAAGGAATGGACGGCGCATTGCATGAATTCATGAGCTTGACGGACTTGGGTAGAGGAAGATTGACTGAAGCGCTCGCGGTCAAATCTCCTTCTATGACGGAAATAGATGGTTGAGACCGCCGGAAGGAAGTAGCCTCCGCAGATCAATTTTCTTGGTAGACTCAATTTGGATAGGGTTCTACGTCACTAAACGATCATGATTTCTTTGTGTCAGCGGAATGGCTCGACTTCCTCGCCTCGTGCTTCCCGGTTTTCCGTATCACGAGACGCAGCGGTGGAATCTCCGGCAACTGGCCTTCTTCAACGATGACGTCTATGCCCCCAACTGAGATTTCGTGTCGGAAGCGGCGCGCAAGGCGGAGGCGGTGATCTGGCGCTACTGCCTGATGCCGAACCAGGTGCATTTCATTCGAAAGTCTCCTTCGGCCGCTGCCGCCTACGCCGTCAGGACGCGAGCCGATCGCTCGACCGCCGGAACTGCTCCGACATATCATCGAGAAACACGTAAAGCGCCGCGATCTTCCCATCGCGGACAATAATGACGTCCCATCCAGTGTATTCGGGCGCCTCACCGCGAAGCCCCGAACCCCACGCCATCCGCCCCGCATCGTGCAGCACCTGCGGACGGCCGACCGGCGTGTAGACATAGTCCGGATGCGTCGCCCGCAGGTCGCCTGCGAACTTGTCGATCGCATCATGACCGACGATCGCGCCTGGCGGCACGTAGAGCACGCCGTCCTCCGCCCATAATTCCTCGATCGCCGCTCGGCGCCGCGCGCGGTCGCCTTCGCCGAAGACCTCGTGGAGGTTGCGATCGAGCAACTCGCGGATGCGCTGCGGGGATTCAGTGGGCTGCAACATGTCGTGTCTCCTGTGTCGGGTGCTCCAGCCTCGGCGCTCGAGAAGGCGCCGAGGCTGGGAGCAGCAATTGAGTTTCAGATCTGGGCCTGGCCGCCGTCGACGAACAGTTCGACGCCGTTGACGAAGCTGGCATCGTCCGAGGCGAGGAACAGCACGGTCCTGGCGATCTCGTCGGCCTGGCCGACGCGGCCGGCGGGGATCAGGCTGGCGAGATAGTCCCTGGTGCCCTGCGCCGCTGCGCCGCCGCCGAACAGTTCGTCGAGGCCGGCCGTCTCCGTGACTCCGGGGCTGATCGCATTGACGCGGATATGGCGATCCTTGAGGTCGAGCATCCAGTTGCGCGCGAAGTTGCGCACCGCGGCCTTGGTCGCCGAGTAGACGCTGAAGGCGGGCGTGCCCGAGATGCTGGTGGTCGAGCTGGTCAGGATGACCGAAGCGCCGTCCTTGAGCAGCGGCAGCGCCTTCTGCACCGTGAACAACACGCCTTTGACGTTGGTGTCGAACGTCTTCTGGTAATGCTCTTCGGTAATGGCGCCGAGCGGCACCATTTCACCGCCGCCGGCATTGGCGAACAGCACGTCGATCTGGGCATGGTTCTGCTGCACCACGTCGTAGAGCCGGTCGATGTCGGCAAGGTTCGCCATGTCGCCGCGCACGGCGGTCACTCGGCCCGTGATCTGCTTCACCGCGGCGTCGAGCGCCTCCTGGCGGCGGCCGGTGATGAACACCGAAGCACCCTCTGCTGCGAACGCCTTGGCCGTGGCCAGGCCGATGCCGCTCGAGCCGCCGGTCACCACTACCACCTTGTTGTCGAACCTGTTCGTCATCGTCTCATTCCTCAAAGCTTTCGGCGAAGCGCCGTGGTCTCGTAAATGAAGTTGGAACGATGATGCTTGTAGTAGGCAGTTGTGGCACTTAGCGTTCCATTGGAGGAACGATGATGCGCGTCGACTTGAACGACTATGCCTATTTTGCCGAGGTCGTGGCGCACGGCGGGTTTGCCGCTGCCGGGCGTGCGCTGCGCGAGCCCAAGTCCAAGCTCAGCAGACGGATCGCAGGTCTCGAGGCGCGGCTGGGCCTGCGCCTGATCGAGCGGTCGAGCCGGCGTTTCCGCGTGACGGATACCGGACAGGCATTCTACGAGCGATGTCGCGCGATGCTCGCGGAAGCCGAACAGGCGGAGGCGCTGGTCGCGGAGGCGCAGGCCGAGCCGCATGGCCGGATCCGCTTCGCTTGCCCGACGGGGATGGTGGCGCCGATCGCAGGCCTGGTTTCGTCGTTCCTCGTCCGGTTTCCGCGGGTCCGAATGCAATTGGTGGCGACCGATCGGCCGGTGGACCTGATCGAGGAGCGCATCGACCTGGCGCTGCGCGTGCGTACAGTGCTGACATCCGACGCTGCGCTCACCATGCGCTCGCTGGGCATGTCGACGCGAATTCTCGTCGCCAGCCCGCAACTCGCCAGCCAGATCGCGAGCATCGACGATCTGGCGAAGCTGCCGACGCTGGCGACGACCGACGCGGCGGACGAGCTCGAATGGCATCTGGAGGCGGAAGACGGCGGCAAGCACATCGTGCGCATCCAGCCGCGTCTTGGCTGCGAGGACATGGCGACCGTGCGCGACACAGCCGTGGATGGGCTGGGCGTGGCGATCCTGCCGGACCATGTTTGTCGCGCGGCGCTGGAGGCAGGGCGACTGGTGCGCGTGCTGCCGGCGTGGCGCGGGGTGCAGGGGATCGTGCATCTTGTGTTCACGACGCGGCGCGGCCTGCCGCCCGCGGTGCGCGCGCTGATCGATCACCTCGCTGCGGGGTTTCCGCGCGATGGGCTGGGCCGGCGCGCGTGAAGCGGCGTGACGTGATTTATGGGGAATGCATGATGCCCGGAACTCAAACAAACCCGACGCTCCGCGAGCCCTTTATCTGGAACTCGTCAACTTCCTGATTTGCTCGGGAGGTGACACTCCACGCTCCCCATTCAATGCCGGCCGCGCAGCGAACTGAAAACCGCAAACCCGAGCACGCCGAGCAAGGCTGCGGAGGCCCAGGGACGCTCGCGCGCAAATAGCCGGATCCTGTCGACGAGCGGCTGGCCGTCCACCGCCAGCGCGTCGCGCGCGGCGCCGACGATTTTCTGGACCTTGCCGCCCAGCTGATCGACCAGGCCCTCGCCTTGCAGTTGCGTGTCGCCCGTCACGTCGCCGAGCGTTTCCTTGATCTTTCCGGAAATGTCGCGGCCTTCGCCGGCGATTTTGTCATCGTTCATATCGTGTCTCGCGATCCTGGTTCGAGGTTCCTCAACGAGCGAAGGCTCGAAAAGGCCCATCAATGCGCCCTGCAAATCACGGGGCGCTCGGGGAAATCCGGGGACGCTGGCAATGCGCGAGCGGCGCGACGCCTAGATTCGTCGCAACAGCCGAACGCCGACCGCCACGATCACCGCACCGATGACCGACGCCAGGATCGATCCGACCAGACCGCCCCCCAACGAAATGCCCAGCCGAGGGAACAGCCATCCCGCAAGCGCGGATCCGAGGATGCCGATGAGCGCATCGACGACGAAACCGAAACCGCCGCCCTGGATGAGCAGGCCCGCCAGCCAGCCGATCAGTGCACCCACCACGATCCAGATGATCAGGGCAACGACCCAGCTTTCATGAACATTCGCGATATGCATGCTGCCTCCGGGGTTTGTCCTTGCCCAAATAGCTGCCGACCGCATTCTGTTCCGCCCACGCCCATCGCTCCCGGGAAATGGGTTCCTCTGAACCGTGTCGCATGCAGATTACCCCGTGTCACAACGGATGCCGATCGCGGGTCAGTCAGCCGGCCAGATCAACAACTCCGAGCGATCGTGCCCAATGGCACCGCGGCCGCCATCGCGCTTCATGCACCTCGCCGCGCCCGATCGGGTATTGCGGGAGCGCGCAACCTGCCCCGCGTCTGGTCGGCGCACACACGAACCGCTATCCCGCGCATCCCGATGCCATCCGCGCCCGATTATCTTGCTTACCAGCTCGTGGTCCGCTCTTCGCTGCCGATCCCTGGAGCCATTGCACTGGCGCCTTTGGATCCGGGACGTGCGCGGCATGTGGATATCGAGATCAGCGAAGGGCCGGTCGTTGCAGATGCCGCGGCGCGCAGGGCCGGGCCGTATCATCTTTTCGACAAGCAGGTGATCTTCGAGGCGCGGGGAGTCGGGCGCTACCGCTGCACTCGCGGCGCGATCACGATCGCGCGCGTGGATGGCGCCGACGACGCGATCCTGGCCGGCTTTTTGGTCGCGACCGCGCTGCCGATCTGCCTGTGGCTGCGCGGCGAGTTCGTGCTGCACGCGGCGGCGGCGTGGTTGCCCAATGCGGCGGGCGCGGTGGCTATCGCGGGTCGGTCCGGAAGCGGAAAATCCACGGTCTTGCGCGAGCTCGTCGGTCTCGGAGCGCGGATGGTCGCGGACGATTCGCTTTGCCTCCGCCGTTCGGCAGCGGGCCTCGAGGCCAGCGGCCTGGCGGCGGGCTATTTTCTGGGTGCCGCTCCCCGGCCATTTCACGAGCTTAGGCGAGATCAGCAAGTTCCAGCCGCGCCGCTGGCGGGGCTGGTCATTCTGGAAACTCCGCGATCGCATTCGCCTGTCGGCATTCGCCCGTTGCACGGAGTGTCCGCGCTGGAGGCATTGCTCAACCATCGCCATCGCGCGCGAGTGCCGGAATTGCTGGGCATCGCAGCGTCGCAGCTCGGGATGCTGTCCGCGGTCGCCGCGCGACTTCCGATCCATCTGTGGCAACGTCGCGAAGGCGCGATCGCGCTGGCGCCCTCCGAACTCGATTTTCTAGCGGGACTGTCCGGCGCCGGGGCTCTTCAATAGCGGGGGCAGGGCATTGCGATAGGCGGAAAGGCCAAGATCGCGTCCGTCGAGCCGCCGGATCTCGGTGGGTGCGCCCGGCAGCGCCAGCGTGGCACGATGACGGTAGTCGCGGTCGAGGAATACCACCGTCCCGGGGGTCGCATGCCGATCCCGGCGTGCCGAGAATTTGGCGGCGCCGACCACGACCGAGTCCTGGTCGATCGAAAGCCCGCGTGTCATCATCTGGCTGACCTTGGCGATCGGTCCATCGAGACCGATGATCTCACCCGCCATCGATCCGCAGCTCACCACCGTTCCGTCCTCCAGCGCCACGAGATTGTGGCACCCCGCCCCGGGGAGCGGCCAGCGCTCGATTTCGCGCCAGTTCAGGTCGAACACCGCGATCTCGCTCGGGCGGCCGGTGTAGGCCATGCCGTTGTGGAGGAGCATCAGGATGCGTTCGCCGACCTGGAGCAACGAATTGATATGGACATAGCCCTGCGACCAGGCGCGCTCGCGCATCGGCGGGAGCGGTTGAACCGGCTCCCAGGCGGTCTCGCCTTCGTCGAAGCGCAGCACGCGCTGTCGCTGGCTGTCGAGAACGGTTAGCCGGCCCGCGATGAAATCGATCTGGTGACAGCCATTGTCCAATCCGGACGCCACCACGCTCGACGAGACGAACCGGTCGCGTTCGCGCTCGAGGCGGACGATCCGCCCGCGACAGGTGTCGAGGCCGGCCAGGTCGCACGCTTCGAACGCGAAGACCGTGCTGCCGCGCAACGTCAGTCCGTAAAAGGATCCGAACGCGATCCGCACATGATGGTGCATGCTTGCCGCGAACAGTCCCTGGCGCGTCGCAACCAGATGCGTGCAATCGGGAAACGGCGTGCCCGTCAGCCGGACCGTGCCCTCGTCATAGGCCACCTTGGCCAGCGCTCGCGCAATCTCGTCGGCTTGCGTCAATGGCTCCATCAGCTGCCTGTGCGACGGCCGCACCGATTCTGCAAACTGGCCCGTTGCCTTCGTTCCGGATATCGGGCCATGGTACGGGCGCCATGGCCGAACCCATCAAGAACGTCACCATCGTCGGCGGGGGTACGGCCGGGTGGATCGTTGCAGCCTATCTCAACCACCGCTTGCA
>Ga0068859_100007503_pt1 | contig 11065 bp, 9 predicted proteins | sample KBSSwiS22_FD_66585 | JGI IMG/M metagenome (GOLD analysis project Ga0068859, IMG submission 66585) | Switchgrass rhizosphere microbial communities from Kellogg Biological Station, Michigan, USA - KBS Switchgrass S2-2 | ecosystem: Host-associated > Plants > Roots > Rhizosphere > Soil ... | reverse complement strand
CGACCCCGTCGGGGGTCACGCCCCGCAGGTACGCGCGCCCCCAGGACGCCTCCGTCTGGGCCAGGCTCGTGCCGGGCACGTAGAGGATGTCGCTCGCCGCATCGGCGAGGAGCCCGAACTCGCGCCTATGCTCGCCGAGCACGACGATACGGCCGAGGTCGGTGACGCCCTCGGTCACGATGCCCAGGAGGTGCCGCAGGTCGAAGAGCGCCAGGATCTCGCCGCGCAGGTTGGTGACGCCCAGGACGAAGGCGGGGGTGCCGGGCACGGGCGTGAAGCGCGTGAGGCGCGCCACCTCGCGCACGAAGCGGCTCTCGATGGCGTAGCGCTCGCCGGCGAGCACGAACCCCACCAGCTCCAGGACCTCTCCCGCGCGGGCCGGCTCATCGGGGACGCGCGCCAGCTGCCGGGCCCGTTCCTCCAGGACCTGCCGGCGGGTATCAGCCAACGGTCACCTCCAGCCGCTCCATCTCGGCCGCGGCCGCGGAGTGGAGGGCGCCCGTCCGCTCGCCGGCGCCCGCGGGCACCTCCTCGTCCGCCGGGCGGGCGGCGCAGAGGTCCCGTGCGTTCCGGAAGGATCGCAGCGCGCCGGGACGCTCGCCCCGTCTCCGCAGGATCGTGCCGAGCAGGAAGTGCGCGACGGCGAGGGTGGGCTCGAGATAGAGGGCGCGCTCTGCCGCGTCCTCCGCCTCCTCGCCTTGGTCCAGGGCCAGCAGGAGCGTGGCCCGCAGGTAATGCAGGCGGGCATCCAAAGGGTGCCGCCGGAGCGCGGCCTGCGCGATCCGCTCGGCCCCCACCGCGCCCTTCGCGTTCGCATGAGCCGTCACCCGCAGGAAGGCCTCTCGGCCCAGGTCGGGCAAGACGGTGGGCACGACCGCAGCCGAGGGCGGAGGCGGCACGGCCGCAGTCGAGGGCGGCGTCGGAGCGGCCGGGGCGATACTCGGTCTCGCCTCGATCAATTGGGCGGAGCGGGGTCGGCGGTACACGAGCCCCGCCCGTGTCACCTGGACCTCGAAGGGGGCGTACTCGGCCAGCAGCGGGTCGGCGCCCGCCGTCAGCAGCACCCCGCCTTCGGCCAGGCAATCGAATAGCCGCGCCGCGATCCGTCCCGCGGCCTGGTGGTCGAAGTAGATGAGGACGTTCCGGCAGAGGATGAGGTCCATCCCGGAGGCGCCTTTCGTCGCGTAGTCCTCCTCGCCGACGAGGTTGAGGCGCTCGAAGCGCACCTTGCTGCGGATGCGCTCGACGAGGACGCGGCGTCCTCGTGTGAGTTGGAAGTAATCCTCCAGGAATCCCGGGCTCGCGCCGCGGAGCGACCAGGCCGGATACGCGGCCGCGCGCGCCTTCTGGAGGGCGGCCGCGGAGAGGTCGGTGCCCAGGACGAGGGCGCCGTCGTCCTGGCCTTCCTCCTCGAGCATGATGGCGAGGCTGTAGGCCTCTTCCCCCGTCGCGCAGCCCGTGCTCCAGATGCGGGCGGGCGGCCCTCCGGCGAGGCGGCGTTCCTTGAGGGCGGGCAAGACGTCGCGACGGATCAGCGCCATCTGATCGGGGTCCCTCATGAAGTGGGTCTCCCCGACCACCAGCTCGTCCACGAGGTCGTCCAACGCGGCCACGTCGTCGCGCACGCGGGCGAAGTAGGCGGCCAGGTCCGCCCCGCCCGCTCGCCTCATGCCTCGCGCGATGCCGGCTTCGGCTTCCACGCGTCGGTTGGGCGCGAAGACCATCCCCGACCGTTGCGCGACGAGGGCCAGGAGCTCTTCCGTCATGGTGAGTCCGGCGCGCGGAGGGCTTCGTCGAGGGAGGTGGCCTCTGCGGCGGAGAGGAAGGTGGCCAGGTCGTGGATGAGCACCAGCCCGTCTTGGAGCCTGGCTACGCCCGCCAGGTAGGCGCCGCCTGGCCCCAGCGTCTGGGGGGACTGAACCGAGGCCTCATCGAGGAGAGCCAGGTGCGTGGCGCGATCGACGCGCAGGATCACGCCGCGCGTACCGGCCGAGGCCACGATGAAGTGGTCGGACGGATCGAGAGCCTTGGCGGGCAGCCGGAAGCGGGCGCGGACGTCCAGCACGGGCAGGACGCGGCCCCGGACGTCGACCACGCCTTCGATGACGGCGGGGGCGCCGGGGACGGGCGTGATCGCCACCGCCCGCACCAGCTCGCACACGTCGGCCGTGGGAAGGGCGTACCTCTGGCCTCCGACCTCGAAGACGAGCACCTCGCGAGCGGGGGAAGCGGCGGCGGTGTCGCATCCCGCGCCGGTCGCGGCGGCGGCCGGCGCGGACACGTCGGCGCGGGCGAGGACGGCTGCCATCTCGTTGCCTTTCGGTCTTCGGCGGCGGGTGGGCGTCCGACCTGGGGGTGGGCGTCCGACCGGGAAAATTCCTCTTGAACAGTACAGGCTCCGCCCCCCGCAAATCTGTTCAATTGAGCACACCCGGATTTGAGGAGGGCGTGGCTCCCGACTGCGTCGCTCGACGCGGAGGACTTCGGTCGGGTTCCTAGATCGACTTCAGGTACTCGACGAGGTCCTTCTTCTGCTCGGCGCTCAGCTTCAGCGCGAGGGTCGTGTCGTAGTGGTCTACCACGGCGGCCAGGCTCGCCGCCTTGCCGTCATGGAAGTAGGGCGCGTGCTGCCACAAGGCCCGCAGGGGCGTGGCCCGGTACTTCTTGGTCGCGGTCCTTTCGGCGTAGGACGGGTCCATACCCGTCTCGGCGGGCGCGTGCAGCTTGTCGTCCGTGAATGCCTTGCCGGGGTGACAGCCCGCGCACTTGCCTGCCCCGGCGAACACCGCCTGCCCGCGCCGGGCCGCCACGGCATCGAAGCTGCCCGCGGCCGGAGCGGGCTTGGCGAGGCTGTGCTGATACTGGCGCAGCGCGGGGAGCCTGGGCTTGACCAGGTCCTCGCCCTTGGCCTCGACGGCGATCCCCAGCCTCGGCTCCTTGAAGCTGCCGTGGCCTCCCATCTGGGTCACCGCGACGTAGTTGTTCCAGTAGGTGATGTCGCCGTCGCCGGTGTAGGTGGCGAGGCGAACGCCGGCCAGGCCAAAGGCAGGTGGAATGACGACGGGCCCGTTCTTCCCGTCCTGGTTGAATCGTGGATCGTACTTGCCGGGACCCCACGAGTTGTAGACCGCCTTCTTGCCCGCGTCCAGGGCGGGCGAGAGCGCGATGATGGCCCCCGGGTTCAGGCTCAGGTTGGGCCGGCCGTCCAGGCGGTGGCCGATCCCTGGCATCACCGAGTCGTCCACCGTGGAGTGACACAGCGCGCAGGTGATTCCCACCCGCGTGAGGACGTCCTTGCCGTCCTTGGAGACGACCGTGCCCTTGACGCCCACCACCGCGTTCAGCTTGATGAGCGCCACCGTGGTGGCGGGGCTCTTCAGGTCGGCCGTCTTGAGGATCCCGGGGGGCAACGCGTCCGCGTCCACCTTCAAGCCCACGGAGAGGGCGGTGGTCGGGTCCACCGCCGTCGCGATCACCTCGTGCAGCCGCAGGGTGTCGGTCCAGAAGGTCTCGTTCCCGAAGGTGTCGAAGCGGAAGACGTCCTTCCCGCCCATCGACGGGGGAGCGCTCAGAGCGTTACCCCAGAATGCGGTGATCGCGAGCATCAGGCCGACGGCGATCCACAGCACGCGGCCGCGCCATCTCGGATGCGCCCTCGCGCCCTTGCTGTTCATCTCGTCCTCCCGTTTCAGGAAGCGGACGACGCCAAGGCGTCGTCGCGTGCGGCGGCGGCGAGCTCGCCGGTAGCCGCGGCCGCCGCGCCACCGATCAGCGGCAGGTCGATCGTGAAGACGCATCCCTTGCCCGGCAGGTTGCGGGCGCGGATCAGGCCGCCGTTGGTTTCGACGCTTTCGCGGGCGATGGCCAGCCCCAGCCCCACCCCGCTGCGATCCTGGCTGCGCTGCTCGAAGGGGCGGAACAGGTCTTCGGCGTTGCCCTGGGGAAGCCCGCCGCACTCGTCCTCGACCTCGATCATCACCCGGCCGGGGGCGGTGGTGATGTCCGTCCGGAGCACGACGTGTCCGTTCGGCCGGCTGAACTTGAAGGCGTTCTGCAACAGGTTGGCGAGCGCTGCGGCGATGAGCTGCCGGTCCACGTCGATGGCGCTCTCCGCGTCCACCGGTGTGACCGTCAGCTGGCGACCCCGGGCCTTCGCTTCGATGGCCGCCGCCACCTCGATCTCTTCCATGAACTGGGCGAGCGGGACGCTCTCCCGGCGCTGGAGCCCCGCTTCCAGGCGCACCGCGGCCAGCGAGCGGTCGATGAGGTCGCGCAGGGCGATCAGGTTGCGTCCCAGGACCATCCCCGTGCTGCCGCCGACCCCGACCGTCCCGCTCTTCAGGACCTCGAAGGCCAGCATCGCGTTGTTCAGCAGGTTCCGGAGCTCGTGCGCGAAGAAGCCCAGGCGCTCGGTCCCGCGGTCCGACAGCGACAGCTCCCTCTGCCGGGCGTACTCGGTGACCGCCTGCGCGATGGCCTCGTCGAGGCACCGGTTGAGGGTCCGGAACTCGTCGGCCGAGATCGAGATCTTCCGCTCGATGGCCAGCTCCGTCACGGCCTGGCACACGTCCCCGTAATCGTGGACGACCTGGGCCACGGTGAAGCCGGCCTGCCGCAGCTCACCGCCGTGCCGGAGCGCGCTTTGCGCCATCTCCCCGCTGGTCGGACGCTCCGGCGTCTCCTGCTCGTGCCGCAGGGTATCCGTGAGCTGGGCGAGGAATAGGGGCACCCCGTGCTCCAGCTCCGCTGCCGTGGGCCGCGGGGCATTCCGAAGCGCAACCTTCACGCGAGTCCGCGCGATGATCTCATCGCGGTAGAGCGTCAGGAATTCATGCAGCACTGGACCTCCCGGGGAACGCATGAGCCGGGCGCGCGGGAGAGAATGCCTCCGCATCGCGCCAGGGACGTGTCGGCCTACACCTGCCCCAGAGCAGGGTATACGCCTGGCAGGGCCGGATGCTGTTCAATTGTGCACACCCGGGCTGCTCACCGGCAGGCGGCGTCTTCCAGTCAAGAAGCAGACGTTCGTACAGGCTTGCCGCGCGCGGTGGCGCGCGCGGCGTTGGCCGTGGCGGGGTCGGTTGGAATCAGGGGCAGGTCGATGGTGAAGATGCAGCCCTTGCCCGGCAGGTTGCGGGTCCGGATCACGCCGCCGTTGCTCTCGACGCTTTCACGGGCAATGGCCAGACCGAGCCCCAGCCCCGTCCGGTTGGCGCTGCGCTGCTCGAAGGGAACGAACAAACCCCCGGCCTTGCCCTGGGGAAGCCCGCCGCACTCGTCCTCGACGTCGATCAGCACCCGCCCGGTGGCGGTGGTGGTATCCGTCCTCAGCGCCACGTGTCCATTCGGCCGAGTGAACTTGAAGGCGTTCTGCAGCAGGTTGGCGAGCGCCGCCGTGATGAGCTGCCGATCCACGTCGATGGCGCCGGGCGTCGTCACGGGCGTGACCGTGAGCTGGAGGCCGCGCACCTTCGCCTCGATCGGCGCCGCCAGCGCGACCTCTTCCATGAGATCGGCGAGCGGGACGCGCTCCCGGCGCTGGAGCCCCGCTTCGAGCCGCACCGCGGCGAGCGAACGGTCGATGAGGTCGCGTAGCGCGACCAGGCTGCGTCCGAGGAGCATCCCCGTGGTGCCGCCGACGCCGACGGTCCCGCCCTTCAGGACCTCGAAGGCGATCATTGCGTTGGACAACAGGTTCCGCAGCTCGTGCGCAAAGAAGCCCAGGCGCTCGGTCCCGCGGTCCGAGAGCGACAGCTCCCGAAGGCGGGCGTGCTCGGTGACCGCCTGCGCGATGGCCTCGTCGAGGCACCGGTTGAGCGTCCGGAACTCGTCGGTCGAGATCGGGGCCTGGAGTTCGATGGCCAGCTCCGTCACGGCCTGGCACACGTCCCCGTAGTCATGGACGACCTGGGCCACGGTGAAGCCGGCCTGCCCCAGCTCGCCGCCGTGCCGGATGGCGCTCTGCGCCATCTCGCCGCTGGTCGGAAGCTCCGACGTCTCCTGCTCGCGGCGCAGCGTATCCGTGAGCTGCGCGAGGAAGAGGGTCACCCCGTGCTCCAGCTCCTCTGTCGGGGGATGGGAGGCATTCCTCGCGCCGACCTTCGCACGCGCGCGCGCGATGATCTCGGTGCGGTGCAGCGCCAGGAATTCGTAGAACACGCTCGCCTCCAGGATTGCATCTTCTACACAAAGGCCAAGCCCCGATTCTGTTCAATTGTGGACACCTTGGCCCTTGCCGGCCGTTGACACCCGCGGGGATAATGGGCGCAGATGAAGAGGAAGCCGCGGCGCGCCTTCGACCTCCAGGACTTTCTCAGCTCGGCGGGGGCGGCGCGCAAGGTCGTGGAGTTCCGGAGGAAGCAGAGGATCTTCTCGCAAGGGGATCCGGCCGACGCCGTGCTGTACGTCCAGGAAGGGGCGGTGCGGCTCTCCGTGCTCTCGGCGGCGGGCAAGGAAGCCGTGGTCGGCATGATGGGCGCCGGTGACTTCTTCGGCGAAGGGTGCCTGGCCGGCCAGCCGCTGCGCATGGGCAGCGCGACCGCGCTCCTTCCCACGCGGCTCCTCGTCGTCGAGAAGAAGACGATGGTACGCGTGCTGCACGAGCAGCATGCGCTCGCCGACCGGTTCATGGCCTACGTCCTGGGGAGGAACATCCGGATCGAGGAGGACCTGATCGACCAGCTCTTCAACTCGAGCGAGAAGCGGCTGGCCCGGGCGCTCCTGCTGATGGCGCGCTACGGCATGGAGGGACCGCCGCGGAAGATGCGGGTCAAGGTCTCGCAGGAGATCCTGGCGGAGATGGTGGGGACGACCCGCTCGCGGGTGAACTACTTCATGAACAAGTTCCGCAAGCTCGGGTTCATCGAATACAACGGCGGCATCCGGATCCACGACGCGCTGTTGAGCGTCGTCCTGCACGAATAGCCGCGGCGAGTAGCCGCGCTAAGACCGCCGCTCCAGCGCCGCGCGGTCCCACCGCGCGAGGTCGGCCGCCGCGTCGTACGTGCTCTGCAGGAACTCCGTCAGGGTCGCGTCGGGATCGGCGGCCGTGCGCACCGCGTCGTAGGGCAGGATGAACTCGCGCAGGACCGGGTGATAGTAGGCCTGCTCCGGCCGCACCGCGGCCTGGGCCAGACCGGCCGGCTCCGGATAGGCGTAGGCGTAGAAGGCCGCCTCGCTCAGGGCGCCGCCGCCCGGCCACCAGCCGGCGCTGATGCACTCGTGGGAGTAGGCCTCGCGCGTGATCCAGTCGGCCAGGTTCGGTATGCCGCCCGGATGGGTCGGGGCGGGCCGGCCCGAGAATCGCGTGCAGGAGAGGTCGAACCCGCCCCACCAGAAGTGCACGGGACTGCACTTGCCGAGGAAGCGGCCTCGGAAGGCCCGCAGCACGCGGTCCGCCTGGGCCAGGGCGAGCCAGCAGCGCTGGGCGGCGTCGCGGTCGTACGAGGCGTGCGTGCGGTCCTGGTCGAACGGGATCGCGTCCGCGATCTCCGCCGGCATCGCCCGTAGGCGGGCGTCGACGCCCAGGCCGCCGAGCAGCGCGCGGTACTCCGCGTAGAAATCCGTCACCGGCGTCGGCCGCAGCTCCAACGTGCGCGTCACGCCGTCGCTGCGCCGCACGACGAGCCGGTGGTCGATGAAGTCGAAGTCGACGTCGAGCGTGTGCTCGCCGTACGGCAGCGGCGTTCCGCCCAGGCCGCGGCTCGTGAGGTAGAGCGCGACCTGCCACCAATGGTTCTGCATGGGCGCCAGGGCCAGCCGCGTCTTGCCCACCATCTGCGTCCACAGGTGCAGCGTCTCGTAGGTGGGACGCCACCCTTCGAGCGGGAGCGGCGGCCAGGCCGCCGTCATCGCGCCCGCGGGGCCGGCTCCAGCATCAGCTCGTCCACGTAGCACCAGCCCCAATCCTCGCCCGGCTCGAAGCTCCGGATGAGCGGGTGGTGCGTCTGCCGGTTGTGGGCCGTGGCGTGGCGGTTCGGGGAGTTGTCGCAGCAGCCCACGTGGCCGCAGGCCAGGCAGAGCCGCAGGTGGACCCACCGGCCGCCCATGGCCAGGCACTCCTCGCAGCCCTTCGGCGTGCGGGGCTGGACGGCCTTGACGGTGCCCAGGTGCGTGCATCGATCAGCCATGGCCCGATCTTGCCTCGCGCGTCGCGCCGCGGCAACCGGCGGCCGTCACACCGTCCGCGTCTTCCACGCTCCGCGCCGGAAGAAGAACACGGCCACCACCGCGATCACCGTCTCCGCGATGGTGATGGCCCAGTACACGCCCGTGGGCCCCAGGCCCAGCCCGGTGGCCAGCGTCCACGCCATGGGGATCTGGAACAGCCAGTAGCAGAAGAAGTTGATCCAGGTGGGAGTGACGGTGTCCCCCGCCCCGTTGAAGGCCTGCACCATGACCATGCCCCAGGCGTAGGCCGCGTAGCCGTAGCTGATGATGCGCAGGCCCTCCGCGCCCGTCGCGCGCACGGCGGGATCGCTGGTGAAGAAACCCACCATCGGCTCCGCGAAGACGATGAACGTCAGTCCTACGAGCGCAAGGAAGCCCATGTTGTAGGCGCCGGTGAGCCAGACCGAGCGCTCCGCCCGCTCCGGCTTGCCCGCCCCGAGGTTCTGGCCGACCAGGGTGGCCGCGGCGTTGCACAGCCCCCAGGAAGGCAGGATGAACACCACGATGATCCGGATCGCGATGGTATAGCCGGCCAGCGACGCCGCGCCGAACGGCGTGAGGATGCGGACCAGTCCCAGCCAGCTCGCGGTGGCGATCAGGAACTGGACGATCCCGCCCAGCGACACGCGCAGCAGGCGCACGATCACCGCTCCGTCGACGCGCAGGTGCCGGCGCTCGATGGCCACGCGCCCGCCGCGGGACAGGGCCCGCATCTGGTAGAGCACGCCGGCGGCGCGCCCGAAGGTCGTGCCCATGGCCGCGCCCGCGATCCCCATCTCCGGGAACGGCCCCAGGCCGAAGATCAGGCAGGGATCGAGCACGATGTTGACGGCGTTGGCCAGCCAGAGCGAGCGCATGGCGATCGAGGCGTCGCCCGCCCCGCGGAAGATGGCGTTGATCAGGAAGAGGAGCAGGATGGTGGCGTTGCCGCCCAGCATCCACGCGGTGTACGTCCAGTTCTTCTCCACCACCGCCGGCCCCATCCCCATGAAGCGGAGAAGCTCGCGCGGCCACACGAGGCCCATCACGCCGGTGGGCACCGCCACGGCCACGCCGAGCAGGATGGCCTGGACCGCGGTGATCGCCGCCGACTCCGTGTCCTTCTCGCCGACGCGGCGCGCGACCGTCGCCGTGGTGGAGAGCGAGAGGCCGAGCGCCACCGCGAAGACGACGGTCAGCAGCGCCTCGGTCACGCCCACGATGGCCACCGCGTCCGAGCCCAGCCGCCCCACCCAGAACACGTCCAGGATCCCGAACAGCGACTCCATGGACATCTCCAGGATCATGGGCACGGCCAGCATCAGGACCGCGCGGCCCAGCGGCCCCTCGGTATAGTCCTGCTGGCTGCCGGCTATGGCCTCGCGCACGGTCGTCCACCAGGACCGTTGCTGGTCGAGCACGATCGGGTTGTTCGATTCTGTCGTCATAGCGGCTCCGCGCTTTGACTCTCCAAAATGAAAAAGGCCTTCCGGGTTGCACCCGAAAGGCCCTTGCCACGATGAGTTCAGGCCAGTCTAGGGTGCTCCGCCCTCCCGGGCGACGACGACGTCGATCTGCGGCGAGAGGACTTGCACCTTCGACTCCGCCGCGATTCTAGCCACCGCGCGGGCGTCTCGTCAAGGAAAAGAGATTCAGATGCAGCCCGGAATCAATGGGCGATCGAAGTGATCTTCCAGCTCCCGACGGCCAGGCCGAGGGCACGGGGGTCGCCGTTATGGAGGACGTCCTGCGCAACGACGGCCGGCCCCCGGCAGGCGAGGGTGAGTATCGTCTCCCCGAGGGCGAGCGGGCCGAGAGCCAGTTCGTACGGGCGCCAATCGGCCGCCACCTCCAGCTCGCCGGCCCGGCGGCCGCCGAGGAACCACTCGACACGCGTCTCGCGAGGAAACGCCTTCAGCTCCAGCTCCAGCACGGTCGCTGCCGACTGTTGTGTCGCGACAACCCGCAACCCCCCCGTTTGCCCCATCCAGCGCCACGTGGCCTTCCCCTCGTACTCGCGAGGGTAGAAGCCGAGCAGCGCGCTCACGTATACGCGGGGCCGTTCGGCCCTCACTTCCAGGATCGCGGCGTCCTCGAACTCCCGTCCGCGCGCCAGCCCCTCGGGCGCCGGGTTGGCCAGGAGCCACCTTCCGATCGCGCTGTCCCGCCGCACCACGACGTGGGTATAGCCGATCGCCCTCAGCTTGTCCCCGAGCCGCGGCTCTCCGCAGTCGTCGAAGTTCGGCGCGCCGAGCAGCGAAACCTCGTGGCCGAGGAGCGTGCGGGCCAGGGAGTCGGACCCTCGGGACGGAGCCACGCAATCGAGCACGCGCAAGGAGCCGGACTGCGCCGCGAGCCATCGGTGGGCGCGGGTCGGTAGCACGTCGCGCCACCGCCAGGGCGGGAAAGGCGCATATTCGAAGACGGCCAGCCCCAGGAGGAGCGCGACCGCGCGGCGGGCGGCGGGCGTGGACCACTGCCACAAACAGGCGGCGCCCGCGCCCGCGAGCAGCGCGGTCATGAGGCCGACCACCACCCCGAACCGGGCGTAGGCGCGGAACATCGGCGCCACCTCGTACAGAAGCGCGGACGGGCGCACGAAGGTGAAGGGCCCGATCCGCCGCTCGGGAGACAGCGAGCAGAGGAGGGCGGCGCCGGCGAGGCTCGCCAGCACGGGAGCGCTGCGGACCGCGAGCGAGGCCCGATCGCCACGAAGCCAGAACCAGAGCGGCACGGCCCCCAGCACGAGGATCGACCAACCCACGGCCACCTGCTGGTGCTCGAGGAGACTCTCACCGACACCGCGCCTCCTCCAGAACTCCCGGACACTGGACCCGAGCAGCGCGTGGTCGACCGGGGGAATCAGGTAGCTCCACCACTTCGCGCTCCACGCGAAGAGCTCCGAGCGCGCGAAGGC
>Ga0068859_100007502_pt1 | contig 11066 bp, 7 predicted proteins | sample KBSSwiS22_FD_66585 | JGI IMG/M metagenome (GOLD analysis project Ga0068859, IMG submission 66585) | Switchgrass rhizosphere microbial communities from Kellogg Biological Station, Michigan, USA - KBS Switchgrass S2-2 | ecosystem: Host-associated > Plants > Roots > Rhizosphere > Soil ... | reverse complement strand
GAGTCGGTGGTGGCGTGCATGCCGGCGTCCCGGTCCTCGCCGAGCTCCTCGGCCAGCTCCAGAATGTTGGTGAGGTTGCCGTTGTGCGCGAGCGCGACGCCCCCGCCGAGCCGCGCGGTCCGGTACGACGGCTGGGCGTTCTCCCAGGTCGACGAACCGGTCGTCGAGTAGCGGGTGTGCCCGACGGCGAGGTGACCGGACAGGCTGGAGAGGGTCCGCTCGTCGAACACCTGGGCGACGAGGCCCAGCTCCTTGAAGACCACGATCGTGCGGCCGTCGGCGACGGCCATGCCCGCGGCCTCCTGGCCACGGTGCTGCAGCGCGTAGAGGCCGTAGTAGGTGAGGTTGGCGACGTCCTCGCCCGGCGCCCAGACCCCGAAGACCCCACAGGCGTCCTGCGGGCCTGCGGCGTCCCGCAGCTCCAGGTCCCAGGCCCGTCGGCCGGTGTTGTCCGTTCGACCTCTGATGTCTGCGCTACCCCTGTTGTCCGTGCTGGCTCTGTTGTCCGTGCTGGCTCTACCGGGTTCGCCGGGCGCGGGCTCCGGGTCGCCGAAGCGACCCGGGCCCGGGGCGGCAGCCGTCCCCTTGGTCACTGACACCAGTCTCCTCGCCGTCAGGCAGCTTGGGGGGGTACCGGGGAGCTGTCTCCCGGCCGGGCAACGCGGGATGCAAACGGCTGTGCACCTGAAGCTGTGCACCTGAACGGCTGTGCACGCGAAGATGGACGCACCGCCGACAGCCACCATCATGCACGCTAACAGGGGCTGGGTTAGCAGGCATTTCCCCTGGGACATACCCGTGACCGGTGCCACCACTCGCGCCGTCCCGTCCCAACCGCCCACCAAGGCGCGAATCCAGGCTCAATGGGACGGAATGGCCTCGGCCGTCGCTTTGATCGCAAATCTCGACGTATGCGGCGCGCTTGGGGTCCCGTCGAGTATCGGCCCGGTATCGAAAGTGCGCACCGTGACCGACCTGACGGGCCCGGTCACAGCAACGGTAGCCACGTGCGCAGGTCGGCCCGGTCCCCGCTGGCGGTGAGCCGGCCGTCCGCGACGGCGGTGGCCCAGTCAAGCCGGCCGGCCGCCACCTGGACGAACGCGACCGGATCGGCCTCGACCACGTTCGGCGGGGTTCCCCTGGTGTGCCGCGGGCCCTCGACCACCTGGACGGCGGCGAACGGCGGCACCCGCAGCTCCACCGACCGCCCGGGCGCCCTGGTAGCCAGCACGTCGACGAGGACCCTGGTGACGATGCGCAGCGCGTCCCGCGCCGGGGGCAACCCGAGGTCCAGCCCGTGCACGACCCCCTCGACGCAGCGCGTCACGACGAAGTCGCCCAGCCGGATCAGCCCGCCCGGCGAGCGGACGACCCGGTCCCAGCCCGGCGCCCCGCCGGAGTCCGCCAGCGCGGCCGTGAGCGCCTTGCTCGAATCCGCCACCGCGTCCCGCAACAGGGCACGCAGTGTGTCGGCCGACAGGCCAGCGGCATCTGCCCGGGCAGTGTCCGCGATGGCGTCCGTCCGCGCGCCCACGCCGCCCAGATAGCCGACGGCATCCGCCACGCCTGTGCCGTCTGCGCCGCTCCCGCGAGCTTCGTCCCTGCCGGCACCGTCGGCGGCCACGGCCTCGAGCGCCCTGGCGAGCGCGCCGCCGGACCGCGCGCAGTGCGCCACCAGGTCGCCGACCGTCCAGCCCGGCAGGACGCTCGCCTCGGTGAACGCCGCGTCACCGAGCGCGTCGACCCCCGCGGATACGAGGCTCCACTGCTCCTCGAACGCCTCGGCCAGCCGGGGGTCATCCGGCCGCCTGGCACCCACTCGTCGCGTCATAAGCCCATCCTGCCGAGTTCTCCGGCCCCGGCGGGCCCGGCCAGGGCGGGTTGGCGGGGGAAGCGGCGCGTCCGGGAAGCGGTAGGGGACGGCCAGGCGCCGGCCGGGCCGCCGGGTGACGAAGATGGAGTGGTGGAAGCGACGCATCTCGACGCGACCGGCAGCGCCGGGCCCGCGAACCCCCCGTTCACCGACGGCCAGGCAGACCCGTTTGGTACGGCGGCCATCCGGTCGAGGGTGCTGGACTCGTGGGCGGCGTCCCCGGCCCGGTTCCGGGAGGACGCGAACGCCGAGGAGGACGCCGCCCTCGGTGCCTACCGCGACCGGCTCGTCGTCGAGCTGCTGCAGAACGCCGTCGACGCGGCCGCGGCGGCCGCGGTGCCGGCCCGGGTGCTCGTCCGGCTGACCGGGGACCTGCTGGAGGTCGCCAACACGGGCGCCCCGCTGACCGCCGAAGGCGTCGAGGCCCTCAGCACGCTGCGCGCCTCGGCGAAGCGCGATGTGGCCGCGGTCGGCCGGTTCGGCGCGGGCTTCGCCGCCGTCCTGGCTGTCAGCGACGACCCGGCGATCGTCTCGGTCTCCCCAGGCCACGCCGCCGGCCCGGCGGACAGCGCGCGCCCCGCGCGCGGGGTTCGCTGGTCGAAGGAGTGGACGGCCGCGGCGGTACACGAGATCGGGGCCGCCGGCCTGCGCGCCGAACTGGGCCGCCGGGACGGGGCGGCGCCGGTGCTGCGGCTGCCGTTCGCGGTGTCCACCCCTGCCCCGCCGCCGGTCGGCTACGACACGGTCGTGCGGCTGCCGCTGCGCGATGCCGAGGCGGTCGCCCTGACCCGCGAGCTGATCGCCGCGTTCGACCCGACCTTGCTGCTGGTGCTGCCGGGCCTGGGCGAGGTGGTGCTGGACCTCGACGGCGAGGTCGAGACGCACAGCTGCCGCTGGGAGCTCGTCGCGGGCGCGCCCGCGACCTCACCCGGCCGGGCCGCCGGCCAGGCGGGCGCGGGCGTGGCCGGCGCCGAGCCGGTGGAGACTCCGCTGGACGCCGGGCTGGAGATCGCGCTGCTGAACGGGCAGCGCTGGCGAGGCTGTGTCCGGCGCGGGACCATCCCGGTGGCGCTGCTGGCCGACCGCCCGGTCGAGGAGCGCGCCCGGACCGGCTACGCGGCCAGGGCCATGGTGCGCGACGGAGGCTGGCCGGCGGGCGCGGCGAAGGTCGTCCGCGCGCCGCAGCCGACCGACGAGGCGTTGTCCCTGCCGGTGCTGGCCAGCGTCGAGCTACCGCTGGAGCCCTCCCGCCGGCACACGGTCGCCGGGCCGCTGCGCGACTGGCTGACCGACCGGCTCGGCGAGGCCGTCGTCGCGCTCGCCATCCACCTGGGCACCGCGGGAACGGCCGAGGGCACGGCGCCCGGCACGCGGACCGGGACGGAGGAGGACGACCCGTTCGCGGTCTTCACGCGGCCGACTGGCGCGGCGACGGGTGTCGGCGCGCCGGCGGAAGGCGCGACGCCGATCGGCGCCGACCCGCTCGTGCCGCCGGATCCGCTGGCCGCGCTGGAGCTGGTTCCCGCCGGCCTACCCGCCGGGGCGGTCGACGGCCGACTGCGGGACGCCCTGACGGCCCAGCTGCCCGAGGCCGGTCTGTTCCCGGGAGGCCGGCTCGGCCGGGAGTGCGTCGTCTGCGATCTCGGCCCCGCGACGGACGCGGTCACCGCGCTGCTCAGCGGCCCCCACCCCCTCGGCCGCTCCGACGCGGGCCATCACCTCGATCACGGCCTGGCCTCCGACCCGGACCTCGTCGACGCCGACTTCGACAGCGGCTTGGGCGCGGGCCTGGCAGCCGGCCTTGACGCGAGTTTCGAGGGGCGGGCCGGCGAGCAGCCGGAAGGCGCCGTCGCCGGCCTGCTGCCCGCGCGGTACGCGGCCCGGCACTGGCGGCGGGCGCTGGACGCGCTCGGCGTGCGCCGGCTGGACAGCGCCGGCCTCGTGGAGGTGCTGGCCGCGGTACACCGGCCGCCGGCCTGGTGGTCCGCGCTGTACTCGGCCCTGATCACCGCGCCGGACCGGGACGCGCTCGGCGCCCTGCCCGTGCCGATCGCGGTCGCGGCGGACGAGGACTCACTCGACGCCGACGCCCCGGCCGCCGGCGAGACGGGTCCGGGGAGGGCCCTGCGGGTGCGGATGGTCACCGGGCCGCGCGGGGTGCTGCTGCCCACCGACGGCCTGGACGTCGTCGCGCTGGCCGCCTCCGGCCTGCCGCTGCGGGTGGTGCACCCGGACGCCTGCCTCGGCGGGGCCAGGGACGCGCTACGCACCCTCGGCGCCGTCGAGGGGACCCCGGCGGGCGTGCTGCGCGATCCGGCGGTGCACGAGGCGGTCGTCGACTCCGATCCGGACGACGACCCGGAGGAGCTGCGGGCGCTCGCGGCGGCGGTGCTCGCCCTGGTCCGCGACGCCGGGCTCACCGCGCAGGAGACCGCGGGCGGCCTGGACTGGCTGGGTGAGCTGCTGCTAGCCGACGGCGCGGGCGAGTTCGTCCCCGCCTCGGAGCTGCTGATCGCCGGCGGCCCGCTGGACCGGGTGGTCGCCGCCGACGCCCCGTTCGCGGTCCTCGCGGCCGAGCTGACGGAGGCGTGGCCGACCGAGGTCCTCGAAGCCGTCGGGGTGCTGCGCACCTTCGGCGTCCTGCGCGCGGCGGACGTCGCCCTCGACCCGGACGAGCCGGTGCTGCTCGACCTGGACGACAGCGACACCTGGGTCCAGGAGGCTGCCGAGTCGCCCGCGCTGGCGAGCGCCAGGGCCGCGGCCACCCGCGGCGGCCCGTACCACGCCGACGCTGCCACCAGGCGCGCCCCGCTGGTGCTGGCGTCCTTCGCCGCCGTCCGTGACCTGGAGCTGGTCGACCCGGCGGCCTGGCCGGAGGCGATCGCCGAGCTGGCCCGGCCGCCGCTGCGGGACGTGGTGCTCGGCGACGAGCCGTCCTACACCCGCTGGTGGCTGGCCCGCCACGCCCTGCTCCCGGTCGCGGGCCCTGACGCGTCCTCGTCCGGCCTCGACGACGACTTCGACGACGACTTCACCAGCGACGATTTCGACGACGACCTCGACGGCGACGACCACGCGCCGCGGGCCCACCGACCCGTGCGCCTGCCACCGCCGGAGCTTCGGCTACCGGGCGCCGACCCGCTGCTGGACGGCCTGTTCGCCCCGGCTGCCACGCTGCCCGGGGTCGACCAGGATCTGCTGCGCGCGCTCGGCTGCCGGGTCACCCTCGACGACGTCCTCGGCGACCTTCCGGGCGTGCTCGATTTGCTCGACCGCCTCGGCGACGCCGACCGGGAGGTCCCCTGGCCGAGCGCCCGCGCGCTCTACGTGGCCGCGGTGAGCGCCGCGACGCTGCTCGCGGCCGGCCCAGACGGGCAGCCGGGCGGCGGCCTCGCCGACGGCCGGCTCGACCCGCCGCTGGCCGTCCGCACCCCGCTCGGCGTCGTCCCGACCGGCGACGCGGCGATCCTGGACGCCCCCGACCTGCTGACCCTGCTCGGGGACGCGGCCCCGCTGCGGCTGCCGCTGGACCGCGCGGCCGAGGTCGGCTACGTGCTGGGCGTCCCGCTGGCCACCGCGCTGGCCGAGTTCCCGGTTCTCGCCGACCCCGCCGACGTGGTGACCAGCGGTCGCGCCCCGGACGGCACCCCGTACGTCGAGCACACCCGGCTGACCGTCGCCGATCTGTCCGGCCGGCCCACGCAGGCGAGCTGGCGCGTCGTCGGCGGCATCGGCGGCGAGATCCACGTCGATGCCGCGGCCGGCACCGACGCGCTGGCCCGGGCGCTGGCCTGGCACGCCGGCACCTGGCATCGCCGGCACGCCCTGGCCGCCGCCCTGCGCGACCCAGCCGGGACCGCCTTCCGCGACGCCGAGGACGACCTCGACGACTCCGGCGTCCCTCTCTGGGAAGGCTGACGCGCCGCCTCCTGAATCGACGTGAGCGGTCTGGCTCCAACCAGCGGCGGCGGAGCGCGACGTGAGCCGCGCTCCGCCGCCGCTGCGTCACTCAGGCCGTCGGGACGGTGCCGATGGGCGAGTACGCGCTGGCGTCGCCGGCGCGCGAGTGGCTGGGGCGACCGTCCTTGCCGACCGGGATGGTGCCGGCGACGGTCACCCGGTGCACAGAAGGCCGGCGGCCGGGAGGCCAAAGTCGACCAATTTCATAGAGAAAGTTATATATTCGCCGTCCAAGCGCAACACCGTGGCAATGGATACAGGGGGCCGTTCACCGATCACCATCCGTCATCTCGACACGCGGCGCCATACCCGGAGGCCAAGATCGCGTGGAGATTATTCTCCACATTGACGGTCAATATTGTCGGAGATACACCCCGGGACTACGATCAACTACAGGGTGGCTCATCGAGGGGGTGAGTATGGCCAGGCCTGACTTCGTTGTCGCGGGCCCGCCCGAGGCGGGCGGTCTCCGGCTCGCCGCGATGCTCGCCGATCACCCCGCCTTGGGCCTCGGCGGGACCGCTCCCACCGCCGGGTCCGCCCGTGCCACGGACTCCGCGCCAGGGCAACAAGGTGAGCTGACTCCATACCTACTCGCCGACTTCACGGCCGCGCGGCGGCTGCACGAGAGCGTGGCCTACCCAAGGCTGCTGGTGACCCTGCGCGACCCGGTCGACCGCGCCTACGCCGCCTGGCAGCGGGCCAGGGCCGCGGGCGCTGAGCCGCTCGCCGACTTCGGCATGGCGCTCACGGCCGAGCCGGCCCGAGCCGCGGCCGGTTGCGACTGGACGTGGCGCTACGCGGAGCTCGGCCAGTATGGCCGCCAGCTGCGCCGGCTCTACACGCTCTACAGCCCGAGCCAGGTGCTGCTCGTCCGCTACTCGGATCTTCTCGCCGCGCCGGCCGCCGCGCGCGACCGGGCGTACGCCTTCCTCGGCGTCCGCCCGCGCGAGCGTCACGCCACAGGCGACCGGCCGGACCTCCCGCGGGCGACCGGGCCACGGCCCACCGCATCCGCCATCCGCCCAGAATCCCCGGCCCGCCCAGAACCCACGGCCCGAGGAGAAGCGGCGGTCCACACCAGCACGGTCGCCGACGCGGCGGCCGCGCTCTCGTCGTTCCCAGGTGGCGCGCCTCCGGACGCGCGGGAGCGGGCCATCGGGCTTTTCCGCCTCGACATCCAGTTGTTGGAGTCGGTAACCCGCCGCCCGTTCGCCGACTGGCTGACGGGTGAACCGGCGACGGCGCCACGCGTGTGATCGGCCCCGGGCGACCCCGTGGCGCCACACTGGGCGACCGCCACCGGGCAACCGCCCGAGGTTCCACCCGGCGGACCGCCGCCCCGGGCGATGCGGGGCGCGGGACAGGTAACGTCCTGCAGATGGAGGCGAACGCGGCGGCAGGCCAGGGCGTCGGCGCGGCGGGCCATGGCTCGCACCCGGCCCGGCCGCTGGACGGCCAGTCGGCGGACCGCCAGCCTTCCGCACAAGGCGCGGACGGCACCTCCGAGCCAGGCGGGCCGGGCCCCGACGGGCCGACCACCGGGACGGGGCTGGCGCCGCTGCCCTATGACGGGGTCGGCTCGGTGGCGGTGGGCACGGTCCTCTGGCTGATCGCGCTCATCGTCATGATTCCGTTCGCCAGCCAGCTGCGTTCCACCGGGAGGCTGTGGTGGCTCGCGACAGCGGCCTGCGGCGTCGGCCTGGGGCTGCTCGGCCTGGTGATCGTGATCCGCCGCCGGAGCCGGATCCGCCGCAGCACCACGCCCAGGGCCGACTGAGCCAAATCGACTCCGCCGTGGCTCGACCGGGCGTCAGGCCTCGGGAGCCTGTGCCGGGCCCTCGGGGGCCGGCGCGTCGGTGACCGTGCCGTAGTGGCCGTCGTGGTAGACGAGCGGCTCGTCTGCACGGTCGACCCGGCTCTCGAGTACCTCGGCGATGACGAGGTAGCTCTCCCCGGTCGCGATCCGGTGCTGGATCCGGGCCCGCAGCCAGACGGGGACGTCCGAGAGCAGCGGCTCGCCGGTAGCCAGCGTCTTCCAGCGGACCGGCGGGGCGAAGCGGTCGACGCCCCGGGTCGAGAACCGCCGGGCCAGCTCCTCCTGCCCGGACGAGAGCAGGTGGACAACCAGCGTCTCGGCCTCGAGCATCGCGGGCGCGCTGGACGACGTCGTCGCCAGTGAGAACGACAGCAGCGGGGGCTGGGCCGACAGCGACGCGACCGAGGTGGCGGTGAACCCGACCGGCCCGGCCGGCCCCGCGAGCGTGACGACGGTGACTCCGGCCGCGTGCCGACGGAACGCCTGCCGCAGCGCCTCCGGCCGGACGACCTGGCTCGCGCTCGGCGTCGGCCGGGCGAGCACGACCGTCCGTGCGTCCCCGGCAACCCCCGGCACGCTGGTCATGGTCACCCTTCAGGTCCGAAACGACGCGTCGAGCCCCTTGCCACGGTTCTCTCCGACCCTAGTTCGCCGCCGCCGCTGACTCACCCGGTTCAACCGGGGATTGTCGGAGAGCGGTCGCCACCAGGTTCGCGGAGCACGCCCAACCCGCTCGCCCGTGAGACGGGCCGCGGCGCTGGCCCTGGTCAGCGGCGTCCAGGGCGCGCTCTCGACCCCTACGAACAGAACCGACACCACGCTCGACCTGACGAAGGTGGCGCGGCCCTTACACGGCACCGGCCCGGCATTCAGCGGCGGCGGCCGGCCGCTCAGGCGTCTCTGCTGAGCTCCGTCCGCTCAGGCGACCACGTCGGCGCGCGCGGGCCGGTAGCGGTAGCCGACGCGGCGGACGGTCTCGATCCTGGCGCGATGCTCGGGGCCGAGCTTGCGGCGCAGCCGGGTGACGAGCACGTCGACGGTGCGCCCGGCCTGGCCCGGGTCGTCATCGATGCGGTGGCCCCAGACGTGACGCAGCAGCGCCGCCCGGGAGTAGACGCGGCCCGGGTGGCGGACCAGGAAGTCCAGCACCTCGAACTCCAGGTAGGTCAGGTCCAGCAGCTCACCGTCAAGCCAGGCGGCCCAGGCCGAACGGTCGACGGCCAGCCCGACGGACCCGGCCGGCACCGGCGCCTCGTGGGCCGCGCCCGGCGCCGCCACTGCCCGGCCGTCCGCCGGCCGGGCCGGGGCCACCGGGGGGCGGTTGAACTGCCGGAGGCTAAAGCGCTCGGCGCCGCCAGGCGCGGCGAACTGGCGGGCGGGCGCCGTGGCGGCGGGCTGGCCGACCGCGCCCGCCAGCCGGCGGACCGGGGCGACGGACGTGAGCGGGCGCGGCGCGGGCGGGCGGTTCGTGGCTGCGGGGGCCGTGGCGGGCTGGGGCGACATGGCGATCTCCTTGGGCAGGCGGCGATCAAGAGAAGTGGCGGGTGGCGGCGGGCGGAGTGGGTGGCCGCGCCAGGGTGGGTGCCGCGGCGGAGCGGTCGGGGCGGCCTATGGCTCGCGGGCGCGGTCCGCTGCTGGTGGCGCCGCGCGGGGTGGGCCCAGGCACGTTCCGGGTCCGGGCGGCGTCGCCGCGGCCGGTGTGCACGGGAAGGGAGCGTCGGGCGGCCCGGCATGGTGAGCTCCGGGGCGTCCTGGCAGAGCGGGCCCCGCCGCTGACCGAGTCAGCGAGCGGTGCGGCCGAGAGCGGCTGGCGGCAGGGTCGGCGGGGTCGTCAGCGGACCGGACAGGCCGCGGAGGCGACCCGGAGCAGGTCGATGTGTCCCCGGGTGACCAGGTAAGCCGGCTTCAGCACGAGCCAACAGAAACACACCTGTAGTGGGTGCGCCAACGGCTCCCGCATGTGTTGAGATTCACTTTTCTACCACTTGACTAAACAAACTTGTATTCGCGACGGTCTTTCGGCTCAGGCGCCACCCAGCGGCCACGTCGACTCGACCGCGTAGACCGGCCGAGGGCCGAGCACGCTGCTCATCAGGTCGAACCGGTCGACAGTCCAGCCAAGAGCCGGCAGCTCGCCCAGCGCCTCGACCACCGGACCCAGCCCGCCGGCCCGTTCCGCTCCGCTCTGGAAATCCCGGGAGCGGCGTTCCTCGGGCCGCCGGCGGCGCCGCGGATCGCGGGCGTAGGCCAGCGTGAGGTGCGCGCGCAGCGGGCGAGCGTCCACGTCGGCGACGCCGGCCTTCTCGGCCGCTCGGCGGATTCCCGCGGCCAACGGCGCCAACTCCCCGGCGACCCCCGCCCACAGCACCCGGTCGTCGAACCGCCCGGCGCCCGCGAGGCGGACGTCCACCGGCGGGTGGCGCCGCGCGACCCGGCCGAGCCGCTCCGCGAGCCCGGCGCGCAGGCCGTCGTCGACCGAGCCGAGAAAGGCCAGCGTCAGATGGCTGCCGCCCAGGTCGACCCAGCGCAGCTCAGGCGCCGTCGGCCGCGCCCGGGCCACCGCCTCCGCCAGCACCGCGACGACCTCGGCCGGTGGCGTCACCGCGACGAACAGCCTCGCCATGCCCCGATCATCGCCCATCCGGCCGTCGGCGCACCCGCCAGGAGATCGAGAAGATTGCCGGGACCGCTCGGCCCATCCGGTCGGCGCGCGGGCCCAGGCGGGGGCACTATCAGGGGCCATGACAGGCGTTCCCGAACTCGTCGGCCCACGCGACCCGTTGGCGGCGCAGGACTGGCGAGAGCGGCGGCGGGCGGCCCGCAGGCAGGACCCGCGGCAGCCGATCGTCGCCGCGCTGGTCACCGACGGCTCCGAGCGGCTGACCGCGGCCCTGCTGCGCGAAGCCGGAATGGACGTGGTGGGGCTGCTCGCTCCGGAGCCGTTGGAATCGCTGGCCTGGGCCGCGGAGGCCGGCGCGGCGCGGGCCTACGCCGACCTGGCCGCGCTGCTGTCGGACGACATCGAGGCCGTCTGCATCGAGCTGGCGCCGCCGGCCTCCGACCTGATCGCGCAGCGCGCCGCCGAGGCGGGCCTGCACGTGCTACTCGTCCGGGCCATCACCGGCGACCCGGAGGCGCTGCGCGCGGTCGCCGACGTCGCCGAGGACGCCGACCTGGCGCATGTCGTCGCGTTCGACGACCGAGCCTGGGCCGCGGCCTGGCACGTGCAGGACCTGGTCCCGGCGCTCGGACGGCTCACCCAGCTGACCGTCGTCGGCGCCCCGTCGGGCCCGGTCGGCCGCGCGGAGATCCTCGATCTGGCCGTCCGCTGGTGCGGCGACGTCCTGGCGGTGTGCGCGGACCCGGCGGGCATGCCCGCCAGGCTGCTGACCAGCGGCGCCCCGGTCACCCTGG
>Ga0068859_100007501_pt1 | contig 11067 bp, 8 predicted proteins | sample KBSSwiS22_FD_66585 | JGI IMG/M metagenome (GOLD analysis project Ga0068859, IMG submission 66585) | Switchgrass rhizosphere microbial communities from Kellogg Biological Station, Michigan, USA - KBS Switchgrass S2-2 | ecosystem: Host-associated > Plants > Roots > Rhizosphere > Soil ... | reverse complement strand
TCGTGTTCCTGCTGGTACGCAGACTGCTCGCAGTCGTTGGTCTCGGCAACCGGCCGGACGAGAAGGACGTCGAGATCGCCGTCCTACGCCACCAACTGGCCGTGCTACGCCGCCAGGTCGCCCGCCCGCGGTACACCCCGTCCGATCGGATGCTGCTGGCCACGCTCGCCCAACTCCTCCCCCGCCCGCGCTGGTCGGCGTTCCTCGTCACTCCCGCCACGCTGTTGCGCTGGCACCGCGAACTCGTCCGCCAACGCTGGACCTACCCGCAGCAGCGCCATGGTCGCCGACTGGAGGACGCGACGGTGCAACTGGCGCTCCGGCTGGCCCGGGAGAACCCCCGCTGGGGCTACCTGCGGATCGTCGGGGAGTTCGCAAACTGCACATCCAGGTCTCGGCCACCTCGGTCCGCACCATCCTGCGTCGCCACGGCCTCGGCCCAGCACCCCGGCGCACGGCAGGCCCGAGCTGGTCGCAGTTCCTGCGCGCCCAGGCCCAAGGAGTGTTGGCGTGCGACTTCCTCACCGTCGACACCGTCACGAGGGCCAGGCTGTACGTGCTGTTCTTCATCAACCTCGACCGCCGCCACGTCTGGCTCGCCGGCGTCACCGCCCACCCGACCGCCACCTGGGTCACCCAGCAAGCCCGCAACCTCACCTACCAGCTCGGCGAGGGCGGACCGTACAAGTTCCTGATCCGCGACCGGGACGCCACGTTCGTCGCCGGCTTCGACGAGGTCTTCGCCGACGAGGGCATCCGGATCCTCAGGACACCAGTCCAGGCTCCGCGCGCCAACGCCTTCGCCGAACGCTGGGTGCGAACCGTCCGCGCCGAATGCCTTGACTGGACCCTCATCTGGAACCGCCGTCACGCGGAACAGGTGCTGTCGATCTACGTCGAGCACTACAACACGGCTCGGCCCCACCGCGGCCTCGAGCTCGACATCCCCGATCGGCCGGCCTCGCCCGGCGATGCGAGCGGCCCGATCAGACGCACCGACCGCCTCGGCGGCCTCCTCCACGAATACCAACGAGCCGCCTGATCAAGCTCCTGATGACCAGCGAAATCGCATACTTGCACCCTTCACGACCGAAGCGGGCACCCGGCGAAGACCGGCCCAGGACTCCGCGATCGAACGATCCGGCCATTGCCCGACCCTGACGTCGGCCTCGCGCCACGCCCCATTGGCGCCGCTGGTGGGTGGGATCCCCGTCCAGCCAATCCGCCGCACCTGGATGAGGTCTCGGCTGGCGCGCCGCCGTGGCCTGCTTGCTCGCTGGGGTCTTCAGGTCGCGGCGGCGACCGTTGCCGCCCGCGTGGCCTGGTCGACCTCCTGGGTGATGAGGTCGTCGTTGAGGCTGATCGCGGCCAGCGTCGCCGCAGCGGCGTGCGCGAGGAGCTGGCTGGCCGGTCCGTGGACATTCCCGACCGCCCACACCCCCGGGACGCTGGTACGTCCCATGGAGTCGGTGGAGACCCAGCGGCCCCTCGCGGTCTCCTCGGTGGCGGCACCCAAAGCGGTCAGCAGCGCATCGTTGGGCACAGCGCGGGAGGTGACGAACAGCGCGGACCGGGCCACTACGGTGCCGTCGGCCAGGCGCACGCCGGCTAGCCGGTCGTCCTCGACGACGAGGCCGGTCACCGTCCCCTCGACGACCCGGACGTTGCGCGCGGCCAGCGCCGCCCGTTCTTGCTCCCCAATCTCGCTGCCGCGGACGGTATGACAGAACAGGACCACATCCGGCGACCACTGCCCCAGCTGCAGCGCCGCATACGCCGCCCGCGCGCTGTCAGCCAGAACACCGAGAGCTTGACCACGGACCTCATAGCCATGGCAGTACGGGCAGTGCAGCACGTCACGCCCCCACCGCTGGTGAATGCCGGGCAGGGCCGGCAGTTCGTCGGTCGACCCGGTGGCCACCAGCAGCCGGCGCGCACGCAGCGTCCTTCCGTCGTCGACGGCGACGGTGAACCCGGCTTCCACCTGGTCGACGGCACGGACCGTGCCGGAGACCGTAGCGACGCCGTAGGCAGCCACCTCGGCACGGCCGACGGCCAAGAACTCCCTCGGAGGCATGCCGTCACGGGTCAGGAAGTTGTGCAGATGCGCCGCCGCCGCGTTCCGCGGCCGGCCCGCATCCACCACGATCACCCGGCGCATACAACGGGCCAGTACCAACGCGGCGGACAATCCCGCGACACCGCCTCCGACCACCACCACGTCATACGCCTGATCTTTCATATACGACTACCTCGCAAGACACGGACCTGTTCCGCTAGTAAGGCTTATTGCGGTCTGGAACGGGCAGGGGTCCGCTTCACCCGCAGCGGGGTTTCGGCACCGGGGAAAGGGGAAAAGTCCCCCGGCAGCTTCCGCTGCCGGGGGACCACCGGCTTCGCCGACCAGCGCCTTCGATCGACACGCCGGACCATCGGAGGTCGCGAGCAGAAATCACAGCGACCCCGCTGGGTTCCCGGCCAACCTCGTCAGACCTCGATGTCGCCAGGGAACGGCCGCCCTGCTGGTTTGAGGAACAGCGCGGGGCCTTCGCTGCCGGGCCAGTCGGGCGCGTTCGGCGAGCCAGCCGGTCAGCGCGGCGCGTAGCGGTGGGTGGAGGGGTGCCCGACGAGCCTGGTCGCCTTTGCCGTGGATGCGCAGGCTGCAGGGGCTGCGCCAGGGGCCGCGGGCGCGGGCGGGCCGGCGGACTACGCCGCCCGCCCGCGCCGGGACGTCGACTGCGACTTCACCAGCCCAGCCCCAGGGCGTGACCCGCCCTGACGCCCCCACCGGCAGGCCTACACGCGACATCCCACTGCTTGTGCAGCGCTGGCGTCAGTTACAGCAATGCGACGGGGGGTTGGGGCCGCTGCCTCCGTGGAGGGCGGCCAGCGCGTCGTCCGTCAGGATCTGCAGCGGCGCCGGGGCGTCGGCCTGCGTGCCCCGCGGGCCCCGCGGGTCCCGCAGGTCCTGCGGGTCCTGAATGTTCTTCTCGTACATGGTGGTTCTCCTTCCGTCGGTGGCCTACTGCTGTGAAACCCGCGGAACGGGCCGGGTGTCGGTCTCGGTCTATCCATTGGCCGTCCGCCGCGGTCTCACTCGACAAGTAGAACAACGACAAGACGGACATGTCAACACATCTAGGTATTTCGTCAACGCCTCTAGGCATTTTGTCAACACATCTAGGTATTTTGGGCTGTCAGGCCCGGATGGGGCTGCCCGCTTCGGGTTGCGGGCGCAGTTGACGAGGGCCGTGTTGTTCTCCTCTAGCCGCGCAGGCCGCCCGGTCAGGAGCGGTGAGGGCCGCGGTGACGCCGGCGATGTCGATGCGGGACCTCGCCCGACGCTTCCCTCCGCGCGACGGGCCGATAAGACATGTCGAATGGGCCGCGGCCGAGTTGCTCAGGCCCACCGACCTGCGGGTTCCGCATTTACCACCGGATAGGTAAACAACACTGGCATCGACACTGGGAGCGATACCGGGAACGACAGCCGCCCGGGGCCGTTCGCGAGGTCGCCCGGCGCATCAGATGCGAAATGCCTGGTCAGGTACCGGGGTCGAGACTGGTAGAGCCGCGTGTTCGACTGACCTGTATTCGCAAGGTCGAATCTGCTGGCTGTCACCGTTGGTGAGGGTCGAGGTGGACCTCGCCGGTCACGGGATGGGCTCGGCGGGGAACGCGGCGATGGTGTCGAGGCCGGGCGGTGGCCGGGGGCGCTGCGTCACTCGATCGCCGCGACGAACCTGCCATGCTGGAAAGCGTGCCTCATGCTTTCCAGCACTGATCGCCGGCGTGGAATCCTCACCTCAGCCACGTCGAGATAGCGAATCTCAGGCAGTGCCGAGGCTACTTCGTCACCGACGGCCAATCCAGGATCAGATCGTAGGACGGGATGGTGAGGACGTGGCGAAGTGCAGGCCAGGGCCACGGCGGCGCGCCGCAGATAGCCCGGTTATCGGAGCGGCTGCTGATCCCGGTGGGGGCCTGGCTGGTTATGGGGCGCGGGACCAGACCCGTACCGATCATCTTCGTGAGGTCACCCGCTATCTGGGCTGGGGCACGGCGGACTCGCTGGCGTGGAAGGACCTCGACGAGTTCCTGCTGGCCCGGGCGACAGAGCACGACTCGCCGCTTGCGCCGGCAGCCGGTCAGGGGCGACTCTCGCGCGGACAGGGACGACTCGAGGTCATGGCGGCGTACAGGCCGTCGGCGGCGATGAGCGTGTCGTGGTTGCCGGTTTCGGCGATGGTGCCCTTGTCGAAGACGATGATGAGGTCGGCGTGGCGGATGGTGGACAGCCGGTGGGCGACGGTAATGGTGGTGATACCGGCGCCGGCGAGGTTGCCGGCGATGGTGGTTTCGGTCAACGTGTCCAGGGCGCTGGTGGCTTCGTCAAGAATGAGGAGCGCGGGCTGGCCGGCCAGCGCCCGGGCCAACGCGAGCCGTTGGCGCTGGCCGCCGGACAGGGCCGACCCGTTCTCGGAAATGATCGTCTCGTAGCCCATGGGCATGCCCACGATGTCGCGTTCGAGGTCGGCGAGCCGCGCGGCGCGGCGGACCTCGGCCAGTGGCAGGCCGGGGGTGCCGAAGGCGATGTTCTGGCGAATGGTGCCGTTGAATACCGCGACCTCCTGGGTGACCACGCCGCACTGGCTGCGGGCGGTCCGTAGATCCAGCCCGCGCAGGTCGTGCCCGTCGAGCAGGACCGTGCCTTCGGTGGGCGGATAGAGGCCCAGAATCAGCTTGACCAGCGTGCTCTTGCCGCTCCCGGACGGGCCGACGAAGGCGACCTGGGCACCGGCCGGGATGCTCAGGTGGATGTGGCGGACCGCCCACGAGTTGCCGCCAGGGTGACGCAGGCCGAGGTCGACCAGGTCGATGCGGCCGGTCAGTGGTGGCGCTGGCCGGCAGGGGCCCGACGCCTGTTCGGGTGTGGTGGCCAGCACGGTCGCCAGCCGGCGTAGCGCGCCCTGGACGCCCTGCAGCTGCTGGAAGGAGACCGCGAGCCGGGTCAGTGGGCCGGAGAAGTTGGTTGCCAGCGCGATGAGGCCGAACATGGCGCCGATGGAGAACCGGCCCGAGAGCACCTGCCAGCCGGCGAGCAGAGGCAGCGCAAGGCTGGCGGTGTCGGCGGCCGCGGTCATGCCCACCGACACGATGGCGGTCAGCCGGGCTCGCCGGGCGCTCGCGGCGAGCTGGCGTTCATAGAGGGTGCGCCAGCGGCCGAACGCCCATTCCTCGCTGCCGGCGGCCTTCACCGAGTCAATGCCGCGCAGCGCCTCGGCGGCGAACCCACCGGTCCTTCCGGCTTCGGTGAGTTCGACAACGGTCAGTTGGGTGATACGGCGCGCGGGCAGGACGACGAGCAGGATCTGGGCCAGCCCGAAGCCGGCGACGACCAGCCCGAACGTCGCCGAGTACGCAAACAGGACCGCGGCGTAGACGGCGACGAGGACACCATCGAGTATCCCGCTGAGGGTGTTCTGGGTGAGCACCATCCGTACCTGGCTGTTGGCGGACATCCGGCCGAGCAGGTCACCGACCGAGTGGGCCTGGAAGAAGCCGTAGGGCAGCCGCAGCAGATGGTCGAAGAACGAGGTGGACAGGGTGCGGTCGACCTCGTTCTGCAGGTCGACCAGCAGCAGGCCGCGGGCCAGGCTCGCCAACGTCTGCGACAGCGCGACCAGGCCCACGCCGAGGGCGAGGGCGGCCAGGGTGGCGGGCTGGCCGGCCGGGAGGACCTGGTCGACCATGAGCGTGGTCACCGCCGGGCCGGCCAGCCCGAGGGCGGTCAGCAGCGCCGAGGCCAACAGGATCCGCGCGGTCAGCCGGCCGGCGCCGGGGGCGCGCGCCGCCCGGGCGGCCATCGCCCAGCCTGGGCTGGGCGGGCGGGCCCCGCCGGGGCTGAACCCCGGTCCGGGTGTCATGGCCAGCGCCACCCCGGTGAAGTTCTCGTCCAGCTCCTGGCGGTCGGCGATCACCCGGCCGCGCGCCGGGTCCACGATCACCGCGTCCGCGCCGCGGAACCGCTCGAGGACGACGAAGTGGTTGAACGCCCAGTACAGGATCGCCGGCGCCCCGACCTGGGCGAGGTCGTCGAGCCGCTCCACCCGGTACGGCTTCACCTGCAACCGGTAGGAGCGGGCGGCGGTCGCGACCGCGAGCGCGCTCGCCCCGTCCCGTCCCACGAAACACCGCCTGGCGCACTCCTCGACCGTCACTCGGCGGCCGAAATAGCCCAGCACCATCGCCAGGCACGCCGCACCGCACTCGGTCATGGTGTCCGAGATCAGCACCGGCACCCGTCGCCGCTGCCGCGCACTGCCCAGGACGGCCCGGTGCCGCCCGCCGTCCGCACGCATACCCGTCCGTCCCGTCCTGTCCGACCGCTCCTGCCTGACTCCGACGTCGGCGGCCCGGCTCAGCAGCGGCCGCCCCCGGCGTCGTGCTGCCGTCACCCGCCCGTCCGCCTGGCGCTAGGGCTGTCCGGTCGATCTTGGTGGATACGGGCGGGCGCCGATCCGCGCCGCCAAAGATCGACTGGACAGGCCCTAAGGGCCGCCTGACCCGAGCAGGCTGATCAGCCGCCGGTCGCCTACATGACCTCTGGCCATCACCACGACCGGGCCGCTACCGGCGGCCGAACCGCCGCGGGCCGGTGCCGACGGGCCGTCACCTCCCGCGGCGAGAACCCCCCGCGCCGGCAGGCCCGCCGCGCCCGCCAGCGCCGGAAACTCCCGGACCAGCTGCGTCGCGGTCAGCACCTGCCCGCTGCCCGACACCACAACGCGGACCGTGCCCGCGCCGTCCGCGGCGGGCACCCGCACCGTCGTCCCGCCCCGCACCCGACCGGCCGCGCTCTCCGGGAGCACCGCCACCACCTGCCCCGGCCAAGGCCCGTCGCCGGTGAGCACCAGCACCGGCACCGGCGCGAACACCGCCACCCGCACCAGCACGGCGACGGCCACCAGCGCCGTCAGGCACACCAGGCTCGCCGCGACCACCGTCTTCCACCACCGCGACGGCAGCACGCCGTCGAGCTGACGCCCACCGCTGACGGGATCGCCACCCCACCTCTCGTAGTGCGCGAGCGCCGACTCGCGGAACAGCGCCCGATGTAACGGCTCAGCCGCCGCCGAACCGCCGGTCTCGGGCCGAGCCGTATCCGGGCCACCCGTCACCGCGCATCCTCTCCGCTGCCCACCAGCCGACCTCGCGACAAAGGCCGGGATTCGTTGTCACGCGGCACCGCCCAGACCAGGACGACACGCTGTCCCGCCTGGTCGTCCGGTCGACGCGTCTCAGCCGACACCTGCCGCGACCGTGGCCCGGCGGGCGCGTTCGACCTCCTCGGTGACGAGATCGGCATTGAGTGCGATCGCGGCGCGTACTCCGGCCGCGGCGAAAGTCATGAGCTGGCTGGACGGTGCGGCCACGTTGCCCACGGCCCACTCCCCGCGCCGCTGGGCGCGCTCGCCGAGCGTCGCATCCGCGTCGACCCCGACGACCTGGCCACCATCAGCCCTTACATCCGCGAGAACGTCCGCCGCTTCGGCGAATGGGTGCTCGATACCACCCCACCCGGGCAGATCGTCACCCGGCTCGACGTCACCCTGGCCGGCTGAATGACCACGACCCCGCCCGTTGATCGAGGAACCCTCATGCCCTCATGCCGGAACCTGGCCTGGCCCCGTACTTCGTCGGGGACTTGGGCTTATTTTCAGGGCCCATATCGACAACAATTGATCAAGTCGTCCCGATGACCATCACCTCGGAAACTCGTCGGGCTTCAAGGAAAACCCAGATGAAAATGCTCACTGTTGACGCGCGGACAACGTGTAATCTTGATCTTCAAAGTGAAGAATCAAGAGGCGGCTGAGGGCAGCGGGAAATCGCCTGTCTGCTGTCGGTGGGTGTTTCACGCGGGTCACGCCAGTCTGGAACCCGCCGCAACGCGGCGAGCAGGCCCGCGACATGGGCCGCGGTCTCACTCGACAAGTAGAACAACGACAAGACGGGCATGTCAACACATCTGGGTATTTTGTCGACACATCTAGGTATTTGGGCTGTCAGGCCGGATGGGGCTGCCCGCTTCGGGTTGCGGGCGCAGTTGACGAGGGCGGTGTTGTTCTCCTCGCTCTCGACCTGATCCGCCGGTACGCCGACACCCGGCTGACGTACTTCCCGGTCGGTGAGACGGTGCCGACGCACAAGGTCGCACTACGTGCTCGACGGGCTGCTGGGCAACGCCACCGACCTGCCGGTGTTCGCGCACGCCACCGACACCCACGGCGCCTCCCTGGCCAACTTCGCCCTGTTCGACCTGGTCGGCAAGCAGCTCTCCCCCCGGATCCGGGACCTCGAGAAGATCACCCTCTACCGCACGGGCCCGCGGCAGGACTTCCTCACCCGCTACCCGCGGTGCGGGCCCCTGATGACCCGGCGGCTGAACACTGACCTGATCACGGCCACGTGGGACGACCTGCTGCGCGTGGCCGCCAGCGTGCAGGGTGGCCACGCCACCGCGGCACTGGTCGTCGGGAAGCTGTGCTCATCGAAGCGGCAGCAGAACGCCCTCACCTCGGCGATCAAGGAGTATGGGGCGCTGCGGCGCACCGTGTACGCCGCCCGGTACCCGGCCGACGAGACCTACCGGCGCAGGATCGCCCGGCAGCTGAACAAGGGCGAGAACCTGCACGCCCTGCGCCGGTCCCTCTCCTACGCCGCCGAGGGGGCGCTGCGCCGGATGGCCTCGTCGCCGGCCTGGAACTGCCGCCCCGCGGCAGTCAGGATCGGGCCGGTCAGGGTTCCGTCGGCGACGAGCAGGGCGCGGGCGTTGGTGTTGAGGGTGTCGACGTCGCGTTGCCGCTCGGCCATCATGCGCACCCTCGCTGGCCGGGCCGGCGCGGAGGCAGCGCGGATCGGCGCGCGCGCCGGCGCGTTCACCTCGTTCGCGCCGCCTGCGCGGCTCGTGTCCGCGCCGTTCGCGCCGTTCGCGCCGTCGGGTTCGGCGCGTTTCCGCGCGCCGCTGTCTGCGCTACCGCCGGCCGCGGCAGCCAGGGTCTGGCCCGACACCACGATCGACATCGATACCCCGGCACCCAGCGCAGACCAGTCAGTCGGCGATACGAGGCGTTCAGCCCACACATGTAGCGCTCCGTGAGATGGTCCGGGTGACGGGCGCCAAACCGTGCCTTGCTCCCATGGTCCGACTCGCCCTCCAACAGCCGAAACCGTCGGATACCTTCGCGCTGGCCTGGTCCAGTCTCCGGTTCCCGCCCGAGGTGATCACACTGGCCTCGCGGTAGCACTGTCGACTTTGAACTTGCACAGGGATGCCGTGGGCGTTCGAGTCGGAGGGGGACTCGACCAGTACGCACACGCCATGCGCCGCCGGCACCGGCTGATACTTGTTCGATGATGTCGCTCAAGGGGCAGGAGCGCGCGGGCCACGCGACTCCCCCGCGCCACCCGATTACAAGACGGCCATTCCCGTGTTTCTCGGTGTCGCCGGGTGCCGGGAAATAGTTATTCGTGCAGGATCTGGCCAAAATTGGTGTCACGCCGGGTTTCCTAGTACCGCAAACTGTCGGAACGTCCGAACACACAATGAGCACACGTCCGCCGAACCGGGCCACCGTCCCGCGAACCTTCGGCGGTTGCAGTGCGTGAACCTGGCCGGGTCGGGCCAAGTGATGATTGGCGCCGGCCGGGTGGCATGGCTCGTTCGAGCTACGTCCAAGGCGCAGTGACGACCTTCCCGAGTCGGCACCCGTCTTGGCGACCGGCCGGACCGAGCGCGGACTGCCGGGCCGACGGACGGCCGCCGCAAGGAGGCGCGCGCCGCTGTCAGGAGGTCACGACGACCGTGTCTCAACGCGGCGAGCACGGTCGTCACATCGTGCCAGCTCACAGGCCCAGCCGACTTCTGGCACCCCACAGGGCCTGGACCCTGGTCGACCGGTCCTGGCCCGACGAGATCAAGGAAGCGCAGCGGCTCTACAACCTGCGCACCTTCGGCCCCAGCGGCATCTTCGAGCAGGACGACGGCGAGAACTGGAGCGAGCGCCAGGCCATCGCCCACGGCTTCGTCACCAACCGGACCCCGCTCAACTACCAGATGGGTCTGGGCTCCGAGACCGACGACGGCCGCCACCCCGGCACCACCAGCGAGCTCTACAGCGACGCCGCCGGCCGGGCCTTCTGCCGCCGCTGGCAACAGCTCATGAACACCCCCGCCTGGCACGAGGAGAAAAATGACCAGCATCCGGGTGGCCGCCCTCGACGACATCCCCGAGGGCGAGGGCATCGCGATCGACAAGACGGTCTCGACGACATCGCGCTGCTGTACGACGACGACGGCACGGTCTGGGCGCTCAACGACACCTGCACCCACGAGACCGCGTGGCTCGCCGACGGCTGGGTGGAGAAGGGCCACGTGGAGTGCCCGCTGCACTCGAGCCGGTTCTGCCTGCGCACCGGCGCGGTGCAGGGCCTGCCCGCCACGAGGGATGCCGTCACCCACCGGGTCGAGGTCCGCGACGGCGAGATCTACCTCTACCGCGGCGAGACCCCGTCATGAGAGTGGTCATCGTCGGCGGAGGCATCGCCGCGGTGAGCACGGCCTCGGCGCTTCGCGCCCTCGGCTTCGACGGTCCGGTCACACTGATCCTCGGAGTCGGCATGGTCCCGGACACCGGGCTCGCCGCGGCGGCCGGGCTCCTGGTCGACCGTGGCGTGGTCGTGGACACGTTTCAAGGCAGCGGGGCGTCAACTCTTCGGGTGACACAAGCGTGGTCACCCTGCGCGCTGGTTACGCATGGTGCTCCACGACGCGGTGACGTCGAGCGGGCGGCGCCATCCGTTCGACGCCGGCGGTCCGGACCCGCCCCGTTACCTTGCCCGGCCCGTCTTGTCGGACCGGGCGGCCGTCACCAGGTCAGGACCTGCCAGGTCGAGGCGAGCGCGGCATCTGCAGCACGCGTTCAGCGATGATGTTGCGCTGGACCTCGGATGTTCCTGCGTAGATCGTCCCCGCCCGCGCGGCAAGGTACGTCTGTGCCCAGG
>Ga0068859_100007500_pt1 | contig 11068 bp, 9 predicted proteins | sample KBSSwiS22_FD_66585 | JGI IMG/M metagenome (GOLD analysis project Ga0068859, IMG submission 66585) | Switchgrass rhizosphere microbial communities from Kellogg Biological Station, Michigan, USA - KBS Switchgrass S2-2 | ecosystem: Host-associated > Plants > Roots > Rhizosphere > Soil ... | reverse complement strand
CTCATCGGCGTCGCCATCCTTGCGTTCACCCCGTGGCTGTTCGTGATCCACCGCAAGGTCTACGGCCGGCCGATGTCCTACGAGGAGGCGCGCGTCGAGCTGCCCCGTGTGTCGAAGCTCGGCGGGTGGCTCACGCTGGGCGCGTTCGTGGTCATCGTGCTGTTCGTGCTCACCGGCAAGGTCGACTCGGGTGGGGCGCAGGGATCCCTCAAGATCCTCGGCAGCTCGGACGACGTCGACAACGGCGCCGCGTTTTTCGGCTACCTGGATGCCCTGCGCACCGTCGCCGAGGTCTTCGGACGCAGTCTGCTGACGGCCGTCGTGTTCTCCACCATCTTCCTGGTGCTCACGTTCACCGAGTGGCAGAACATCCAGCGCACCTCCGCTCAGGTCCGGGCCGAGCACGACGGGCAGATGTACGCCCTGCAGCGCTACCTGCTGGCACACGATCCGGCAGCACCCCCGTCCTGAAGGGGTTTCAACAAACTCGTTCGGGGCAGACAAGGCGGAGGAACACCCTACGGGCGGTAGCTGTGCGTCACCTGTACGTCAACCGGACCCGGGAACACGGAGGCGCCCTCCGCACGTTGGACCAGCTGAACCCACCTACTGATAGGAGGTGTGGGTGAGCATGGCCACCGCACGCACGAGCACCAAGACCGCCGCCCCGAAGACCGCCCCGAAGGCTGTCACCAAGGCGGCCCCGCAGTCGACGCCGAAGTCGACGACCACGCGTACCCACCGGAGCACGCGGCGCATCACCAAGCCGGTCGCGTCCACCGTGGCGGATCTCGCCGCGGCCGAGGCAGCCGACGAGCTGCTCGACGCCGACCTGAGGCAGCAGGACGCCCGGACCGAGACGGACGAGAACACCGACAGCAGCGAGACCGCGGGGAGCAGCGCCTCCAGCGACACCGACGACGACGCCGACGACGAAGCCGAGCGTCCGCAGGCCGACCTGGACGAGGTCGCCGCCTCCGCCGACCTGGTGCGCGCGTACCTGAACGAGATCGGCAAGGTCGCGCTGCTGACCGCCGTCGACGAGGTCGAGATCTCCAAGCGCATCGAGGCCGGGCTCTACGCCCAGCACCTGATCGACGTCACTTCCAAGCTGACCATGACCCGCCGCCGCGAGCTGCTGGCCGTCGTCGCGGACGGCGAGCGGGCCAAGGACCACCTGATCCGCGCCAACCTGCGCCTGGTCGTCTCCCTGGCCAAGCGCTACACCGGCCACGGTATGCCGTTCCTGGACCTGATCCAGGAGGGCAACATGGGCCTGATCCGTGCGGTCGAGAAGTTCGACTACACCAAGGGCTTCAAGTTCTCGACGTACGCCACGTGGTGGATCCGGCAGGCGATCAGCCGCGCCATGGCCGACCAGTCGCGCACCATCCGGCTGCCCGTCCACCTGGTCGAGCAGGTCAACAAGATGCAGCGCATCCGGCGCGAGCTGAACCAGACTCTGGGCCGTGACGTCAGCCACGCCGAGATCGCCAAGGAGCTGGACATCACCGAGGAGCGCGTCCGCGAGCTCATCGACCTGTCCCGCGACCTGGTCAGCCTGGATCAGACCGTGGGCAGCGACGACGACGCGGCGCTCGGCGACTTCATCGCCGACGACCGGGCCAGCGTCGCCGCCGAGGACTCGGTCGAGGAGAAGTTCATGCGTCTGCAGCTGGCCTCCGTGCTGGACTCGCTGGAGGCCCGCGAGGCCGCGGTCGTCCGGATGCGGTACGGCCTGGACGGCGGGCAGCCCAAGACGCTGGACGAGATCGGTCGCGAGTTCAAGCTGTCGCGCGAGCGGATCCGCCAGATCGAGCGCGAGACGATGGCCAAGCTGCGCCACCCGTCCCGCTCCCAGGTGCTGCGCGACTACCTGGGTGCCTAGCGGCGCCTGAGTTCTACACCGGAACCGCCTGCACAGACGCACCCGCGCCCGTGCAGGCGGTTCCGGGTCCAAAGGCCCTAGACTGCAGACGACAGTGCCGTCCGATGCCGTCCACCACCTGACCGAGGGGAGGCTGCCATGAGCCATCACTCAGACCTCATCGACACGACCGAGATGTACCTGCGGACCGTGTACGAGCTCGAGGAGGAGGGCGTCACGCCGCTGCGCGCCCGCATCGCCGAGCGTCTCGGACAGAGCGGTCCCACGGTGAGCCAGACCGTCGCCCGGATGGAACGCGACGGCCTGATCAACGTCGCCGACGACCGCCACCTGCAGCTCACTGACATGGGCCGCAGCGAGGCCATCGGCGTCATGCGCAAGCACCGCCTCGCCGAGCGGCTCCTGGTCGACATCATCGGCCTGGACTGGGAGGACGTGCACATCGAGGCCTGCCGCTGGGAGCACGTGCTGAGCGAGGCCGTCGAGCGGCGCATCGTGTCGCTGCTGCAGGGACCGTTCGTCTGCCCCCACGGCAACCCGATCCCCGGATTGGACGAACTCGGAGTGCTGTCCGGGGTGGCCGACGACCACGTCGGGCTGTTCACCCTCAGCGCCGCTGCCGAGCGACTCTCGTCCCGCGAGGTGGACCTGGTGGTCGACCGCATCGGCGAGACCCTGCAGGGTGACGTCGAGATGCTGCACCTGCTCGACCAGGCGGGCCTGCGGCCCGGCCATAAGGTCCGGGTCACCACCGCGGACTCCGGCATCGAGGTCACGGACGACCGCGGCACCACCGCGTTCACTCGGAGCGTCAGCGACCACGTGTTCGTGCGCGTCGCGTAACACGTTAGAATCATTCCCCGCGAGCCACCGTCGCCTCGCCATGCTTTGCGTCCCTGAAGAACAAGAGAGCAGCCGGTGGCCCACGATCCCCAGGGATTTCTCAAGCACGCCCGCACCGATACCCCGAAGCGACCCACCGCCGAGCGGGTGAAGGACTGGCAGCCGATCTACCTCCGTCCGAAGTCCGAGGTCGTGGTCGAGCAGGCCGCCCGGTGCATGGACTGCGGCGTCGCCTTCTGCCACCAGGGCTGTCCGCTGGGCAACCTGATCCCCGAGTGGAACGAGTTCGTCGCCCGCGAGGAGTTCGCCGCGGCCAGCGAGCGGCTGCACGCCACCAACAACTTCCCCGAGTTCACCGGCTGGGTCTGCCCCGCGCCGTGCGAGTCGGCCTGCGTCCTGGCGCTGAACACCGACCCGGTGACGATCAAGCAGGTCGAGCTCAACATCGTGACCCAGGCCTTCGACGACGGCCGGGTCGAACCGCAGGTGCCGCTGGGCCTGACCGGCAAGGCCGTCGCCGTGGTCGGTTCCGGGCCTGCCGGCCTGGCCGCCGCCCAGCAACTCACCCGCGCCGGGCACTCCGTGACGGTCTACGAACGGGACGACCGGATCGGCGGCCTGCTGCGTTACGGCATCCCCGACTTCAAGATGCCCAAGGACGTCATCGACCGGCGCCTGGCCCAGATGGCAGCCGAGGGCACCCGCTTCGAGGTCAACGCGAACATCGGCCCGGCCGACGTGGCCCGGCTGCGCGAGGAGTTCGATGCCGTCATCCTGGCCGTCGGCGCGCTGCAGCCCCGCGAGCTCACCAACCCGGGACGTGCGCTGACGGGCGTGCACCAGGCGATGGACTACCTGCCGCAGGGCAACCGGGTGCAGGCCGGTGACATCGCCGCCCCGGCGATCGACGCGGCCGGCAAGCACGTCGTGATCATCGGCGGCGGCGACACCGCGGCCGACTGCCTCGGAACGGCCAACCGGCAGGGCGCCCTCTCGGTGACGGTGCTGGACCACAACCAGCGCCCCGCAGCGCGGGCCGGCCTGATCAACCCGGTCTGGCCATCCGCGCCGAACACCCGCGGCCAGTCCCCCGCCCACGACGAGGGCGTGCACGAGGCCTGGGCCCGCGAGGTCGTGGAATTCGTCGGCGACGAGAGCGGTGCCCTGCGCGGCGTGCTCGTCGAAGAGGTGGAGATCGTGCGCGTCGACGGGCGCCGGGAGTTCCGTCCGCTGCCGGAGTCGGCACACGAACTGCCCGCCCAGCTCGTCCTGATCGCTGCCGGCTTCGTCGGGACGGACGTGCCGGAACTGCTCGCCGAACTCGGTGCCGAGACCGACCCCGGGCGCGGCAACGTCATCGTGGACCGGCAGTGGCGCACCAGCGCCGACAACGTCTACGCCTGCGGCGACGCCAGCCGTGGGGCGTCGCTGGTGGTCTGGGCGATCGCCGAGGGGCGGGCATGCGCCGCAGCGGTCGACGCCGAACTCACCGGCGCGAGCGACCTGCCCACGCCCGTGCACCCCAACGCCCGCGCGCTCTAGCGGCGTTTGCGCCTCGTCCTCGCCCGCGCAGGCAGCCGCTGCTCGGCCTCCTCAGTGCCGAGCAGTGGCATCGTCCCGGGATTGATGCCTTCGCACACCACCTGGATCAGCAGCCGGGCCGCGCTGTAGCCGGGGTCGCTGGCGAGGGTACGGTCGGCGGCGATGTTCGCGATCGCGCCGTTACCCCCGCGCCAGGACTGCCAGCCGAGCAGGAACAGCGGCGGCGCATCGTAGGGCGCGGGAAGCCTGCGGGCCAGCTCGCGGCAGAGCGCCTCACCGTCGATGCGTCGCGCGTCCACGCCCATCCACACCGCGTCGCGCACCGCGATGTCCTGCAGCGCGACGCCGAGCCTGGCCACGTCCTGCTCGGGCAGGGGTGATGCCGGGCGCCCGCTCGCGGCGGCGGCCGCGATCCGCACATCGTGCTCGGCCCGCTTGCGCCAGAAGTCCGCCGAGCCGTCCATGATCGACTGCACGGCCTCCTGCTCGTACCGGCGGATTGCCGGCAGCAGCTGCTCGCGTCCGGGCGCCGGCTCCAGACCAGCAGCCAGCGCGTCGCGGTCGGCGGCGACCCCCATACCCGCGTAGGTCGCCTCGGCGCCGAACACCGAGGTGCCGGTCAGCACGGGGTTTCCCTCGACCGGGCAGCACCGCTCGTCCTCACACCAGACCGACCACCACCGCTGCCGGGAGACGAGCAATGCCTCGCGCAGGCAGCAGCCGAGGTCCTCGGCGATCAGGTCCGCGCGGGCGGTCAGCAGCTGGATCGCCGCCTCCTGGTGCCCGTCGGCGTGGTCGTCGAAGATCGCGGCGAAGAACAGGCTCGCGCCCCCATCGGCCATCTGCGCCATCGTGTGCGGCAGGGTGCCGTTCAGGGGATCGCCCGGCAGCGCGTCGGCGAGGTCCATCCGCATGGTGCAGACGAGCCGTCCACTCCCCATGCCGATCAGCACGAGGCTGTCGCGGGGGTGGAAGCCGAGCAGGTAGGGGATCGCGTCGATGATGTCGGCGGGGCCGCCGATGCGCAGGACGGGCTCGCCCGGGGCGAAGGGTGTCGGAGTCATGCGGGCAAGACTGCGGCGGACCCCTGACGCGCCCGGCCGCAGGCGGCGCGGGCTGTGGATAAGTGCCCGGTTGTGGAGAAGCCAGCCGGGCTCAGCGCAAGTCGCCGGCGCGCCAGCGCGCCGCGGCGGCGGTCAGGTCGGCGGCGGCGCGCTCGTTGCGCCCGGCCAGTTCGACGTCGACACCCAATTCGCGACGGCCCGCGGCGACGACCCGGAACAGCGCGGCGGCCCGCTCGAGCGCGACAGCGAAGTCCCCGCCGTACGCACCGCCCAGGACGGCGTCGGTCATCCGCTGGACCTCCTGCACGGTGGCGTGCTCCCCCACCCCGGCGACGGCCGCGTGCGGCTCGGCGAAGGGCTCACCGGCGCGCCAGAGGCGGGTCACCTCGTCCCCGCTGGTCCGGCACCACTGCCGCAGCAGGTACAGCGCCCACAGCGCTCCCGGCAGGCTCACCGGGTCAGAGTGCGACCACAGTGCCGCCAGCGTCTCGATGCCCACCCGGTCGGCCAGGTCGACGAACCGCTCGTCCCGTTCGGCCGGGTCGGCCCGTCCCGCCTCGACCACTGCGGCCGCCGTCGCCGCGGCGACCTCCGCCCGTGACGGCATGGTGTCGCCGCCTGCGGCGTCGATCATCTCCGTCAGGTCGGCGTACAGCCCCGGTCGGTGGGGACGCTCGGTGGGCACCTGCCCAGGGTACTGATCCACCTGCACCGCGATCGCCAGCGAAACCGGTACCGTGGGGGACGGCGTCGGTCCGATCCATGGCCCCCGGTCCCACACCTGCCGCCACGAGCGGCCTTTTGCCGAGAGGCGACCTGGCGGGCCGACGTCACCAAGACCACCTGCCGAGGAGTGCCGTGCACGTCGCTGAGGGTGACGGTGCCGGCTGGGCGATCTGCCGCCTCGGGCACCGGCACTGGGGCCGCTACGGCGCAGCCGGGATCCTGGTCACGCACGCAGGCCGCGTCCTGCTGCAGCACCGCGCGGTGTGGACCCACGAGGGCGGCACCTGGTCGATCCCCGGCGGCGCCCTGGACAGCCACGAGGACACCACCGCGGCCGCCCTGCGGGAGGCCGGCGAGGAAACCACCCTCGTCCCGGACGAACTGCACCCCTATGCGGACTGGACGGACGATCACGACGGCTGGTCGTACACCACGATCCTGGCGACCTGGACGGGCACGTCCGAACCGGTCCCGGCCAATCCCGAGACGGCGGAGGTCGCGTGGTGGCCGCTCGAGGACGTCACGGGCCTGGAACTGCACGCGGGCTTCGCCGCGGCCTGGCCCCAGTTGCGCGCCCTGATTCGTTAGGGTGCCCAGTTGTGTCTGCGGTGCACATCCTGCTGCCGCCCAGTGAGGGCAAGCACCCCGGCGGGCGGGGCCGTCCGCTGACCGTCGACGGGCCGCTGGGTGCCGCGCGTGAGCAGCTGCTGGATGCCCTGGACAAGCTGCTGACCGAGGACCCGCCGGTCGCCGCCGCGGCGCTGCTGCTACCGCCCGGGGTTGCCGCCGACGCGCTGGAGAAGAACCGGAACGTCCGCACGTCCCGCACAGTCCCGGCCCTGCGCCGCTACGGCGGCGTGGTCTACGACGGACTCGACGCGGCCGGCCTCTCCCCCGCCGCGGCCACGCTGGCCGGACGCAGCATCCACGTCTTCTCGGGCCTGCTCGGCGTCGTCCGTGGCGACGAGGCGGTACCCGACTACCGCGTGCCCGCCAAGGCCGCACTGCCCGGACTCGGCATCGCCGGGACGTTCTGGAGGCCCGTCCTGTCCGAGGTGCTGCCGCAGCGGTTCGCCCGCGGCCTGGTGCTGGACCTGCGCTCGTCCGACTACACGGCGATGTGGAAGCCCGACGAGAGGACCGCCGGGCGGGTCGTCACCGTCCGCGTCCTGTCGCCGGCACCGTCGGGCAAGCAGGCGGTGATCAGCTTCAACAGCAAGTACGCCAAGGGCCGGCTCGCGGCCGCGCTGCTGGAGGCCTCGGCCGCCGGCCGTCCCGTCGGCACGATCGAGGACGTCGCCCGCGAATGGGAAGGCATCGGCGAGCGCGCCGAGCAGACCGGCCGGACCCACCTGGAGCTGTATACCGGTCCCTGGCAGCCCGTCACACGGCAACGGGCGCCACGTGACTGATCGGGTCGGCGCCCCGTCGGGTTGATCGGCCGGATCACGAGGAGCACGCCGAACGGGATCTCGGCCTGTAGGCGGCGCATTCAACACCATTGCGTGCGTGCCGATGCTGGGGACCCCGACGTCAGTCGGCTCGGCACCAGGGTTCAGGATTGGCACATGCGTCTCGACCACCTCAGTTACGCAGCCGGCCCCGAAGGCATTGCCGCGACCGTCCAGCGCCTCGGCTCGCGACTGGGAGCCGCGTTCATCGACGGCGGCATCCACCCCCGCTTCGGCACCCGCAACTTCCTGCTGCCGCTCGGCGGCGGCTCCTACCTCGAGGTCGTCGAGGCGCTGGACCACCCGGCAGCTGAGACCGCGCCGTTCGGCCAGGCTGTGAAGGCCCGCACCGCCGAGGGCGGCGGCTGGCTCGCCTGGGTCGTCGCGGTCAACGACCTGGCCTCCTGCGAGGCACGGCTGGGACGCCCGGCGGCAGACGGGCACCGGCGCCGTCCGGACGGGTTCGACCTGCGCTGGAAGCAGATCGGCGTGAGGGACACCGCCGAGGACGCGCAGCTGCCGTTCTTCGTGCAGTGGGAGACCGACGAGCAGCACCACCCGTCCGCGGGCGGCTCCGCCGTGACCCTGACCGGCCTGGAGATCGCCGGCGACGAGAAGACGGTCGACGACTACCTGGGCACGTCCGTCCGTCAGCCGCTGGACGGCGTGACGGTCAGCTGGTCGGAGCCGGCCGACGGCGAGACCGGCGTGGTGACGGCGATCTTCTCGACCCCGTCGGGCGAGGTCCGGATCGACTGATCCGCTTTGACTGCTGCCGCCGCCGGCCTCGCGCCGCGGGTGGCCAGGATCGAACCGGCGAGGATCAGCGGGAAGCCCACCGCCATCCCGACCGTGAACGGCTCGTCCAGCAGGAGGACACCGAGCAGCAGCGCCACCGCCGGGTTCACATAGGTGATCACCGTGGAGCGGGCCGGCCCGATCGCGGCGATCAACGCGAAGAACACGATGAACGCCAGGGCCGTGCAGATCAGCCCCAGCACGACGATGCTCACGATTGCCGTCCCTGCGACGTGACCGGGCAGGTGGGTCAGGCCGTACGGTGCCCAGGCGATCGCGGCGATCAGCAACGACGCGCAGATCACGGTGTAGCTCGGCAGGTGTGCCAGTTGCTTGGCCAGGATGATCGGCGCGGTGGCGTAGCCGATCACCACCAGTGCGACCTCGCCGAGGGCCATCGCACTGAGGCCGCCGACGTCGACACCGACGAGCAGCGCGACGCCTGCCAGCCCCAGCAGCAGCCCCGCCCAGCGGCGCGCGTCGACGTGGTCGGCGTCACCGGTGAGCCGCGCAGCGAGCATGCCCACCAGCGGTACCGCAGCGATCAGCAGGCCGGTCAGCGAACTGGACAGGTGCTGCTCGGCGTCACCGAGCAGCAGCCACGGGAGGGCGATCTCCAGCGCCGTGAACGCCACCAGCGGCCGCCAGTGCCGCAGCACGGTCGCCACGCCGCCGGCGCGCAGGGCGAACGGCAGCAGGACGAGGCCGCCCAGGGACGTGCGGAAGAAGACCAGGGTGCCGGGATGAAGGTCGCGGACCGCGATCCGGATGAGCAGGTACGGGATGCCCCAGATGACGCACATCGCGGCGAACAGGATCCAGCTACGCCGATTCACCCGCTGACCGTATCCGGTGACACCGACAACGTTTCCCGAGGTGACCAAGAGAGACCGCGGCCCCTAATCTAACGAGATGGACGCTGACTTCGCCGACGTCGCCTCGGCCGCCCAGCTACCGCCGATGGCGGCCCCGTACACCGTCCCGATCGGCGAATACGGATTCCTGTCCGACGGTGAGACGACCGCGCTGGTCTCACCGGGCGGCTCGGTGGACTGGATGTGCCTGCCCCGCATGGACTCCGCCAGCGTCTTCGGGGCGATCCTCGGGCGGCACGCCGGAAACTTCCGCATCTCCCCGGCAGACGTCCAGGTGCCGGCCGCCCGCCGCTACCTACCCGGGACGAACGTGCTGGAGACCAGTTGGGGCACACCGACCGGGTGGATCATCGTCCGGGACGTGCTGCTGATGGGGCCGTGGCGGCACGAGGACGCGCTGTCCAAGTCGCAGCGGCGTACCCCGACCGACTACGAGGCCGAACACACGCTGCTGCGCACTATCCGGTGCGTCAAGGGCGAGGTGCAGACCGTCGTCGAATGCGAGCCCGTCCCCGACTACGGCCGGCAGATGGTGCGCTGGAACTACACCGACCGCGTCTACCACCAGGCGCAGGTCCGCACCGACCACCTCGCCCAGCCGCTGACCCTGACCACCGACATGCGCCTGGGCTTCGAGGGCGGACGGGCCTCGGCCCGCACCCTGCTGAAGGAGGGGGATACCCGCTTCATCGCACTGTCGTGGGGCAGCAAGCCCCCGCCGTACACGTTCGACGAGGCGTACTCCCGGCTGGTCTGGACCGCGCACCACTGGCAGCACTGGCTCGCACGCGGCCGCTTCCCCGACCACCCCTGGCGCTCGTACCTGCAGCGCTCGGCCCTGACCCTCAAGGGCCTGACCTTCGCACCCACCGGGGCGATCATGGCCGCGGCGACGACGTCTCTGCCCGAGACGCTCGGCGGCGGACGCAACTACGACTACCGCTACAGCTGGATGCGGGACGGCACGTTCGCCCTCTGGGGCCTGTACTCCCTCGGCTACGACTGGGAGGCCGTGGACTTCTTCAGCTTCATCGCCGACCTGGCAGAACGCGACGACGAGCTGCAGATCATGTACGGCATCGGCGGCGAGAAGGAGCTGCCCGAATACGAGTTGGACCACCTGCCCGGTTACGCCAACTCCCGTCCGGTGCGGGTCGGGAACGCCGCGGCCACCCAGCGCCAGCACGACGTGTGGGGTGCGCTGCTGGACTCGGTCTACCTGCACAGCAAGGCCGCCGACCACCTGGACGGGCGCATTTGGCCGATCCTGGCCAAGCAGGTCGAGGCGGCGCTCAAGCACTGGCGGGAACCGGACGCCGGGATCTGGGAGGTCCGCGGCGGGCTGAAGCACTTCACCTCGTCCAAGATCATGTGCTGGGTCGCCGCCGACCGTGGTGCGAAGCTGGCCTCGATGATGGGCCGCGACGCGCAGTCGGCCGACTGGCGTCTGGCTGCCGACGAGATCAAGGACGACATCCTCACCCACGGCGTCGACAAGCGCGGCGTCCTGACCCAGCACTACGAGACCGACGCCCTGGACGCTTCGCTGCTGCTCGCTCCGCTGCTCGGCTTCCTGCCCCCGGACGACGCGCGGATCGTCGCCACCGTGAACGCGATCGCCGAGGAACTCACCGAGCAGGGCATGGTGCTGCGCTACCGCGTCGACGAGACCGACGACGGTTTCACCGGCGAGGAAGGCTCGTTCACCATCTGCTCGTTCTGGCTGGTGTCGGCGCTGTCGGTGATCGGCGCGCACTCGCGGGCCCGGGAGCTCTGCGCGAAGCTGCTCTCCTTCGCCGGGCCGCTGGAGCTCTACGCCGAGGAGATCGACGTGCACAACGGCCGGCACCTGGGCAACTTCCCGCAGGCCTTCACGCATCT
>Ga0068859_100007495_pt1 | contig 11076 bp, 12 predicted proteins | sample KBSSwiS22_FD_66585 | JGI IMG/M metagenome (GOLD analysis project Ga0068859, IMG submission 66585) | Switchgrass rhizosphere microbial communities from Kellogg Biological Station, Michigan, USA - KBS Switchgrass S2-2 | ecosystem: Host-associated > Plants > Roots > Rhizosphere > Soil ... | reverse complement strand
GCCAGTGGTTAACGGCCGCACTTATGAACGGGTAATACGCACGCTGGATACCGCTACGAACTGCGTATGGCACGGGGCTTCACGCTGCCGAGAACATGGCGTGGACGGACCGATCCGAAGATAGTAGCGATCATTCAAAAACCCAGGTCCTTGCCCCACGTCCAGACAAGGACGTCGAAGATCCGCAGCTCGCCCACGTTATTGTCGACGCCGGCCGCGGTTCGTGCGTTCCGCAGCCACTGCGACATACGTCGGTCGTCAGCATTGAGCTGGGCATGCAGCGCGATCCAGAAGTCGCCTTCGTGGTGCAGCGCCGCCTCGACCACGGAGTCTTGGATCGGGAGGAGCCTGGGTCGCTTCCGGGCCAGAAGCTTGCTCGCCTTCGTCCGTCCGACGCCTCGGTATGACCTGACGTGTCGCCACAACGCCAGTGCAGGGGAACCTTTACCGATGTGTGCTGTCGTCGCATCGACCAGGTCAAGGTCCGGAGGGATCTGGGTGAGAAGGTCAGTCAGGAGATCTGCATCCGCTCCCAGCATTCGGATCGAGGCCATGGCCGGTACGTCCACGCTGAGCATCGAGACAGCCACGATGTCCAGCGGGGTGAAGGCGTTCGGCGACTCTGCGATCCTCGCCTCGCAGCCAAGCCGGTCGAACATCGCGCCTGTGTAGCGCGGACCCGAACCGTCGGGTAGTTGGTCCACGAAGTATTGGCGCAGCCGGTCGCGCGCGCCCACGGGCGGTTCGCTGAGGAACGGCGGAAGGGTCCATTCAGCGGTCATGGACGAACCGTACAGCCGGTGAATAACCTCTGGCGGGCACAACATTTTGCGCTCGGAAGTGGGTGTGGCCCGACGTCGCTCTCAACCAGACCCAGCAGGCCGAGATTGACCGCGTCGTTCGTAGTATCTGACGCCTGCAACTCACAGCTTGTGAAACCGTGATCGGAAGTGACGCCGCGGCCCGGCCGGAACCTGCCTGCCTATCGATCGATCTGCACGGTGATCGTGTGGACGGGGCATGCTCGGTATCGAGGGTGCGGCGCTGGCTGGGCGACGGGACGCAGGCCCGCCGCCCAGTTCAGCACCGCGTGGGTCAGCGGGCGGCGCGAGCGAGGTAGGCGGCGACGATGTAGGTGGCGTGCCGGTCCAGGGAGACCCGTGCGCGGTCATAGCGCATGGTCGTTCGCGGGTCGGCGTGCGATGCGGCCTCCTGAACGTCCCGCAGGGGTACGCCGGCGTCGAGGGCGGCAGTGATGAACGCATGCCGCAAGGTATGTGGCCCGATCGGTTTATTTACACCGGCGCGGCGGGCTACACGGCGCACGATCCGGCTGGAGCAGTGCCGGTCCATGCGTTGCCCGTCCGGTCGCAAGAAGATCGGTCCGTCGAGGCGTTCCCCGATGGCCAGGTCGATCGCGCGGGCGGTCCTTGGGGCGAGGGGGATGACGACGATCTTCCCGCCTTTGCGCAGGACGGTCAGGGTGCGGTGCCCGCGTTCGATACCTAGGGCACCAATGTCGGCGCCCAAGGCTTCGGAGATCCGCAGTCCGTTGATCGCGAGCAGTGAGATCAGGGCGTGCTCGTTAGCTGCGCCGAGGCCGGCGGCGACGAGTACGGACCCGACCTCGTTGCGGTCCAGGCCGATCGCGTGGGACTCGTAGTCCAGCCGCGGGCGGCGCACATGCACAGCGGGCGAGTGCTCCAGTAGCTCCTCTTCGACGGCGTAGCGGTAGAACCCGGACACGGTGCACAGCCGGCGGGCGATGGTGGCCCGGGCCCGGCCGCGGGCTTCCATGTCTCTTCCGAAGCATTCGATGTCCGGTCGGCGGGCCTGGAACAGGTGCAATCCGCTCCGCTGGCACCAGCTCGCGTACTGGCGCAGGTCAAGCGCGTAGGCGTCGCGGGTCAGTCCGCTGTAGCCGGCCAAGAAACCGGCCAGCGCGATGCGTTCGGCATCGGTGAAGATGGGTTCGACGCGCACGACGTCGGAGGTGGAACTGGTGGTAGTCATGGAACCTCCCGAGTTCAGGCTGAAGCCGGGCGGTCCTCCTGGAGCGTCGTTGCTCCAGCATGCGAATGAAGACTGCGACGGTAGACCCATCGAGCGCGGATGTCACCGCTCAGTGGTGGCTGAGGCCGGTCGGGTGCGCCGACGATGGGCTCGCTGGGCGGCACTGGCTTGGGGGTAGGAGGGCGACAATATGCGCGTGGACCCCACGGACTCGCAACCGTAGGTCGCGGGTTCGAGCCCCGCGGGGCCTACCCATCTCTGGCCTTGTCCGGTGGCTTTGGGGCTCGTATTCGTTGGTCCGTAACACGCCCGGTCGGTCGTGTTGGCGGCGCGTCGCTTGCACCCGCGCGGTCTAGCGGACTACCGCGGACTTTTGCGGACCGAGGCTCTTCCGTCTTGAACCTCCGGGGATGCCTAGACCGCTCCGGCGTTCCAGAGCCTGCGTTTGAGTTTGTCTGTGTGGCACATCAAGTCGAGCAGGTAGACGTAGCCAAGCAGCGCGAGGTCGTGAGCGAACGATCCATTGTGGTGCGTGAGCAAGGCATCGGTCCGCGACTTCGCCTCGGGGCGGTCGGAACCGTGGCCGTGAGTCGCGTTGCGCATGGCCCTGAGGTACTCCGCCGCGGCCTCCTCAAGAGGCAGCTGGACCAACGTGCCGTCGGACTCTACGAAGTGGATTTGGTCTCTCCCTTGCTGGGACGAGAGGTAGAAGCCCGCCTGAACCGACTCCAACGCGTTCACAGCGCGTTCGGCGGCGGGAAGGAGTAGCTGGGCTACATCGCGCGAAAGCTGGTCTCGCACACCTGACAACACCCGTCGCGCTTCCGACAGCATGCACATCTGGGTCAGCGTGCGGCTGGTAAGTCGCTCCAAAGTGTCGAGCGTCGTAAAGAGCAGGACCCGTCCGGCGTCGGTGTCCCGGTGTGCCCGCTGGATGGAGGCCGTGCGCCGGAATAGCTGCTCCACGCTGAGCTGAGCGTGCAGATGCTTACTCGGGACGTAGACGCCTTGTTCGTCGGTGAAGACGGCAGGGTCAGACAGGACTCCGAAGAGCTTGTCGAGACGCTTAGCCCACCATGCGATCGCCGCTCCGGCGCTCCGAGTGGTCAAGGCGGGCTTGGTAACACTGGAGTCGGCACCGCGACCCGGAAGCAGCTGCAAAGGCTCGGCTGCTCCACTTTCCGTTCCAGCAATCTGGGAACCCAGCGCATAGAGCACCGTGCCCGATGCTCGAGTGGCGGGAAAGACCCACACGAAGGGCGTCAACGCTCCCATCAACGGCGCGAGGTAGGCATCAAGCGTGACGACACCATCGCTGATGCCGCCGGACGCGGCGAAGATCAGCTCGCCGCGAGCGTTCGCCTCGGCGACCTTTCGCATATCGGCGTTCTTCAGCGCATCATCGTGCTCGATCCGAAGTAGCACCGGAGCTAGCTTCATGCGGTGCAGAAGGGCTGGCTGGCGCGATACGAAGTACGCGCCAGCACCGGGAAACGCCGGCTTGCCGGTCTCAGCCACCGAGATGGCTCGGATGTCGTTCAGCAGCGCAAGAACGGTGGCATCAAGTTCATCCCCGCGGGCGGCGAGGGTCTGTAGCTGGTGGGCACCGAAGCCCGCTGCCAGTGATGTCAGATTGGTCGATGGACCCGTCACGCGCGCCAGAAGTTGTTCTAAGTGAGTCTGTAGTGTCGCTTGGTCAAGTAGTTCGGCTCGTCCGAGGCCGCCAAGCGCTTCCATTTCGAGCTCGCTCATGAAGGGCTGCGGCTGGGCCACCGTCGGCCCTGCGAACTCCGCCGCCCGCACGAGGGGCGGACTGTTCTGACCGAAGTGCTCCTCGGCCTCTACCGTCACGTCGCCAGTCGTGGCGTTGTGCTTGGCTCGCAGTCGAGCGATAACAAAAAATCCCGGTATGTCACCACCCCAGAACCACTTGGGGAGGTCGAGGCGTGCTGTTCGTGGGACCCTGGTTGCCACCTCTATAGCCGGTCTGCCGGTCGCCAAGACGTTGACGGATAGGTTTCGAGAGCAGGTCGAACGCGGCCGACTCCCCAGCCGTACTGACTGCGACGCTCGAAAGACGGATGCATCCGCAGCAACGCAGGCAGTTCGTGCTTGCGCGTCGATGTGAGGTCGAGAGTGGCCGCGATCTCGACCATGTTGAGATCCGGATAGCGGGCTAGGTGGAACGCGACTTCAAGCTCAAGTCTCCGAGACACCACGAGCTGCGGCACCAAGACTGACGCTGCGAGCTCTCGACTGGCGAGGTCGCTGCGCTCCAGTGCTGCCGAAGCGCGCTCGATAACAGGACTGATCGCCGCCGAGAGTCGCCGGCGCCGTTCGGGCGGAGCCAACACCAAGTAGGTAAGCCCAGCGACCGCGAAGGCGAGCAACGCCCAGACGACGGCGGGCTTGATTTCGAATCGGCGCGAGGCCCAAGACACTGTTTCAGCCGTGCCACTTCCTGCGAAGCCCACGACGCGCGTCGTACTCTGCTCTGTCTCTCTGCGAGTCGACAGATAAGAGAGGAAGACCACACGTCGGTTGTAGTCGTCCCTGGTTGCCGGCGCGAAGCCCGGCCCCCGTATGTGCTTGTCGTGCGAGTAGACCGCTCTAGCTCCGATCAGCTGGGCGAGCTGAACATGCGACACGTCGTCTGGATCGCGAAGGTCGGACCGCTCTGGCACCCAGCACGAGTCGTTCTCTCCGGGAATCTGAACCACCGGCAGGCGAGGAAGGTACTCATGCTCGATCACGGCGCGTAGCTGCACGTGGTCTACGGCTCGGCCGCGCGCGCTCTTCGCCGACATCCAGCCGACCTCGTGGAAGGCTCGCTCAGACAGGTAGCCCGTGGCCGTGCCTGCATCGATGGCCCGAAGCACCTCGGATCGATGGCCCGTCTGAAGAACCGCGCAGGCATCGGCGAGCACGGCGTCGGCGTCGGCCGCGAACACCTCGTGGCCGTGCACGCCATCGACGATGGCGAACAGCGACGGAGTAGGGGCCACGCAGCAAGGCTAGTGCGAGGCTGCGACAACTTTGCTGGCCAATCGGCCGTCTCGAAACGTGGCGTCGTGCAACGGCGGCGCGCCATCCGCCGCTCCGTCACTCCCTCGAGCGAGACTCCGCGCGATGGCTGGATCGCGCGTACCGCCGTGGTCACGTGTCGACGCTAAGCGCGACGGCGCCGGCGCCGGCGCGGAAGGCCGCGCCAGCGCCGGTCTGTTGCGAGGACGCAGTGCCCGGTCTTAGCTTGAGGCTATGAGCGAGGGCACTCACGAGACATTGGGACGCCACTTTCGGACGCCGGCTCACCCCGACGTGCTCATGGCGTTGGGCCGAGCGCAGTACAACTTCATGGCGCTTGAGGAGACCGTCGTGGCGATCTTCTACGAGGCGGGATTCCTAGGCCTGGCTCAATCACGTGTCCTGATGGCAGGGGCGAAGGTGAAGATGCTTCGCGCGCTCGCAGACACCTACCGGGCGAGCACCAACGGCCAGCAGGAGGCGGCGATCATCGATAGCGCGATTGTCGCCTTCGATGACCTCCGTGCCACCGTCCGGAATCGACTGTCGCATGCCCACCCGTTCACAGCCGGTGTTGATGGGAAGGGTGACTACCTTCCCGGACTCGCTCACACCTTCCAGGATCGAAGCACGCAGGGCATCGTGGGCCGGACGATTGCCGTTAAGCCGGATGACCTCCTCGATCTCGCCACAAAGATTGAGGACGCGATCAACCCCCTGGAGGCAGCGCGTGCCGCAGTCACCGCACTGCCGGTCTCAAAGCTGACGTGACGGATTGGGCTCGCTCGTCTGTCGAAGCCGGACTGACTCGCGCGGATCGCGGACTAATCGCGGACTGAAGCCAAGAGCGAGATGGCCCGCGGGGGTCGACGAGCACGAAGGTCCGGAATTACGGGACCTCCGAGTCAGGACGATGCCGTCCTCGACCTGGCCCAACTCGGATTACTGGAGGCATTGCCAGTCGACCCCGCCACCGCCGACCCCGACCTCCTCGACGTCTGCCACACCGATGCCATCGACACCATCGCGCTCCCCAGCTCCAACGGAACCATCTGGTCGCCGAATCCAGCCCGACGTACCGCCGATTCTGGTCGACCGTGAGTCAGCCACTACCCGGATCGCAAGCGGCGACCGACCCTCGGGATGTCTTCGCCGGCGGAATCCGCGGTACGCAAGAAGCCCTACTAATTCATCTGGTCGCAAGTCAAGGCGGCCGTCAGGCGCGCGTATCGACGGTTCTTTTGCGTGCGATCCAACCGCTCTCGACGATGGCCATACCGGACGTATCCGTCGACGGTCGTCAGAGCGCGTCGCGGACAGCTTGGATGACGGCCGCCGCATGCGCGAGGTCAGTGGTGAGGTCTGCTTTGCCGATGGTGATGTCGTCGTATTCAGATTTGTTGCGGCGTCGTCGGATTCGTTGGTATTCGGTTGTGCCCGGGCTGGAGATCGTGGCTTCGGCGTAAATGCCGACTGCCTCATGCGCTCCGGCGATGCCAGGGACTCGATAGCCGACGGAGAGCATGTGCGCGGTCACGGCGATGCGCATTGCGTCATAGCAGTCACGTAGGCGATCTCGGTATCGATGGCCGCGATCTTGCGAGCTGCTTCGAGCTTCTCCTCGGCTCGAGCCAGACGCAGCTCGGCGCTGGGGCGGTCGGCTGGGACTTGTTCGAGGCGCTTCGCCGTGAGCAGTTTCGCGACGGCTTTGGGCACGGTCACGAATGCCCCGCAAGCGGTCTCATTAAATTACGTTCAAGGTGACGAGTGGCTGGGTCTTGAGGTGAGTAAGGAATCCTGTCTCGGCGCGTTCCCATTCCTCAACGGTCAGGACGGTGACGTTGACGTCGCGGCCAAGCCGGCGGGAGGAGGCGTCCGCCGCCGAACGGACCTCGGCCACGTCGGCGTCGCCGATCACCATCAGATCGACGTCCTGCGGAAGCGGACCGGGCTCGCCATCGTAGCGTCGAGCCCACCAGCCGTAGATCAGTGCCTGGTCGACGCCCTGGAGACCGTGGAGGTGTTGTTCGATGACTACCTTGGGGCCGATCGTCTTGAGCAGAATTGAATGCAGCTCGTCGAAGATCGGCGAGGTCGTGTCCGCCCAGACGGTGCGACGGCCGCTGCGCAGTTCACTGTGCAACAGTCCGGCCTCTGTGAGGCGATCGACTTCTCGGGCGACGGTGGGCTGAGGGCGCCCGGAGCGCTCCACCAGTTCGGGGATCGTGAAGTGGCGCTCGGGCTCCAGGTAGGTTGCACCAAGGATCTGCAGCTGCGTGTCGCTGCGGAAGATCGGCGCGAGCCGGGGCGGTGCGGTACTCACACAACGTATTATGTCATGCGTTGTGCGTATAGTCGAGTCGTGGGTTGGGCGACCAGCTTGACCCTCATTTGACCCCGAACGGACCGGCTAACTCTGGCCGGCACTACCCGACACCGGGTGACACCGGACGACCAAACCCCTGCCGTGTATGGGAACCAGAACATCACAGCCCGACATCACGTGACACAGATTGACGTAAAATCACCGTTCGCATCGAGGGGGTCAGGGGTTCGAATCCCCTCAGCTCCACCAGAACACGCTTACTCCAACCACTGACCGGAAACATGTCAGCGAGTACGGGTGTCCGGTGGTCAGGCGTCGCGGCATTGCTGCGGCGCCTGTTTGCGTTGGCCGGTTCGGCATGGTCGTTTGTCGTCGATACTTCGCGATGCTGACCGAGTGTCGCTGCTTTGTAGCGACCGTAGGCATCGAAGGCGTCGTGGATCTCATCGAAGGGCGGCTTGAGTTCGCCCCGCATTGTCAGGGGATCGTCGTCAATCTCGAATCGGTGGTAAAGGCGCTGTTGACCTTGCCACGCACCTCGTCCGGCGCGTTGCGATAGAAACCGGCGGGGTCGCTGATGAGTCCCAACGCTTCGTGCAGCCGCTCGGCGCCAAGTGCCAGCTCAGCCGTGGTGTCGGTGAGGCTGCTCTGCACGTGCTGGCGCTCGACTTGGATGGCGTTGCTACGCTCCAGGATCTTGCTGCGGGACAGCGTGCCGTCGGCGGCGAGGTCGATGAGCCGTCGCTTGCACGGGCAATGGTTCTCGCCACCCGCCGCAGGTTGAACCCATAGCTAACACTTAAGCTAAGTCTCTTTCCATCGGGTCGCACGTAGGGCACAGTCTCCGCCTAACGGACTTAACCTGTGCTTCATGTGCCACGGAGGGCCTCATCGTGCCGACCCACGCCGGACGCGCCGCAACGTCCGCGGTGGCGGTGAGCCCTGCCGCGGCCGGCGGCGCCGCCCTGCCCGCGGTCACCTACAGCTACGACCCGGCCACCGGTCTGCCGACCACGGTCACCGCCGGCGGCAGCACGCTGACCACGAGCTATGACACCCTCGGTCGGGTGAGCAGCTATACCGATGCCACCGGCGCGGTCGCCACCAGCAGCTACGACCTGGACGGGCAGCTAATCTCCCGCACCGACTCGGCCGGCACGACCACCTGGACCTACGACAGCAGCAGCGAGCATCGGGGTCTGGTGACCGGTGAGGATCTCCATGCTGCGGCGGGGCAGCCGTCGGTGTTCACGGCGGTCTATGACGCGGCCGGCACGATGAGCCAGAGCTACCCGAACGGGTTGACCGCGACCACGAGCGTGGACAACGCGGGGAACCCGCTCGCCCTGACCTACGCCAAGGGCGGTGTGACGTGGACGAGTTTCACCGCGACCGTCGGGGTCGGTGGGCGGACGGTGGGGCAGTCTAGCCCGCAGTCCGGGCAGGTGTTCGCCTTCGACGGTGCCGGCCGCCTCACCACCGTCGCCGACACGTACAGCAGCGCCTGCAGCACCCGGGTGTATGGGTTCGACACCGACTCGAACCGCACCTCGCTGGCCTCCTACCCGGCCGGGACCGGCGGCGTCTGCTCCACGGGCACGACGCCGGTGACGGTGAGTGGCAGTTTCGATGGGGCGGACCGGATCACCAGCACCGGCTACAGCTACGACACCCTGGGCCGCACCACGACGGTGCCGGCGGTCGACGCGTCCGGGATCGGCTCCCACGCCGGCACCACCGGTGCCGTCACGGTGGGCTACTACGCCAACGACATGGCCGCCAGCCAGACCCAGGGCGGTGAGAGCGTGTCGTTCACGCTGGACCCGGCGCAGAACCGGATCGCCAGCCAGTCCGACAACGGCACGGTGACGGTGAACCATTACGACGATGGCACCGACAGCCCCGCCTACACCAGCAGTACCGCCGGGATGGTGCGGAACGTGCCCGGCATCGACGGCACCCTGGCCGCCACGATCGACCCGGCCGGGACGGTGACGCTGCAACTGGCGAACCTGCACGGTGATCTGGTCGCCACCGCCCCCGACGACCCCGCCGCCACCGGGATCGCCAGCTACAGCGAATCCACCGAATACGGCACCCCCCGGGTCGCAGCGGCAGCGCCAGACAGCTACGGCTGGCTCGGCGCCCACCAACGCTCCACCAACGACCTGGCCGGCCTCACCCTCATGGGCGTACGCCTCTACAACCCCACCACCGGCCGATTCCTCACCACCGACCCCATCCCCGGCGGCAACGACAACGCCTACACCTACCCGACCGACCCCATCAACAAGCTCGACCCCACGGGGAAGTGGTGCCTTTTGGGTCATAATCCGAACGGTAGCTGCCGGGGAAGCGGAGTGTGGAACAAGATTTGGAACTGGGTTAAAAATAGGTGGCACACCATCCAGCACTACGGTCTGCGTTGTTTCGTCGGCGGCGCCGCTGGTGCGACGCGAGGTGGCGGCTGGTATGGAGCAGCGGTGTGGTGTGTCTCGTCCGTCGCCGCATCTGAGGTGTGACGCTATGAATATCAGAACCTATTGGGTCGGGTCGGCGGCGTCAGGTGCAGGTCGGACCAGGCGATTTCTTGGCGATTTCCTTGCCCCGTTCATATTATTCGCAGCACTGAATATGCTTTTGGGCTCGAGTGTGGGCAATGCTGCACTCCGAGGATTTGTCGGCGCTGCAATGGTCCTCGTCTTTGCATGCGCATATCGCGTGGTCCGACGCAATGGATCGAGCGCAAGGCGCAGGTCGTGAATATTATTCAAAAGCCCTCTCGATCGATGATATGAAATGCCGGTAGCGGAGCAGATCGAATGCGCATCCGTTGTTCGGTTCGGGTCGGTCCTCAGACCAGTCACACCTACGATTCGGCGAGCGAGCATCGCGGCCTGGTCACCGGTGAGGACGTCGGCGTCAGTAGCGCCCCGGGGGGGTGTTCGCCGTTGTCTATGACCCGCGGTAAGAAACTTTCTACGGTTCTTTTGACATGAGCGACCTCAACAGATTTCGGGATGCCGATATCCAGCTCGTACGAGATTTGATCACCCTCGTGATAGCCGGCAACGTTGCGGAATTCTCGCAACTTGCGGCACGATCTGGCCTTGACAACGAACCTGACGTCATTCGCCGCACATATGCAGTGGCGATCGTTCTCTGCAGTGAGACGATGAGAGCGCGCATCCTGCCACTATTCAAGATGAGGAAGAAGCGTCGAGCGGAGCTCGTTGCCTCGATGATCGAATCTGGGTTCGTGCGGACGGCTGACGCCGAAACGATGAGGAACATGTTGGATTGGGCATGCTCTCGGGCGCCGCTGGAGTCCGATTCGAGTCGGCCGAGCGGAACACTGGCCGTCATTCTCGCGGCATACCTACTTCGGAACGAAGCTGGTTCAGGTTGGAGGCGCTTATATAACCTGCTGACTCGGGCCTGGTTCGAAAGTACGGCATGCCCCGGCTCTGACCGGGCCGTTTGCATGCACTGTCTGCTCGGCGCTTTCTATAGCGGCGTCGGGCTGGGAACCGCCGATACTGCAGATGCGTGCCTTCATGGGCGTGGACAAGATTGCGCGGTTGGGGCAGTTAGTCTGGGCTTTGCTGCCGAGGGACGTGCCGCGTCGGCGTTGGGCCGACGGGCGGCTGCACGTGGAATGGTGAAATTTGCACCGCGATATAAGGCGATTGCTTCGGCCTATGGGAACGGAA
>Ga0068859_100007494_pt1 | contig 11076 bp, 15 predicted proteins | sample KBSSwiS22_FD_66585 | JGI IMG/M metagenome (GOLD analysis project Ga0068859, IMG submission 66585) | Switchgrass rhizosphere microbial communities from Kellogg Biological Station, Michigan, USA - KBS Switchgrass S2-2 | ecosystem: Host-associated > Plants > Roots > Rhizosphere > Soil ... | reverse complement strand
CGAGTGCCAGCGCGGCCTCGTAGATTTGACTGGAGAGTCCGGTAATCACAACTCTTTGAAGGAGAGGGTGGTGCTGTGATCAAAATAACAACAGCCCCCCGGTTTTTCCCGGGGAGGCTGCGAATTATCTCACAAACCACATTGAGATCTCAGATCGGAGATCTCAAACTTGAAATCATTGAGTTACTCCTCATCCGGAATCAGCAGTCCGCGCTCGTTCAAATCCTGGCAGCGCAGACAGTGCCTGGCCCAGGGGACCGCTTCGAGTCGTTTATCCTGAATCGGCTCGCCACAATGATCGCATTTGCCGTAATCCCCATCGGCAATCCGAAACAGTGCCGCGTCGATCGATTCCAAAAGCTGCCGATCGTTTGTGGACATCGACATCAACAACTCTTTGGTATAGGCATTGGCGGCCATGTCCGCCGGATCCTGCGTCGCCTCGGCGTCGCGCTCGCGGCTGTAAGCTTCTGCCGCCTGCACCTGGCCCACCAGGCCCTCGCGCCGTGACATTAGTGCGTCTCTAAAAGTTTTCGATTTCCTCTTATCCATCGTTCTCTCTTCGACCCTCCCAATTTATCTTCCTACTTTTGATACGGCAGTCCCCGATTGATCGTGTAAGCGCGATAGAGTTGCTCAACGGCAACGACCCGCGCCATTTCATGAGTCAAGGTCAAACGCGACAACTGCCAGCGCTTTTGCGCCCGATCTGTCACCTCCGAATTGACTCCATCCTGACCACCAATCACGATCGCAACTTCCTTGACCGAATCATTTTCCCAACGTTGCAACTCACCGGCGAGTTCCCGCGAACTCCATTCGCTCCCATTCACGTCCAGCAGGATCGTCAGGCTCTTTGCCGGTATGGCTTCGAGCAAACGTTGCGACTCTTTTTCCAGACTCGCGCGATCGGAACCGCCCTCGCGGGTTTCGATTACCTCACATCGCGTGAAACGCTGCAGGCGTTTCAAATACTCAGCTATCAAAGAGCGCAGCCGCTCATCTCTTGTCTTTCCCGGCCAGATGAAGAGCAAACGCATAAACCTGAGATCAGAGGTCGGGGATCAGAGGTCAGATGTGTTGGCATCGATGACCGGTGATTTTTCGCGCTCGCTGACCTCTGTTTCCTGACCTCCGATCTCCGATCCCTGATCTCTGACCTCTGATTTCTCTCTGGCCAACCTTTCGTACAGGTTCTTGCGGCTAATGCCGAGTATTTTAGCTGCCTCGCTCTTGTTACCCCTGGTGGCTGCCAAAATCTCCCGAAGATAATCCTGCTCCACCTCGGCCATCGTCGGCCGGCGATCCTTGCGTCGCCGTTGCGCCACCGCGAAGCGAACGCTTTCGGGCAAACCCTCCAGGTCGACCGCGCCGCCGTGCGAAACAATCACCGCGCGCTCAATGATGTTTGCGAGCTCGCGAACGTTGCCGGGAAAATCGTAGGCAAACAAAATTCGTTTTGCTTCGCCCGATAATCTTTTGGCCGGACGACCGTGTTTCTCGGCATACGATTCAACAAACCGCCCACTTAAGGTCTCTAAATCCTCGCGGCGGTCACGCAGTCCCGGGACGGCTATTTGCACCACGTTCAGCCGATAGAATAAATCGTCGCGAAAAGCCCGGCGGTCCACGGCGTCTCTTAAGTCAACGTTGGTCAACGCGATTAGCCGCGCATCGACCTGGATTGTCCGGCGCCCTCCCAGCCGTTCGAATTCGCGGTTCTCTATGACCCGCAGGAGTTTCGCCTGGGCGTCAGTTGACAGATGCGCAATCTCGTCAAGCACCAGCGTGCCGCGGTGCGCCGCCTCCAGCCGTCCGGGTTTGGCTTCAGTTGCTCCGGTAAACGCGCCGCGCTCGTAGCCAAACAACTCCGCCTCGAGCAAATCCGCCGGCAAGGTGGCACAATCGATCTTGACGAAAGGCTGAGCCGCCCGCGCCGACCGCGAGTGGATGAAGATCGAGAGCGCGTCCTTGCCACAACCGGACTCGCCGGTAATCAGCACATTGGCGTCAGTGGCGGCCACGCGTTCCGCGAGGCTTACTGCTTCGCGCATCGCATCCGACAACGCAACGATTTCGATCACTATTCTTCTCTCAAAGAACCTAATTGCGCGAGGTCATCCGGTGACAGATTCAACCGACTCGCTTCGCGCCATAGACGCTCGAGATCATAGAAGCGTCGCGCTTTCTCTTCGAAGACATGAACCACAAAGTCGCCGTAATCGATTAGGATCCATTCGGCGTTTTGATAACCTTCGACCCGCGCCGCCGGACTTCCATTTCGCTTCAATTGTTCAACGATCTCATCAGAAATCGCCTGCACCTGCCGGCGATTCGCGCCGGTGAACATCAGGAAAAAATCGGTAAAGCTGGAAATGCCCCGCAAATCCAACACAGTCGGGTCAAGGGCCTTTTTCTCGGCGGCCGCGTGCAAAGCTCGCCGGACACGTTCATCCAATTCCGAGATGTTGAGTGCGGTAGCCGGCATCAGCCCGCCAACCGCGGCCGCCTGAACTTCGGGGCTTAAGGATTTTTCTTTTAACTTCTGACTCATTTAATTTCTGTACAAATTGTATTTGTCGATATACCGGGCCACTGCGGGCGGGACCATGGTCTGCAAACCGGCCTCATCGTTGGTTCGCACCGCCACCCGAATTCGCGTCGCTGACACATCAATCATAGCCACATTCGTGATGAAGACGCGCGGCTTACGATCGTGTCTGAGGATCTCGCTGATTTGATTCGCTTCGACACTGCGCAAGTCCACCAGTTCAGCCGTCGGCGTCGCAATCGAATTGATTTCATAGCCGGGTCGCGTGACCACGATCAGATCGCACATGGTTAGTAACTTCTGCCATTCGTGCCAGGTCGAAATTTCCGACCACGAATCAGCACCAATTAAGAAAAACGTCCGCGCCGAAACGTTCTTCATCCGATCAACTGTCTCAACAGCATACGGAAGGTCTGGCGCATCAAGCTCGACGGTCGACACACGCAACTGCCGATCCGCTTCGGTTGCCAGCGCCAGCATCGCAAAGCGATGAAACGCCGACGTGATATTTGCGTTTCGCTTGTGTGGCGGCACGCACGCCGGAACCAAAATCACTTCATCCAGTTCAAAGAGCTTCAGCACGCGGCGAGCAACTTCGAGATGTCCGTTGTGCACCGGATCGAACGTGCCACCGTAAATCGCTACGCGCCGCAAGGCCATCAGTTATTCGCAGAATCGCGCTTACATCTGCCGCATTACAAATGCGTCACCACCAGGAGTTCATCCGACGGAGTGTGCTGCGGCAGACGCTCTCTGCGATGACGCTCAACCTCATGACCGACGGCCTGGATCAACTCGCGCACGCCTTCGCCGGTGACGGCCGAAATCGCAAAAAACTGACGGCCATCCTGTTCCACTCGCGCTCGCAAAGACTCCAGACGGTCAGGTTCATCCAGGGCATCAATCTTGGTCGCCACCACGATCTGATCGCGCGACGCTAATCGCTCGTCGTAGGCCGCCAGTTCGTGATTGATAATCTCGTAGTCGCTGACCGGGTCGCGACCGGAGGACGAAACATCGACGAGATGCAGCAAAAGGGTGGTGCGTTCCACGTGCCGCAGAAAACGATCGCCCAGGCCGTGCCCCTCGTGCGCACCTTCGATCAGACCCGGAATGTCCGCGACTACGAAGGTGCGAAAATCCCCGAGATCGACCACGCCCAAATGCGGTTCAAGCGTGGTGAACGGATAATCGGCAATCTTGGGTTTGGCCGCGGAAACAACCGAAATGAAAGTCGACTTGCCCGCGTTGGGAAAGCCCACCAAACCAACATCGGCCAGCAACTTCAGCTCCAGCTGTAATTCGAATTCGTCGCCTGAGCTTCCTTCCTGATGGTAGCGCGGCGCGCGATTGGTTGAAGTCGCAAAGTGCGCATTGCCAAATCCGCCGCGGCCGCCGCGGGCTGCGAGCCAGCGTTGTCCGTCTTCGTTAAAGTCGAACAACAAGTCGCTCGTCAGGGGATCAAAAACCTGAGTGCCAACCGGGACGCGCACGATCGCATCGTCGCCTTCCTTACCTGAGCGATTGCTGCCTTCGCCATGCAGGCCCCGTTTGGCCACATGCAAGGGGTTATACCGCAGGTGCAGCAGCGTGTTCACTGACTCGTCGGCGACAATCCAGACGTCGCCGCCGCGGCCGCCGTCGCCTCCTGATGGACCGCCACGCGGCACGAACTTCTCGCGACGAAAGGCAGTCACACCATTTCCGCCGTCGCCACCGTGAACGCGAATCTTGGTCCGATCAATAAACACGATGTCTCATTTGGGATCTCAAATTTCAGATCTGAGATCGGAAAGCCGAAACCCGAAAATCAAAAAATGCGCGCCCCGCTGACTTGCCTTCGGCGCGGGCGTCGCATTAATTTGGCACAACTTCTGGACAACTTTTTTCTAAGACGCTGCTAAAGCTTCCGGATATACGCTAATAAACTTTCCCGAGCGGCCCTTGTCTTCAAACTTAACCACGCCGTCGATCAATGAAAACAAGGTATCGTCCTTGCCTCGGCCGACGTTGCTGCCAGGTTTCCACTTGGTACCCCGCTGACGCGCCAAAATGTTGCCGCCCAGCACTCGCTCGCCCCCAAATTTTTTCAAGCCCAGCCGCTGCGAGTTTGAATCGCGACCATTACGCGACGAACCTACGCCCTTTTTGTGTGCCATAAAACCCTCTGAAATAGTTCATTGAATCAATGGATCATTGAATCAATGTGAAAGTCTATCCGATAGAATCTATCTTCAGGGTCGTATATCCCTGCCGGTGACCCTTTGTGCGCTTGTATTGTTTGCGCCGCTTTTTCTTAAAAACGATAATCTTTGGTTCGCGGCCGTGATCGACGACGGTGGCGGTCACCTTGGCTCCATCAACTAAAGGAGCCCCCACTTTCGTGCTGCTGTCATCGGTGGTGACCAGCACATCCAGGTCGACCGAAGCGCCGACTTCGCCGTTAATTGACGGTACGCGCACTTTTGCGCCTTTTTCCACGCGAAACTGCTTGCCGCCGGTTCTGATTATTGCGAATGCCATTTCTTTTTATGCCCTCATAGTGAGCTCAACTCACCACTGAAAAGTCGGTTATTATAAGTTCACGCGGACACCCCAGTCAACGCGGCAGGAGCCGCTAACCCCTCCGACTCTCGGATTTTGCTTTGTCCAGAAACTCCTCCATAAAGCGCGTGGAGAAATTGCCAGCCTGAAAGTCAGGATTATCCATAATCTTCAAATGAAGGGGGATGGTCGTCTTAATACCCTCGATCACCATCGCGTCGAGCGCCCGGCGCATGCGGGCGATTGCCAGTTCGCGTGTGCGCGCGTGCACAATCACTTTGGCGATCATGGAATCGTAAAACGGAGGCACGCGGTATCCGGGATAGACATAGGTGTCCACCCGAACACCGGGACCGCCGGGAAGATTGAACGTCGTAATCGTTCCCGGTGACGGCACGAATGTGTCCGGACTCTCGGCGTTTATGCGACATTCGATGGCATGGCCAACCATGATCACCTCGTCCTGGGTAAATCCCAGCGGATCTCCTTCGGCCACCCGAATCTGGTTGCGCACAATGTCAGTCAGCGTAACCATCTCGGTTACCGGATGCTCGACCTGAATGCGCGTGTTCATCTCCATGAAATAGAAACGGCCATCTTCGTCGAGCAAAAACTCAAAGGTGCCGGCACTCGAATACCCGATAGCCTTGCACGCGGCCACTGCCGCTTCGCCCATTTGCTGGCGCAGCGCCGGCGTCATTACCGGCGAAGGTGACTCTTCCAGCAGCTTCTGATGCCGGCGCTGAATCGAACACTCACGCTCTCCGAGGTAAACACAATCGCCGTGCTCGTCCGCCATTACCTGAATTTCGATGTGGCGGGGACGCTCGACAAAACGCTCAATATAGACATCGCCATTCTTAAACGCGGCTGCCGCTTCAGTGGACGCCGTTTGCAGGGCCGGGCCTAACTCGGCTTCCGAACGCACGATGCGCATGCCCCGGCCACCGCCTCCCGCGGAGGCTTTGACGATTACCGGAAAGCCAATTTCGCGCGCGAGTTCAATCGCTTCTTCTTCCGAATCCACAGCCTTGGGACTGCCGGGAAGAATCGGCATGCCGGCCTCCTGCATAGCGCGGCGCGCGGCGACTTTCTCGCCCATTAGCTGAATCACGTCGGGCCGTGGCCCAATGAACTTGACGTTGCAGGCTTCGCAGATTTCCGCGAAGTAAGCCGATTCAGCTAAGAAGCCATAGCCCGGATGGATCGCGTCAACGTTGAAAATCTCAGCTGCGCTGATGATTGCAGGAATGTTCAGGTAGCTCTGCGCGGAGGGCGCCGGGCCAATACAGGCTGATTCGTCCGCGAAGCGAACGTGGAGCGAGTCACGGTCGACGTCGCTGTGAACGGCGACCGTACCGATACCCATCTCTTTGCAGGTCCAGATGATCCGGCAGGCAATTTCCCCCCGATTGGCAATCAGGATCTTGCGGAAGCGTCGCGGTCCTTTCATAACAATGCCGATTTGCGATTGCCAATTGGCGATTTATTCTTTCCAGCAGCGCCACGGAATAAATCGGCAATCGGCAATTGGAAATCTAAACTGACTATCCTTGCTTGATTCCAAAGAGAGGCTGGCCGTACTCGACAGCCTGACCGTTCTCGACATAGATCTTGACGACCTCGCCGCTGGTCTCAGCCTGAATCTCATTCATTAATTTCATGGCTTCGATAATACAGACGACCGTGGCAGGTTCGACCTGGCTACCGATGCGCACAAAACTGTCGGCATTCGGCGACGGCGATCGATAAAAAGTTCCCACGATTGGCGAAGTCACGATTTGCAAGTCCTGATCTTCAGAGGCGGCTTCTTCCGCATGTGCTCCGGGATGGGACGGCGCAGTTGTGGGGACACTCTGAACAGCACTGGCGTGAGCAGGGAGGCCCGAAGCAATCTGTTTCTCACCTGCCGCCAGCGGCACCGGCGAGCTCGGAACTGACGGATCCAGAAAAGCACCGCGACCGACTTTCACCCGGAAGCCTTCACGCTCGAGTTCAAACTGGGTCAAGCCATTCTCGGTAATCAAACCGATGAGCTCACGCAGTTCATTCATATTGATCGATGCTTCAAGTTGTCTGGGCTGATTCCGATGGCGACGGCGACCGCGCTCGCGATGGCCACGATCGGCATCTCGTTCCGGCCCTGTGGATACTATCTCGGGCTGCTTATTTTCGTGATCAGCCATGACCGTTTTGGTTCCGGTTGACATCGCACCTCCGTCAGGTTTTTCGGCAGTTGCGTTCCGGCTTTATCTAAAGCAAAAGCCCCGATTGCCGGACGTTAACCGACTCGGGGCCTTTCTGCAATTAAATGTACTACTCGCCTGCTCCCTCTTCCTTGTCTTTGGTTGCGGACTCGGCTTTGGTTTCAGCAGACTTCTTCTTCGACGATCCTTTGGCGGCGCGCTTGCGAGCAGTGGTCTTTGCTTCTTTGTCGCGAGCGTTATCCACCAGTTCAATGATGGCCAACTCGGCGCCGTCGCCGGAACGCCGGCCCATCTTGATGATTCGCGTGTAACCGCCGGGACGATCCTTAAACCGCTCGCCCAATTCGTCGAACAGGCGCGTAAGAGCAGCGACGCCCGCCGTGCGCGGCGGCGGCGTCTGCCCACGTCTGGTGGTAATTGCCCGGCGATAGTTGCCGGCATGAAAGAAAGACGCAGCCTGACGGCGCAGGTGAACGCTCATCACTTCCGCGCGATCGCCTTCGAGCGCAGCGGCACGCCGGGAAAGGGTAATCGCCCTTTCGACGTAAGGACGCAGCTCTTTCGCTTTAGGCAAAGTCGTAACTATTCGATCCTCGCGCGAGTTAATCAGCGAGGTCGCCAGATTTCGCAACATCGAAATACGATGTTCTGTTGTGCGCCCAAGTTTTCGATGGGCCTTAAGATGACGCATGATCCTTTTGTCCTACTGCACTGCCGGTGGCCCGCGCAGCTTGCGCGTGATTTCCGCGGGCGAGACGCCCGCGCCACACGACTGTCCTACTGCACTGCGGCTTCAAACTCGTCTTCATCGTCGCCGCCGACGTCCTCTATCGAACCGTCGCCGCTCCCCGGAATCGGATTGCCCTGCTCGTCGAATTGCATCCCGAAGTCGAGACCCATACCGCGCAGGATGTCACGAATTTCACCCAGGGACTTCTTGCCGAAGTTCTTGGTAGCCAGCATTTCGCGCTCAGAGCGCTGCACCAGATCACGAATGGACTTGATGCCGGCGTTTTTCAGGCAATTGTAAGAGCGGACCGAAAGCTCCAGTTCATCAACTGATCGATCAAGCTGATCGTTACGTGGCAGCGGCGGTCTTTCAGCCTGTTGATAGCTGTAGTCTTCGGTGTCTTCCTCAAAGTTGATGAAGATCGCCATGTGGTCTTTGATCAACTTGGCCGCCAAACCAATCGCATCGTCCGGCTTGATCGAGCCATCGGTCCAGACTTCAATACTGAGCTTATCGTACTCGGTATTTTGACCGAGACGCGCAGCATCAACGGCGTAATTCACTTTCTTGACCGGCGTGTGAACCGAGTCAATCGGGATGTAGCCCAGCGACAGATCTTCGTCGAAGTTGCGCTCAGCCGAAACATAGCCGCGGCCCCGCTTGAGCCGCATTTCGATATTGAGCGTACCGCCGTCACTGAGCGTGGCAATGTGCAGGGCCGGATCCAGCACCTCGACGTCCGCGTCGCCCTGAATATCGCCGGCAGTAACCTCGCCGGGACCGGTTTTTGAGACCGTTAAAGTCTTGGGCTCATTGCCGTGAAGCTTGAATGGCACCTGCTTCAAATTCAGAATCACGTCGGTGGCATCTTCGACGACACCTTTGATCGAAGAGAATTCGTGCTCCACGCCCTCGATCTTCACCGCAGTGATCGCGGCGCCCTCGATTGATGAAAGCAGCGCGCGCCGCAGGGAATTGCCCACTGTGGTACCGAATCCACGCTCGAAAGGCTGGGCCGAGAATCGTCCATAGCGTTCCGTCAACGTTTCGCTGTCGGCCGCCAGCCGGCGCGGCATTTGAAAACCTGTCCAGAGATTATTTTGATCCATAACGTACCGTCAGAATTTTTGAGGAGAAGTTATCGCCCCCGCGGCGCCCGGTTCGCTGTCGCGTGCCGCCGGTGCGCCCTGTTACTTGCTATAAAGTTCCACAATCAATTGCTCGTTAATCGAGCGGTCAACGTCATCGCGAGTCGGCAATCCGGAAATGGTCGCCATCATGTCGCCGCCAGCGGCCGAAATCCACGACGGACGACCGCGTCCTGCCGCCGTCTGCCAGGCGCCTTCAACGTGAACGTTCTTGCGACTCGGCTCTTTGATCGAGATTACGTCACCCGGCTTTATCTGATACGAAGGAATATCCACCTTACGCTCATTGACCAGCACGTGCCCGTGATTCACGAGCTGGCGCGCCTGGCGTCGCGACGTGGAAAACCCTGCGCGATAGACACTGTTATCCAGCCGGCGTTCAAGCAGGAACAAAAGGTTCTCACCTGTAATTCCTTTTTGGCGCGCCGCGCGTTCAAAGTAATTTCGAAATTGTCCTTCGAGGATAAAGTAGATCCGCTTCACCTTCTGCTTTTCGCGCAGCTGCTGGCCATACCCGGCGAGCGCTTTACCGCGTCGCATGGAATTGCCATGCTGTCCGGGCGGCTGCGTGCCGCGCTTTTCAATCGGACAGGAAGGCTTGTAACAGCGATCTCCCTTGAGGAAAAGTTTTGCGCCTTCGCGGCGGCACAGACGGCACACCGCATCTCTATACCTAGCCAATCGTTTCTGCCTCCAGTCTAACTACAGACGGAAAAGTTTACAGGCCGCGTCTTCTGATCTCAGATTTCAGATCTGAAATTTGAGATCTGAGCCGGAGCCCTTCATCCTTTAGGTCAACGTCCTTACATTTCAATTGCAGATTGCCGATTCTCAAGTGCTCAAAGCAATCGAAAACTGGCAATCATAAATCCACAATACTGCTAAACTCTGCGCCGCTTGGGCGGCCGACATCCGTTATGCGGAATTGGCGTCGTGTCACGAATCGCAACCACCCGGATCCCCGCATTATTAATTGCGCGAATCGCCGATTCGCGGCCACCGCCGGGACCCTTCACGCGCACTTCGCACTGCTGCATTCCGGATTCCGTCGCTTTCTTGGCGGCCTCGTACGCTGCTTGCTGCGCGGCAAAGGGAGTTCCTTTGCGCGAACCGCGAAAGCCGCGCGCGCCGGATGACGACTGCGCAACCAGATTTCCTTCCAGGTCGGTAATCGAAATCAACGTGTTATTGAACGACGCTGCGATATAGACGATACCGATGGGAATGTTCTTCTTTTCCTTCTTGCGAAAGACCTTCTTCTTACCTGCTGTGGTTGCTTTTGCCATAACTCTATTCTGCTGTCAGAAACTACTTCTTGCCCGGCGCTTTCTTCTTCGCGATGGTAGCCCGGCGCGGGCCTTTGCGGGTGCGCGCGTTGGTGTGCGTGCGCTGTCCGCGAACCGGCAATCCGCGACGATGACGCAAGCCGCGATACGCCCCGATGTCCATCAAGCGCTTGATATCCATCTGGATGCGCTTGCGCAGGTCGCCTTCGATTTCCCCCTGCGCCTCCAGGATGGCACGAATTCGGCTGAGATCGTCTTCACTCAGATCTCTAATCTTCGTATCGACGTTGACGTTTGCCTCTTTGAGAATCGACGACGAGCGCGATCTGCCAATTCCGTAGATGTAAGTAAGACCGATCTCTGCGCGCTTGTTGGGCGGAAGATCTACACCTGCGACACGAGCCATAATTTTTTATTTCGGATTTGGACTTCTGAACCTGAATTACCAATTCAGAATACTGCTCCGATACTCCTACTTCTGTCTCTGTTTATGTTTAGGATTTGTGCAAATCACTCGCACTACACCCTTGCGATGAATTACTTTGCACTTATCACAGATTTTTCTAACTGATGCGCGGACTTTCATGACAACCTGCTTTATTTGTACCGA